>Ga0209610_1000281_pt1 | contig 26497 bp, 29 predicted proteins | sample LakKivw275mmetaG_FD_184137 | JGI IMG/M metagenome (GOLD analysis project Ga0209610, IMG submission 184137) | Anoxic lake water microbial communities from Lake Kivu, Rwanda to study Microbial Dark Matter (Phase II) - Lake Kivu water 275m metaG... | ecosystem: Environmental > Aquatic > Freshwater...
CTTGCCGCCTGCGCCGACCAGCGCGAGGCAGGGCACGTCTGTGAGGCGAAAGGCTTCAGCAAGGTTCATGGCATTTGCCACATGGGCACGACGGCGCAAGAGTAACCATCCCTTTGCGTCTTTGTAAACTGGTGGTTAAGTCCACAGCCGAGCGCGTAATTCTGTCTGCGACAAAATCGCCTCCAACACGCCGCCGCCGACTGCCAAAGCTTTATCGGAAACCATCTGGCATAAATGCGGGTCGTCGCGCGGGTCTACGTCGCCGATCTTCACACCCCGCACCACCGTCAGGCCAGGGTGGATCAGTCCGCGTAAAATGCCTTTGAAGGGACTGACCACTGAACACTGATTACCGATTACTGCGATCAGTTGCCCCTCCTCCACATGCTCACCAATATCGGTATGAGCCGCAACTACCCCGTCACACGGTGCACGCAGGACGCGCGCCGGGTCGCCTTCGGGCGCGCCTGTATCCGCTTCGGGGCCCCCGCGCCAGTAGACCCGTCCCAGCATGTGTCCGCGTCGGGTCTCGATGGCAGCCTGACAGTTTACACCAGCTTCGAATCCAGGGCCGAGGCCGAGGTACAACGGGGGCGAGTAGCCGATCGGCTCGGGCGGATGTTTGGTCATGCGCCCGTCCACGATGACGGCGGGATGCAAAGCTTTGGCCGAGGCGCAATACGGGTCCACCAGCACCGGGATTTGCTGCTTGCCCAGGATGGTCAGGATGCGCAGACTGTCGGTTGGGTCGTTGACGCGCCGGGCGCTGATCCCCTCGATAGTGATCTCTCCGGCATAGACGGCCTCGGCAAACGAGACGCTGCGCCGCACGGCCAAGGGTTCAGGCAATTCGGTAATGGCCACGCGCAGGCCGGAGCGGATCAGGCGGATGGCGACGCCGGTCGCCAGGTCGCCCCCGCCGCGGATTAGAACGATGGATGGCATAATCGGACGCTGACGAGCGCGGACACTTGCACCTGCGGCAAGTGCAGGTGTGAACGCGGACGATTCATTTTGTCTCCCATGTTTTTGTTGACTTTCGATCGTTGTCGAAGGCTTTTCGCCGGAAGTCAGGCTTGGGGCCAAAATTGAGTAATAGCCCAACTTCATAAGGCGTGGCGCGCAGATAGTTTAAAAGCTGGGCTTCATGTTCGGGAGCAATGCTTTGGGCAGCTTTCAGTTCAACGATAACCCGGTTTTCCACAAGCAAATCGGCGAAATATTCGCCTACAATTTCGCCCGCAAAATACACAAATATCTTTGCCTGTTGTTCGACCTTGAGTCCCATCTGGCGCAAGGCTATTGCAAGTGCATTTTCATAGACCTTTTCGAGGAAGCCATAGCCAAGTTCCGGGTAGACCACTTTGAAGAAGGCATGGAGAATTTTATCCGTGATGTCGCTATGTTTCAACGGAACGTTTGGTGTATTTTGATTTCCCCTGCGTTTTTGCATGCCAGCTTTCTCCTCTTGTATCCGAATTCTTATTTCCTTATCCGCGTTCTTCCGATGTCTATCCGCGTCTAATAGCTCAACCTCTCCGCGTAATTCCGCGTTCATCCGCGTCCTATATTTTACCCAGCCCGCGTAACACGCGCTCCGGCGTCAGCGGGAAATCATCGAACCACACCCCAGTCGCATCGTGGACAGCGGCGGCGATGGCCGGCGCCAGCGGCAGGAAGGGCAGCTCGCCCAGTCCGCGCGCCCCCCACGGACCGATGGGATCCGGCACCTCGACGATGACCGGCTCGACCGCATCGGGGATATCCAGGACGGTCGGGATGAGATAGGTGCTGAGCTGGTCGGTCAGCACGTAGCCATCCTTGGTCTGGAAGTTCTCCAGCAGGGCATATCCCTGTGCCTGGACGACCCCGCCCTCGATCTGTCCTTCGACCAGAGCTGGATTGATCGCCTGCCCAACGTCGTCGGCAGAGACGACACGTAGTACCTTGATGAAGCCGGTCTCGGTATCCACTTCCACTTCGACGGCCTGGGCCACATAGGCGTAAGCGAAGTTAGGCTTGGAGTGGCCGGTTTCCTTATCGAAGGGGGTGGTCTGTGGGCCGAGAAAAGTGTATTCTGCAATCGCCGGACGTTCCTCGGCTTTCCACTTTGCCAGCGCGGTCTCCCCCGCGCCTTTCAGTGCGTTGCCAGCCATGAAGGTCATGCGCGAGGCCGAGGAGCTGCCGGGGTTGCCCATGTCCACCGTGTCGGAGGTCATCAGCGTGACTTTCTCGACCGGCACGCCAACCGCCTCGGCGGCCATTTGAACCATCACCGTGTGGGCACCCTGTCCAACCTCCGCGCCGGCGTGCCAGGCGACGACGCGTTCGATCTCGTCCTTTCCGTGCAGCTCGACTCGCGCCCACGAATTTTCTTGGTAACCGAAGCTGAAGCCCACGTTCTTGAAGCCGCAGGCGAAGCCGCAACCGCGACGAGTGACGAGTGGCGCGTGACGCGTGACGTTGGACGTTTGACGTTGGACGTTTGACATTGGACGTGCCTCCGACCAACCGAATTTATCGCGCGCCGCCTCGATGACCTGCACGACGCTGACCGGACCTGGAACCGGCGTGCCAACATTGAGCGTATCTCCAGGCCGGAGCGCATTGCGCCAGCGGAACTCGACAGGGTCCATTCCGAGCTTTTCGGCCAGTTTATCCATCTGCAGCTCGGCCATGAAGAGAGCTTGCGGGGCGCCGAAACCCCGGAAGGCAGCCGAAGGGATGTTGTTCGTATATACCCCGTACACGTCGGTCTTTACATCGGGGATGAAGTATGGCCCCGTGGAGGTGATGGTCGAATTGCCCAGCACCTTGTTGGAGGTGTACATGTATGCCCCGGCATCGGCGATGATCTCGCTCTCGGCCGCCACCAGCTTGCCGTCTTTGGTCGCGCCCCATTTGGCGCGCAGCCGCATGGGATGGCGCTTGCCGTGCCCAAGGATGGATTCCCTTCGACTCCAGATGATCTTGACAGGGCGGCGCGCGCCGATCTGGTCGAGGCGCCAGGCTGCCAGCCCTAATACGATCTGCACGGACAAATCCTCCCGTCCGCCGAACGCGCCGCCGATAGCCGGGTAGCTGACGCGCACCTGCTCCTCCGGTAAGCCGAGCGCGTGGGCGATTTGGGCGCGGTCGGTGTGGGTCCACTGGCCGGCCGCTTTTACGGTCACGCGCCCCTCCTCGTCAATGTAAGCCAACCCAGCCTCGGGTTGCAGATAAACGTGTTCCTGAATGGGCGTGAAGTATTCGCTTTCCACGATGACATCCGCTTTGGCGAAACCAGCTTCGATATCCCCTTTGCGGATGCGGTCGTGCACGCAGACGTTGGAATCGCCCAATTTGGGGTGCACCAGCGGCGATCCGGGCTGCATGGCTGTCACCGCGTCCGCGACGACCGGCAAGTCCTCGTATTCAACCGCGATGAGTTTGAGCGCTGCTTCGGCAACCTTCTCCGTCTCGGCCACCACTGCCGCCACCTGGTCGCCCACGAAGCGGACGACGTCGCCGCACAGCACAGGCTGGTCTTGCCTCTGTAGGCCGTATTCGTTGACCGGCACATCTTTGGCTGTGAGAACCAATGCAACCCCGGGAACTGCTTCGGCTTTGGTGGTGGCAATGCTCACCACGCGGGCGTGCGGCCGCCCGGCGAACAGGATTTTCATGTGCAGCATACCTGGCATCGAGAGGTCACCGGAGTAGAGCGCCGCGCCCGTGACCTTGTCGCGCGCGTCAATGCGGGGAATGGATTGACCGACGGAAGATTTTGTGCTCATATACTTTATCTCTTGTACCTTTTCGCTTTACGTCCCGATGGCGGGACATCCACAGCGGTATAGCGCGGCGGCCCCAGCACCCGATAGGCAAAGGCGTAGATGGTCGAGTAGAGGCCTATCAACAATATCAGAACGACGAAGAAGAACGCCAAAACGGCTTTCAAGTTGTTGTAGCCTGCAATCGGTCCGGCAATGCTTGCCAGGGCAGGGATTTTCCACACCCAATCGGGAAAATATATGTACCCAAGCCATTCCTGGGGGATTGGCCAGCCCTGGCCGAGGCCGTAATTCACCAGCAGAGCTGCACTCGCAAAGGATAACGACGGGATGATCAAGATCAAGATACAACCGATGCCGCGCCAGATTGGATGAGCCTCGCGTGGGCGAGGGGGGATTTGACGTGTGTATTTTGCGTATTTTCCCATGCCGAACCTCCTGTAGAGGCAGGTCACACCTCTCCAGCGCTCGCGTCCTCGATTGCTTTCACGATTTTGTAGTAACCGGTACAGCGGCATAAGTTGCCGGTGATCGCTTGAGCGATCTCGCCTCGCGAAGGATGTGGCTTTTCTTCCAGCAGTTTCGCTGCCGACATCAGGAATCCTGGCGTGCAGTACCCGCACTGCACCGCACCATCCTCGATAAATGCGCGTTGCACCGGGTGTAGCCGTCCCCTTCTCCCATCTTTGGGAAAGGGGCCGGGGGCTTCGCCCTGAGCTTGTCGAAGGGTGAGGTCTGCCAGCCCTTCCACCGTCACGATCTCTGCGCCGTGGGCGCGCGGCGCAGGTACCAGGCAGGCCATTACCGCCTTGCCGTCCAGGTATACGGTGCACGCTCCGCACTCGCCCTCTGCGCAGCCTTCCTTCGTACCGGTCAGCCCGGCCTCTTCGCGCAGCAGTCGCAGGAGAGATTTGTCGTAGCCACTGGTGAAAGTGTACACTTTGCCATTGATCTTCGTGTGGATGGGCGACATGAGACGTGAGACGTGAGACGTGAGACGTGTGACGTGTGACGTGCTGACGTGTGACGTGCTGACGTGTGATGTGTCAACGTGTGACGTTTTCCCCCACAGCAGCACCGGATCGGACGGGGGCCCGGCCTGTTCGCCTCGACCAGCCCTTCGACTTCGCTCACGGCAAGGCTCGGCGCGAGCCTCGCTATCAGTGATAGCGCGCAGCCCGCGCAGGGTCAGCACGCGCACCATCTCGCGGCGGTAAGCCGCCGAGCCGCGAATGTCGTCAATCGGGCGGGCGGCTTGAGCCGCCAGTCCGGCCGCCTGTGCGATGACCGCTGCGGTCAGTTCTTTGCCAGCCAGATATTCCTCGGCCTCAGGTGCGTGGACGATGGTCGGCGCGACCGCGCCCAGCGTGATGACGGCCGATTTAACGTGCAGCCGGTTGAGGGTCAAAATGAGCGCCACGTTGACGACCGAAATGGCCTGGGCGCGGCGCAGGGCTAGTTTCATGAAAGCCCCGTGCTGGTCCTCCTTCATGGCCTGGAAGGCAATGTCTACCAGCATCTCGTCCGCTTGCATGATCGTTTTACGCACGCCGGTATAGAATTTGCTCAACGGCACCTTGCGCTCCCCGCCGGATGACTTAAGCGTCACCCACGCGTCTAGCGCCATCAACGGCGTGATCGTGTCGTTGGCAGGGGAGGCGGTGATGAGGTTGCCGGCCACCGTCCCTCGGTTGCGGATTTGCGGTGCGCCGACTTCCCAGGCAGCGCGTGCCAACGGATAGGCGCGCTCGCGCAAGAGTTTGGAAGCCGCGCAGTGGTTGTGCGTCACCAGCGGGCCGAGGTGGATGACCTCCGCCTCGTCCAGCGTGATGCGATCCAGGTCCGCGATGCGGGAAATGTCAATCAGGGTTTCGATGCTGGGGCGGAGGCCGCGTTCCAGTTCAAGCATCAGGTCGGTTGCTCCGGCCACGATGCGGGCGCGTTCGCCACGCTCGGTCAGGATGCGGACGGTCTCGTCAATCGAAGTTGCGGTGATGTATTCGTTCCACATGGCTCAATTAAACCATAAACCCCCTAAAAGCGGGGATGGGTGGCACGTAATAACGACTTCCCTGGCCTAGCCCGCCACCGTTCGTGCCGCGAGCACGGGCACGCCGGTGCGAGACGGCAGGGCAGGCAGTCGTTCGGAGGAAAAGCGACTGAAGTCGTTCTTATGCGATACGTTTGTGCGGTTTTCGTAATCTGCTGAGTTTATACTTATTGTCCCGCGCTGCCGGTAATGACCTGGTAACGGCGGTCGTAGCTCTCGATGACCTGGCGTGCCAGCGCCTCCACGTTGCGGATGGCAGCCTTGAGGCCCTCGCCGCCGGTCGAGGCTTCCACCGTATCGAGGGCGCTGCTGATCTGGTTGCCGAGGTCGAAGAAAGCCGCGTCGAAGGCGTAGATTTGCACCAGCTCTTTTTCGTTGATTTTCACGGCATCGAAGAAACCAGAATAGCCGTAGGAGGCGTTTTTGATCCGGTCACTGAAGGTGCGCAGCTTCAGCGCGATCGAGTCGACCTCATCCAGGAAATCGAGCTGGCCTGCCTCTCCAATATCTTTTTGTAAGGATGAGGCGCGCCTCGCGAGTTCGGTGTAACGCAGTGCGACCTGGTCGCGCAAAAGTTTATCAGCCGCGCGCCGGTTGGTGCGTTCGACATAACCACTGAATCCGGGAACGTAGCTCAACAGTTTCTTGAAGATATCTTGCTGCCCCTTAACGGTTTCGAAAAGGTCGCTCATTTTGCCTCCAATGCAGAGATGGTTATCGCTTTTTGACTACTCGTTCTCATTATAGCCTGAGATTGCAGTTATAATCAAGCGACTCGGTTTGGATCACACTTATTTACGTCCTCGGGCTGGGAAAGTTTCTCCCTCTCATTCTCCCGAAATCGAAAGAGACACAAACTATTGCAAGGAGCAGAAAATGATCGTTACAACCAAGCAGCTTTTTACGGCAGCTTATGGCAAGTACGCCATCGGCGCTTACAACATCAATAACCTGGAGCAAACCATGGGCCTGTTCCGCGGCAATTTGGACAGCAAAGCCCCCTTTATTATCCAGATAAGCAAGGGCGCGCGTTCCTATACTCACAAGCGGATGCTCGAGGGATTGATCCGCGCCGCCGACGAAATCTTTCCGGAGGCCATCTTCGCTGTTCACCTGGATCATGGCGATGAAGAAGCCTGTTATGACTGCATCAACAGCGGTTTCTACAGCTCGGTCATGATAGACGCCAGCCATGAGGAGTTCGATAAAAATGTTGCCATCACGAAAAGGGTGGTCGAGGCAGCCCACGCCAGAGGCATCGTGGTCGAGGCGGAGCTGGGTCAGTTGGGCGGCGTGGAAGAGCACGTCAAGGTGGACGAGGCCAATGCCAAGCTGACCAACCCCGACCAGGCCAAGGAGTTTGTCGAGCGCACCGGTTGTGACTCGCTGGCCTGCGCCATCGGTACCAGCCACGGGGCCTTCAAATTCACGGGCAGCCAGGGATTACACTTTGATGTGCTGGCGGATATCCAAACGCGGCTGCCGGGTTTTCCGCTCGTCATGCACGGCTCCAGCTCTGTCCCTCAGGAAGAGGTGGAACGCATCAATAAGGCCGGCGGCAATTTGAAAGGTGCCAGGGGTGTGGACGAGAACCAGTTCAAGCGCGCCGCCGAATTGGGTGTGACCAAGGTCAACATTGACACCGATGGTCGCCTGGTGTGGACGCGCGTCCACCGCGAGTATTTCCTCGAACATCCTGAAAACTTCGACCTGCGGCCGATTGGCAAGGTTTTCATGGGCGAGTATGCCAAGTTCATCGCTCACAAGAATGAGAAACTTGGCAGCGCCGGTCAGCTCGAAGCCGTCCGCAAATTGGTGAAATAGATTCCATTCTCCCGGAGACTCACAGTCTCCGGGGAAATAATTTTGCCTATGCCCGCTACCGATCAGGGCGTGACCCGCGACCGTTATATGCTCATCCCGCGCGTTTTGATCTTCGTCACACGCGGCGATAAGGTTTTACTTCTCAAGGGGGCTCCCACCAAACGTCTATGGGCGAACAAATACAACGGTGTGGGCGGACACGTCGAGCGCGGCGAAGATGTGCTTGCTGCGGCTCGGCGCGAACTGCATGAGGAGACGGGGCTCACCGCTGATCTTTGGCTGTGTGGAACGGTGGTGGTAGAGACAGGCGAGAATCCCGGCATCGGCGTTTTCGTATTTACCGGTGAATGTTCGCAAGGGGAACCAAAGCCGTCCGCTGAGGGGAGGCTGGAATGGGTGCTCTTTGCCGAGGTGCCGGACCTTCCCGCCGTCGAGGATTTGCCTGTTTTGCTGGAACGCATCCAAAAAATGAAGCGCGGCGATTCCCCCTTCTCGGCGCGCTCGTTTTATGACAATGATGATAAGCTGGTCGTAGAATTTACCCAATGACGTTTAATGGATAATCTTACTTTACTTCCAGTTTTTTCTTCAACTTTCCTACCGCGGTGACCAGCGTGACAAGCTCTTGATTGACCAGTTTCAACCTTTGGCGGAGCACTTCCAACGCTCGCTCATCACCAACTTCGCCGAGGAGCTGGGTGGCCATCAGGCGGTCTTCGAGGTTCTTACCCTCGAGCAATTCCAGCAGGGAGGGAATCTGGCTGGTTTTACTCATATCGCCGGAAGCTTACAGTTTATAGCCGATCTTGCGCAGGAAGCCCTTCCGCCAGGCGATGCCTTCATCGTCTTCGATGCCTTGGGGCGACGAACCATCTATCACGCCCAGGATGCCGCGCCCCTGCTCCGTTTCGGCCACAATGACCTCAGTCGGGTTGGCGGTGGCGCAGAAGATGCGGCACACCTCCGGCACCAGCTTGAGCGCGTTCAGCACGTTGACGGGATAGAAGCCCTCGGCCAGGAAGACGATGAAGCTGTGCCCCGCGCCGATGGCCTGGGCGTTCTTCTTCGCCAGGGCGATCATCGCCTCGTCCGTGCCGCTCCAGCGGACGAGACACGCGCCGGAGGCCTCGCAGAAGGCCAGTCCGAACTTGATGCCCGGCACGGCATTGACCAGCGCCTCGTGGATGTCTTCCACGCTCTTGATGAAGTGCGTCTGGCCGAGGATGAAGTTGACCGCTTCGGGTTTTTCGATTTTGAGGGGGATGAGTTGCATGGGGAAATCCTCCTGTGCTATCTTATTGGGTTAGTATATCTTCTTTGGACTGCTCTCTCGAGGCAATGACCTAAAACTCCAACTTCCTTTGTGCGAAATACCCGTCTATTGATCGCTCGATGCGATTCTTTACGGGCAGCAAAACAGCTATCCCCTGAGGTGGATAAGACTCTATAGAGTTGAAAAAGGGTTAGTTTAAGGTGTACTGATTTTTTAAGGTTTCGACCTGTTGAGCAAAGTATACCCCAGGTGTACGGGGCGTGCACGCCCCGTACACCTGGGCGGGCGGCCGATAGTCCAGCGCCTGATGTGGGCGTTCGTGGTTGTAGAGGCGAATATATTGGTCCAGATTGCGGTAGGCCTCCTTCGGGCTGACATACTCGTGGAGATAGACTTCTTCGTACTTGACGGTGCGTCATAATCGTTCGGTGAAGATGTTATCCTGGGCGCGTCCACGGCTGTTCATGCTGATCTGAACCTTAATTATGCCCGTTTCCGTGTCTAAATTTCCTTATCCACTTAAGATCATCGGCTCAATGATCAACTCTCCATAATCTGCGGATGATCGGTCCGGCCACCTGGGGCCGGCACGATAGGCATAGACAACCAGGGTTCTCCCTAGCTCCCCTGATTCGACGGCGTCGTGAACATAGACGTATGCATCCACGAAACGCATGACCAATGCAACCAGGGCGACTTTCTCGCTGGATCGCGCCGCCGCGATCATCGCATCCACTTCCTGCAGACCTAACGCGATGGGCGTCTCGCAGAAAACGTGTTTTCCTCGCTGCAAAGCGGCAACCACGTAGTCATGATGGATGTGGGTTGGATAGCAGACATCAATAGCGTCAACTGTATCATCATCGAGGAGTTTCCAAGGGTCAGTAAGTCCAGGAACACCAAAGGAATTAGCCAGTTCCTTCACCTTGGGCTCTCGCCTTCCGACGATACCCGCAATTTCCACATCGGTCATTCGTGAATAAGCTCCCGCATGGACGCTACCAGTCCATCCGGCGCCAAGAATACCGATACGCATATCTGCCCTCTTTAAGTGTGTGTCTCTCGTCGGGCTGGCCGCCCAACGGATGGGCTCACCGGGCGCAAGCGGAGCGAGCGTCCGGTGGAGCCAGTGTTGGGCGCACTCATAAGATACAAATGCCTATCGCAGCAAAACTGTTGCCAAAAACCAAGCATAATCGTTCATCAGCATGAAGGCAATCATCGGACCAATAGAGTTGCGTGCGCGCTTGAAAACGAGGCCAAAGGCCAGCATTATTGTGGCAAAAACAAGGGAATATGCTCCTTGAGAAAATGCGTGCAGAAGCGCGTAAATGGCGACTGTCAGAAGGAGACCCCATGACCACGTCTTAGTCTCACTTTTGAAAATACGGTCTGTATTGTGGATAAGCCAGATGACAAAAAAGACTTCGAGAGGGCCATAAGCTAGTAAGCCTAAGATTGCAAGGATGGCATAACCGAGAGAAACATGGTGAAAGGCTGGCAATTGAATGCTTGTGGTGAGATGCTTGGCAAGAAGTGATAAGTAAGCGAAGTAAATAAGAGCGATACCGGCAGCCAAGGCGAGGCTAATGAGCAGATGTTTGGTCGTGATGCCATAATCGGCTGGTTTGTCCTTACAAAGGATAGAGAAGATAATAGGGAGGAGACCGACCAGGATGATTTCGGAGAGGATCGGAATTAAAGCAAGGGAAGGTTGTTGCTGAAGTGCTGACCGATCGAGGGCGATATCATGGGGAAGGAAAATCGCAATCCCCGCAGCCACAGCAAACGTACCGAGAAGGTTCCAGATCCAAGTGGCCGCGACTTGCAACTTGGGATTTAGGAGAAACGACCTTCGAGATGGTGATTGCATAAGAAAGCCTCCTACTGGATCTGTAGTGCGCCTAACGGCTGGCGGCTCACCTGCGCGGCGGCTGGGGCGACGGGCCTGCGGTGGAGACCTCGGTGGCAGGCCCAGCCACCCTCGCAACCCGCCCGCTCAGCCGCGTCAGGTGAAGCCGCGGGTTGGGCGGCGTTCATTCGGACTATTGCGTTATTTTCCGCCTTAATATTGAGCGGGGCATCCCAATCTATCTGAAAATGCGCCGCACTATGCTGTAATTTATGGCCGTGTACAGCAACCCAAAAAGAATATCGTAACAATAAGAAAAGCGGGAACTCTCTCAAGGCCACCTTCTATGACACCGCTAACAGTCAGTTATTCCAAGTGGTGCTTCTACCAACATTCCGATTATTGTACCAATCCTCCAAAGCTTCAGAAATCGGTGCTGCACTTCCAGCTTCTCACCTTCCATGGCCTTCGCTCGCTGAAAAGCTCGGCTCCCCCTTGTTTCCCTCTCGAGGCTAACATTCCGATGCTGCAAGGTTCACTTCATGTTGCGGGCTGCTGGTTGGCACCTCCTCCTTGGAGGGATACAGCGCTTCAGCACCATCGGTCGCCCGAAAGCACTGGCTGCCTGCTACGTGGCCCGCTGGCGGTTACCACGACCGGACTTCCACCGGCCAGCCGTTGACAGCTTCAGAACACACGAGCGGGATGTTAGGCTGCTCAGGTGAGTGCAAAACACAGGCCGAAAACTGAAGGGCCTTCTACAATACCGATAGTATACTTGACATGGTATCCATCTTGTGCTATAATTTGACTTGGTGGGGTGCCTGGCGTGGCGATTTTCAAACTCAAAAAGGAGATGCAAAATGGCAGTCAATCTGGACAAACTGATGGCACTTAAAGGTGCCGTTGCCGCTGGTGAGTTCGGTGTGGGTGGGAACCTGGTGGCCTACAAGGGCGCTCTAAAGAAAGAACACGCCGAGATGGTCGCCATGATGTGTGCTGCCAACAGCCTGATGGGCAAGATGCAGGCCGAGGGCTTTTCCAAGTACACCGGCATGAAGTGGTCCCCCTTCCGGGGGTGGGCCGTTTCCGCTGGCGATTACTCCGTCTGTGTGATGGGGAACGCCGGCGTTTTTGTTGAGACCGCCAAGGCCGACTTCAACGAGATCTTCAAGACACTCGGCCAGGTAGCGGGCGTTCTGTAGAAGACCAACCAGCCGGGTGTCTCCCCAGGGGGCGCGGGATAACCGCGCCCCCTTTTTGTTCCCCTTACGCCTTCGTCCAACGCCTCTTTTGAACGAAATCCAGAAAGCGGGTCACCACCTCTCGCTGCTGTTTCTTTCTGCCATAGACCAGGTAGGTCGTCCTTTCCACAGCCAGCCCCTCCACGGCCACGGCTTTGAGTAATTCGAAGCGCAGTTCGTCGGCCACCGTCAGCCTGGGCAAGAAGACAAGACCTACCCCTGCCCGAACAAAGGTCTTCACGATAGGTAGATCCTCCACTTCCATAAGAATCTTCAGGTCCTTGGGTGGCAATCCTGCTCCAGATAGAGCCTGCGTCAGCGATAATTCCAGCCCCCGGTCATTGGTGATCCACAACAGAGGCTGGTGGCGCAGTTCATCCAGCGCAATCCGATCAGGGGCTTTATCCGGAGCAGCCACCAGGAGGATCTCATCACGGAAGCACTCCTGAGCCGTCAGCTTCCGGTGCTGGACAGGATAGCCGAGGAGGGCCATGTCCAGGTGGCCGCCCAGCAGTTTTTCCAACAGGGTATCCCGATCCAGATGCTGATAGGTGAAGCGCACTTCTGGATAGGTTTCTTGGAACGCCGCCAGAGTCCAGGGCAGGGTAAAGGCACAGGTCAGTGCGTCTCCGGCCAGGTAGAGGCGCTGGGCGATGCTCGCCGACTGCTCGGCAAAGACATCCTCCAGGCGGCGGGCCTCCTCAGCCAGTTTCTTTCCTTCCTGATAGAGGAGTTCTCCTTCCGGCGTCAGGGCAATGGTCCGCCCTTGCCGGCGGAAAAGGTTGGTCCCCAGTTCCCTTTCCAGTGCATCTATGTGAAAGCTGATTACGGATTGGCTCAGCGAAAGTTGTCTGGTGGCCCGGCTGAAACTTCCCGCCTCGGCAACGGCCAGGAACACCTGCATCTTCTTGTCCAGGATCATCGTTCCCCCCAACCTTTCTGGACCAGCAGTTTCCATCCCCAGGGCAGAAGCATCGTGGCCAGGAGTAGTTTCAAAAGGTCACCAGGGATAAAGGGCAACAAACCCAATGCCAGCACCATCTCGCCCCCTACGAAACGAGCCAACCAGGGCAATCCAAAGGCATAGATGACAACGTTGCCGAGAAGCATGGCCAGGAAAGTGGTCCCAACCCGCCGATCCCAGCCCCTCTCAGCCAGCATCCCCACGAGGAAAACAGCGGCGAGAAAGCCTACCAGGTAACCGCCTGTCGGACCTACCAGGCGGGCAAGTCCAGCCGTTGCCCCCGCAAAGACGGGCAGTCCAAGGACTCCCTCCGCCAAATACGCGAGCAGGCACAGGCTTCCCCGGCGGCTACCAAGCAACGCCCCCATCAAAAGTACAGCCAGAGTCTGCCCGGTGGCGGGAACAGGGCTGAAGGGGAGAGGAATGGCAAGCTGAGCGGACAGGGCTATGAACAGCGTGCCGCCAGCAACCCAGGCAACATCATACAGCAAGGCAAATCGCTTAACAGAAGGACGCAAAACGTCGGCGTAAGTCATTCGACCTCCTATCCGCATCAATGACAGACACGATTATAACTCACTAACCACCGCAAGTGCAACGTGACCGCCCAACGGCCTGCGCTTCACCTGCGCCGCGAAGCGCAGCGGAGCGGCGTCAGGTGGAAGCGCTTGTTAGCCCGCCACTCAATTCCTACGAGTTGGTGCATCTTTGCTCATCCTTAGTTCGGGGGGTGATATAGGCAACGCCGTGATTAGGGTGTAGCTACACCAATAAAACGAATCTCGTCGATCAGAACTTCGCTATAAGGCGAAGAAATAGCTGGGCAGTACCAGTTGAAAACAAGGCCTAGTTCAGTGATCTCTCGCCCTGGCTGTATTACCTCCGCACGGAATAGTTCAGAGAGCGGTACGCGCACATGAAACCATCCATTTTCTGCAGGTGCAAGATAGTTTGGAGCGCCTAGACTCACTCTGGAAACCTCATGAAATTCCGGCGACCAATTCCCAACTGCTACAGTCAAGAAAGGAGGCGTGCCTCTGATGAACTTCACGTAGAATTCGAGCAGATCGTATCTTGAAAGGTCTAGCGCAGGCCAGTGAACGAATCCAAAAGAAGACTTGTCTACGATAACCCGAATCGACGCATGACCTTGGTATGTGTCCTCTTGATATCCCAAGTCTATCGTAGCGCCGCCGCCAGCGACATCCAATGTCCATGCAGGATCCAGTGTGTCCTGATAGACGATCAATTGGCGATTGGGATACTCGGGGATGTCCGTAACAGGCGTGGCAGTGGGACGAGGCAAACCACCATAGTGGCGGCGCAGCACATCTTCAGCGGGCTTGCCCTGTGGGCCGCCCGCGTCATAAGGGCCTCCTTCCGCAGGGTTGCCACTCCAGGCCCACCAGAATACACCTGCCCACCACGGCTTGCCTTCAAAGGAGGTGAGAAGTGCTTCATAAAGATCCGCTTGCTCTTGGAGGTCCAGATGCAGATCACCGCAGAAAGGATCAATGTAACCACCCCAGTAGTTTGCGCCATCAATGCTGGGATATCCAATCTCAGTGATTAGGACGGGCCTGTTCCATTTCTTAGACAACTCCTCCAACTGGGAGACAATGGGTATCCATGCGTGCTTTAACTCATCCAATGTGGGGTCATCTGCCTGGGTAAGAGGAAAGTAGGCATCAATTCCGATTACGTCTACCGCATCCCACCAAGTTATCGAAAAAACGTCCCAGGGATGGGCTGCATAGGTGATTCGCCCACTGTATTGCTGTCGAACGGCTGCTACGACCGCACGCCACTCGTCATCATGGGCGGAGGCAACGGGGAGCTCTGCACCAATGACAAAGAGATCAGCGCGCATTGTTTCGGCGAGCTGGGCATAGTGGGCAATGTAAGTCATGTAGTTTTCGAACCACAACCTCCAAGCCTCCTCGTTACTCCCATGATTGACGACGGGGAAATCGCCACTCAAGGAAATCTGTTGGGGGTGAAGCATTACACGCAACCCGAGCTCATGTGCCAACTCAGCCCGCTTGAGAAGTTCAGCATCAGAAGTAGTTGGTGCGTCTGTACGATGGCAATTGATCTCAATGGCTGCAGGGGACTCTTGGTAGCAATACACAACCAACCCAACCCAATTTATTCCCAATGGCTGAAGCTGTTGAGTAAACATGTACTGACGCACTCTGTCTGTTAGATCACCGTAGGTCAGAATGGACGCACCCTCAATAACGTCGGGCATGGGCACAAGTGTAGGAGTAGGTGACGGTGTAATAGTTGACGTTGGCGCAAGGGTTAGCACGGGTGATGGAGTGTAGGTTGCGGAGAGCAGTGGAGTTGGGAGAGGTGCTACGAGAGGTGCGGCACAGGCAGCGAGCAGTGTAGCCAAAAGAAGGAGTGTTACCTGTGTGGGCAGATGTTTCATGGCGAACTCCGGTCTGTTGCTGATCGGCGGGCTAACGACTGGCGGTTCAGCCGCCGCCGACTCTGGCAAGACCCGCTTCAATAATCAGAATGATTGATGGCAAAACGCGCCGCGCATACCCGCGCCGAAGGCGGTCGGCTGCAACCGCTTGTTGGGCGGCGAATTCGTTCATTGCATTGCCGAACCCCGTCCGGAATATCATTCCAACAATCCCAAAATCCTTCGCTGGTCGTTGGCACCAAGTTTCTTCATGCCATCTTCAATTATACGCCTTGTATTCTTGTTTCGGCATACTTGTGCCTGCTTCATCAGGAACACTGCTACCATATTGGGATTGGCTTTCGTTATTTCTCGCAATATCCAAGACACCGCTTCCCTTACATCGTTTTCTTTATCTCCCATAACCTTATTGAGCAATTCAAATACCTTTTCAGTTGCTTGAATCTTTTTATATCCCCGCAAAGTCACAACCCCAAAACGTCTGACCCACTTATCGGTGCTCTGTATCCATTTTTCTGAAAGGGGTAGAACGAGTTCAGGATGGGCATATACTACTGGTTCTACTCCGTACATGGCGAGACAATCACAGACAGACCAGTTATCAAGGTCAGGTAATGCCAAAGAGATAAAGTCTAAACAAACTCTCGGATGCTTTGGGCCAAACTTCTCCAGGCTTTTCCCTGCTATCTGCTTCGCTTCAAATGAGCCTTCGGTCCACACTTCTTTCAATAATCTTGATGCTCTTTCAGGTTCTTTGTGGATAAACTTCCCAATTTCGGCGGCTATTATCCAGAGGATAGGCTTGGGAACGCCGTAAAACCTTCCTGTATTTGGAATGATTCTCTGGTAGTTTTTTGTCGCTTCTCTGTCCACAAGCGTTCGGAGTAATGACTGCAATTCTACCGTGAATGCTTGCGGACTATCTACTTTTGCAAGTATTGCCTTTGCTCGATTTTGAATATGCGCCCTATCCATTGCAGGCCTCCGAATTGACTCAGCCAAATTGCATAAAACAGCACTTCGCCGCCCAACGGCCCGCGTTAGCGGTGGTGGGGCGGGCTGGGATAATGCCTGAGAGCAGAAAAAACCCGAAGCGAGGAAAATGCCTGAAAATGCGGCAGAATCCCCACCATCCACTGCACGCTTTGTTGGCACGCTCTTGACCCTAAGACTCGCCTGCCTTTTTATACAGCCGCCGAATAGGGCTGAATAGACTCCAAGACATTGCTCTCGTCTTGTTGAGCGAAATACAAATCCCAGCGCAATTGTAAATTCATCCAAAAATCAGCGGACATATTGAAGAACTTTGCCAGCCGTAAAGCCGTGCTAGGTGTAATGCCCCTGCGTCCATTGATAATTTCATTCACACGCTGGTAAGGAACAAGAATATTATCGGCTAATTCCTTTTGAGTAATCCCTATAGGATTAAGGAACTCTTCCAAAAGCATTTCGCCAGGATGTGTGGGTGGGCGGTGAGTAGGAACACGAACCATTTTCATCTCCTGCTGTTAGTGATAATCCACAATCTCAACTTGGTCAGGTCCCTTTTCTGTCCAAATAAAACAAATACGATACTGGTCATTGATGCGGATGCTGTATTGACCTTTTCTATCACCTGTCAACGCTTCAAGCCGATTGTTGGGTGGGATTCTCAATTCGGCTAACGCAGCAACGGAGTCGAGTTGGTCAAGTTTACGAGCGGCGATTTTCCAGATGTTGTTGGGGAGGATATTTCTTGCTGCTTTAGTATTTTCGCCGTTGAAAACATCTTCCGTGCCTGCGTTTTTGAAGGACTGGATCATAGCCACATGATAGCACGGAAGTCATGCTATTTCAAGCCCCGAAAAATTTTGCAAGGGGCGTGCCAACTCGTGATTCTACTAGCCCGGTGTGGTTAATTCCGGGATTATACGAGCTCGGTGTGTTTAATCCCCAAAGGGGATGCTGTACTGGCGCGAATACGATCCAGCGGCGACTGTACCGCCGCCAGGTTGGCGATGTGGGTATACACCATCGTCGTTTTCAGGTCTTTGTGCCCAAGCAGATCTTGTATTGTCCGTATATCGGTTCCTCCTTCGAGCAGATGAGTGGCAAACGAATGCCTCAACGTGTGCGCTCCTACCGGCTTATCAATGCCTGCTTTTTGAGCAGCCTTCTTGATCGCTTTTTGCACGCCGGTTTCGAAAATGTGGTGCCTACGCACCCGCCCGCTCCTTGGATCGGTTGAAAAAACGGCCGCCGGGAACACGTACTGCCACCCCCATTCGAACGGCGCACGGGGATATTTCACCGCCAGCGCGTTCGGCAATATTGCCTCCCCGCGCCCATTGGCGAGGTCTTCGTCATGCTGCGCTTTCACCTTCGCAAGATGCAATTTGAGCGCCGGGACGACGGAATCGGGCAGGCACGTCACCCGGTCGCGGTTGGATTTCGTTTCCCGCAAGACGATCACGCGATGGTCGAAGTCAATGTCCTTCACCCGCAGGCGCAGGCATTCCATAAGCCGCAAACCCCCGCCATAGAGTAGTTGCCCGATGATGCAATGCACTCCTTGCAGTTCGGCGAGCAGGCGCATCACTTCTTCCTGTGTCAAAACGGTCGGCAAGTATTGGGATTTCCGGGCGCGCACTGCATCGAGGTTGCCCAATTCCACGCCCAGAACCTTATACAGAAATAATATCGCCGCCAGCGCCTGGTTTTGTGTAGACGCGCTCACATTACGCACTTTAGCAAGATGCGTCAAAAACTTTGAGACACCCTCCGCACCAACATCACGGGGATGGGCAGGAAGGTGAAAACGCACATACTGGCGAATCCAATGAAGGTATGTTTTTTCGGTGCGATAAGCATAGTTTTTGACGCGCAAAGCATCTTTCACTGTATCCATCAGTTTCATCTTTTCTTAAACCTCGTCATTTCCCTACCACCAATATCCCAAAACCATTGCCTATACTATACAGCGAATCAAATTCGAATTCAAGAGGCTCTGGTGCGGAAAATCCAGAAATCCGCCCGCACTCCCATGCTACCCGAAACCCGTTTTCATCCTTCGCTCATCCTTCGTACATCTTAGGGACAGCCTCTCCTTCTCTGTCAAAAACGCCGTCTCCAGCGCGTTGGCCTGCGCCTGGCGGATCTGTGCCTGGCTCAGCCCGGCTTTCGGCGTCGCGCCCTCGTATTCGTGGCGCAGGCTGATCCCGCTGATGCCCGGGTCGTCGCTGTTGATGGTCGCAAGGATGCCGCGCTCGAGGAACTTCTTCAGCGGGTGCCTGGCGTAATCCGGCACGCAGCTCGTCTGCACGTTGCTGGTGAGACAGGATTCCACCCCGATGCGCTGCTCGGCCATGTAGTCCATCAGCGCCGGGTCGTCCGCTGCGCTCAAAGCGTGCCCGATGCGCTCCGCCCCCAGCTCACGGATCGCCTGCCAGATGCTTTCCGCCCCTGCACTCTCGCCGGCGTGTACGGTGACGTGCCAGCCGTTATTGCGGGCGATGCGGAAGTGTTCACGGAATAACTCGCCCGGAAAATTGACCTCGTCCCCGGCCAGGTCGAGGGCGGCGATGTGCTCGCGCTGGGACGCTAGCGCCTCCAACTCCTTTGCGGCCGTCACCGGGCCGTAGGTGCGGCTCAGGATTCCGATCAGGTTGACCTTCGTGCCGAAGTCGTGCTGCCCGGCCCGGATGCCATCCACGACCGCTTCCGTGACCCCGGCTGGTTCCAGCCCATGAACCTCGGCCATGAACCAGGGGCTGAAGCGCAGCTCGATGTAAGTCATCCCCTCCCGTTTGGCGTCCTCCACGTTCTCGTATGCGATCCGGCGGCAGGCCTCGTAATTGACCATCACCCTCCTCGGCCATTCGAACTTGGCAATGAAGGCCATCACCCCCGGCTGGGGACTGGTCACCTGCACGTGTGGACGCAGCCCCTCCAGGTCCCAGGCCGGCAGCGGCAGGTTGTGCTCCTGCCCCAGCTCCAGGATGGTGGCCAGGCGCACGTTGCCTTCCAGGTGGCGGTGCAGCTCAGTCAGGGGCAGCGAAGGTTCGATCACGCCTTATCGTCCCGCTTGTAGACTGCCTTTTTGTAGCGATATTCATCCACCCCCAATACATTCATGACCCGCTTCGGGTCTTTCTTGACCAGGTTGCGGCAGGCGCGGTAGGCGATCCGATACGAGTTCTTGTCCCCGCTGGCGACCAGCTCGGCCACCAACCCGTAGACCAGTTCCGGCAGGCGCCGCGCCAGGTCGCTCAGGTTGTTCCCGACCGAGGTGCGCGGGTAGGGACGCGCTTCCCTGAACAGGTGTCGCAGCACGGACAGCGGATATTCGGGATCGTGGTAAAACCATTGATTTTCTTGCACCGGGCGCAGCGTCTCACCGACGAAGCGGCGGGTATTGTCATCGGCTGAATCTACCAGGCGCAAAAGGAATTCTTTCATCTCGGTCGGATGCTTTTTGATCAGCCGCCGGAAGAACATCTGCGCGTACTCGCGCAGGTTCCAATCCTCGGAAGCGGCGGCGGCTTCGAAATACGGCAGAACCTTTGGGTACTCCTCGAGTCCATACGAGGAGAAGAGGCCCAGCGCGATGCCTTTGATCCGCCCATCTTCGCTTCGCTCATACAGGCCTACAGCGATCTCGTAGACGGGCGCCCTGGCTTGCTTGAGGTGCATAAAGAGGGCCTCGGACAGCACCTTGATCGTATGGACGATCCCATAGGAGATGCGCTTGTCATTTGGAATGTTGGCGTACAGCTCGTCCAGCGCAGTGCCAAGCCCCTCGGCTGCGCGCTGATAGTCCCCTGCCACTGCTGCTGGGAGGATTTCGTTTTGAACCTTGGCCTCTACGCTTTGATTGAGAATGTTCATATTCAAAATACGATCACGTCACGTTAGAGTATTTCGCCCTGCCTGCACCTTGCCGCAGGCCGTCCCCCGCACCTGCGGTTCGGGGCAGGTGTCGCCCCGGCGGGCTCGCGGCCCGCTTGCACCTGCGCACACTTGCCCCGGGCGCAAGTGCCGGGGAGTGCAGGCGAACGGGACACAGGTGAGCGGAGCGACGACCCTGAGCGCAAGCGAAAGGGAGGCACACAGTCGAGGGGCGATTTCGCTGGAATATCTCCTTCGCCCTAATCGCCTACCGGTCCGCTGCTGTCGGATAACTCTTTCTTCTTGGCGGTCAGTTGCGCGATCATCCAATCAATCATCGCGAGCTGGGCAGCTTTCGCATCGGCGGAGGTCGGTGTAGTTGTCGGTTGTATCGGGGCTTCGCCTAGCTTCAACCAGGCGCGCATATCCGCCACCGTGCCGTTGAAAACGTTGAGGTCAACGTTGTTGGCGGGCGTACCGTACTCCTTGGCGTGGCCCGGATAGTTGACTTCGCTCGCCCATTGCCATATTGTCCAATCGCCTGTTTTGCGTTTTTTCGGCGTCCCAGGATCCTTGTCTGGCGAGGGATCATTCCAGTATTGGGCAAGCCATAAGGGGAAATCTTTCATCCAGTCGCCGTATGGATATAGATCCGCGTCGTAGTGAGAAGGATTGGTGTACAGTAATACCGGCTTGCCTGCTTTCGCAGTGACGTAATCCATCCATTTGTGAGCCATGTCTGCGAAAGCGGCGTTCAGCGTGTTGCTGGTGCCCTCGTAGTCCAGTGCGTAGAAATGGAAATCGAACCCTTTCACTACCGAAATGAAAAAATCTGCTTGGGCTTGCCATCCCATCCCTGATCGCAGATAGTGATACGCGCCGCGGATGGGCACCTTCTGGACACCGGCCCAGAGATCGCCGAACTTATTATCGCGGAACGTTCCTTCGCTGGCCTTCTGGATGACAAAGTCAATTTGCCCAGTCGCTTTATCTGGATCGAAGGAAATGTCCCATTTGCTTAGATCAATACCATGTGCTCGGCCCATTTCTTTCTCCTTTCTTGGTCTGTCGGTAATTGTTATTCCTTTTTTAGCGACCTGACACTTTTGGATTCAGTAGCCCAACGGCGGTCGAGTAGGCGGGTTTTGCCGTACACTTGCACCTGCTGCACACTTGCCCCGGACGCAAGTGCCGGGGAGTGCAGGTGTCGAGACCCCGTTGGGCGGCGGTTCTCGGTCTCGATACGTGCTTCGACAAGCTCAGCACTACTCGACCATCGAACCGCCTTTCGGGAAACTGTCAGGTCGCTAGTTCTTTTTCCATGACTCGATAAGTGATCTGACTTTTGCCGCTTCTTTTCGCTTCGTACATCATCTTGTCTATCGCGTGTAGCACTTTTTCGAGTTCGGTGTTTGTATCGTTGCAGGTCAATACGCCCATACTGATCATGATCGGCCATTTTCTCTTGTGGATTTCGGCCGTAAGTAGGCCATACAAGCGAGCAATCACGCTGTATGCATTTTGTTGGTCGGTCTCCGAGAATAGGATGATGAATTCCTCTCCGCCCATCCGTCCAATGACATCGGTGACACGCAGAAAACGGGATAGCTCTTTTCCGATGAAACGTAGCACTTTTTCGCCTTCGGTCTGGCCGAAACGGTGATTGATCTCCTTGAAGTTCGCCAGCTCGAAGTAAGCGATCGTAAATGCCTTTTGGCTCCGTTTGGCACGCGCAAGTTCGATCCTCGCCTGTTCGTGGAAAGCCCGTGAGTTCAAGATGCCTGTCAGGTAGTCTGTCCGGGCCAATTTTCTCTCACGATTGCGAGAATGCTGCAGGTTGGTGAGAAGGGTGGTGCTGACCAGGAAGAAACCCAGCAGCAAGGTCGTGTCCCACGCCAGGACCCACATTGGAATGCCGCGGGTCGGCATCGTTAATAGACTGGTAACGAACCAGATGATTGCACTTGCAATGGATAGCGTCAGGCCAGCCGTTTGGCCAAGGTACCAGGTGGCCAGGAGGATCGGAGCCAGATAGAAAAGGCTGATCGAGATGTCGAAGCTGGTGATGTAATCAACGATCCCGATGATCGCTGTAAGCGCGCTGATGATCACGATCAAGATTTCTCTTGGCATTTTTGGGAGCGTGCTGTCGAAAGGTTTCAGCATACTTCCTCCGTGAATGATGTCCTCAGTATAGAACAAATTCTGTTTGAAATCAACTCCAATCAGGGGCTCTCTTAAAGTCCAGAACTGTCATTGCGAGGAGCCGCGCAGCGGCGACGAAGCAATGACAGGCTCAATTCGGTTGCGGCTGGAAGCCGCGTTATGGTACACTGTGCACTCATGCCGAAAAACTCGCGCAGTGCGATGCTGAAAGCTCTCTTCGCCGTCCTGGTGTGGGGGGCTTCTTTTGTGGCGACCAAGGTCTCGCTCCGGTACATCGAACCGGCAGCCGTCGTTTGGCTGCGTTTTGCGATGGGGGTCGTCATCCTGGGAGTGACAGTTCTCGCTCGCCGGCAGTTTCGCCTCCCGGAGCGGAAAGACTGGCTTTACCTCGCCCTGCTGGGATTCTTGGGGATCACTTTCCACCAATGGCTGCAATCCACCGGCCTCGTCACGGCGCAGGCCGTGACGACCGGCTGGATCACCGCCTCCATCCCCATTTTCATGGCCCTCTTGGGGTGGCTTGTGCTCCGGGAAAGGCTTGCCTGGTTCCAGGTGGTGGGAATCTTCCTGGCCGCTTTCGGCGTCTTGCTGGTGGTCACACACGGAGACCTGGCCAGGCGGGTTAGTTATCCCTCTCCCGCGTTGTCCTCGTTGTCAAGCAACTCTCAGTACCTTGGCGCCGCGTATCCTCCTGGTCTTGAGTTCGAGCAGTGCCTGGTTTGCCTCGCTCAAGTTGAACTCCTGGAATTCCGGCCGGAGGGGGATCTCCGCGGCTAGCTCCAGGAATTCACGCACGTCGCTGCGAGCCACGTTGGCCACGCTTTTGATCTCCTTTTCCATCCACAGGTGGGACGGGTAATCGAGATGCAGAAGGTAATCCTTATCCACATCTTCTTTGCGGATGGCGTTGACGACCAGCCTGCCCCCCGGCTCCAGATTTTTCAGCGCCTCCACCACCGGCTTCCAGACCGGCGTCGTGTCAATGATCGCGGATAGCTTTTCAGGGGTTTCGTCAACCGTATCGCCAGCCCAAACCGCGCCCAGCTCGCGGGCGAAGGCGCGTTCGCCCTCGCTGCGGGAGAAGACGTACACCCGCGCATCTGGGAAGCGGTGTCGTACCATCATCAGCACGAGATGGGCCGATGCCCCGAAGCCGGTCAGACCCAGGCTTTCTCCGTTTTCGAGGCCGGTCAATTTCAGGGAGCGGTAACCGATAGCCCCTGCACACAGCAGTGGCGCAGCTTCGGCGTCCGAAAAGACGGCCGGTATCGGGTAACAGAAATTCTCGGCGGCGGTCATATACTCGGCATAGCCGCCGTTCGCCTCTCTGCCGGTGGCTTTGAAATCCGCGCACAAGTTTTCGTTCCCTTTCAGGCAATGACGGCACTTTCCACAGGCCGAATAGATCCAGGCGACCCCGACCCTTTCTCCGACCTGGAACCTGCTCGCCGCGTCCCAGGCTGCAGCCACCCTCCCGACAACTTGGTGCCCCAGGATCACCGGCAACCGCGGCGGAGGCGTGCGCCCTTCGATCTCGTCCAGCTCGGTGTGACACACGCCGCAAGCGGACACTTTGATCAATATCTCGTGCCCTGCGGGCAAAGGTTCGGGCAACTCCGCCAGCTCCAGCGGCGACGAGTTTTCTTCCAGGCGAGACAGCCTGTTAAGCAGCATGGCTTTCATTCGATTTCTCCTACGTGCATGACCTATCCTGAGTTTAATAATTGTGGCAAAAATTAGCCCTCATCCCTTCCCCTCCCCGATTTCCGGGGATTGGAAATGAATTTGGGAGTTTGTGAGCGGCCTCGCCGCTCACAAACTCCCATCCTCATCCCCCCCGTCCCTTTAGGGAGGGGGGCAGGGGGGAAGGGTCTGTAAGATCAAGCCTTGGATGTAAAAGTTGACACTGAAGCTTAAATTTGGAGCAAGTCATGTTTTCCCGAAAGCTGGCGAATCTCGAACTGCCAGCATGGGATACGCCCTCAGTATAGAGCAGTTTCACCGGTTAATCAACTCTGAGTCCATTGGAAAACCTCGGTTTCACCCTTCAACCTCTGATATACTGGGCAGCATCACCTGTCACAATATTCCGCGCCAAGGAGTCCGCCATGTGTGAGTTCTATACACAACACGGTGAGGACAAGAAGGTGAGATGACCCAATTATTCGGCGGTATCGAAGCCGGCGGTTCGAAGTTTGTCTGCATCCTGGGCAGCGGGCCGGAGGATATTCGCGCCGAGACGCGCTTCCCGACCACCAGCCCTGCGGAGACCATCCAGCGGGCGGTTGGCTTCTTCCGCCGCCAGCAAGATAAACACGGTGGATTGGAGGCTATCGGCATCGCCTCCTTCGGCCCGCTCGATCTGGATCGCAACTCCCCGACTTACGGCTACATCACCTCCACGCCGAAACCGGGCTGGGCGAATACAGACTTTGCCGGCGCCATCCGCCGCGCGCTCGCCCTGCCAGTCGGATTCGACACCGACGTGAACGCGGCCGCGCTGGCTGAATGGCGTTGGGGCGCGGCGCGTGGATTGGACACCTTTATCTACCTGACCATCGGCACCGGCATCGGCGGGGGAGGCATGGTGAACGGCCAGCTCATGCACGGATTGCTTCACCCCGAAATGGGCCACCTGCGCCTCCCGCATGATTGGCAGGCCGATCCTTTTGTCGGTGCCTGCCCCTTCCACGGCGATTGCCTGGAGGGGCTGGCTTGCGGTCTGGCTATCGAGAAGCGCTGGGGACGACCGGCAGAGGGGCTTCCGGCCGAACACCCGGCCTGGGAATTGGAAGCGCATTACCTGGCCCTGGGGATAGTAAATTGGATTTATACTCTCTCGCCGCAGAAGATCATCCTCGGAGGGGGAGTGATGCAGCAAGCCCATCTGTTCCCGCTCATCCGCCGTGAAGTACGAACCTTATTGGGTGGCTATCTCCAATCGCCGGCCGTCTCGGAAAATATAGACGATTACCTTGTGCCACCGGTATTGGGAAAGCGTTCTGGCGTCCTGGGCGCGCTCGCCCTGGCCATGGAGGCGGTGCAATCGGCATCCCAATTTTATGAAATGTAGTGACGACTTTAGTCGTTTGTACAACGGCGACAGACCCTTCCAGGGTGCTTCGTGAAGTCATTACTACAATTTCTCTCGAGATTTGCTGATCGGAAATCCCCTTGACTCTCCTGTTACTGGAGGTTGTATAACATAAGCATGATCCGGATCGGAGACTTCTCTAAACTCAGCCGTGTCTCGGTCAAGACCTTGCGTTACTACGACGAGATGGGTTTGCTCAAGCCCGTCGAAGTGGATCGCTTCACCGGCTACCGCCATTACGAATACGACCAATTGCCGCGCCTGAATCGCATCCTGACACTGCGCGACCTGGGTTTCTCGCTCGAGGAGATCGGCCAGCTCCTGCACGACAGCCTGACCCCGGAGCAGATGCGCGGGATGCTGAAACTGCGTCAGGCCGAGATCAGGCAAAAGGTCGAGGAAGAGACGGAGCGGCTGGAGCGGGTCGAAGCACGGCTGAGGCAAATCGAACAGGAGGAAGATATGTCCAAGTACGATGTTGTCATCAAGAAAGTCGAGGCCATCAAAGTTGCAGCGCTTCGCGGTGTTGTCCCGACCCCGCCCGAACAGGGGCCGCTGTGGAACGAATTGGCTGGGTATCTTGCCCAGCAGCGTGCCCGTCCAACCGGCGAGCCCTGTTTGACGCTTTACTATGACGAGGAATACAAGGAGCGTGACTGGGATCTTGAGGTCTGTATACCGATTGATGCCGACCTGCCCGAGTTCGGCCGCGTCAAGGTTCGCATGCTGCCCAAAGTCGAGACGATGGCCTGCACCGTGCATCACGGGCCGTTTGTCACCATCGGCGAGGCTTACAGCGCGCTGGGCAAGTGGCTTGACGCCAATGGCTACCGTATCGTTGGCCCCGCTCGCGAAGTCTACCTGCGCGAGGCCAAACGAAGCGGGCCGGTTGGCGTGAGCCAGACTGACCCGGAGGCCGTCACCGAGATCCAGTTTCCGGTGGAGAAGACCTGACAG
>Ga0209610_1000282_pt1 | contig 26497 bp, 20 predicted proteins | sample LakKivw275mmetaG_FD_184137 | JGI IMG/M metagenome (GOLD analysis project Ga0209610, IMG submission 184137) | Anoxic lake water microbial communities from Lake Kivu, Rwanda to study Microbial Dark Matter (Phase II) - Lake Kivu water 275m metaG... | ecosystem: Environmental > Aquatic > Freshwater...
GGAGAAGCGAGTTCTCGGCATCTGCCTGGGGGCACAGTTGATAGCGGATGTTCTCGGTGCAAGGGTCAAACGGAATCGCGACAAGGAGATCGGCTGGTTTCCCGTCCTACAGATTGAAACGGGGCCAAGGAGCAATCTTTTCGAATATTTGCCAGGGACGTTCCTCACCTTTCACTGGCACGGCGATACCTTCGATTTGCCCGCCGGAGCCATCCTCGCGGCGCGAAGCGAGGGATGTGACCATCAGGCTTTTGTGTACGGGGACCGGGTGGTGGGCCTGCAGTTTCATCTCGAGACGACCCGCGAAGGTGTCGAGAAACTCCTCCGTAATTGCTCTGCCGATATGACGGAAGGAAAATTCGTCCAGAAGCCGGATGTAATGCTTGAGGACAATCAACGATTCAATGATCTCCATCGCCTGATGGAAATTTTTCTTGGTCAAATGGAAAGGATCGGGGGATAGGAGAGCCCATCCATACCAGGTCAGGCCCTTCTTCGCCGTCCAGCAGCTCACTGAAAGGATGAATCGATGAGTAAGGAATCCGCCGGAAAATATATGAGACTGAGGCCGGGGATCAACCTGGAGAAGATGCATCGGCGAAATAAGGGATACCTGCCCGGGTTGATCGGCATCGAGTGGCTCTCCATTGAGCCGGGGAGAGTCACGGGCCGGGTGAAAATACGCCAGGATCTCCTGGCACCGAACGGTTATCTTCACGCCGCCTCGATCATCGGGCTGGCTGACACGGCCTGCGGGTATGGCGCCTTCGCCCATCTGCCTGAAGGGGCGGAAAACTTTACCACCCTGGAACTCAAGGCGAACTTTCTGAACACCCTCCGCGAGGGGGTGATGGCCTGCGAAGCCACGCTGGTCCAAGGGGGACGAACGGTCCAGGTCTGGGATGCCGTCGTGACCGATGAGGAGAGCGGGCGAACCCTTGCGCTTTTTCGGTGCACCCAGATGATCCTTTGGCCGAAATCGTAGGTCTCGCCGCGGAAAGTCACAGGATCCTGCGAGGGCTGTTGACAAGAATGGGACAGACACCAGGTTCATCTCCCGGGGACAGACTGAGAAGCTTCGGATACGCATTTTCGGGTATCCGGACCCTCATCATGTCTCAACCGAACGCCCGGGTTCACGCCGCGGCGACGATCATCGTCATGGCGGGAGCTTTTCTCCTCGGCCTCTCGAGGATGGAGTGGTGCGTCATCATCCTCACGGTCGCAGCCGTCTGGACGGCTGAGGCCCTGAACACGGCCCTCGAGTACCTGGCCGATGCGGCCTCACCAGAATATCATCCCCTGGTCAAGAAAGCCAAGGATGTCGCCGCAGGGGGTGTTCTTGTCACCGCCTTGGGGTCCGTCATCATTGGTCTTCTCGTCTTCGGTCCGCGTCTTTTATTTCTCTTGAAAAAGTGAGAAACCCGTGTCATTTTTCGTAATAAGAAACATGAGACACCGGTAATACTCTTACGCCTCTCGCACCACATCTTGAGAAACCTCTTTTGCTCTCCTGGATCTTCGCATCGGGTTTCACGCGAAGCAGCGGGGGTCCCAGCCCCGCTTCGCGACCATTGAAGGATTGGCCATGCGTCGAGAGAATGACTCGAGAAAGGAGGTCCCATGCCGCTCAGAAAGTTGAAAGAATTCCTGGACAGTCACGGCGTAAAGTACGTCACCGTGGTTCATTCACCGGTCTACACGGCTCAGGAAATCGCCGCCTCGGCGCACATCCCGGGAAAGGAACTCGCGAAGACGGTCATGGTCAAGCTGGACGGTCGGCTCGTCATGACGGTTCTGCCCGCGTCCTACAGGATTGATTTCGGCAAGCTCCGAAAAATCACCGGCGCAAAGAAGGTCGAGCTCGCCTCCGAGGCGGACTTCAAGGATACCTTCCCCGGCTGCGAAATAGGCGCTATGCCGCCCTTCGGAAATCTCTACGGTCTCGACGTCCATGTGGCTGATGTCCTTGCCGAGGACGAGAACATTGCCTTCAACGCGGGCACCCATGCGGAACTCGTGAAGCTTGCCTACCGGGACTTCGAACGGCTCGTAAAGCCGAAAGTCTCAGCCTTCGCTGTGAAGTAAGAAACCATGGGGATCATAAACTTCGGACGCCCAAGGTTATGACGAAATGCCGCCGCTGTGAAAGCCCTTTCACCGCTAGGGCCATCGGGTTCTGTGCCGACTGCCTCCGATCGCTGACAGACCGGACTGAAATCGCCCATCTCCACAATCCCGACCGGCAGGCCTGCGGGCTTCCCCTGAAACCCCCGACCAGTCCAAACGGGAAAAGCTGTGTCCTCTGCGCCAATGCCTGCCGAATGGCACCCGGCGAGAGGGGGTTCTGCGGCCTCCACTGCAATGAGAACGGCCGCCTTGCCCATCACGCACCGGAGGGGAGCGCCCTCGCCTACACGTACCGGGACCCCCTTCCCACGAACTGCTGCGCGGCGTGGTTCTGTGCCGGCTCGAACGAACGGGGATACAACCTCGCCGTCTTTTTTTACGGGTGCAATTTTGACTGTCTCTTCTGCCAGAACGCCTCGCACAAGGAGATTGCTCGGGCGCCGGCCATCGGTGAGGATGACATGGTCCACGCGGCGCTCGAGCCGGACGTCCGATGTGTCTGTTACTTCGGCGGATCCCCGGAGCCGCAAATGGCCTACGCTCTTCGCGCCTCCGAGCGCATCATCGAAAAGAGCGGCAATTCAAAGAGGATCTGCTGGGAGTGGAACGGCTGCGGAAACCCCGAACTGGTGGAAAGGGCGGCGGATCTCTCCAGGAAAAGCGGAGGTGTCATCAAGTTTGACCTGAAGGCCCGTAATCCCAATATGGCCCTGGCCCTCTGCGGGGTGGACAACGCAAGGTCCTTCGAAAATTTCTCCCGGGTGGCGAAAACGTTACCGGATGGGAATACCCTGACGGCCACCACCCTTCTCGTTCCCTATTACGTGGACGTGGAAGAAGTGTCGGCCATAGCCCGCTTCATCGCCGATGTCAACCCCGCCATCCCTTACTCACTTCTCATCTTTCATCCCGATTTCTTCATGGATGACCTGCCCGTCACCCCGAAAAAACAGGTCGACGAGTGCTACCGGGCCGCCAGGCGGCATCTGGAGAGAGTGAACATCGGAAACATTCACCTGCTCCGATATGCCGAGTGACCAGGGATCCGGCGTGCACATGCCGATCAGGGGAAAAGTCGCAATTGCAATCACCCATTCTTAAGTTTAATATTATCCTTAGCCGATTCAAGATACAGTATTATGCACCCCGGGCATGAATGGCCGATGCATCGTGAATAGAAGTTAGAGGAGGAAGGAGAATGAGAGGCCATCTTTACAGGTCTCTGGCCGTTCTTTGTTGCGCTCTGGCTTTGACGATATCCAGCCGTACCGTCGCCGATGCCGCCACCAATACCTGGAGCAGTTCTGGCCTCGACTCACTCATCGTCTATGCCCTGGTCATCGACCCTGTGACGATGGACACCCTCTACGCGGCAACCAGTGGGGGCGTCTACAAGAGTACAAACGGGGGGGCCGACTGGTACGCCGTCAACGGGGAACTGACCAACACCAATGTTCGTTGTCTGGTCGTCGACCCGGACAATCCAGATATCCTTTATGCGGGGACTTTCGGCGGCGGTGTCTTCAAGACCATCGACGGGGGGGCCAGCTGGGATGCTTTCAACGGGGACCCCCTCTTAGGGGAAATAATCAACTTGACTATTTTCTCCCTGGCGATCGACCCGGACAATCCAGATATCCTTTATGCGGGGACTGCAGGTAACGGCGTGTTCAGGAGTTTAAACGGTGCAAGCAACTGGCAAAATACGCTTTTATCCGGGACTGTGAACGTCCTTGCCATAGACCCATTGAACACCAACATCGTTTACGCGGGAACATTGGGAGATGGAGTCTTCAAGAGCACAAACTACGGGACATTGGGATCCTGGGCAACAGCTAACAGCGGCTTGACCGCAACTTCCGTCGTAATGATTGCCATCAATCCCCTCACCACCACTACCCTTTACGCGGGGACCACCGGCGGTCTTTTCAAGAGCACCACGGCAGATCCGAACTGGTTCAGTGCGGGTCTGGGTACCTTGACGGTTAATACTATGGCCATTAATCCCGACTTCACGTCGATCCTCTATGCAGGGACGGCCGTAAACGGTGTATACAGGAGCACCTCGGGAGGGACGGGCTGGGGTACATTCAATATCGGCCTGACCGCTTTGAGCATCTTTGCGCTGGCCATCGACCCTGATAACCCCGACACACTATACGCCGGGACCAATGACGGTGTTTTCAAGACAACAGTAACAGAAACAGACGCGGATTCAGAGGATAACGATGATTGCTTTATCGCCACGGCCGCCTACGGCTCCTCGACGGAACCGCAGGTGAAGCTCCTTCGTGAGTTTCGGGACCGCTTCCTCATGACGAACCCCGTCGGCAGGGCTTTCGTGAATCTCTATTATCATTTGTCACCGTCGCTTGCCCGGTTCATCGCCGGCCACGAGGGTCTGAGGACGATCGTGCGATGGACCCTTTTGCCCGTTGTCGGTCTCAGTTACATGGCGCTCAATCTGGGGTTGATGGCAACGGTGACCCTTTCGGCCCTGTTCCTCGCAGGGGCTTTCGTCCTGGTTCGCTCCGGACGAAGTAGGGTTATCAGAAATAAAGTTCCATAATCCACGGATTCATCGGAAAGAAACACGAAAGGCAGGGTCGCAGTGACCCTGCCTTTTCTTTTTTTCCCGGTCGCCGATGCTTTCTCCTCACTACCTCCTTGTGCCACTCACGACTTTCCTGAGGAACTGTCCCGTCATGGACCACTCGGATCGGGCCACTTCCTCGGGCGTGCCTTCGGCGATGATTTGCCCGCCGCCCGGTCCACCCTCGGGCCCGAGATCGATGATGTGATCGGCGCACTTGATGACATCGAGATTGTGCTCGATGACGACGACGGTGTGACCCATGTTGACCAGCCTTCCCAGGACCTCCAGCAATCTCTCAACATCGGCGAAGTGGAGCCCGATCGTCGGCTCATCGAGAATGTAGAGGGCTTTCCCGCCACTCTGTTTGCCCAGCTCCCGGGCGAGCTTGATCCTCTGCGCTTCCCCTCCGGAGAGCGTGGTGGCCGACTGGCCGAGCTTGATGTAGCCGAGACCTACGTCGTGAAGGAGCTGGAGCCGCGCGCGGACGGAAGGGATGTTCTCGAAGAAAGAAAGGGCTTGGCTGACGGTCATGTCCAGGATATCGGCGATGCTCATCCCCTTGTAGCGGATTTCCAGCGTCTCCGGGTTGAACCGCTTCCCCTGGCAGATATCGCAGGTGATGTACACGTCGGGCAGGAAATGCATCTCGATCTTGATGAGACCGTTTCCCTCGCAGGCCTCACAGCGCCCCCCTTTGACGTTGAAGCTGAACCGTCCCGGCCTGTGTCCCATCGTCCTTGATTCCGGTAGCAGCGCGAAAAGGTCGCGTATGTGGGAGAAGGCGCCCGTGTAGGTTACCGGGTTTGAGCGCGGGGTTCTGCCGATGGGTTGCTGGTTCATGATCACCGCGCGTTCTATTCCGCCGAGGTCCGTCACGTTTTTCACCTTTCCGATCTTGCCGCGGTACTTGTAGAGCCTCCGGGAGAGGACCTTGTAGAGGGTCTCGATGACCAGGGTGCTTTTCCCCGCGCCCGAAACGCCGGTCACACAGGTTAAAAGTCCTGTAGGGATGCGGATGTCGATGTTCTTCAGGTTGTTTGCCGATGCGCCTTCCAGAACGATGTAGCGTTGGGGCAGGGGCCTTCTTCTTTCGGGAACCGGGATCGAAACCCGGCCCGATAAATACTTTCCCGTAAGCGACGTATCACTCGTTGAAATCTCCTCCGGGGTTCCATGGAAGACGATCTCTCCGCCGTCGAGCCCGGCTCCGGGTCCCATGTCGATGATGTCATCGGAGGCCAGCATCATTTCCGGGTCGTGCTCAACAACCAGAACGGTGTTTCCCATGTCCCTGAGGCGTTTCAGTGTCAAGATGAGCCGTCGGTTGTCTCTCGGGTGGAGGCCGATGGTCGGCTCATCAAGCACGTAGAGGACGCCTGACAACCCCGAGCCGATCTGGGTGGCGAGCCTGATCCTCTGCCACTCCCCGCCGGAGAGTGTTCCGGAAGCGCGGTCGAGGCTCAGGTAATCCATCCCCACGTCCAGAAGGAACCGCAACCTCTCCCGGACTTCCTTCACAATCCTTTCGGAGATCGTTCTTTCCTGATCGTTCAGGGGGGCCGCGTCCAGGAATGCGGACGCCTCCGCGATAGGGAGCCGGCAGAAGGCGTGGATGTTTTTTCCGCCTACGGTCACCGACAGGCTTTCTCTCTTCAGGCGGGATCCATGGCATACGGGGCATTCACTCAGGTTGATGTATCTTTCCAGCTCCGCCCTCACGTCGCCCGATTCCGTTTCCAGGTAGCGGCGGTTCAGGTTGTTGATGACGCCCTCGAAGGGCCGGGTGAAGAACTGCCGCTTGCCCCCGAAGTCTGAATAGAACCGGATCTCCTCGTCCCCCGATCCGTAGAGAAGCACTTTACGGATTTTTTCAGGCAAATCCTTGAAGGGCGTGTTGATGTCAAAGGCGTAATGCCGGGAGAGGGCCTCCAGCATCTGGTGAAAGTACATGGAGTTTCTTTTTTCCCACGGGACGATGGCGCCCTCCCGGACGGAAAGACCGGCGTCGGGTACAACGAGGTCCTCGTCGAAGAACATCTTGGAGCCCAGGCCGCCGCATTCGGGGCACGCCCCGTAAGGGCTGTTGAAAGAGAACATCCGCGGGGCGAGTTCGGGGATGCTGATCCCGCAGACGGGGCAGGCGTATCTTTCACTGAAGAGCAGCTCCTCCCCGCCCTTTACATCGATTCTGACGAGGCCCTCCGAGAGCCTGGATGCGATTTCCAGGGAATCCCTCAGTCGCTTCCGGATGCCCACCCTGATGACGAGCCGGTCGATGACGACGTCGATGTCGTGCCGCCGGTTCTTGTCCAGGGCAATGTCCTCGGCGAGGTCATAAACATCCCCGTCGATCCGGACCCGGGCATATCCGTCCTTCCGGAGCCGTCCGAGTTCTTTCTGAAATTCGCCTTTTCTGCCCCGGATGAAGGGCGCAAGAATCGTTATGCCTGTTTTCTCCGGGAGCGCCATAATCCGGTCCAGCATCATGTCGATGGTCTGGGAGTGGATCTCCCGTCCGCAGCTGCAGCAGTGGGGGGTGCCGATCCTGGCATAAAGAAGCCTCAAATAGTCGTAGATCTCCGTGACGGTGCCGACCGTGGAGCGGGGGTTGTGGCTTGCCGTTCTCTGCTCGATAGCGATGGCGGGGGAGAGACCTTCGATCGATTCCACCTCGGGTTTGTCCATCTGGCCGATGAACTGCCTGGCGTAAGTGGACAGGGACTCCACGTAGCGCCGCTGACCCTCGGCATATATGGTGTCGAACGCGAGAGATGACTTGCCTGATCCGCTGACCCCGGTGATCACGACAAGCCTGTCCCGGGGGATGTTAATGCTGATATTCTTGAGGTTGTGCTGGCACGCCCCTTTAATCCTGATCGTGTTCATCTTTTTTTTCCCAGCCCTTACGCCTCATGGCCGAAACCTGTTCATTTGAGCCGGATATCGATATAGGACCGCTTCCGGAGTTCCGCCATCCAGTCGGCGTATTTCTTTTCTGCCTTTTCCCGGCCGATGATATCCTCGATCTCGTCACGCACGGCAGACAGGGGTTTCGCCCCCGCGCCTCTCTTGTCCAGGACCTGGATGATGTGGAAGCCCAGGGGTGACTCGATTACCTGGCTTGTTTCCCCGACCTTCAACTTGAAAGCGGCTTCGTCAACGGCGGGTAGCATGGTACCCTTCTCGACAAAACCCATGTCGGCGCCTGTACCCTGTGCAGCCCCATGTGAGTACTGAAGCGCCAGCTGATCGAACGAAGCCCCGTCCTTCAATTTTTTAAGAACGTCCTCGGCTTCCGTCTTCATTTTATTTCGGGTGTCCTCGTCGGCGTCCTGGGGGACAGGAATCAGGATTTGTCTGATCCTGGCCGCCTCTTTGCCCTCGTACTCACTTCGGTGCTCACGGTAGTAATTGCCGATCTCTTCGCTGCCCACGGCGATCTTCGACTGGATCTCCCTGCGAATAACGCGGCCCTTGATAATATTATTCCGGGTCGCCTCGCGGTATTCATCGAAACTTATACCCTCCTTTTCGAGATTTGCCTTGACGTCCTCCAGTTTCCAATTTCGCTTCGCCAGCAAGTCATTGATGTTTGCCGTAACCTCCTCATCCTTCACGGTAATCCCGAGACGCTTGGCCTCCTGCTTGAGGAGCATCTCCTCGATCATATTGTTCAGAACAGGCATGGTGGCTTCTTCGCGGATTTTTCCCTTTGGGACGCCGGGATTGCTTGCTTCGATTCTCTTGGCGATCCTGTCGATTGTTTGATTGAGTTCGTGCTGGGTGATCACTTCGTCATTTACAATGGCAACAATCCGGTCTGCCACTTCTGCGTCCGCGTGCACTGGAAAAGACAGCAACATCATGAAAATCATTAGCCATCCCAATTTCACTTTCATAAGTCTCCCCAATTCAGTCTGTTTTGTCCATCTCGTCTATTTGGTCTATGGCCCCTGGGGGCCAGGGTATCGGGTAAAGGGTCCCGGGTTCAGGGTAAAGGACCTTTGGCCCTTTCTCACTACTCAGGCCACAAAAAAGTAGCCTGTCCCCTTTTTTTACTAATCACTAATCACCAGCCACTGACCGCTTTACTCCAGACTGACCTGCCGGAGGGTATCCTCATCAATCTCGACGACCGACGCGGCCCTCAATGCGTCGAGCCAGTCCATAAAGGCGTCCTCTTCCTTTTCCTTTTTCAGATCCGCCTCCACGCGGTCCTGCAGGTCTTCGAAACGGCCCGTCCCCTTTCTGTCCTTCTTCAACACCCTGAAGATGTGATAGCCGTAGGGACTCTTGATGAGCTTGCTCGGCTGCCCGACGGGCAGGGGAAAAACAACCTTTTCGATGGCCTCGGGCAGCATACCCCGGCTGAAAAACCCGAGGTCGCCACCGTGCTCTCGTTCGGGGCCGATGGAGACTTCCCGGGCAACCTTATCAAAATCCTCGCCGGCCTTCAATCGCGCCGCGGTCTTCTCCCCCGCTTCCTCCTCCGTCAGGATGATCTGCGCCAGGTGGACACGTTCCTCTGCGACGTACCTTCGTCTGTTGGCCGCATAGTATCGACGGGCTTCATCGACGGAGACCTCCACGTGGTCATTCACTTCCGTCTGGATCAACTTCTCCAGGATCAGCCTTTTTTTCAACTCCTCCGCCCAGGAGGCATAATCCACTTTTCCGTCCCGGAACGCTTCGTAGAAACTCTCGCCGGAGTCATAGTCTTTCATGATCTCCTTGATCCGGCCGGCCAGTTCACGGTCGCTGACGGAGATGTCGAGTTTCCGTGCCTGCTGAAGCATAATCCGCCGTGCAATGAGGTCATCGAGAATTTCCCTTTTCAGGCCCTCGAGTTCGTCCTCGTCGAAGGCGGAGCTCTGGCCGATGATCTCCATGTGACGGCTGAAGACCTTTTTGAACTCACGCTGTGTGATCTTCTGTCCGTTCACCGTCGCCAGGCTCTTTCGGAAGGGTTCCGTGAGCACGTCCCTGTAGAATAAAGTTAGAAGACCTACAAGGGCGACAAAGACGATGACGGCGTAGAGCAAAGGCCCCTTCGGGCGAGGAGTGGTCAGTCTTTTTAGGATGGCCTCCTTGATCGTCCCGGTCAATATAATAACGTTTTCCTTCCAGGCCCTTTCTTCGGAGGGCTTCTCCGGGTTTTTCATCATGAGGCGGTGAGCTCCTGCAAGATGTTTTTGGCCTGCCGGAGGATGTCCTCATCCTTGATCCCCGGCAGTGGAATGGAAAGTTTGAGATCCGGTGTGAGCTTCAGCCCCTTCATCCGGGTTTTTGAGAGCCTGATGATCCTCACGGGATCGATCGGGCTATCCTGGTGGAAGGTAATGCTCAGGAACTTTCCATCATAGTCCATCCTTTCCCCCATGATTGTCTTCAGCCGGTTGCGGATGCCGATGACCTCAAGGAGATTCTCCACCTGCAGGGGCACGAAACCAAAGCAGTCCGTCAGCTCCTCGCGGATGCCGGTCACATCCTCGTCGGATCCCGCCATGGACAGCCGCTTGTACGTGACGAGCCTCCGGTTCATGTCGGTGATGTACTCGTCGGGGATGAAGGCCGGGAGGCCCAGGTTGATCTCAGGGCGGATCTCCTCCTCTTTCAGTGGTTCTCCCTTCAGATCCCGGACGGCCTTTTCCATGAGGCTGATGTACATTTCGTAACCCACAGCTGAGATGTGTCCAGATTGGGACATGCCCACGAGGTTTCCCGCGCCGCGGATCTCCAAGTCGTGGGAGGCGATCTGGAAGCCCGATCCGGGATCGGTGAATTCCTTGATGATCTGGAGCCTCTTCTGGGCGTCCTTTGGAAGCAGGGCCCCCTTCGGGATGAGCAGGAATGCCCGGGCCTCTTCCGTTGATCGTCCTACCCGGCCCCTGAGCTGGTAGAGCTGCGAAAGCCCGAAGCGGTCCGCCCGGTTCATGAGGATGGTGTTTGCCGTGGGGATGTCGAGGCCTGAGCCGATGATGGTGGTGCTCACGAGAACGTCGTAGTCCCGCCGCAAGAATTTGACCATCACATCCTCGAGTTCCCGGGCCTTCATCTGCCCGTGGGCGACGGCGACCCTGCATTCGGGGACGAGTTTCCGGATCATGCTGGCCACGCGGTCGATGGAGTGGACACGGTCGTGGAGGAAGAAAACCTGGCCGCCCCGGCGGACCTCCTCGCGGACGGCGTCGATGATGACCCCTTCATCGAATTCAACTACATAGGTCTTGATGGACAGCCTTCCCTCGGGAGGCGTGTTGATGATGGAGAGGTCCCGGATGCCCACGAGCGACAGCTGGAGCGTCCTCGGGATGGGGGTGGCCGTTAGGGTGAGTACGTCCACGAGCGTGCGGAGCTTCTTGAGCTTCTCTTTGTGGGAGACGCCGAAGCGCTGTTCCTCGTCGATGATCACGAGCCCAAGGTCCTTGAAGATCACATCCTTCTGAAGGAGTCGGTGCGTGCCGATGACGATGTCCACGCTTCCCATCGCGATGTCCTCGACAATCCGCTTCTGCTGTTCCCGCGTCCTGAAGCGGCTCAGGACCTCCACGCGCACGGGGTGCCGGGCCAGTCTTTTGGAGAAGGTCTGGTAGTGCTGTTCCGCGAGGATCGTTGTGGGGACAAGCATCGCCACCTGCTTTCCTTCCATGGCGGTTCGGAAGGCGGCCCGGATGGCCACCTCCGTCTTACCGAATCCCGCATCTCCACAGATGAGCCGGTCCATGGGTTTGGGGGAGCCCATGTCGAATTGGACGTCCTCGATGGCCCTGGCCTGGTCCGGGGTTTCCTCGTACTCGAAGGCCGATGCGAATTCCTCGTAGTAACGGTCGAGCGGCCCGTAGGCGTGGCCTTCCAAAACCCCGCGCGCGGCGTAAAGGGAGACAAGCTCCTCGGCGATTTCGTTGACAGCTTTCTTCACACGTTTCTTCGCGGTTTCCCAGGACGTCCCGCCCAACCGGTCGATCTTCGGGACGTGGCCGTCGGGCCCGATGTAGCGCTGGATCATGTCGAGGCGGTGCACGGGGATGTAGAGGCGGTCGCCCTCCTGGTACTCGAGGAGGAGGAAGTCATTTTCGATATTTCCGACGGCCAGCCGCTTAAGCCCCTGGTACATGCCGATGCCGTGATCCGTGTGGACGACGAAGTCGCCCTCTTTAAGCTCGCCGAAGGATCGGAGAAAGTAGCCCTCCCGCGCCGGCCTGGGTCTTCGCTGTTTCGTCTTTTTCCCGAAGATCTCCTCCTCGCTGAAGATGACGAGCTTCAACCCCGGAAAGGAGAATCCCTGGCCGACCCGGCCTTCCCTCAGGACGAGCGCGCCTCGCCCGCCATGCCTCGAGAGGTCATCGATGAAGGAGCCGCTTCCCGGCACGAGGGGCAGCCCGTAGGCCTCCAAAAGGTGACTCATCCGGTGGACGTCCTCCTCGCCGGCGCACAGGAACGCGACGAGATTTCCCTCGCCGACCCAGCCGCGGATTTTTTCGGCCGTCGGTGCGAGGATACTCTCCTCTTTGCTCAACGGTGCGGCCCTGTCCAACCGGATCCCGATATCCGTCTCCGTCCGGAACCGAACGGCCGTCCCCTGGGAGGCGGCCGTGTCGAGCTCGAGCCCCTCGATGCTGATGCGCTGGCAAACGCCGCTCGTGAAGAGACCGTCCGTCTCCACATGGAAGATTTTTTTATCAAGGTAATACTTCTCCTCGTTCTTCGCGCGCTCGATGAAGCGGTCCGCCTCCTCTTCGAGCTTTTCCGCTGCACGCCTGAGCGAAAGGGTATCGTCGTAGACGACGATGCACGAGGGCCCGAGGTGTCCGGATACGGGCTCGAGGCCCCCCGACCCCTCATCGTCCGCATAGTATAGAGGAAGAAGCTGGGGGTTCACCGGGTAGTCGAGGTTCTCCGAGATCATCTCCGTCAGGTAATCCCGGACCGCGCGGGGAAGGTCGAGTTCGTTCGCCCGGTTTCTCAGGTTCCTCAATGCGCGTGCCCGGGCATCGGCCGTGAGGATGAGTTCCCTCGCCGGGTAAAGTGTGAATTCGTCGATCTCCCGGCCCGATCGCTGGGATTCCGCATCGAACTCGCGGATCGACTCGATATCGTCGCCGGTGAAGAGCATTCTGTAGGGTCTTAAGGCGCCGGGCGGGTATACATCGATGACGTTGCCCCGGATGCTGAACTCCCCCTCGGCCTCCACGAGAGGGATGCGCCTGTAGCCGCCGGAGACGAGCTTTTCGGCGATGTGGTCTCGATCCAGCGTGTCGCCGAGGGAGATCTTCTCCACATAGGATGAAAAGATGTCCTTCGGGACGACCTTCTGGAGTAGCGCGGCCAGGGGCGCCACGATAATGGCGGGCTCCCCGGCCGACAGCCTGTAGAGGGCCTCCGCACGGCGGAGCTCCACCTCCCTTCGTGGTGCCAGGACGTCGGCGGCGAGAAAGTCCCAGGCGGGGAAGAGTGTCGTCCCGTTTCCGCAGAAGAAGGCGATGTCGCGATAGAGATCAACTGCCTCCTCGGAGGTCGGGGAGACGATGAGCAGGGTCCTTTCGAGGACCTTCGAGAGAATGCAGAGGAGGAGGGATCTTGAAGAGCCTCGGAGTCCGCCGAGCTTCACGTGGTCCTCGCCCTTTCGAATCCGGTCGTGGACCTCGCGGAAGGCCGGGTCCGTGAGGATATGTTCGAGCTCTCTTTCTTTATTCACCGGATGTAGAAAACATCTCCTTGTCAAAAATCATGAAATCTCGAGCATGCGGTCCAGGGCCTTCTTCGCGGGCGCGGCGATTCCCGCGGGCACCGTGATGATGTGCTTCATCTCCTCGAGGGCGTCGCAGACATCCTCGAGGGTGATGGATCGCATGGTTTCACAGAAAAGTCTCTCCGAGGCGAGGATGAATGTCTTATTCGGGTTCTGCATCCGGAGCTGGTACATCACACCCCTTTCCGTCCCGATGATGACCGCCTTCGCGTCCGTCTCGCGGGCATAGCGGATGATCCCCGTTGTGCTGCCGATGAAGTCGGCAAGCGCCAGCACTTCCTCCGTGCACTCCGGGTGGGCGGCGAACTTCGCGCCGGGATGTCGTGCCTTCACCGCCTTCACCTCGTCCGGTGTGACGTAGTGGTGAACGGGGCAGAAACCCCTCCAGGGGATGATTTCTTTGTCGGTGAAACGGGCCGTGTAGCGGGCGAGGTTCCCGTCGGGGACCATGAGAACCCGCTTCGCATCCTTGAGAGAGTTGACCACCCGGACGGCATTCGCCGAGGTGCAGATGATGTCACTTTTCGCCTTCACGGCCGCCGAGGAGTTGATGTAGGTAACCACGGCGGCATCCGGGTATTGCTTGCGGGCCGTCTCCAGTTCTTCGGCGGTAATCGTATCCGCGAGGGGACACCCCGCCTCGAGCCGCGGCAGGAGCACCGTCTTTTCCGGGCAGAGAATGGCGGCGCTTTCCGCCATGAAGTGCACCCCCGCGAAGACGATGACATCCGCCCTCGTCTTCGCCGCGCTCATGCTGAGGGCGAGCGAATCCCCCAGGAAGTCAGCAATATCCTGAATCTCGTCGCGCTGGTAGTAGTGGGCGAGAAGTATCGCGTTCTTCTGCCGGAGAAGATGCTTGATTTCCTCCTGAGTCACCTGCGTGCTATTGCACATCTCTTGAGCACCCTGTCTTCTTGCTTCGGGGCCATGCTCCCTTGCGCCCCGGACTCTGAACCCTAAGCCCGATACCCAAAATCTGGTCCTGCGGGCCACAGGCCTGAGTGGTGTGAAAGATTAATTAATTCATAGCTCATAACTCAAAATTGGTGAAGGCCTTTCGCCTTGCCTTTTTTTAGTCTTTACCCCGATGCCTTACGCCTATTTTCGATCCTTTGCCCTTAGCCTTACGCCGGTACCTTTTGCCTAATGCCCAACGCCTTATGCCTAATTTGTTAAATATATGCCATAGGTTCCATTTATTCAAGGGCAAAAGGGGTTATGGGCCCATGTCAGGGATAAAAATTCCTCATTTATGTTGTGATGGGGGGCAATCTCGTATATAATCGCGGCCCCCTCGGAAACCGGTGTCTGTTCCGAGGGGGTACTCAATCCCGCACCCCTGAAAGTTTGCTGAAAACATCCGAAGCCATGTTTTTTTCCTGCTTCGCTTGTTGAGGCTACGGGTCCGGGGTCGATCGCGCACGGTGTTGCATTACTGGATTATCGATAGTCAGACTTAATTCGAAGTTCAACATTCGTAATTCAATATTTACAATTCAAAATTGGCTGCGCCCCTGTCGGCAGCCTCTGCACAGGAGAATCCGATGGATACCGTGACCCTCAGCAGGCTTCAGTTCGCTATGACGGCAGGTTTTCACTTCATTTTTGTCCCCCTCACCCTCGGTCTTTCCCTGCTTGTCGCCTGGATGGAGACGCTCTATGTCAGGACCGGCGATGAACTCTATCTCCGGATGACAAAGTTCTGGGGGAAACTTTTCCTGATCAACTTCGTCATCGGCGTTGTGACCGGCATCACCCTGGAGTTCCAGTTCGGGATGAACTGGGCGGAATACTCAAAATACGTGGGGGATATCTTCGGGGTGCCCCTGGCCATCGAGGCCACGGTGGCCTTTTTCCTGGAATCCGTCTTTATCGGTGTCTGGATTTTCGGCTGGGACCGGGTCTCCAAGAAGGTCCACTGTCTCTCTATCTGGATCGTGGCCATCGCGGGGAGCCTCTCGGCACTCTGGATCCTGATCGCCAACGGGTGGATGCAGCATCCTGTGGGTTACGTGATCCGAAACGGCCGCGCGGAGATGATTGATTTCTGGGCTGTACTGACGAGCAGTTACGGGTGGCTGAAATTCGGCCACACGATCACCGCGGGGTATGTCGTGGGGGCCTTTTTTGTCCTGGGGATTTCTGCCTACCATATCCTCCGCAAACAGCACGTGGCCTTCTTCAAGCGCTCCTTCAAAATGGCCGCGACCTTCGCCCTGGCGAGCGCTGTCCTTGTCGTTGTCATCGGTGATTTCCACGGCGCCGAGGCCGGGAGGGTCCAGCCAGCGAAACTGGCTGCCATGGAGGCCCTATGGGACACGCAGAAAGCCGTTCCCTTCTACATGATTCTGATCCCGGATACGAAAAATGAGCGGAACGCCGTCGAGGCGCTCGGGATCCCCAAGATGGTGAGTTTCCTGGCCTACAAGGACTGGGACGCCGAGGTCAAGGGGCTCAAGGAATTTCCAAAGAAGGATCGGCCGCCCGTCATGGAGGTCTTCGTCAGTTTCAGGACCATGGTGGGGCTGGGATTCCTTTTTATCGGACTCTCCCTCGCTGCCTGGTACCTCGCGAGGAAGGACCGTCTGGAGTCATACCCGCTCTTTCTCCGGATCATGCTCTACTCCATCCCGCTTCCCTACATCGCGGCACAGCTGGGGTGGATCGTGGCGGAGATGGGTCGCCAGCCCTGGATCGTCTACGGGGTGCTTCGGACATCCGACGCGGTGTCAAAAAACCTCGAGCCCTCGCAGGTCATGACCTCGCTCATCGGGTTCGGTATTTTCTACAGCTTTCTCGGCATCCTGGACATCTACCTCCTGGCCAAGTTCGCCCGGAAGGGGCCTGAGGAAACGGGCACGGTATATTAAGGAGGCTTGACATGGAATATCAGATCATCTGGTTTGTGCTGTGGGGAATTCTCTGGACTGCCTATTTCATGACCGACGGCTTCGACCTCGGCGTGGGGATGCTCTACAATCTCCTGGGGAAGGACGACAATGAGAAACGAACAATCATCCACAGCATCGGTCCCGTCTGGGACGGCAACGAGGTCTGGCTGATCACGGCGGGAGGCGCCACCTTCGCGGCCTTTCCCACCACCTACGCGCTCATGTTCAGCTACCTCTATTCAGCCCTCCTGATCATCCTCTTCGGGCTCATCATCCGGGGGGTCTCGCTCGAGTTTCGCGGAAAGCTTAAGAACACCGGCTGGAAAAAGGGCTGGGATGCGGCCATCTTCGTCGGAAGTTTTGTCCCTGCGCTACTCTTCGGGGTCGCTTTCGGCAACATCTTTCAGGGTCTCCCCATGGATGCCCGGGGCTATCACGGAAACCTCCTTTCGCTCCTGAACCCCTACGGGCTTTTGACGGGTGCCCTTTTTGTCCTTCTTTTCTCCGTCCACGGGGGACTGTGGCTTGCCTTTAGGACCGGGGGCGACTTGAGCAAAAGATCGGGGTTAATGGCCGCACAGGCGTGGCGGGCCCTTGCGATTGTCGCCGTCCTTTTTTTGATTTACACCGCCTTTGCGACACGGCTCTATGACAACTTCCTGCGAAACCCTCTCTGGTTCGTCGTGCCTGCTGCCGCCGTCTGCGGCCTTGTCGCCACAAGGGTCTTTCTGGCGAAAACGGATGCCTTCAAGGCTTTCCTTGCGTCCTGCGTCACCATTGTGATGGTCACGTTGACGGGGATTGTCGGCCTCTACCCGAACTTGATCCCGTCGAGCCTTGATCCGGCGTTCAGCCTGACGGCCTTCAACTCTTCCTCCAGCATTTACACCCTGCGAATCATGACCGTCGTGGCATTGACTTTTGTCCCCCTCGTGATCGCCTACCAGGTCTGGGTTTACCGTGTATTCCGTCATGGCGTTGTAACAGGCGAAACACCAGGCAACGGGTATTAAGAGGCATGCATGGTTGAATACATTGAAAAGTCTGTCTTTCTGCCGGAGGGCAGTTTAACGGCGGTCCACTCCACCGACGTGTTGGTCGCGCGGGCAAAAATCTCACCATCTGTAGGGATGAAGGCGTATGATCAGTGTCGATAAGGCCCTGGAGCAGGTCCTGGGAGTCATCAATCCTCTGCCGTTCGAAAAAGTCACAATCCTGGAGGCCCTCAATCGCGTCCTGGGGGAGGATATCAACTCTGACTTGGACATCCCGCCGCTTCTCAATTCGGCCATGGACGGCTATGCCCTGAGGTTCGTCGATACCCTGGGGGCCACACGTGTAAAACCCGTCGTTCTCACCGTTATCGACGACATCCAGGCGGGAAGGGTCTCGACCAAGACGATCGGCCCCGGACAGGCCATACGGATCATGACGGGCGCCCCGATCCCTGCGGGGGCCGATGCCGTCACACGCGTGGAGGACACGGACAAGGACGGGGACCGCGTCCGGGTTTTTGTCCCTGCGAAGAAGGGGCTCGACATCCGGCCGGCCGGCGAGGATGTGAAGAAGGGCGAGCTCGTCATCCCGAAAGGGAAGGTCATCCGTCCGGCAGAGATCGGCATGCTCGCCGCGCTCAACCGCCCCGACGTGGCCGTTTACGGGCGGCCGAGGGTGGCCATCCTCTCCACGGGCGATGAGCTGGTGGACATCGGCGGAAAGCTTGCCCCCGGGAAGATCATGAACTCAAACAGCTACTCGCTTGCCGCCCAGGTGGCCGAGTGCGGTGCCCTGCCGCTTCGGCTCGGCATCGCCCGCGACACGCGCGAGGATCTCGTATCTAAATTCGAGGCGGCCAGGGGCGCCGATCTCATCGTCACCTCCGGTGGCGTCTCAGTGGGCGACTATGACCTCGTCAAGGATGTCTTGGGGGAGCTGGGCGCGATGCGGTTCTGGAAGGTCGCCATGCGGCCGGGAAGGCCCCTTGCCTTCGGGACCATTGGGGGTGTGCCGGTCTTCGGGCTTCCGGGAAACCCCGTTTCCGTCATGGTCTCCTTCGAGGAGTTTGTCCGTCCGGCCATCCTCAGGATGTCGGGCTGCACGAACCTCTTCCGCCCGGTCGTGAAGGCCGTCCTGAAGGAGGGCCTTCAAAAAAAGGCCGGCTTCAGGCATTTCCTGCGCGCCGTCGTGGAGTGGAAGGAAGGGAAGTACTACGCCTCCACGACGGGTGAGCAAGGCTCGGGGATCCTGAAATCCATGGTCATGGCAAACGGCTTGATCGTCCTTCCCGAGGACGTGACGTCGCTGCTCGCGGGTGACGAGGTCACCGTCCAGTTCCTCGACCGGTCCTTTGAGACGGCATCGGCTCCCCGGTATCTATCCGGCTGATTCACCCTTGGACAGGCTCAGGGCGGCTATCGAGCCGTTGAAATAAAATAATGAGTATCTTGATACGTGCGGAAGTGCCAAGGTCACTGGTGGGCCTCCTGGACTTCAAAGGCAAAAAGATAGTTTAACAAAAGGCCAATGATTTCAGGTTATTTCTTGATTTCATTGGCTTTTTCTTTCTGTAATGAAGTTGGGAAATGTTAGGTGATGTTAGGAAAAAGTGGATACGGCGGGCACAATTTGGGCGCAGTGTCGGTTACCTCTTTCACCTACAACACTTCAACAGGAAGTTGCATGGTAGATTGAATATTACTGAAAGAAATGACGCATTCCGATTCATAGAGCTGCCTCGGGCCTTAGGTGTTCGACGATAAATACGATCGGCACGAACCAAGAGCTACAGCAGAGGATTCCGGCGTATTGCTTCAGAGTGGATCCATAGGTGAAATTCCCCCGTAAATCACATGTCAAATTCTCAGCAAAATTGAAGCAGATTTGCCCGCTGAAAATCAGATCGGCTCGATAGCTGGGTCAGAACCCACTCTCGCGCAGATAGACCGTACGTGCCATCACAGCTGTGTCTGGAAACTCGCTGAACACGCCGTCCACGCCCAGCCGGAAGAACTGCAGGTACTCGGCCTGCGGGTCACCCTGATAGCTGGAAGCCAGACGCCGCTTCTCACTGCGGAACGTAAAAACGTGCACGAATAACCCCTGCTTGTGAGCTTCGGCCACCAGCGTCGCCGGTGGCTGCGTCGTGGCGTCGCGCAGGTCCACCTTGCCATCGCCATTGACGTCGACGAGTTGTCCAGCCGCATCGACGTGGCCCTTCACAGGCACAATATATGGCTTCCAGACTCCGATGCCGTCGGCATAGGTCCTGATCTCAGCCAAGCCCGCTGGCGTAACCATGTCAGCAAACAGGCGCATATCGCCGGACTTGCACCAGTCATAGGGCCGGTCATAGGGAATTGCATAGGTGATCTTGCCGGTCTTCGAGTCGATGTCATAGCCATCAACGAGTTGCACCATGCACGTCTTCAACCCCTTGCTGCGCATCTCTTTCAGACTACTCGGCTCGAAGCTCTGCACGAACACAGGCGCTGATCGGCTATTCCATCCTGCTGCGTCTAGCGCGTCGATCAGCTTGTCCTCCAGGGGGAGACCCAGGTCACGGTGATAGCTGGGATTCTTGGTCTCAGGGTAGATGATGATAGTGCGGCCAAGTTTCGTGCTCTGCTTCTTGACCAGGTCGATAATCTCCTGCAGCGTCGCAATCCTGAACTTGCCGTTATTCTGTTGAGGACGCTCAGGATCCGTGATCATGGCGCCCAGCGTCTTGATCTCCGCCAAGGTGAAGTCGTGGGCGAACCACCCTGTTTGCTTCTCGCCATCCACAGGCCAATCCACCCGCTTGCGACCAGCGAATTCGGGCCTGAAGGCCACGTCGGTGCTAGTGACTAGGTTTGGGTCATGGCGTGCGATCAACACGCCGTCCTTCGTTGAAATAAGGTCAGGCTCGATCACCTCGGCGCCCTGAGCTATCACCAGCTGATAAGCCTCGAGCGTGTGCTCGGGCAGATAGCCCGACGCGCCGCGATGCCCGATGATCAGTGGAGGCCGACCATCAAGCGTCGGCAGGGCTTTATCGCCGTGAGTGGTGGCAGCGTCACCAGTCCTCGCAGGAGCACTTGCCAAGCCGACTGCGGAGAACATGGTCATGAGTGTGAGATACGGCACACAAACCAGCACTGCCAGGGAGGCGAACTTTCTCAAACAACAGGGCATGGTGCCCTCCTGTGCAATATGCAAGTTTGACATTTTAGTGGACGGGTTTTACGCCCCAACATTTTTCCCTTCAAATTAGTTGTCACTTTTCATGGGGTACCATTTTGCCAGAGCGCACATCCATGATGGTCATCACGAGCTTCTCGGACCAGAACTTGAAGGCCTCATGGGCGGAGCCCCACTTCGAAAACCGCTCATCGAATTCTGCCGCGCGTTTGATCGCCCCCATGGCGATGATTTCATTGCTCGCGGTGTCGAGCATAATTATCTCGCTCGCCGTCTGGCCGCTGCCGACCCAACCACCCGTGGCGCCCTTCTTGACGAGGCTGACGCCCAGCCCGACGGGAACGATCGAGGTAACCGCGCTCACACCGGGCCTGCTCGGCTGCACGTTCGTGATGGCGAAGCGAACCCGCGCAACGTCGGGACCAGGATCTGTCACGATGGGGAGTTTATCCTTGAAGGCCGCCACGAGGGCCTTGTTGAAGTCGTCACACAGCTCCTTCATCTCCTGGGGATCGATGCCCTTGTAATCGGCATTGTCGGCCAGAAAGAAGACGACGCTATCGACCATGAACTTGTTGTACTTCTTGAAATCGACCCCCGGCTTAAGCCAGCGATACCCCCCGCTTTCCCCCGGCTTCAACAAATCATAGACGGATGGATTCCCGAGAAACCCTGAGCGTGTAAAATCCTCTGCTGCAAATGCGGTGGATGCAGTGAGCATAAGAACGAGCACGACCGACAACATCATCCTTATCGCGTTCATCATAATACCTCCTTTTGATAAAATTATGTATCGGTGAAGGACAACAAAGCATTTCGGCATCTTTCGGAATGATTTCCCCATGTCATTTTCCAAGAATCTATGCCATCGCGGGTGGTAATTGTTTAACGTTCTAGAATTTACTGGAAGTGTGTGAGGGATGTAAGTTGAGAAAGTGCAATAGCAGAGATAAACAGCTAGACTACTGAACCTCAATGCAGAATTAATGAGAAATGCCCCCCCTTTTTTTACTAACATTACGGGATGATGAAGTCAATATGCCCAATTCAAACAAAAGCTCACAGACTTCGGTCATCTATTTATATTGAGGATTATTAATTGAATTATTCTATTAATCGCCTAAATTGTTCAAACGGCCCAGGGCTTGCTTTTTCAGAATTCCGCATATCCCTTGGGAGGGGATCATTTTGATAGGCTTTCGGCACCAAGATCTCTCAGCAGCCTTCTGAAATCATCCGACTCGGCCAGGATTTTGCGCGCCCCGGCTCTCAATCGGTCCACATCCTCGCCGGATAGCCTGAACGATGTAGGCAATTTCGCCAGGTAGGCTACTTCCGCCTTGTCCTTGAGATTACCGAAGCTCACATCGACCAGGTAGAATTCAATATCACCGCAGGAGCCGGGCTCTTTCGAAATCTGACCTGGGGGGCATCGGCCCGAGCGGACCTCGCTGGCCCACCGGTTAAAGTTCTCTTGAAGGACGGCCATCGTTTCCCGATTGTATCGGGTGATGGCAATAGAGGAGTAGTTTGTAAGCATCGCCGCCAGGGGAGGAATAATTTCCGCCTTGTCCCAATGAGATTCAATTTTCGTCTCGGCGTTGACGACGATGAACACCGCCTTATGGACCTTCACCCTTCCCGAGAATTGCATGGCCTTCCAGAGGTTGCCGACATAGTCGACGTTCTCCTCGATGGCCCTTAGACCGAGATTGTCGGACGCCCCCCCGTCGATCAGGTGAAAGTAAGGCTTCTTCTTCGAATCCAGCACGAGTTCGATTGTCTCTTTCATCTCGCGCAACCGGTAGCCCGGCAACGGCGTCCCTAGCATAGGGGGCGGAACGTAGCCACAAGTGCCGGCATAATTCTTAAGAGTGATCGATGTGAGCAAACCCGGGACGGCCGAAGAGGCTGCGCAGGCCCTGGCCACGGGGAATTTCGAGAGATCGGAGCAGATGGCGTCGAACAAACCCTGGTGGAAGGAGAGCCTCAATCCGAGGGACATGTCCGTTGTATTGATGAGGACCATGGGTCCCTTGCGCCGGAGCATGTCCGCAAAGGTTTTCCCATCGAAGACATTTTCGTTGTAATACTCGGCGGCAAGGTCGCTCCTGTCGAAGAAGGGCGACGAAAGCCGGAACCAATTGACGGGGTTCAGAAATATACTTGAGGAGATCGCCGACTGGATGTCTTTCTTCAAAAACCGCTGTTCGAAATCCTCGAAGATACGCTCACCGAAGAGACCGAAATAAGCCGCCGTGAAGCTCCCCCCGGAAACACCCGAAATAATGTCGGCCTCGTCGGAGAGTCTTCGCTTCTTCCTGCTCAGGGTAATCTCCGTCGCCCGCAGTTCCTCGAGGACGCCGTAGGAAAAAGCTGCCGCCCGGGTGCCCCCTCCCGAGAACGTCAGTACAAGCAACAACTCTTCTGAGTTGCCCTCCGGCCCCACGTTCTGGGGGATGTACCCATAACCAGCCGTAAACTTCTCCAGCGGCGCGTTGACCGGGTAGTGCCCGAAGTGGCTACAACCAGCCGTCGAAGCGAGAAGCAGAAAAAACACCCATGTCAGAATTTTTCTATGTGGCACATTTAGTCGCCTTGGTACCGGCAAATGATTCCTCATGATTTCTGGTAGAAATGTAGCACAAATGAGAAAAAGTGAGAACTCAAGACTTCAGGAAGTAATGTTCATCATCTAAATTTGATGAGATGGGTACAATTTAAGAATTTTGACAATCATGACGCAGGGACGAGTTTCGAGACGACCTTGACATTCCTGAGTCCCTTCGATATCTTACTTGGAGCGGAAGTGCCAAGGTCACTGGTGGGCCTCCTGGACTTCAAATCCAGTGCGGGGCGCTAGAACCGTCCCGGGTGGGTTCGATTCCCATGCACTTCCGCCAGAATGAAATCAAGGGGTTAGCCATTTTGGGTTAATCCCTTTTGCTTTGATTGGCGGCTTCATGGGTGGTTTGGTCAACGTTTTGGTCAACACTTTGGAGAAAACCCTGCATTTGGTCAACAGCCTTCCTAAGATCATACTCATCAACCGTGTTGTATCTCTCAAACATCTCACTCGTTGAATGACCCGTTATTTTCATAATGACCGACTGAGCAACACCAGCTTTCCTCATGTTCGTGTTGAAAGTGTGGCGTGCATCGTGTAGCACGAAACCACCTTTCGCGAATCGTCCATAAGTAATACCGGCATCCCTGCACGCCCTCTGCAAAGCAGCCCGAATATCTTTGATCGGTTTACCCTTGTACAGAATGGCATGGTTATCGTGTATTGCCTTCGGTATGCTCTTCAAGATGCCATGAAGTTCATCCGAAATAGGGATTTTCCTGGCTTCACGATCTTTGGTATCAGAGGCTTCGAGCCTGATAAGTCGGTTCTTCATGTCAACTTTATCCCAGGTTAATGATAGGATCTCAGCCTTTCGCATACCTGTATGGACGGCTATCGCAACGATAGACTTAACATGGAGGGGAAGGGCGTCCATCAATCTTTTAGTTTCTTTAACACTGAGAATCCTATCTCTAGCATTTGCGTTTGGCTTTAGCAGTCTTGGGACTCTTTTGAAGACCTTTAAGGTATCACCACCCACTAGGTCATTGTTGAAGGCTTTAATAATCATCGTCCGAGCAGCACCGATTTCGTTATCGATGTAAGAATCGGAATAACCTTCTTTCTTACGCTTGGCCTGATAGTTTTCAAGGTCCACAGGCTTAATTTGACCTACGATGAAATTCCCGAACTCTGATAGGAAACTGCTGAGGTTGATCTTCAACGTCGGATAATAAGCTCTAGCCTTCACCTTTTCTAGGTCCAAGTACCACTTTGCCAGTTCGTCAAAGGTCATCTTCGCATCCGGTTTGATGTCAAAGATCCGGTTTTCACGCTTCTGCACTCGCCGCTTACCGTTGGCGTCACGGGCCTCTTCAATAGAATAACCCACGGCCTCGCGCTTCTGCTTGCCGCCGGGAAGCCGATATGTGATCCAATATCGAACCTTTTTCTTCGCTTTTTTGAGTCTGTCCAAGTCTGCACCACAAAAACACCGCTTGTTTTTGACGGCTTGCTTTCTGTGGCAGATAGGACATTCAGCTAAGACCGCCATAATCACTTGCCCCCTTTCTTTTTAATTTTTCTTTCTCTTTTCTTTATCTCGACTCCTTTCAATTCGAGATAGCCCAATGCCAGATGCAGAAAAGAGGGTATCTCCCGGACACCCCTTTCCCAGCGGGAGACAGTCATAACGTCAACGCCCAGCTCTCCGGCAAGTTTCGCCTGGCTACATCCAACTTTCTGTCTCCATCTCTTGAGTTCATCCGGCTTCATGATTACTATATAGACCATCGGTCTATATATGTCAAGATCTATTTTGGCTTCTTCTTTTTTGATCCATACTTACAACTCATTGAGTTTAGGCATCTTATTTGCTTGTTCATACAATAAAATCAACCCTTGGGAGGACGCAATGAGTACTTTATATAGAAATCCTATGGCCTCTATAGTTTTGATTATCGCGATGTTCTTGTTTTTCACGTTTTCGGGTTGTGCAACTTCTCCTTCTGCATCGGCTGTCAGAGTCAAAGATGCAGACATGAGAATGGTAAGTAATTGTCAATTTGTTGGTGATGTCCATGGCACGTCTGGATGGGGTAATCTGGCGGCTTCAACAGGAATACAGAATGCAAAGAATGAGGCAAGGGAAAATGCTGCTGCCATGGGCTCTACACACATTATTTGGACAGATACCGCAGGTGGGTACAGCCCATACGTCAATGGCAAGGCATATAAATGTAAATAATTAGGATATGCCCATCGATGTTCACTCTTTTTGTATCCCAGCCGCATATTCAAAGATCACCTTTATATTTTAGACGTTGACTAAGCGTTGACCATGCAATCCTAACATCTTGATATAACTTCGGTTATCCATAACATGCTAGATTAACTATCTAGTGGGGGTCCAGAGAGTCCACGAAGGCATCCAGCGCCTTCACATCGAATAAAACCCTCTTGCCTAATTTCTTAGGTTGTACTGGAAAAGGATTCCTAGCCTTTGGCCCGAGTCTGTTCCGTAGTGTCTTGGGAGAAATGCCCAAGTACTTTGCAGTATCTTCGACACCTAGAAGCCTTGGCCTAAAAGATGTGGCTGTCATCTATCAACTATCCAAAATAAGTGCCTTAGGGTTAATCTGTGCGGGCTTTACACTAGTCTGAATGATCCCCCGGGGTGGGGGGTATACCGGGGTCAGGGTTTTGGTCAATTTGGCCATGTGAACCCCCCTCCAAAAGAGACCCCTCTTCCTCCAAAGCTTTGCGGTACATTTTTGCCTGTTGAATAAGTGCTGCGATAACTGAGACATTCTCGGTGCTTTCGCCGCGCAAAAGCCGCATTTTATCCGTGCTGACCGCTGCCGATAGGGTTCGCTGATAGGCCGAAATCCGCTCAATGTCATCGTCCTTGATGCTTGTGAGCATACGTCTAGCCAGCTCTTCATACTCATCAGCCAATTCTTTTTTCTTATTGAGAACTGCGATAGCCATATCTGGCTCTGTAGCAACTTTGGCTATTGTCTTGTGGTCTCGCCCTAAGGCTCTCCCTATCGCCGAATAGGATAGCCCTTCAGCGAGGAGGACTTTGATTCTCTCGCGCTCTTCAGTGGTCAACTGCTTACGTGCCATTTAATTCCCTACTGTCTCCCTGAAATTCCCAAGATAAAAAGATTTGATGACGAATATGTCACCACGTTGGTCTGTATCACGCACCTAACAATTATTGTGCTTTCTGGGAGGTTGAGTTTAGGTTTAGGGGGGTTAACACCCCCCGCTAAACTAAACTCAAGAAGTTTAGTTTTTCACCCCTAGTAAGTATTTGTATTTAAATGACATTTCCCAGATAGTTTAGCCAAGTTTAGTGAAAAGTTTAGCCTAAACAGTTT
>Ga0209610_1000285_pt1 | contig 26287 bp, 30 predicted proteins | sample LakKivw275mmetaG_FD_184137 | JGI IMG/M metagenome (GOLD analysis project Ga0209610, IMG submission 184137) | Anoxic lake water microbial communities from Lake Kivu, Rwanda to study Microbial Dark Matter (Phase II) - Lake Kivu water 275m metaG... | ecosystem: Environmental > Aquatic > Freshwater...
GATCACCAGCTTCCCAAACTGGTTGCACTGGCGGATCATACGCTTCTGTATCAGAGGCAACTCTTCCAGTGACAGCTCAACTCCGAGGTCGCCTCTCGCAACCATGATCCCATCAGCTTCGTCTAGAATCTCGTTGAAATTCTTCACTCCATCCTGGCTCTCAATCTTTGCGATTATCCCAACATCGGAGTCTCCAATCTTACTCCTAATGTTCAGTATGTCTTCCCGACTTCTGGTAAAGGAAAGCGCAATAAACTCAACCTCATGCTTCTTCGCAAAATCGATTATCCTCAAATCTTTCTCCGTCAGGAAAGGCAACTCTAAGGTCTTGCCAGGAATGTTAACTCCTTTCCTGTCTTCCAGCATGCCACCATTTTTTATCAGAAGCTGGACTTGACGATCCCTCTTCTCAACGACCTCCGTCTGTATTCTCCCACCGTCTATCAAGACAGGATCTCCCACATCTATCTGATCGAATATGTCGTAGTTCAGATGAATTGGCTGGTAGTCGAAACCCAACTCCAAAACCTCACCATCCCTCACAGACCTTGATTCCAAGACCATGATCCTCAACTCCGGCCCCTTGAGGTCAAGAAGAACAGGAATCTCACCTATGCTCCGAACGCTTTTGACGACCCTCTCGTATTCTTCAAGGTCTCCGAACGCTGTGTTTATCCTGACACCGTCCATCCCAGCCTCATACATCTTCTTCTGGATAGCCGTAGATGCGCTTGAAGGTCCGATGGTGCAAAGGATCTTAGTCTTCTTCAACCACGACACCTTTCATAACAGTCTTCCAGTCATATCATGGGAACACAGAATCATTTATACATACCCAATAAGACGATGACTCATCGATCAATCGAGCGGACGCTAGGATGGCATCGCTTAACCTTTTTCGCACACAACCACATGATCCTTCAAGCCCTCGGCATCAGGAGCATCAACAACCCTCACACCAGATGACCCAAGCTGATCAGTCAGCTTCGTCAAAGTGTAAACCTTCTTCAGAGCGGTCACGACGATCTTAGACCTATGCTTCGCAACCCTAGCCATCTCAAGAACCGCCCGCTCCGGGTTTGGAATGTCCTGAATCAGGGTGAACGAGAAAACCTTGTCGAAAGAATCCCTCTTCAGAGGAAGAAAGTCAGCATCGCATTGTATTAGAAAAACATTCACCAGTCCCAAGCACATTCTCTTAGCTATCCTCAGCATCCTCTCTGATAGATCGACTCCAACGACGCAGGATGAATGGCGTGCAACCTTCCTGATGAATAGACCCGTACCGCACCCGTCATCCAAAACAACATCGCCACACTTAACCCTCACGACATCGAGCGCAGCCAAATGCTTTTCAGATTGCTCATCGCCGTATAGAGCCTCGTAGCTATCAGCCTTCACATCATAGCTGTTCAGAGTCTCCCTCTTCACACCCCAATCTTCCACGATTTTCACCGGAGAATCCTTCGCCCCAGCCTAACTTTATTAAAGAAGAATCCTATTTGCTTTGCGTGGTTGATGTGCCTCAAGCAATCGAGCCAGTTGCTTTCCTGAAAAAACCCAGATCAGAGGTCGCGAGGGAGGCTGTTGAAAAAGGAGTCTCTGAACACAAATGCGTCATAATAATTGGAGCTTGCGAAGTGAGCTATAGAGGCAGAGCTAGCTCAAAGCTGGAACTAGGTGAAAGGGTGGTCTTCATCAAAGAGGATGGAGCTCTCCTAGTACATAGGCCAAGTCAGTACTCACCAGTCAACTGGATGCCTCCCCAATGCCTGTACGAAACTAGGACGGTGGGAAACAGCCTCGTCATAAAGGCCGTGCGCAGGAAGCCGAGCGAGGCAATAAGAATCACATTCAATCGAATAAACGCGATAGCGACTCTAACGCTCACAGATAGGGGAGAGTTCTCTCTCTACGCGAGCGAGGAAGAGATGGGGGAAGCGATAAAATCAGACCCAAACTTGATAGAGCCGGACCTACGCCTAACGAGCGTAGAGAAGAAGGTTGAACCGGGATTCATCGACCTTTACGGAACAGATAAGCAAGGCAGACTCGTCGTCATAGAAGTCAAGAGAAAGACAGCCGGAAGAAGGGCAGCAACGCAACTTGCGAAATACATTGAAGCCATCAAACAACACACGAACAGAAAGGTGAGAGGAATACTGGTAGCCCCAAATATATCGAAAGAAACAAAAACACTATTGGCAACACTGAACATTGAATTCAAACAGCTGAGCCCAAGAAGATGCGCCGAAACCCTAAACAAGAAGAGAGAAAGGGAGACACTAGACAAGTATGCGCGAAACATAAAGATAGATTGAAAGTCTTCCACCTCCATCCAGCCCCCACATGTAAAAGATTGTTGACGACGCAACCACCCTTTATATGCAACAAAGCCAGACTAGATCATAGAAGACTGAGTCAGGGGAAGGCCAAGAACAGTGGAAGAGGAAGAGGAGAAAAAGTACAAGACTCTCGAAGGCATACCAGGAGTAGGTCCGGCAACAGCTAAAAAACTAAGAGAAATAGGCTTCAACACGATAGAGTCCCTCGCGACAGCTACGATACGGGAGCTCTCATCCGCAGGAGTAGGCGAAAAACAGGCCGCGAAGATAATAGAAGAGGCAAGAAACTCCATCACACTCCAATTCGTGCACGCGGATGAACTACTGAAAATGAGGGAGAACGTAGCCAGACTAAAAACAGGAAGCAGAGCCCTAGATGAGCTCCTAGGCGGAGGACTGGAGACACAGACGATAACAGAATTCTACGGAGAATACGGATCAGGAAAATCTCAGATGTGTCACCAGCTCTGCGTGAACGTCCAACTGCCACAGGATGGAGGTGGACTGGAGGCCGGAGCCCTATATGTAGACACGGAGAACACGTTCAGACCCGAAAGGATTGTCCAGATGGCAAAACACATGGGCCTAGATCCAACGGAAGTCATAAAGAGAATAATCTACGCCCAGGCATATACCTCAGACCACCAGATTCTGCTTATCGAGAAGGCGGACAAAATAATAAAGGAGAACAACATCAGACTGATCGTCGTCGACTCACTGACAGCGGACTTCAGAAGCGAATACATAGGGAGAGAAACCCTTGCGGAGAGACAGCAGAAGCTGAACAAGCACATGCACAGACTCTTCAGGCTAGCTCAGGCTTTCAACTTGGTTGCTGTTGTGACAAACCAAGTTATGGCGAAGCCAGACGCATTCTTCGGAGACAAGGTTGAGGCTATAGGTGGACACATTGTGGCCCACACAAGCCACACGAGAGTATTCCTAAGAAGAGCCACGAGGATGAATGTGAGGATCGGACGACTGGTCTCAAGCCCATACCTGCCAGAGGGGGAAAGGATCTTCAAGATCACGGAGAACGGGATAGAAGACATAGTTGAAGAAGACTCTACATGATCACAAGCAGTGAACAAAATTGCAATCACAAACAGAAAAGAGAGAGCTAACAACCAACTTCTTCCAGCTTCTGGAACAAAGAAACCTCACCCAGGCAGAAGTGGTGCTCGAAAAAATGAGGCAAGAGGTGAAGAACACAGAGTGGCAGAGAGGATATGTCCGTGCGCTTAGGGGGATGCTGGTGGCCTCAAGGTCAGGAGACGACAAGCGTGCCTTCATCAACCGAATGAAGGATAGAGACCTAGCAGAAATCAAGAAGGACTTCGCGAGAAAGTCAAGAGAGCCCTTGCAGACGAGCTTCGACAGAGGGTTCTTCACTGCGTGGTTGGAGTACCTCGAGTTCTCGGAGAAGGCGGAGCCGACGTGGAGAAAGCCAGAAGAAACACCGGTGGGTAACTCAGGCTGAAGGAGAGAGTATGGTGTAGAGCATCAGCCAAGCTGTGATCCAGGTGAAAAAGTAGATGCCTATGCCTGTGGTGTAAATCTTCCTCATGTTTCTCACGGCATCGGACCTCGTCATGAAGAGTTGCCGAATTAGAATGCAAGACGCCAGGTACAGGATTATACCAGTGGCTATGCCACTAAAGTCTTTCAGGTTGAGAAGCACGCAGACGGCAGCAGCAACTATGGCCAGGCCAAACCTCGCCCAGTAGATCAGCTCCAAAGGTTTATTCCTTATCATCTCAGCTCAACTTGCCTTCTAATCGTACGCTCCACAATTTTTGTTCTACTTAATTGCGGCATTCCTTACATATAGGTGCGTATTGTATTTAATATCAACGCTTTATGTGTAATCTCGCGCAACATGCGGTAAACATCAAGACTGAAAAACCTAAGGAACGTTTGCTATATGATGAGTGGTTTTTGGCCCTCACTAGACTGAATTGCCAAAAATGTGTTTAGTTCACAACGCAGTCTAGAGAAGCAATCTTGTGTTTTCACCCAATCTCTATACGCATCTTTCTAGTCTTTTTTGGAAGTAGAACCTTCAGTACTCCTCTCTTAAACGTAGCATTCGCTTCCTCCGGCTTGACCTCGGCTGGCAACCTCAGCGTCTTACGAAACTCGTTAAAGTCGATTTCTCGTTGTACGGTTCCCCATCTCTCAAAGCGTATTGCTCTCCGCGTCTTAGCCCGAATCTCTAGGCTGTCTTGAAGTAGCGTGATATCTATGTCCTCCTTGGTGTCTACAAAGGGCAGATCCACCGTAACGACTATTGCGTCCGCCGACTCGCGAACGTCTACGAGCGGCTCAAGGCAGCACCGCTCAGCATCCCAAAGAGGCTTTGATAACAAGCTTGGCTCAAATACTTCGAAAATTCTATCCGCCCTTCTCTGCATCTCTTCAAATATCTCCTCAAGCCGTTCCCAAGACAAGTGTCTTCTTCTCTCCATTCTTTTTTTCTCCTCCACGCTAGGTGTACATCGCCGGAACCTCCAGCTCCTGTGCCTTACTCATTTGTTGCATCGTCCTGTCAGTTCTCCTCATCAGGTCTCGGGTCTTGACACGGATCTCCTCAGCGCTCTTCAAGAGCTCGTCAATATTCACATTTATGTTTAGGAGTTTGCCCAAAACCTCTATAACTGACGCGGCAGCTCCAGGGTCTGGATATTTATCGAATGACTGCGCCAAGATTGTTGCTGCTGGAAGGTTGTTCTTTTGACACTCTCTAAGGATAATGGGGTACGGCCCGACCATTATTCCCTCGTTAAGCCGTTCCAGTTTCGCCTTCTCTAGGATCCTTTTCGCTTCCTCATTCGTTTCGATAGTGTAACACTCCGGTTTTTCGATATCTAAGCGATTCGGTACGGCTATGCCTCCCAGCGCCAGAATCAGTTGTGGGTTCTTTCTCATCGACCATTTGACTATGCTTCTTGCAAACGGACGGACGATGGCCCCAGGTATGGGAATTTCAGATGTAATCAGCAGAAGGTTATTCTGACCATAAACGCGAATGGGCTCAAAAATCTTTCCACCATGGAGGACGACTATTGGAGGGATAAGATCCGACTCAATGTAGGCAATGTCCTGCATCTTTTGCGTGTTGAGCATGTGCATTGCCGCGATCATACCTACGAGGCCAACGTCTGGAAGCCCTATTAGAATTGTAGGCTTTTCCAGTCCTACGGCCGAAGTTTCGACGACCCTAATTCCTTCCATCCCGCTCATTCTGGTCACTGAAACATATTCTCGAAAACGAGGTATTTAAAACATTCTGAGCTTAGATCCTTGATCCGCGACCTCTCGGCCACCAAAAGGGCCAACAAAGGAGACACTAACCAAACGCTTTCAATATTGCCTACAATATCTGCTTTTTCACGATCGAAGTATAAAACGGACTGTGCACTTATGACCTCATTTTTGACCAACATGTGGTGGTGACAAAAAGTGAGGGATTATTATGCATGAAAAGCTCAACATAAAAGGGAGGTTTGATCTTAAATTTAGAATGTAGGAGGCGAATAAGATGCCGTTAGTTAATGAAAAAGATCTTCTTTTGCCTGCTTTGAAAGAGAGACGAGCAGTCGGTGCCTTTAATGCCAATAATATGGAGATGATTCAGGCTTTTATCTGGGCAGCTGAAGAAATGACAGAAGAGCTTGGAAAACCTGTAGATCTGATCGTCCAGTTGAGCCCAGGAGCAAGCGTATACGCTGGTTGGGCATTGGGTGCTGGAATGGTCAAAATTGCTGCCAATGAAACCGACATTCGCATCGCTTTGAACCTTGACCATGCAACCAAGCTAGAGGAGGTGCAAAAGGCTTTAGAACAGGGCTTCACAGCTGTTTTGCTCGACGGTTCTGGGTTGCCCCTCGAAGAAAACATAAAAATGACTCAACAAATAGTTGAAATGTGCCATTCAAAAGGTGTGCCTGTAGAAGCTGAGTTAGGGAAGATCCCCAGGATTGAAGATTACTTTAGCTCTACAGAGATTGCTCAATTAAGAACTCTTCCCGCGACCAAGGCTGTGCGAACCATCCGAGAAAGAGCTGGTAAACCAGTTGAGGATTTAATGGCTAAACCTAAAGACGTTGAGCATTTTGTAGCTGAAACCGGTTGCGATTTCCTAGCAGCTGCCTTTGGTTCCATCCACGGCATATGGGACGATATTTGGCCGATTCGAGTTGACCGCCTAATTGAAATTCAAGAACGAACCCGCCTTCCCCTGGTTTCCCACGGCTCTTCAGGAATCTTGATGACGCCCAGAGATGCCCAAGAAAAAGGGATTGAACTTGCCGAAGGCGAAGGCACCCTTCTGGACGCCATTCAAACAGGCGGAGTGACTAAAGTCAATGTGGCGACGATCCTTTCAATCTCCTTTATTCAGGGATTCATTGACGCCTATAAAGCCAGTCCGAGCGAAAAAGACTTTCGCAAATTCGGAGGCCCTGCCCGCGATCGAGTGAAAGAAAAAGTCAAGGAATACATGCGTCTCTTTGCCGGCAAAATCTGAGCACAAAACATCTATGATCTCTTTGCCCCATTGGGGCCTTTTTTTGTTACGGATTTTTTGAAAAACTTTCTTTTGTTTATTCTAATGAATATGCTCGTTCGTTCGAAACTACTTAGTCTCGCGCGCGAATGATTTAAACTGATCGGCAAGCGATGTAGTCCTGACATCTTAGTCGGTGTGAGCTTTTCTTTTGCGCTTTCATCAGCGATGTACCAAAAGTAACTGGTTTCTATGAAGGCGGAAGGAATCCCAAGCATGCGTGCGCATAATGCTTTTACGGAAAGTTAATATCTATGGCGGCTTCATTCTTACTTTACTGTTGAGGTGTTTGGTTTGAGTTTCTGGGACGATTGGTTCAGAAGGTGGAGGAGGGAGCGCCATCCATTCTTCGAGGAGATGGACAAGATGTTTGAGGACATGTTCAGGGAAATCGAGAAGATGCCTGAGGAGCTGCAGAGGGAGCGTAGGCTTCCGGACGGAAGCACGATAAGAACATTCGGGCCCGTCGTATACGGCTACTCCATGAGCATAGGACCAGATGGTAAGCCCGTCGTCAGGGAGTTTGGAAACCTGAGACCATCGAGGTTTGGGCTTCCAAGGGCCTCTGAGGAGCGTGAGCCCCTAGTCGATGTCACGTCCGGCGACAAGGTTATCCAGGTCGTCGCAGAGGTGCCCGGCGTGGATAAGGATGACATAAAGTTGGAGGGGACCAATGAAACCTTGACGATCCGAGTTGACGCGGAGAAGCGCAAGTACCACAAGGTTGTTGACCTGCCAGAGAAGGTTGATCCCAGCAGCGCCAAGGCCTCTTACAAGAACGGTGTCCTCGAGGTTACGCTGGACAAGCTGGTCGCGGAGAAACCCTCCGGCAGGCGGATCAAGATCGAGTAGAGCTCCCGTATCTGGCAGGAATATTTCGCCCGCGCGATTTTTGTATGCACGGGAGGTTAGTGAGGGTTAGCGATGGGGCCGAGTCATTTCAGGCACCACATGATCCGGGAGGTTTTCGAGGAGCCTAAGGCCATTAAGGACACTATCGCTGGGTGTGCGAAAGACCTTCCCGCGGTTATTAAAGAGGTTGAGGACAGGGAGTTCAGAATCGCTTATCTCTCTGGCAGTGGTAGCAGCTACTATGCCTGTCTGGCCGGCCAGTACGCCGTATCCGCCTTAACTAGCCTCACGGCGACCTCTGTTCCTGCTTCAGAGTTCCCTTTCTGGGCCTCGCCCGCTGTTAGAGATTTTTTGATGGTTGCTGTCTCCCAGTCTGGTGAGAGCGTGGACATCTTGTCTGCCGTAGAAACCGCTCTTGAGACAGGCGGAAAGGTCTTAGCTGTTACAAACACGCCCGGAAGCACCCTTGCAAAGAAGGCTGACTTCGTACTTCTCACAAGGGCCGAAAAGGAGCTTGCGGTAACGGCCACCAAGACTTATGTTTCGCAGCTAGCCGCGATTTACATGCTTTCTATTGGGCTAAGTGGGATGCAGAATGTTAAAGGCGAGACCGAGTTGGATGAGTTTAGAAAGAGTTTGAAGGAAGCCCCCAGACTCTTAGAGGAAAACCTGAAATCTACGGATAAAGTTGTCAGAGAAATCGCTGAGAGATACAGACACAACAAATTCTTCTTCATCCTAGGCAGCGGCCCAAACTACGCCACGGCCTTGGAGGGCGCACTGAAGCTCAAGGAGTCATGCAACGTCTTCGCAGAGGGTTATGCTAGCAGGGAGTTTCTTCACGGTCCAATGCGTCTGGCCGATGAGAACACGCCGATGATCTTCATCGTCCCGCCAAGAGAAGACGTAGATGAGTCTGTTAACTTAATAAAGCGTTTTAAGAGACTCGGCGCGCCTATAATCACCATTTCTGAGGATGTAGAGAAGATTGTTGGGCTAGGGGACTCGATCACTATCCCTGAAGGGTCACCGCCCTTGTTTGCCCCAATTATTTATGTAGGACCTCTGCACCTATTTGCGTATTACAGCTCCATCGCTAGGGGTCTAAATCCAGATAAGCCCGAGAAGATTGTTAAGGTGGTGAAGTAAGAGTGAAGATTAAGTGCGTCCTATTCGATATCGACGATGTGCTGTATGATGCTTCCTTACAAGTTGAAATGGCAAGGCTAAACGCGATCCGCGCGATGATCGAGGCGGGACTTCCATCAGACGTAGAGAATGCGTACCGCGTTCTCAAGGAGATCGTCAAACAGTATGGAACGGATTATCCTAAACACTTCGACAAGTTGCTGGAGCAACTAGGTCTCAGATGGGATCCTGGGGTGATAGCGGCTGGCGTGGTAGCGTACCGCGAGACTAATGTTGCTTATTTAAGGCCGTATCCTGATACGATAACGACGCTGCTAAGGCTCAGGGACTTGGGGTATCGTTTAGGCGTTGTCTCGGATGGGCGGACTGTCAAACAATGGCAGAAGCTCATAAGCCTAGGACTGCATCACTTCTTCCAAAACGTTCTAATATCTGAGGAACTAGGATCAGAAGTTATCGGTCCCGAACTATTCAAAACAGCGCTAGATAAGCTAAACCTTCAACCCAGTGAAGTAGCCTTTGTCGGGAAAAGATTGAGCCCGGACATTCTAAATGCCAATAGGACAGGAATCATGTCAATTAGAATGCGAAGGGGAGAGTCTAAAAACGAGGAAGCCAAAAGCGACGAGATGATGCCAAAACATGAGATTACCAAACTGTATGAAATTCTTAAAATTCTACAGAAAAGTCACTAAATTCTCCCTTATATTTTTCTAACCTTACGTCGACCCTAACAACATTTGCCCCCGGGGGGCCTTTTCTCAAACGCTCTATGAGCGCTTTTACATTCTCCAGTTTTCCTTCTGCAACCACTTCAACCCTACCGTCTGTGAGGTTCCTGACGATGCCTGACACCCCTAACTTCCTTGCGCTTAGAATTGCGAAGAATCTGAAGCCGACACCCTGAACAAAACCAGATATAAAAACATGAGCACGCGTTTTAGACATCAGACTTCCTCTGAGCTTAGTTTAAATACTCTTTAGAAGGGTTCTATACGAAGAATACTTAAAAAACTTCTCAAGATGAGGACACAGAGATGCTGAGCATATTGGGGTTGACTTTAGCACTGGTAGTAGTGATCTTTTCAGTGAGAACGTGGGGAAAGTACGGACTCTCCATGATTCTGGGAGCCATAATAGTGGCTTTGTTCTCTTATCAACACCTGCCCATATCGGAGATACCAACTGTTTTTTGGAGAGCATTAGTCTCTGAGGACACAATCGCCTTAACCATAGGCGTGGTACTCATTGGGATACTGGCCAATGCGATGAAGGAAACAGGGGAGATAGAGCAGTTGATAGATAGCCTAGAAGCAGAAGCCCCAGCTGAAGGCAGAATGATTATTTTACCAGCCATTTTTGGCCTGTTGCCTATTCAAGGAGGGGCACTAATGTCGGCTCCCTACATCGATGAAGATGGAGAAAAAAATGTGATGGAGCAACACACTAAAACGTTTTTAAACCTCTGGTATAGGCATGTTGTTTTCATCATATACCCCCTTTCTACCACACTCATTTTCATCTCTGAACAAGCACTAGGCGGAAAAATTTACCAGATTATCTTGATTCAAATTCCAGCATTTCTACTATCCTTGTTGGCAGGGTCAGTTCCCCTACTCAAATCAAGGAGTGATACCTCGGATTTGGCTAAAGAGGAAAAAAATGGCGGACATACATACACTAAAATATTCATCAACTTTCTTCCCATATTTGTGGCCATCATTGTATTTACCAGCCTGACATATCTTTCCAATCTGTCCTCTTTTGTTTCATTGGCAGTTTCTATTCCGTTCGGCATCGCAACCTCGTTTCTTCTAGCAGGCACGCATAAGACGGAAATTGAAAAGATCTTTAAAAACGGATTTTCCACGGATCATGCACTTGCAGTTGTTGGAGTAATGATTTTTTATAAGACTATACAATCCTCTGGAATATGCAATGTTCTAGGTGGCTATATCCAACAGTCAACGCTGCCAATTTCTTTCCTGATAATGGTGGCGTCTTTCTTGATGGGGCTCGCTACGGGGGATAATTTTGCTGCGGTTGTACTCTCTTATGCCATTCTAGAACCTATAGCAGGAGGAAAACTTTCACTCCCCATGCTGTCCCTCCTTTACGTTTCAGCATGGGCAGGGCATCTGCTTTCTCCTGTCCACCTATGCGTAGCCCTAAGCTACGAATATTTCAAACCCAAATTTGCAAAGTTCTATAGACTTTACATCCCACCAGCGTTGTTGATTCTAGCGATTTGGGCGGTGGCAATGACCGTTCTTTAATGTTGCAATGTTTGATGAAAGCCTTTGACTAAAGAATAACGGATGCTCTAGCGCGCGATGTTTGTATAAGCGGCTAACGATTTTCAAGTACTATAAACGCTGAGAACACACGCTTTGGATGTCGTATCCAAGGCCAGATTCTGGAAAACAATCAATCGATGCTGTCCTAGCATGCAAGCCTACTTAGTAGTGTTTAGAAGGCACGCGGCAGCCTGAACCTACATCATTAGTTCTTCCATTCACTCTTTTCTCTCTGCAACCAGCCGCTCCAATTCCTTCCCTAACATGGTTCTGATGATCGCGTCAAGAATTCTTTTTATTCCATAGATCACTACGGTGAGGGACGAAATCGTGATTAATATACGAATGTCTTCAAAACCCACAAAGTACAAGTATATTCCAAGTACAATAGCTAGAATCGCTATGAAAACGTCTAGATCTCTTGAGAAAGAAGACAGTAAATCAGCCAAGACTTTTGACCTAGCCATTCTTCTCACCTCCCTATTACTCAAACAGTACCTAACTCTAATGAATGAGTGAAACATGTGTTTTGCGTGCCATCCTGGAAAAGTCTAAGATTTTTAGTTACATTTGAAATCAATTTCAATGCGATATCCGTTATTATTTGCCCACAATCAGGCGAAAAGACAGTTGAAAATGTTTTGTATAATCCTTCTTCGTACGCTTTCTTGGTCGGAACATATCCTATTGTATCGTTAGCATAACCGATAATAAAAGTATTCCTAGCTAGCTACTAGTTCCTTATCCAGACCTATAAGATCAGTAGTAACTATGGATAACTTTGTTGTTCTATCATAAAGCACCAGAGCCTTTGCATACAGATCATTGTGAACCCCTTTTTTGGAGAGTTGATCTCGTTTATCGTACCCAGCCATAATTAATCCTATTGGCTGAGTAATGCAGACTTCACCTACTCCAGCCTCAAAATCTTTCAAAATACATCCCTTTAATTATCGTATTCGGTTCCAAAAAATGCTTTCATCGATTGTAAAATGTTTTTGTTTATGAGGTTCAGATTATTACTGACTGTTTATATATGACACTCAAACAAATATTTGAGCGGGGGAAACGCATTTGAGTATTACGGTAGATAGATTTTTTGAAAGCGTCTACGAGATACTCGATAAGATCAAGAAAACGCAGAGAGAAAAAATTCTGAAGGCAGCGAATCTTATAGCCGAGTCCCTTGCGAAAGGTGGCCTCTTACACACTTTTGGCACTGGTCACTCGGAAATGATCGCAGAAGAACCATGGGCGAGAGCCGGAGGACTCGCAGTCGTCAATATAATAACTGGGAGAGATCTAACCACGATGTCTGGAATAAGCAGCTTCGTTGAAAGGATTGCGCAGTATGCTGATGCACTTCTGGCCTCTCAAGATGTAAGATCTGGAGACTCGATTATAATCATATCAAACTCAGGGATAAACGCTCTGCCTGTCGAGATGGCGCTGAAGACGAAGAATATGGGCCTTAAAGTGATCGCGATAACAAACTTAGTCCACTCCAAATCTGCCAAGGCCAGGGGCTCTGGCAGACATCCTAGTGGAAAGCGTTTGTTTGAAGTAGCAGACGTAGTCCTCGACAATTGTGGCGTCGCCGGAGATGCTGTGCTCGAGATGGACGGGCTACCGATAAAGGGTCAGAAGGCTATAGGTACATCTACCATAGCCGGAGCTTTTCTCATGGATGCGGTGTTGTCTCAAGTGATACAGAATCTTGCCAATAAGGGCGTAACTCCGCCAGTCCTTGTCAGCGGAAACATAGAGGTCACCGAAGAAGATAGAAGAAGGATGCTGGAAGCAATGATGAGATGGAAAGACAGAATGCCAGTATACGAATGGCTAGTTAAACATGAAAAACTATATGGGTAAAAAGACGATGCCTGACAAAGATCCGATCGCCATTTTGAATGGAAAAATCGTTACACCCATTCAAGTCATTGAGAAAGGTGTTCTGGTCATCGAAGATGGCAGAATCACAGACGTTGGCACAGAGCATGCCGTCAAGGTCCCGAGACGCGCTGAGAGAATAGACGCCTCCGGCAAAATATTAGCTCCAGGCTTTATTGACGTCCACACTCACGGTGCCGTTGGAAAGACTACACAAGAATCTTATGAAGCCATAGACGAAGTATCAAAATACTTCGCCAAGTGCGGCACGACTGGCTTTTTCTCAACAACTTTTGGCTCTTTGGAAGAAATCATGGAAGGTGCGAGAGTTGCCAAAGACGCGATAGAAAAGGGCTTAGGAGGAGCGCAGGCCTTAGGCTTACATTTAGAGGGACCGTATTTAAATCCTAGGAAGCCGGGCGCTGGAGACCCAAAGACCTTCAGACATCCCAGCATAGAAGAGTTTGAAAAGATCCAGCAAGAATCAGGCAAAGCTGTAAAGTTAGTATCTATAGCCCCTGAGATCGACGGGGCTCTAGAATTCATCGAATACGTAACGAAGAGAGGGATTGTCGCTGCAATTGGACATTCATACGCGACATATGAAGAGGTACTGGCTGGAATCAAAGCAGGAATAAGCCACGTATGCCACACATACAATGCGCAAAGGGAGTTGCATCACAGAGAGCCTGGCGTCGTGGGCGCAGCTCTCTGCGAGGAGAGATTGATGTGCGAATTGATAGCTGACAGTTACCATGTTCACCCAGCAGCAATGAAAGTTCTATGGAGAACTCAAGGAACAGATCACATAGACCTCATAACAGACTCTACCACGCCAGCAGGCCTACCCGAAGGAGAATACGATTTTCTAGGTCTCAAAGTCATCGTGAAAGGTGGTAAATGTGTCATACCTAGGCCGCCTGTGAGCAGTGCTTTAGAGGGGACACCTGAGGCCGAGAAAGAGACGCTCGCTGGAAGCATGGCAACCATGAATGGCGACGTGAGAAATATGGTGAAGCTGGTAGGCGTAACACTGCAAGACGCCATCAAGATGGCCACCATAAACCCCGCGAGAGAGTTCGGTTTTGATAATAAAGGAAGGCTTGAGAGAGGAAAGGACGCCGACGTGATCTTGATTGACGAGGACGCTAACATATATATGACAATTGTGGATGGAAAAATTGTTTACAGGATAGACTTGTAAACTTTTTTATATCCCTTTTTCTTCTTTTTCGAGTCATTTTTTGGTTGATTTCGGACAAATGTTTCATTGCCATCCTTAATCTATCCATATCAGATTCATGGCCTCTCTTTAATCTCTGATTCGACTTTCTCAACGATTTCATTTATGCTTCTGATTCCTTCTCTTCCCGCGTATAGAGCCACTTGTCTGAGTTCTCTCAAATTTTTGGATGCCCTTTTTACTATGATTTCCAGAAGCATAGGGAGGTTAACGCCAGATACGACCTCTATGTTCGATTCGCGTGCAAGCAAAGTAGAAACGTTCGATGGAGTGCCTCCGAAAAGGTCTAAGAGGATGATGACTCCGTCTCCGGAGTCCAACGATTCAACCGCTTTCTTGAGCTTATCTCTAAGGGTTTCGGGCCCTTCCCCTTCTAACAGATCAACGGTCGCCATGTTTTCCGCATGACCAACTATTAGCCTTGAGGTTTCAATCAGTCCTTTTGACATTTCGCCGTGTGCAGCTATGATGATCCCTATCATCTTTTTTCACTCGCATATCCCCCTTTATCCGAGAACTGTACTATAAATGGTTTGTGGTACTAAACCTTCGTTAAATATTCTTCTGCTGTCATTGGTTCTTCAATTCACAGATAATGCTTCTCATTATTTGCTTTTTTTCTTCATCAGAACCCTCAATAAAGAACCTAGAATAGTAGAATGGATATTCGTTGAGAAAGAAACGTAACTTTTCCTTCGCAAATTTATCGAAAGAATTCCTCAGTGAGGAGATGACTTCCCTGTCTCGGCACCATAGGTCCACTTCCAAGCGATTTCCGTGGTGACCGAAGCAACTCCAGAAGGTCACTAGGCCCGCTCTTTCATTTAGAGCTTTGACTAGCTCAATAACGTTGGGATCAACAAAATCATAGTCGATGTTCCTTAGAATCCACTTCTTGAAGTTTTCCCAAGGCTCATCTTTAGTTGGGAAATACCTGTAATCTACCGGCCTATATCTTCTTTCGCTCATCTTCATCATAAATAGTGTTGAGATTTAATGGTATATTCTGCTGGTGAACCAGTTATTAAGCAGAGCTGTCTCCCGCGTCTTGCCAGTGGGAAGACTGTCAGAGAATGGTTAGGAATTGTAGCTTTCTGGTACATCATGGTTCTACCTTTTAATAGAGGTTGATCCTGTGATGTGGATTTTTCCAAGCTTAGCATGCATTGAAGTTAAGTAAAAAGGCTTTTATAGATCAAAATAGTCAATTAGAGACACATGGAGGATAAAAGGAAATGGTAACAATCGTCCAAGCGTTGCTGTGTGCGGGATACGGAATACTTGCTTACATGGATTATCTGATGGATTTGGCAGCCCTCGCCAGCCCTACAGTCGCTGGCTTTGTTACCGGAGTGATTATGGGGGACCCTGCAGCCGGCCTCTTGATTGGAGGAACCTGTGAACTCATTTTCATCGGCATTTATCCAGTCGGAGGTGCAAGGCCGCCTGAGCCCACCGTAGGCACCGTTATGGGAGCAGCGATAGCCATACAAACGGGCAAAGGGATCGAGCTTGCTCTGCCGATCGCGGTGCCGATCGCGGTGCTGGGCGCGCAAGTCGTAACACTGGTTCTTACTACATCCGTTGTGTTCATACATGCGGCAGATCAATTCAATGCGGAAGGCAAATTCAGTTCGGCTTACTTGACACACCTGCTCGCCGGACCGGTAATGATTGCTGGCGGAATGGCAGTACTGATTTTCGCAGGTGTCTATTATGGTGCGGTACCGATCTCAGCGCTCAATGACTGGGTGTCAGCTAACGTTCCTTGGCTTTGGGGCGCCCTAGCCGTCGGAGCCTCTTGTATGGTTCCTGTAGGTCTAGCGGCGCTGCTGCGAATCTACTGGAACTTGCGTTTTATACCATTCTTCCTGCTTGGCTTCACCCTTGCGGCTGTCGCTGGTATGGGTTTGGTACCAGTTGCTATCATTGGCGGAGCTATTGGAATTATTTTCTATGTCTACGTTGGACAAGCGCCTCAGACGCAGACGGATGGTGGAACAAAAGAGAAGACAGAGAGGAAGATTACCAGAAGTGACTTAATTGGAGCGTTCCTGCGCCATCATCTTCTGCAAAACTCATGGTGCTTCGAGAGGATGCAAGCACTCGGATATTATTATGCCATAATGCCTATCGTTCAGAAGTTCTATAGCAAAAAGGAAGCGATCGAACGGGGTAAGATGCACCTAGAATTCTACAACACAAATCCGACGACGTCAGCGCTAATACTTGGAGTAGATATGGCCTTGGAGGAGCAGAAAGAGCCTATCGACGTGGTAAGAAGCATGAAGAACGGCCTTATAGGTCCCCTTGCAGGAGTTGGTGACTCACTGTTCGGTTATGCTGCAAGGTCAATAATAGTTTCCATAGGCGCGTCGTTGGCTCTCAGTGGTAGCGTAGCAGGACCTTTGTTTAACATAATTGTTACACTCGCAGTGATCAGCGGAGCGAGGTGGCTATTTCTAACGCAAGGCTACAGGTTGGGTCTCGGAGTAATTGACGAGATGAGGAGAGGCGGAGTTGCGAAAGTTACAAATGCTATCGGAATACTGGGAAGCATGGCGATAGGATCGATTCTTGCAACTTGGGTCTCCATAACAACCCCACTGAAGTATGTGGTTAGCGGAGTGGAGCTGGTTTCCATCCAGACGATGCTGAACAACATTCTGCCAAAAATGCTGCCACTGGTGACTATTTTTCTTGCAATGACAGCTCTAAGAAGAGGCCTCTCATTGACAAAGACGATGCTACTGTTCTTCTCGGTCGGCGCGCTTCTGACAGCGTTAGGCATACTTGGATAAACACCAAAACCCTTATTTTTTTGTTCAACTATAGGATAGTGGTCAAAATGCCAGTAGTACTTGCCCGCATAGATGACCGTCTAATTCATGGACAGATAACCTGTTCATGGGTTAATAAGTTTAAGGCCAACAGGATAATTGTTGTGAGCGACAAGGTTGCGTCTAACCCGTTCATGGTGAAGGCGCTTCCCCTCGCCGCACCTCTTTCGCCAGACATAAAGATAAATGCCCTGTATGTAAATCAAGCGCTAGAAGACCTAAAATCGGGAAAATATGAGCCCGACAACATTTTCTTGATGACGGAGACTCCGCAAGATATGCTAACGCTTGTGAAGAAAGGAGTAAAATTCGATTGGATCAACGTGGGTCAGCAGGGACAGATGAGTGGGATGAAAGATCAGAAGAGGATTACCAAGACCGTGGCTGTAGGACCGGAACAAGCTAAAATATACAGAGAGATGGCGAAGTACGTGAATAATAAGCTGATATACCAGCAGGTTCCGGAGGAAGGAGCCTACGACTTCCTACCCATACTAGACAAGAATTTTCCAGAATAACCCTTCAAGCTTACACATTATCGTGACGCAGAAAAAGCAAGGGCGACGTTATAGGGCATCTATTCTTGATAGACCAATTCCTTCTAAAGTCATGTACATGTTAACGTCATTGTCAATCACGATGATATCAGCGTCTCCTCTCTGCAACTACTTCAACTCTACCATCTCCGAGGTTCCTGCCGAAGCTGATAGCCCAGGCTTCCTTGCGTTTAGAATTGCGAAGAATCTGAAGCCAATGCCCTGGACAAAACCAGATATAAGAACAGGAGCACGCGTTTTAGACATCCATCTTCCTCCAAGTTTATTTTTAATACCTTTCAAAAGGGCTTTTCAGGAAGAGGGATTAATCGCGTGCGATCTACTTTTTTGAGATATGAATGTATGTCTGTTACTCAATTCTCTCTAGCAAAATCAGACGATCCTTCTAATGGCAACTTTACAACCTCTCCAGTTCTGGCGGATTTTTCGGCTGCAAGACACAGCTCAATAGTCTTGCGGCCACCAACACCAGTTACAAGAGGCCCCCTATCTTCGACGATGCGGTCCACGAAATCTCGAACATGCTCTTCAATGCTTACCATTTCATATATTTCCTCTCCGAACTTTCTCTTCTTAACGATCTTTGGGTCCCTGTCACTCGGAATGTCTCTTTGGTGAGGCTTGAATAACCTTTCTCCCCAATTTCCTTCGTCAGAGTATATGGCTTTACCCAGAATCGCGGCTTCGGTTCCAATAACCCATAAAGTAGTACGCATATCGAAACCATTTATCGTCTGAGAAACTTGGCCTATACCACCATCCTCATATTCAAAGTTGATGAAAACGTTTTGATCATAATCGAATTCTTTTCTAACCCAGTCATTTGCAAGGCAGTGTATCTTCTTGATTTCACCACCATACCACCTTAATAAATCAAACCAATGTACCATCTCTTCAAAAAGTAAGTTTCCAACATACTTACTTTTCTGGCTCCATCCACCTTTTTTGACGTTGAATGGCTTCCTCCAGTGGTATACCGCAGCTGAAGCGATTTGACCTACCTCTCCTTTGTTTATGAAGTCTTTGACCTCAGACCAAAATGGATTTATTCTAAATTCGTAATCAATCGTAATCTTTACATTATTCTTTTTGGCTGCTTCAATTATTTCATCGCACTTTTCTAACGTGAAGGCCATGGGTTTTTCCAAGAATACGTGCTTTCCTGAGGCTATAGCTTCTAGAGCCATCGTTGAATGGAGATAACTGGGTGTAGCTATACTTACTACATCTATGTCGTCCCTGTTCAGCAATTTTTTATAATCCGTATAAAGATCTACCTTCCCGAACTCCTCCCTTGCCTTTCTCAGCCGATCTTCACCTCTATTACAAACAGCGACCAATTCAGCATTCTTGCTTTTAGCATATCCCCTACAATGAAAAAAACCTACACCTAGACCTATAACTGCAGCTCTCAACATTTTAAAACTCCACCAGTTCAATTGAATCTGATAACATATAAGCTATTTCGCGGGCGCAAGAACGGACTAAGCTCCTTAAGCACATTCAAGGTATTGGAGGCTTATTGTCACCTATATCTAAGGTTCTTATTGTCACTGGTTTCTCTCCTGTTTTCCCGCCATGTCTTCATACGCCTTGAACTGATACTCCTCAGTTGGCAGACAGCTATGATCAATCAAGTTCTTAATAGGTAATTGGATAAATGTTATAAAAAAGAAGGGAGGTGAAAACTCTGAGGCTATGCATAATTGGTGGCGAAATCATGCAGTATGAATTCTTAATACAGGGAATCGTGGAAGAATACGGAAAAGACTTCCATGTTGACAACCTCGCATTATACGACACCGACAAAGAAAGATTGAACATTATGGGAAAATGGACCGAAAGATTTCTTAGACACCGCAATTATAATACAAAGATAGAGATAGCTTCGAATGCTAAGGAAGCTATTGCCGATTCAGACTTCCTAGTAACAGTGGATAGGCCTGGTGAACTTGAGGCTAGGCGTCTAGATGAAAAAATAGCCTTTAAGCATGGCGTTGTCGGCGCTGAACTGACGGGCCCCGGAGGAACCATCTTTGCCATCAGGGCCATTCATCAGGAGATGAAGTACGCCAAGATTGCTGAAGAAGTAGCCCCAGATGTCTGGTTTATTAACTACACCAATCCAGCCTCCTTCCCAGCGGAGGCCCTTCAGAGATTTTCCAAAATCAAGAACGTAGGAACGTGCAGTGTGTGGCCAGGTAGAATTTCTTCGATAGCATGGGACTTCGGGATAAACTATGATAGAGTCGCAGATCTCTTTTCGCGCGTAAAGACCGTTCTGGTAGGATCAAACCAAAATCTCTGGGTTAAAGATGTCTATGTCGACGGAAAAAACGTGACGAAAGAGTGGATAAGAAAGCTGAACCAAAAAGACCGTGCAACCGCTAAGGGATGCCGCGGTGCAAATCCAGCTGATGAGAAGATTGCTATTAGGAACCTAATCCGAATGGACACAATGTGGTATACCACCGAGTCGGTATTCTTCTCGCAGTACGAGCTGGACGAATACAATAGGACGGGAAAATCTAGAGCAGACTTTGTAATTCCTTACGAGAACAAACACCTTGAGGAAGCTAAGAATCCAGAGCTTGCCGACGTGTCTCCCTCAGTCTGGCCAAGGAGAGGAATAAAAGATCTAAGAGCAGAACTTGCGAAGGGTAGACCAGGACTTAAACGCCCACTCAGGCCCGTTGACCTCAAAGATCACTACGACATAGCAGCGTCGTCTACTATTAATGCAATAATAAATGACACCGGAGACACGTTAGTTTGTCAGGTTCAAAACAGAGGTGCCATCAAGGGGATTGAAGACTACATGGTTGTGGAAATCTTGTGTTACGTTGACAGGAGGGGTGCACACCCGCTTCCGGTCGGTGAAATCCCAATCTCAGTAAGAGGAATAGTATTATCAGGAGCATACTGGCAGAGCTTGACCGTGGAAGCCGCTATAGAGGCTTCATATGACAAGGCCTTACTTGCGCTTTTGAACTGCCCATACATACAACACACACAAAAATTCAAAGCATGCAAGGAAATCCTAGACGAATATCTGAAAGTGCACAAAGACTATTTGCCAAAATTCAAGTCTGAATCGGGACTCATGCCATAAATCCTCTCCCATTTTTATATTGAGAAAAGGAAAAGTAGTCCTCCAACTTCTGGATTTGTCGTACCATATAACGTTTGCTTCAATCGCTTTAGGTTCATATTCTGACCCTGTTAGGAGGAATTCATGCCTAGCCCTCTTGATTTCGATAAACTCCTTAACTATTACTGGAACGGTATTGAAGACTTCTCGGATCTTATTATTGGAAGACTTCATCCTTTTCTCCATGAATTAAAGGGTTGAGCATCTAATTTTAGTTGACATCTTTAGGATATCCAAAGTTACCTCTTAACCTTTCTTTTAGATCATGATGTCCTTTAGAGAGTTTCTCCAAACTCGCATTTTCCGCCACTGACATCATCAGCGACCTCGATTCGTTTCTTTCTTTTGGATTACGCATTTCTTCTTCTGAATACCCCATGTACGGGAAAGATAGTTACAGGTCAGTAACGGGATTCCATAAGGCTAATGACGTAGGCTCAACATAATCATAATTCAATATTGATATCGCTCTATGCACATTAGAGCCAAGCAGAGATGACTTTTCCCACATTGCGGAGAGGACGCCGAACTTACTAATGTCTAAATCTCCGACCGATTAAGAATTATTCTCAAGTAAATATTTTACTGGAAACTTTGCCGTTACCGTGTACAGCGGATTAACTATCTGGCATACACTTACTTTAGAAAGCTGAGCTACCAAAAGACAAGCATCAAGATGACTAAATCCATACTCTTTCTCTAGCCAAACAATCAACTCGCTAAAAGCCAGCCTTGTAGCATCCTCCAGTGGTTTGGAACTACACACTGTCATAATATAGTTTCGCGATTTTATACGAGGCCAATCTATTTTCTTGTTTTTGATCAGATCAATGGTTAGCCTGATCTCTGCTGGGATCTCGACTGCCACGCCACAAATCTCTCCCTCTCCTTGTATGGCGTGGACATCACCTAAGAAGAGTAGTGCTCCATTCACGAAGACTGGTAGAAATATCATGTTTCCCGGGCAGACATCTGGGCAATCCATGTTTCCGCCATGCGTGCCTGGCGTTTTACTGAGCACCGTTTCAATCTGGGGGGAGGTGCCAATTGTTCCTATTATAGGCTCCATTGGTATCACTATTTCTTTGCTGAAATGTACTCTACCACTCTTTATTGGGTATATCTTTGTTTTTGGTGGGGCAGTTTCTTGTAGAAGCTTGGCAAATGGAGTTGTCCCCAAAAGTTTACCTAAACTAGGTTCAAAATATGTAATTCCATAATCCGATGTGGAACTAATTTCCTTGATTTCTACAACGAGGGCATCTCCCCTTTCGGCACCTTCAACATATATTGGGCCAGTCACAGGGTTACTAAACGGCATCCTTGTTTTATCTCGCAAATCCCTTTCTGTCTTGATTGTACCACTGAAAGCGTCTTCGGTCTGCACGATAATAGTTTCGCCGGGCTTAATTGTTAGGGTTGGCTTGTGAAAAGGACTTAATGTATATTGTAGCTTCTCTTTGCTCAAACGTTTCATTTAATAAAACACCTCTTTTTCTATCGACAGGCCCCTTAACATTAAGCTTTACTGAGTTCATCACACGCACAATACGCGAACATTGAATCGCACGCGGTGATATTAGTAAAACAGACAAAAATATTAAACATTTATGATAGTAGCTCAATCGATATGGTTCTGTTTAGAAAAACCTTCCCTTTAGAAACAGGAACAATAAGTTTTCAATTCATTGCCTCTTTGTGCACGCATCGGAAAAGACGATAGAATTTGTATTCCTGAAGTTGCGATTGTACTAGCTTTGGATCTCTTTCAAATTTCTACAAGTTACTTTACGCGCTCAGTCCAATGTTTTCGTCAACGATGCCATTCCCGCCAGCTTTTCTGAAGTTCATCATTTCCTAATATCATTAGTTAAGAGATCAGCTCGTGTTGTAAATGGCTTTTCTTCCTCTTCCTCAGTCGATGCGACTTCAATGAAGTCTAGACTTTTCTAAAAATTTGACACCAAGCCAGCCTTCTCCCTATGTCATTTTAAAGACTGCTTTTAATGTAGCTTACTGGTGGGCCTAAGCTAAGAACGAGGGAGGTGTTAACTTTTTTCTTCCCATTTTAGATCTTTGAGGTCCCTGAGAAACTCGGCTAAGCCGTTCACAGCCGCTTCTACACACTTCTCCCCCTTTTCCTTGGATGCTTTTGTTGGGTAGCCCCATACACCAGACTTCGACCACTCCTTCATCCTCAACGGAAAGTGAACTTTCGGTGGAGACGCAGTTAAATCTAACTTAATGTATTTTGGAAGCGGCATCATAGGCACCTCGTCAACAGCCCTCTCCATCTCAACGTCGTTTCCTAGGGCTAAGGAGACTGATGTCTCCCAGTCATCTGCATGGAAAATCGGGCGTTCAAAGGTCTTTCTAATCATTTCCCAACCAAAGGTCCACCAGTCTGCTACAGCGATGAAGGCATCTGTTTTGATCTTTGTTCTGTATCTTGCGTTGTGTAGTGCGGCTGTGTTTGCGCCATGACCGTTTATGATGACTACCTTCTTGAATCCGTGGTGTATTAGGCTCTCACAGACCTCTGTCACAACCCTCGCAAATGTCTCCTCCTTGAGGGTTATGGTGCCTGGAAAGTCCATGTGGGTGTATGAGAAGCCGGACCAGATTGGGGGTGTAACTATGGGCTTTACTTCTTCAGCAACCTTCTCAGCTGCCCTCTTCGTTATCTCATAGCAGTTATAAATATCTGTGTCGAGTGGGAGCATAGGACCATGCTGCTCTATGGAGCCTGTGGGGACAATGGCTATATCGTATCCTGCCTCTAACCTCTCCCTAACATCCTGCCAAGTCATCTTCGCTAAAAGGACATTCGTCAAGAAAGTCATCCTTTCAACGTTATCGTTAAGTACCTAAAAGAGTCTTATTCTCAGAAACACGAACAAAAAAGAAAGCATCATAAAAAGATCCAAAATTTAAAAAGGAAACTTCCCCGCCCGTGCTTCCCCCACATTTTCCCATTTTACATCAACCTTAGTGCCGCCCACTCTTGGCAGACCAGGCACCCTCACATATTTTGGCTCCTCTCTGGAACCTAGAGATGATGCTCTAGTCGCTCAATTATATCTTCCTGAACATCCGGCTAGCTATTGATTTCCAGCATAGTGCGAAGTGCCTTCTCTCTCAGGGAGCGCACCCTTCTTCTCGTGACAAGCGAAACACTGAACACACTTCGGTCATTGTCCATCAATCCCTTCTTAGATGTGGATCTTTACCGATCATGGCATGCGACATTACAATCATATGCTAAGGCGGGCTAATAGTTTTTTATCCTCCCACCGAAGATTTAAACCCAAAAGACTCTACAAGTTTTCTATACTCAGCAACTTGCAACTCATCAGGCGGTTCCATATCAGTCAGCGCATATTTTAGCCCTAACCGTTTATACTTTACGATCCCCAGCTTGTGGTACGGCAACAAATCAACACGAACAATGTTCTTTAACCTTCTCAAAAAGCGCAGCAAATCCAAGAAATCCTCCTTTGAATCGTTGAGCCCAGGAATTAAGACTACACGAGCGATAATGGGTACGCCTTTTTCAGACACCTTTAGAGCATTCTCTAAGATGCGTTTGTTGCTCACACCAGTGAAATTCTTATGCTTCTTCGGGTCGATGCACTTAAAATCATAAAGAACCACATCGCAACATTTTAACAACATTTCGAAAGATTGCCAATCTGCATATCCGCATGTCTCAATGGCGGTTTGTAGGCCCACCCCTTTGCATGCTTTTAGGAGGGCCTCGGAGAAATCTGGCTGGGCAAGGGGTTCTCCTCCCGAGAGAGTTACACCGCCACCGGACTCATGATAGAAAACAATGTCCTTTAATACCTCGTTTAATATTTCCTTAGGGGTATAGGCTCTTCCAATGATTTTAAGTGCTTCATGTGGGCATACATCAACGCACTTGCTACAAAATGAGCAACGATCTCTGTCCAACTGTATCTTATCAGAGGTTGATGACAACGCTTTTTCTGGACATACTTCCACACAACGTCCACACCCATCGCACCTCTCTTCATAGAAGGCCGCTTCTGGAGAAGATTTTTGGCCTTCTGGGTTAGCGCACCACATACAATGCAGAGGACAACCTTTCATGTAAACTACAGTGCGTATACCAAAACCATCATGGTAGGCGCCCCGCTCAATGTCGAATAAAAGACCCCTGATTTTGTCAGAAATTTCATGATCCAACCTTAGAAATCCAACCATCGTACTACTTTTTGGTAGCTAGAGATGCCATTTAAACATTGTGGATTTGCGCACGATAAAGAATACGAAGATACTAAGAAACTGCAAGGCATCACGAGCCAACCGCAAAAAGAGACAATCAACATCTTCCTCCTCCAAGCATAGTGCAGGAGTTTTTTCCAATCGGCGACCCACCTCACCAAACTTTCTTTTTTCCTAAATTTAACCTTCCACTTTTCAGTTTGTTTGCGTTAAACTCATTAACTCCAACTTTGTATATTTCTAGGTTTTTTGTGAGGCAGAAATCTTCAAGGGAGACGAGGTCTAATATGTCTGTTTCAACTGCCTTCTGCACCATCTCAAGAACCATATCCAAGAAGTCTTCTGTTCTTACCTTTCTTTCGCCCGGAACATATCCTACTGGATTACACACTCTTGTTGTCCAACCATCCTGATAGACATGCTTTACCCAACCAATTTCCACATATTTTGACGGGAGCCCTCGACGAAGCCTAAGGTTCATCGACAGACCATCGTACCTCGATTCCTTAAGTAACCCCTCTTTCCAGTAATTTGTTTTGAGTAGCGAGAATAGGTTTTGGAACGTGGGCTTGATCCACTTCGACTGGATAAAATTGGTAAAGACTATTAGAAACCTTCTCCCAGTGAAGAAAAAGGGGAGTCTTCTGAAACTTCCTGTTGATACATTCAAGAGAAGTTCTGGCTTCTCGTCTTTAAGTAATATCGGTGTGACCTTACTCTTGAATAGGCCAGCTCTTTCCTTCAAAAAATATGACACATTGTTTCTCAACAGTTCGTCAACGATCACATACAAGTTTCCAAACGGATTCTTTATCTCTGATTTGAAAGAACATATGTTGAAGTCATATCTTATTGGACCTGAAGCTTCCTTTATGGTCTGACCGATCTCCTTTAATTGCATAATTTTTACTTCTATTTCTCGATGGTCGGCTGGATTCAATGGATATCCTCTTTCTCTTTAGCAAGTAGTTCTTAATTTCCTTCCCATCAAGAGTTCCTGTAACTTAATCATACTTAATTAGCTTTCTATTGTATTTGGGCGAATTTTGGTGATTAGGTATTCGGGGTCTTTGGATGAAAATTTAGCTGGAGTTGTGAAAGTCAATAGAACTCCTCCACCGGTAGGTACACCTTTAACTGGGTAGGCT
>Ga0209610_1000287_pt1 | contig 26150 bp, 26 predicted proteins | sample LakKivw275mmetaG_FD_184137 | JGI IMG/M metagenome (GOLD analysis project Ga0209610, IMG submission 184137) | Anoxic lake water microbial communities from Lake Kivu, Rwanda to study Microbial Dark Matter (Phase II) - Lake Kivu water 275m metaG... | ecosystem: Environmental > Aquatic > Freshwater...
CTCCCAATATGTTATTTATATTACGGATTGCGGGTTAGGGAATTATTACTCCGAACTCCCAACCCCGAACTTAATACTTTATTCTATGTATATATAAGGGTGATGTCAAATTGGATATAATACATTTTGCGATCTTTGATTCATCGTTAGGGAATATGCTGCTTGTGTCAAAGGGCGGAAGATTGAGCGAGCTTGATATAAGTAAAGAGAGTGACTACAAAATCAGGAAGGCGTTTTTAGCCCATTATCCCGATGCCCTTGAATCTATTGAGCCATTCAGCAAGGTAAATATTTTGCTTGACAGGTACCTGAAAGGGGAAAGGGTTGATTTTGATATGGATGTTGATATTTCTCATCTTGGGGTATTTACCAGAAAGGTTCTTCTTGAGACAAGGAAGATTCCATACGGTGAGGTGAGAAGCTACAACTGGATTGGAAGAAGGCTGGGGTATAAAAATGCAGCACGGGCTGTGGGTCAGGCATTGAAGAGAAATCCGATTCCCATCATAATACCCTGTCACAGGGTAATCCGGGAAGATGGCACACTCGGCGGCTTCTCTATAGGACTACACATAAAAGAGAAACTGCTTGTGCTTGAAGGAGCCTTAAATGCAGTAGGCAGTAAGCAGGCATCTAAAACTCCGAACTCATAACTCCGAACTTACCGAAGGAGCCAGATTTTCGTTCATACTTCCTGTTCTGTAGCCTTTGAGGTCGAGGGACACATAAGTAAACCCATAGCGTGTCAATGCTTCGGCTATTTCGTTCCTATAGGCTATAACTCTATCAATCTCTTCTTCTGCTACCTCTATTTTCGCAATACTGCCGTGATATCTCACCCTGACCTGTTTTATACCGAGGGTTTTTATAAATTCTTCTGAAAGCTCAATCCTTTTTAGGATGCCGCTGTCAATCTGTGTACCATAGGGGATCCTTGTGGCAAGACAGGCGTATGAGGATTTATCATGGGTAGGGAGATCGAGCATTCTTGAGAGTTCTCTTATCTCTTCTTTTGTGAGGTTTGCCATAAGAAGGGGGCTCACAATATTCTTCTCGATGCATGCTCGTCTTCCGGGTCTAAAATCATTTAAGTCATCAAGGTTTGAGCCTTCGGCTATGTGTTTTAACCCTCTTTGTTTTGCCATATCCCAGGCCCTGTCAAGAAGATGGAGCTTGCAAAAGTAACACCTCTCTTGAGTATTTGCTGTAAAATTCCTATCCTCCATTATAGAGGTTTCTATAACCACATACTCTGCCCCGATTGTATGTGCAATGTTTTTTCCTTCCTCAATCTCTTTTGCAGGATAGGTTGGAGATGAAGCGATAAATGCCAGCACATTTTTCCTGCCCAGCGTATCAATGCAGCATTTCAAAAGAAGCGTGCTATCCACCCCGCCAGAAAATGCCACAAGGACATTCCTAAGCTCTTTTATAATGGTTTTTAATACTTCATATTTTGAGTCAAGATCCATATACCACTACTATAACAGAGGGGAAGACCTTATTCAACCTCAGCTATTTATTATTTGCTATCAAAATCCCCTTCTGGTATATTCCAGATAAATATTGGGAGATTTTATGCCGCTACTTTTTAAGTCACTGAGTCATGGTGAGGTGCCATTCGGTTTTTTCAATATAGAGACCGACATGATTCTCCTGAACGATTATTTTTTCTTTGCCAGTGATGTATCAGAACGAATTATTGAGATTGCTGGAGAGGGATCGAGAAAAATATTTGAGACGGAATGGGATGCATATATTCTTGAAATAAGGCAAATTGGTAATCTCATGGGGGCTATAAGCGGTGTTGAATTGAGTGGTTTTATCGGCGAGGTGTACGGGCATTTCCCCTTTCCTCATGAACCGGATAAATTCAAGCAGAATCCTGATGGCTATATAAACAGGGAGCTTGTGGAAGGTATCGTGAGAAGATACACCGCAATATCAAAGATACAGGTTGTTGTAGATGCAGTAACCCAGACCATCAGGATAGGTGAGTACCTCTTCAGCAAACAGGGATTTCATGAGCTTTTGAAGTATCTGTGGCTCGGGGGCTACCCCCGGTGGAAGGACGGAACAAGACCGGAATATATTGTAAGGATGAAGGAGTGCATTGAGCATTCTACACATCCATTTTTTGAAGGCGCAGCAGCCAATATGCAAGATTGATTCGTTTGCTGGTAGCTGATAGCTAAATCCATTGATTTTATCCGCAATCACGGGTATATTTTAGTCATGAAAGATGAATATTTCATTGAGCTCTGCTTAAAGGGGGCTACTACTGCCTTTGAAGAAGATGAGGTTCCGGTGGGTGCAGTCATAGTATCTCAGGACAACAAGATTATATCAAAAGCCCATAATCTTACCATCCATAGGAACAAAGCCACTGCCCACGCCGAAATCCTTGCAATTGAGGAGGCGTCAAAGGTCTTGAATAATTACAGGTTAACAGAATGCACCCTGTTTGTCTCAAAGGAGCCTTGCATAATGTGTGCAGGTGCGATCATAGAGGCGAGGATAAGAAGGGTTGTCTTTGGATGTTTTGATTCAAAAAGAGGTGCATTTGGTTCGGTGTTAGATGTGAGTAAGTTACCGCTCAACCACAAACTCGAGGTTAGAGGGGGTGTATTAAAAGAAAAGAGCGAGGCACTCCTGAAAAAGTTCTTTGAATTAAGGAGAGGTACCGAAGCGGTCATAACGGGGCCGACTCGAAATCGGCTGTCCGTCTAACACGCGGACCGTGGGTTCGAATCCCACCCTCTCCGAATATAACTAATTGAAACAATTGATATAATTATCCTTTATTTTACTTCTATTTTTGCTAAGAGCGATGAAAAAGATTATCGAGATTTAAAGCAAAAAAAGGTTACGTATGATATAAAAAACTTATAATTCAAGACCTGACCCCATTTTTATTCTTGAATCCTCACCAAAAACTGCTATAATACACAAACATGCGTATCATGGGTCTTGATGTTGGCGAAAGGAAGATAGGGATTTCATTATCAGACCCTACTTTTAGCATAGCGCTGGCACACAAAGTCTACAGAAGAAGCTCAATGAAAGAGGATTTGGAAGAGTTTAAAAAGATTGTTGCAAATTATGATATCAAAGAAATTGTTATTGGATTACCAAAGAATCTAAACGGGACCATTGGGAAAAAGGCAAAGGAGATTATTAACTTTGCAGAAGAGATTGAAAAATATACACTCATTCCAATTGTTTTGTGGGATGAGAGGTTCAGCACAAATGAAGCACACAGAATACTGGAAATGGCGCAGATAAAACACAAAAAAAGAAGACCGCTCTTAGACATGATGGCATCACAGATCATACTTCAGGGATACCTGGATGCTCACAAAAAAAGATAAAAAGATCATCGCCATATCATTAATAATCTTAGTAATCACTCAATCAATCATATTTGCAAGTATCCCTATGGATACTGATAGTGAACCTATAATTATAATTGTGAAGAATGGAACAAGTTTACACAGCATTGCCAGCAGGCTTGAGAAGGATGGCATAATAAGCTCCTCCTCCCTCTTTATGGTCTTTTCTTTACTTTACGGAGGCAAGCTGATAGCCGGAGAATACGAACTTAGAAAAGATATGTCCATACTGGGCATATTAAAAAAGATGGGCCGCGGGGATAGACATATATATGCACTGAGGATAGTGGAAGGCTACAATCTATACAACATTGCTGACTCTATAGAAAAGGCAGAGATTATGAAAAGGGTTGAATTCCTGAAGCTCGCAAAAGATAAAACCATGTTGAGCAAATTAGGGATAACCTCTGATTCCTTGGAAGGTTATCTTCCACCAGACACATACTATTATAGCAAGGAGATAGAGATTGAGGGTTTAATAGAGAAAATAGCTCAAAGAACCTTTAATATCTTCACAAAAGAGGATATAAAGAAAAGAATGGGAGAATTAAATCTCGACACACACAAAACCCTAACCCTAGCATCAATGATAGAAAGGGAGGCAAAATTAAAGGAGGAAAAACCGCTCATCTCGGCAGTCTTTCACAACAGATTAAAAAAGGATATGAGCCTTGATAGCGACCCAACAGTAATATACGGAACGGGTAAATTTAATAGTGCGATAAAAAAATCCCACTTAATAACCTACACCGCATATAACACATATACATTTAAAGGCTTACCAAAAGGACCGATTTGCAGTCCGGATAAAAATTCAATCATGGCAGCGCTTTATCCAGCAACGGTAGAATATCTTTATTTTGTTTCTAAAAATGATGGATCCCATGTCTTTTCGAAAGACATGAACGAACATAACCGTTTTGTAATAATGTATCAACGAGCCAAAAACACAAAAAAATGAGTGAAGGAGGGATTTATGGCAAAAGATGTTGCAGTTATTGGTGTGGGCCAGAGTTCATTTGTAAGAGGCTATGAAGGCTCCATCAGGGAATTGGCCTTTGAGTCATTCAGGGAGGCCATGCAGGATGCGGGCATTACACAGAAGGATGTTGATGCTTCTGTTTTTTGCTCGGCCCCTGAATATGATAAACAGAGGTCGCCTGCTGGTGTCATGGCAGAGTATTTGGGGTTAATTCCCCAGCCTACCTTTTACATTGAAACTGTTTGTTCTTCAAGCAGTTCCGGTGTGAAGGTAGCGTATAGCATGATCAAGTCAGGTCTCCATGATATCGTTGTTGTCCTCGGCTTCCAGAAGATGTCAGAAATCACTTCTGCTGAATCTCAGGAAAGGATGGGGAGGGGTGCAGACATCCAGTGGGAGGCACCTTTTGGAACGATGATGCCTGCCTACTATGCATTATATGCAAGGGCATACATGGCAAACCATGGCTTGACCCACGATGACCTCATGGCAGTGAGGCTCAAATCTGCCACTTATGGGGTAATCAATGAAAGGGCGGTCTACCGCAAAGGGGTAAAACCCGAAGATTTTGATCCAAAGAATCCTGATGCAAAGCTGGCAGGTCCTGTAGCATGGCCCTTGCGCGTGGGTGATTGCTGTGCCAATGCAGATGGGAGTTCGTGCATCATCCTTGCAAATGCAAAAAAGGTAAAGGCAATATCAAAAAAACCTATCTGGATCCTTGGCATTGGGGCTGCCTCTGAGGCAGTAAATATGGCCGCAAGACCAGACTTTGCAAAGGGACTAAGCGTAGGCTACGGAGCAGCAAACCAGGCATACAAAATGGCAAAAATAACAGCGAAAGATGTTGATGTGGCAGAGGTTCATGACTGCTTTACCATTGCCGAGATCATGGCTTATGAGGGCCTTGGATTTGCAAAACCCGGCGAAGGTAAAGAATTAATCAAGGCAAAAGAGACCTATAAAGAAGGCAGGATCCCTGTGAATGTTGATGGCGGACTTCTTTCGAAGGGTCATCCAATCGGTGCAACAGGCGGATCACAGATCCGTACAATAGTTTTGCAGCTCAGAGGAGAGGCAGGCCCAATGCAGGTAAAGGATCCGGAAATCGGTCTTGTTCATAATGTCGGCGGTGTTGGTCTTTATGGTAACGTTACAATATTCGGGAGGTGACCTATGGGATTTGAAAAATTCGGAAGAAAAAGCTTTACGGGTATAACAAAGACGGCAAAGTTTGTTGATTTTCTCGCAGAAGGAAAGGTTGAAGGCACAGTGTGCAAAAAGTGCGGTGCGAAATTTTTCCCGCCAAGGGCAGATTGTTCTGTCTGTTTATCAAAAGAGATGGACTGGTTTGAAATGCCAAAAAACGGAAAACTTGAAACATTCACAACCGCTATGTACGCACCCTTTGGTTTCGAGGCAGACCCGCCCTACACGATGGGTGTCGTTGATTTCGGCGGGGGGTTGAAGCTTTTTGCCAGACTGGCAAAAGACATAAAATCTGAAGACGTGAGCGTCGGAATGGCTGTCGCCATCAGGACAATGAAATATGACGATGGCCAGATGTCGTTTGAGATTGTAAAGGCATAAAGACAGTCGATAGTCGTGAGTGAATAGTCTATAGTCAAAACCAGCATAATTAAAAGGCTGCCTTCGGGCAGCCTTTTATCCTATCTATTCAGTCTTTCTGGTTCTTTCTTAAATAAAGTGCAACAATATCTACAACTCATTAAAATTATATACCAATGATGCTGATTGACACAGATTTTCTCTCGCCCACTCCCCCGCTTTTTAGCGGGGTCGTTCGAGTCCGCAGAGAACGCAGAGGGGAGATGTCTTTGCTGGAATGAAGAGAATTATTCATTCCAGCAAACCCGCAGCCCTGCGGGTAAATTTTACTCCTCGCACCGCAAGAGAAATGGGGTCATTCATTATCTCTGGTTATTGTAATTTGGTTATTGATTATTGGCGTTTATGATACTGCTCACTGATATACCGCCTGCCTTGTGAAATGCAGTTGGTAACTATTTCACCGGGGCCTTTCTCTGTGACCTCTGCCTGCCCCGTGAAATGGGATAATTTCACTGGGGTGTACTCTGTGAGAGATAAATGGCCTATAGGTATAAAGACATTGATTGCTTCCAGAAAGAAAATTCACCTGTCTGCTACAGGCAGGCCAGCACTGTGGGCTTTTTTTAAACCTAAGACTAAATGCTATAAATGCAACTTAAATACGAAAGAACCGTCTTTCTTGTCTACTTTGTCATAACCAGATAAACCAAATAGACCATATAGACAAGATAGACTGAAAAGACAAAAAAGCTGTTCCACAAAAGTTCTTCCGGCAATTATTTAAACTGTTGATAGCACCTACTATTAAACGATTTCAAATAAATGAATTATCGAGAATTACCAATTGAAACAGCGGATAACGTTAAAGGCCAAAAGAAGTGCGAAGCACTTCAATGAGGCCTCTTGCTTTTGGCCGGGTGTTATCTGCCGGTGTGGAAATCATAGTTATTGAACATTGAAGGACGTTGAGGTGAATGACCTCGTGGGGGACAATACAGGGCCTCTCACCTGAATCATGCAACCTGGATAAAGGATGATGGGTGCTCCATACAGGAGATACCGGATACTGAAAACGATAAGGTGCGGATTAGATTATTGGTGAGAACTTCGCCGGACATATGAAAGGGTTCCACAAAAGAACCGACAGGAGAGGTACGGTCTGAAAAAGGCGCTATTGCTAACCAATTGATATTATGAGAATGATTTTGTTAAATAAATTATACTTGAGGAGGAATATAGGATGTCCTCATGTCCTTCCCTACAGCTCATGCCACCCTATGGTTTCACCATAGGGACATCCTACCTTCAGCCGGGTACCCGAGGAAACATGACACGGGTGGCCACCAGTCAGTCTGTGATGTCAGTTCCAGGGAAGGTCACCATTACACTATGTTTGATGTCAAATATGTATAAAGGCCCTCAAAGTTTGCTACGTGTTTCGGTCCAATATGCTCAGGAGAAAAAAACCTTTTGTCTTTACCCTGCCAAGTCACAGGGAATAAATAAGTTTAGGAAAATTAATGAATTATTGTCCCTTACAACTCTTTTTCTGCCTTTTTTCTGCCAATTAACTTCATATGCCTGATATGCCAAAAGAATGGAATTCCCACAAGGATTGCTCCAAGAAGGTCTGTTGTCCAACCAGGGTATATAAGCATACATGAGCCTATAACGAACGAGAATCTCTCCACCCAATTCATCGGTTTTATGATATATCCGCTTATGCCAGCTGCCAAGGCAGCAACACCTACAATGGTTGTGCAAGTCGAAAGCACAATCGTGCCCAAACTACCCATAAACAATAAAGCAGGATTGTAGACAAACATAAAAGGTATTATGAAGGTAACAATGCCCAAACGTGTTGCTATCCACCCAGTTTTCCAAACATTACCGTTTGCTATTGATGCGGCAACATAAGCACCCACAGCAACTGGTGGGGTAATAAAAGATGTTATACCATACCAAAAAACGAAAAGATGTGCGGCAAGAACGGGCACACCCATGTTTCCCAATGCGGGTGCTACTAAAGTTGCAACAATCAGGTAACAAGGAACAGAGGTCATTCCCATGCCTAAGATAAAACATGACGTGGCTGCAAGGCACAACAATATCAACATATTACCTCTTGCAGTCTCTACGAGCAAACCGGAAAGGTTATAGGCAACCCCGCTCAATGAAATGCACCCCATTATTAACCCTGCTGAAGCAACGGCTGGCATTACCGACATCATGCCCTTCGCACCATCTTCCAAGGCTTCTATCATCTTCCTTGGGGTTATGCGGTCCTTCTTTTTTATCATACTTAACCCTATAAGAATTAACAGGGCGAAAAAACACGATGTCTCTGGTGGATAACCTGGCCCTATCATAAAGTACATGAGCATCAAAACGGGTATCATATAGTACCAGCCTTCCTTAATAACTTTCTTCAGTGATGGCATATCTTCACGTGGCAGACCCTTAAGATTGCTTTTGGCTGCTTCTAAATCTACCATGACAAATAAAGCCAAGTAATAAACAAAGGCAGGCAGTATTGATACGAAACATACTTTGAGATACGAAATTCCTAATAATTCAGCAAGGATAAAAGCCACTACACCCATAACTGGTGGTACAATCTGCCCCCCATTTGACGCTACGGCTTCTACTGCCCCGGCAAAGTCAGCTGTGTAACCTACTCTCTTCATGAGCGGTATAGTAAATACACCCGTTGTGGCTACGTTGGCAGAAGTGGATCCTGAAATCATCCCAAAAAGTCCGCTCGTGATCAGGGCGACCTTGGCTGGGCCGCCTCTGATGTGTCCTACAAGCGAGAAGGCGAGATTATTGAAAAAATCTCCGATCCCTGTCTTTGCGAGAAAGCTTCCAAAAATGATGAACATAACAACTATGAGAGAGACGGTCTGTAAGGCTACCCCCCATATACCTTCACTCGTCATGTATTGGTACGAAATCACATCGCTGAGTAAATGGTTTCTCCCATACAATAGCCCTGGGAAGTATTGTGCGTAGAATGTATGGAAAAAGCAAAATACTACTACCACGACCATTGCCCAGCCTATTGTACACCTTGTTGTCTCAATTATGATTATTATCAAAATACCACCAAATAGAAGATCAACTATTGATGGTTCCAAGAGCTGAAAGTGTGAAATTATCACCGGGTCATAGAAAAAGAAGACATAACCGCATGCTAATGCATTTAAAAGGATCAGCAAAACATCATACCATGGAAGCTTGTCCTTAGGTGCATTCTTAGTGGCAGGGTAATAAAATATTACTAAAATATTGATTAAACCAAAAAGGAGTGCCCCATGGGGTATACTCTGGATATGAATTCCTATTCGACTCAATGCGCCTGATATAAAAAGAAGGTAGTATAAGCTCGCACACACACCCAACAGAGTTAGAAGTTTTCCTGTAATACCTTTGAGTTCTCTCTTCGCGGACTTACCTACCTTTTTTTCCCTTTCAGACTCCAAAGCATTGCTTGCCATAACTACCTCCAATCTGATTGTTTTTACAGACACCGCTTCTTTTAATCCTTTAAGGGGCGTGAAACAGGATTAACTAATGAAAGTTAGGTTAATCTCCCCTCGCAAATTCCTGCAGGATGTGCCTTAGTGACAATATTATCCATGTAGGTAAATCACATTATCTGGATTCTCCTATGTCTTTAAGAAGTTCTTTTTGGCGTTTCTCGAGCTCTGGGATCCACAACCCATGCTCTTTATACCATTTCACGGCTCCCATATGTATAGGCACTAATACGTTTTTAAGGGCTATTTCTCTGGTAGCAATCTTGGCCAACGTATTAATTTTTTCAAATTCCTCTCTATACTTCGGTTCATAGATGAGGTTCATTATCTGATATACCAGGCTATCCGGAAGATCTCTGTGGGCAACAAGGTTATTATAAAACACTAAAGCAGGAACATCTTTATCCACACCTTTGTAAACTCCCCCTTTAATAATGCCGGGCTGTACGTAAGGAAAATTTTCGCTGACACATTTCATCTGCTTTTCTCCCAGCGGAACAAGGTGGGAATCTAATGTCATGGTCATCTCGGTATAATGACTCTCTGGAACAAGAATACCGGGATACCAAAAGGCATCTGCTGTTCTGTCTCTGAGGGCTCTTGTTCCCTCTGGCATATGTGAAACATTTATTGTCACAAAATCATCGTAGGAAAATCCATAGCATTTCAGTGTTTGGAAAGCACTATCATTTGCTATCCTGGATGTTGAAGACTTACACATAAACCTTTTTGCCTTAAGGTCTTCAAATTTTTTTACCCCTGTATCTTCTCGTGTCCAGATGTGCATCGCAGCAGGAAAAGCATTGCTTATAAGGCGTACCGGAATTTTTTCCTTAAACCGCCCTATGCCTTTAGCAGCTTCAGTCATAGAGATTGCATCAATTGAAGCCATATCAGTTCTGCGCGATCCGATTGCCCGAACGTTGGGTTCAGAACCTCCAAGAGCTTGCGTGCTGGATCGAACTTTAAGGTATTTCGTGATCATTCCTCCAAGCCCCACAAAAAGTATATGTGTGCTTGCACCTGGGGACGGTGTCCCTATAGTAATAATCTTAGGCCATTCCTGCATTGGGAAAGACTGTTGAGCAAAACAATGTAAAACTGGTAATGCCATCCAAAACATCAACATTAAACCAATGACTATTGCTTTGTTCGTCCTGTTGTTTGTTTTTTTCATTTTATCCTCCTTTTAGTAAAATTTGCCATATTGCTTTTTGTTACATCTGACAAAGCTGTATAAATTCTTTGCTTCAAGCACATTCTCTTCAAATCGTATTCAGTTCTTTGGAATATCGTAAGCAAACATATAACTACCCAATCCTATACTCGCTCCATCTTTTACTCACCAGCTCCTCTATCTCAGGCAATGAATCTGTGCATTTTGGTGGTACCCGCTTGTTTCCCCACTCTTTACGAGGGGGATGATCCTTCCAGTTGACAGTGGCATCAATAAGTAGCCTGCCTATATTTCCTGCTCCATATATCAACTCGTCCCTCCTGTCTTCAGAAACACTAACATCAAGGGATGAACCGGCTACTCTTGGAAAAACAGTTAGGTCCCGTTCCGGGTCAACATTATTCATGAGGGCCCGCTCAACATCCCTTAAGTTGTGAATATCCACATCATCTTCCACTACTATTACAATCTTAAAAAGGTTAATTGCCGATTGTGATGCCCATAGAGATGCTGCTATCCGTTTTGCATGACCTTCGTACATTTTTCTAATCTTAACTATTGTTGTGGCACCTAATGCAACGTCTACAATTCCAGGAATCCCATTTGCCTCGAGCGCATTCCATAAAAGTGCAATATGACCATAGTGAGCTGTATACACCCCTTCGCTCATAACATCTATTGAAACACCCTCCCGCATCCCTCTGAAAATAGGGTCATTTCTATGAGTGATACAATCTACTTTAATGACAGGCCTTTTTCTCGTCTCGCCATAATATCCTGTCCATTCACCGAATGGCCCTTCAAGTTCATGGGTATCAGGGTCGGGGGAGATTGTGCCTTCGATAACTATTTCGGCAGAAGCCGGTACTTCAAGGTCGGAAGTCTCACATTTTATCAGTTTTGCAGGTTCCCCCTTAATCGCACCCATTAATTCGTACTCGTCACCTGCCACAGCATTGCTGGCAACTATCTCCATCGCGGGATCCCAATTATAAACCACAGCTACCGGCATAGGTCTCATGAGAGCTTTGTATTTTGAATAGTGAACTCCCCAGTGTTGTGCTGGCACGAGAAGAACCCCTATCTCGTCACGACTCAGAATCATACCCCTGTATAAACCTACATTTCGCTCACCTGTTTCAGGATCCTTGGTTACCACGCCGCAGTATGTGTTTATGTAGCGCCCTCCGTCCATTGGGTGCCACATGGGAACAGGAAAATCAAACAGATTAATTTCTTCACCCATAATAATATTTTCTTTTACAACACCCTCATCGACAACTACCGGTTTAACAGATTCGTTAAATTTCTTTCTTAAGAATTGTATGATGCCATCACGTCTTGTTTCTTTTGGAAGCCCAAGCGCCATAACCACACGTTTACTGTTTCCACACCCACCTACAAAAAGCTTTGTACAGCGCCCGCTTTTATAGTCGGTGATATTTTCGAACAAGATCGCCGGACCGCGCTTCGAAACTGCCCTTTTTACGATTTCTGCTATTTCGCCTCTCCAGTCGACCTCTGTTTTGCAGTGTACTAATTCACCTTCTCTTTCAAGGGCTGCTATCCACTCCCTCGCGTCTATAAACCCCATATTCACTCCTTTCTAAAACGCTATTTCAATTATCATTTACTATAATTCGTCTAAATTGTCCCTTCATCGCGAAGCTTTGAAATGTAATCCTTATCAAACCCTAAAAGTTGACCATAAATTTCTTCATTGTGTTCACCAATCTTTGGAGCACGGCTTTCTACTCTACCAGGAGTCTCCGAAAACTTGGGTATAACACCCGGTATAGGAATCTCACCCAGTCCAGTATGGTCAAGATTTACGATCATCTCACGGGCTTTGATTGTCGGATCTTCCATCATCTCGGCTACCGTATTGACCTGACTGACCGCCACCTTTGCATTGTTCAGCTCGTCGATCACCTCATTGACCGTTCTTTCAGCTACCCATCGGCTGACTACGTCATGGATGTATAGGCGATTCTCCCAGCGAGCTGTATCGTTTTGAAACCTCCCATCAGATGCCATATCCTCTCTACCTAATACCTTGGCAAATCGCTTCCACTGGATATCGCCCACAGGGGCAATATACACCCACCCTTCCTTGGCCTCACAGCAGTCCATATAAGCGCCGAAGCCAAAATTTCCTACATGACGTCGCACTTCTCCATATATCTTGTAAAGCATTAAGGCTCCTATATTCTGGACAAAACTTGATGCTATATCGCACAGGGCCACATCAACCATTTGTCCCATACCTGTTAGCTCACGGTAATAAACAGCAGCCATGATACTAAAAGCGAGTATCGCACCGGATGTATAGTCCACGTATCTGACCGCCGTTACCTGGGGTGGACCGCCCGGAAAACCCTGTATCCACATAGCACCGGATATTGCCTGGGCTATGGTATCAAAAGAAACCCGCTCAGCATTGGGACCCGATTGCCCAAATCCTGATATAAGACCCAAGATAACCCTGGGGTTCATCGTCTTCAGGTTCGAATAGCTCAGCTTCTCTGCCGCATGTGTATTAGGAGGTATGTTATGGACAGCAATATCATATTTCTGAAGCAAGGCTCTCAATAGCTCATCGGCCTGCGGTGAACCTAAGTTTAGGGTAATACCCTTTTTGTTACGTCCTGTCGCCTTGTAGACCAGGCTCTCTCCAAGGGGGTCAATCGCTCCAAATGTTCTGTCCACCCCACCATCAGGGTCCTCAACCCTGATCACCTCCGCCCCAAGATCAGCAAGTAAAGCAGTGCTGTAAGGTCCCGCACCGAAACGTGAAAAATCCAAAACCTTTAAGTCCTCCAGCATTTTTTTCATAGCCTAACCACCTTTTGGAACAGTAACTCCTCCCCTATCATATAGGAAGCAAAGGAGCATAAAAACCGCTTTTAAGAATGCAATATCTCAAACCCAACCCACCTGTAAGTTCAGACACAATACCGCCAAAGAGTAGATAAGAACTTACCCCTCCTCCATAGTAAGAATACCAGCCTACTATCAGGGGTAGAATTATACCAAGCAACACGACTCCTATCCAGAAAGGCAACGAAAATACCTTGGGCCCACGGAGAAGCACCAGAACCGATTGCGGCCCAGGACGCATTGAATATGTGGCATTCCACAAGTATATAGCCAGTAAGAAAGCGGATACTACAAGCAGCATTGTCGACCAGTGCTCTATAAGCTCAATATCCAGGCCAAAACCATTGATTTTACTCAGCATTAGTACAACACCTAACCCCCCGAGTATTTCATGAACAACAATCAGAACAGGCAGCAACGCACTGTTCCAGAAGGGAATGGCCCGAACATAGCTCATCACAAACCCCGTATATATGCAGACAAGCACTGCAAGAATAATTGAGATTACCTTGAAGACCATCTGTATCCCTGTGCCCGGCAGCCAGTAGATCATTCCCATTTCTACAATGCCAGTTATATTGAGTATGGTCACAAATATGAGACCACGGGATATCCACGAGGTTTGGGGCCTGAGAAACATCCTCCAGAATCTGAGCGGTTTTCCCAAGTAAACCAGATGCAAACCGCCAAAAAGCAGGTTAACAATCAGGAGACCCACGAGCATACCAAATATATTATCAAAGACGGAAAAGACCAGATAAACACCCGCTCCCATGCCAAAAAACATGGCAAGCAACAGCAGCGTTCCTCGACCTTCAATCCATTCTTTTTGAGGGGTAAGCTTAATCATCCATTCATAAGGGTTTTGCTGAATATCCAAAGTTACCTCCTCAATAATATAGATAGTACACTGAAGGTTCCGTACCTAACTCTTTGTGGAGTTGAAACCCCTTCCTTTCACGGATTATTTTAACCACCTCAGCTTCCGGATCATCCTGATCCCCGAAATAACGACTCCTGGTAGGACATGCAATGACACATGCAGGCGTAGCCTCTCTGTCTATTCCAGGTTTCAGCCCCTTCCTGATACCGTTATCAATCCTTTCCATACAGAAGTTGCACTTAAGCACAGTTCCCTCCTGAATTGGGTAAAGTTGCCGTCCTATTTTTTCAAACTCAGTAAAGCCATGACCCGTATGGTACTCCTTTATGCTGGCCAAAAAAGTTCGATGCTGGTAAGGACATGCAATTACGCAGTATCTACAGCCAACACATTGGTCGTAGTTCACATACACAATACCATCTTCCCTCACTACTGTTGCCCCTGTCGGGCAGACCTTTACGCAGGGTGCATCCTGGCAGTGGTTACATAGGAGCGGGACTATCTGTTTGGTTACTTTAGGGAAAGTACCGGTCTCTGTCATTGCTATTCGGCCCCACAATATATCCCGCGGCAGAAAATGTTCCTGCTTACAGGCCATTACACAGGCCCAGCAACCAACACACGTCGTGAGATCTATCACCATTGTCCATTTCATCTTCTACCCCGCCTTTTTCTCTGCTTTGTATACTTTCACCCTCGCTGCAGTTTCAAGGTTGAGGGTTATTGGACAACAATGCTCTAAATCCAACTCCTGAAGCGCATTTAGATTTCCACCCTTACCCTGAGCCAGAGGTGCTCCCCTGGCCCATTTACCGCTCCCACTCATGAAAGCTATCCCTTGTGGGTGAATCCCTTCTATGGTGTAAACAGTACCTGTTGTCTTATGTCCATGGTCATTTTCCACCACTATGGCATCCCCAATTTTAATTCCTTTCTCTTTAGCGGTCTTGGGGTGCATCAGGATATTGAATACATACGGGGATAGTTGACTCACCTCATTGAAGTAGCTGATCCCCTGAGTCATGGATCCCGTGTGAATTGCATCCTTAAATGAGAAAGCAATCAAGTCATACTCCGGGCTTTTTGGGTTGTGAATGATGGCAGGAAACCATGAAATCAGTGGTGTATAATAGTCAAAGTTTAACTCCACATTATGGGCTTTACATATGGGCTCCATCTTTTCTCTTTGTTCAATAATGAATTCCATGTACACCGATGATCTCCCATTTGTAAACGCTCTCCAGTATGCTTCCTCTGGCTTCTTTGGCCAGGTGATAAACCCATGTTCCTTGAACCATTCAAGACCCTTGTCAGAGCCGAATTTCCACCTTAGGAAGCGATCGTTTATCTCCTCCCACGAAACATCTTCTTCCTCAGTAAACCTCTGGGGAACTCCACTTTGCACAAGGTACTGGTTAAAACTTTTGATCACTTCTTTCTTGATACCCAGCCGGTCGGCAAGCTCCAACACCACCTGAGGGATAAATCTCCTTTCATATAGAGGCTCCACTATGGGTTGTCTTAGGTGATATGCCCATGGCAACATGCCTACAGGGGCATAGAGAACAAAAAACTCAGCTTGTAAACAGGAAAGGGATTCAAGGTAACAGGTATCGGGTAAAACGATATCAGCAAAACCCTCTGTCGTTTCATTGTGATAGAGGCTGAAGAAAACAGTAAATGGTACCTTCTTCAAAAAGTTGGCTACTGTTTCCGGCTGTCCAACTGTCATTACCGTATTCTGTGCTACCCCCATTATCATCTCTATGCGGTAAGGGAGGTTAAACTTTTCCAGTAACTCCTCACTATCACTGCTGAAAGGAAATGGTGTAGAAGCGGCACAGCAGGTAAAGAGATCTCCCAGGGTTGCACGTTTTGGCATTTTAGGCTCCGGGTGGGGCCATGTTCCGGGCAGGCTTGTAAGCCAGAGGGTAGCGGTGAGTAAGCCGTCTTTTGTAGCGATAGGCTCCCACTTTGGGAGCTCTGTCTCAGTATAACCAACACACTTTGCAGGCCATCCAATGGCTCCACCAGGAACATCCATTGCACCGGCGAGCTGATTCAAAAGGTCTACGGCAAAGTATGTATGAAAACCGTTAGTATGTCCGGAGCCTCCGCGGAATTGCACGGCAGCTACCGGCCTGTATGGCAGCTTCACCCCGTCGATTTCTATAGTGCTTCCTATCCGGGCATTTTCGATAAACTCAGTAGCCAAACGCCTTATGGTAACTGCAGGGACCGTGCTTATTTTTGATGCCCACTCCGGGGTATACTGCTTCACGTGTTTTTTTATCAGTTCAAAGGCCGGGGTACACTTCTCTCCTTTAACTTCGTATTCTCCTTCCAGGGTCGGATCTTTAAGATTGCTGTCATCCCATGCCTTTGCCTTGCCATCGGCGCCGTCCCACATAAGCGGTTCTCCTCTTTCATCCCTGATATAATGACCATCATCCTTCACGAGATAGGGTACATTAGATTTATGTTTCAAGTACTCGATATCATATTTCTTCAACTCATTAATTATTACGTTTACCATAGACAATGCAACGGCTAAGTCGGTTCCTGGCAGAATTGGAACCCATTCCGTTGACTTACCCCCTATCTGATGACATAAGGGATCAACAGCAACTGTCCTTAACCCCTGGGCTGTGCTCTCTGCTCTGAGCGCTGCTGCCATCGAGAATGAATGACCTGCGCCGGTCGCAGCTTCGCCCCCGAAAAATATGGCATATTTACAATACTTGTAGTCGGGTAAGACTGACCACGAACAATGATTCATTCCCGCTCCAAAATGGGAAGCATTACCGCAATGCAATCCACCACCGCCAGGACTGTAATTGAGGGAACCATAGGCTAACCTGAAAAGTAAAACCAGTACGTGTTGATTAATATGGTTTGCCGGAATCGGGCTCGTCAAGAAAAGTACCTTGCTTGGATTTTCACTCCGGAGCTTCTTCAGCCTCTCTGTAATCTCTTCCAAGGCTTTCTCCCAAGTTATCCTTTTCCATTTGGGATCTACCCCGATGCCCTTTTCTGGATTAGTCCGCTTTACAGGGTAATTAACTCTGTCGGGATCATACAACACATTCAACCCTGCAATGCCCTTGCCACAAATACCGCCCCTCCCGTTTATAGAAGATCCTGGATCACCTTCTATGGCCACAGCTACACCGTTCACCCGCCTTACTCTTATCCCACACTGTGCATAGCACATAGCACAAGATGTCGGTATCCATTTATCCTCGTAGATCGGTACCTGAGCATTTTTCATTCCTTAGATCTCCTTTCCATCTTCACAATTCCCTTCCTGCCAATGTTTCGAGCATTGCCATGCGAGTTTTTACATCTTCCTCAAGCTCTCGTAGCTGTGGATCCTTAAGATTATTAAAACGGCCCATCAACTTAACAAAATCTCTCAGGGGTCTTGTCTTTTTGGCACGATACGTAAAACTCAATTTCCCTTTCTCAAATTCCCATAGTGGAAAATAGTTGGTGTTTACCGCCATTCTGGCTATCTCTATACTCCTATCATCCTTGGTCCTCCATCCCACCACACAGGGGGAAAAGATATGAAGGTACGCCATACCCTCCTTGACAGCTTTCGCCTTCAGGAGTTTCCGGGCAAAATCCTCTGGATAGGCCATTGTGGCTGTTGCAACATAGGGAATGTGATGGAATGCCATAAGTAACGGCATATCTTTCCCCTTTTTCTCCTTTCCTGCTGGTGTAGTTGTTGTCCAGCCTCCATAAGGGGTCGTGCTACTTCTTTGAATGCCTGTATTCATGTATGCTTCGTTATCTATACATATATAAAGTAAGTTTTCTCCTCTTTCTGCAGCCCCAGAGAGAGACTGAAAACCAACGTCTGCAGTCAATCCGTCTCCTCCAATAACCACACATGTAATGTCACGGCCTATCTTCTTCAAGTACCTTTTCGCTCCTGTCGCAACCGCCGGGACATTTGTCATAAGGCTTACACAGCTCGAAGTTTTTATTGCCGCTCCCTGGGGGATTGTGGCCATCGCCACCGCACCGCAGCCGGCACTCCGGAAAACAATTATATCGTCTCCTAATACCCTCAATGTGAATCTTATTGTTAATTCCAGAGCACATCCTATGCATGTCCCTGCACCAAGGGTCATGAGATCCGGACCTAAATACTTCCGTGTAGATAGACTCCCCAAATATGAAAGAACACCATAGGGACACTCCATAGCACATCTGGGGTTTCCATCACAGTTCTCGCACTTGAAGGCCTTTTTCGCTGCAGAATCAAAGTATATCCCACCGTAAGGACATGCCAGTGTACACAGACCGCAACCTATACATTTCGTTTCTGAAATACTGACTACTCCATCAACATCACTCTTCTTGATCGCTCCAACCGGACACATCTCCATGCATGCTGGTTCACCACATTGGTTACACTTCAACACCCCATGGAAATCCATCTTGGCAAGATCCAATGTCTTTATTCTTGACCCATGATTATCCTTCATGACTTCATTGCAGGCCTGCTCACACAGGGAACAACCTTCAGGACATTGCCCGTATTCAGCCTTTAAGACGGGATAGAATTTCGCCATTCCTTCCTCCAAGGCAGCCGTTACCGCAGGGTATGCCTCTCGGCCTCCAGCATTAACCAACGACTAAGATCCCTGGTTTCATAAAACAGGGGTTCGATGTAATCACCAACATCGATCCTGTGCTCAATAAGATACCGTATAATCCCTGGATCTACATCGGTATTTACAAACATACCACCTACAAGCCTGCCAGCTTCAAAAACAAGTCTTTTAAAGTATCTCTTCTCTTCTTGCTTTTCTTCTTTTATTGTTATGCCCTTCCCTTTTCTCATCCCGGAAAAACCGATTGAAAAAAAAATACTTCCAACAAGGTTCACAACATTCATTGGTATCCAACCTTTATACCTCTCCTCTCTACCAGTCATATTAATACCTGCAATCCCACCCTGATCTAAGGCATTGGGAAGGATAGCGTTGATGCCATATTCTCTATTGAAAAAGTCAGGGGTTTCCGCCACATCACCTGCAGCATAGATCCCCTGAATATTTGTTCTCAATCGATTATCAACTACTATCCCCTGGTTCACCTGAACGCCTGTACCGTCAAGGAAAGGTATCCTCGGTTCAACGCCGGCACAGCAGATAAGCAGGTTGGTTTCAACCACATCTCCATCAGCACAGACTACCTCTATGGTATCCCCCTGTTCCTGCACCCTCTTAATTTTCTTACCGGTAGCGATTTGCACTCCATGGTCGACCATAACCGCTCTTACATAAGCTCCTGATTCCTCATCAAAATAGCTGCGGAGTGGCCGGCCCCTACCAAGAATCTGGACTTTGTTGCCCCTCTCTATTAGGGCCATGGCAAGTTCCACGGCCACCATTCCCGCTCCTAATATTGTTACATGAGTGTTGCGATTTAGTTTACCGTTAAGTTCCTTGCAATCTCCAATGGTACGGAAACCCAGAACGTTCACACCCGAAATGCCCTCAACAGGCGGGAGCGATGTTTGAGCGCCGGTGGCAATCAGGAGGGTCTCGTATTCATCAATATCCCCATCCTGGTATATAACTTGCTTTTTGTCCGGTACCAATTGAACGATTTTTTTCCCTCTCACAAAAGTAATGTCTTTTCTCCGGAAGTGCCCTTCATCCCGTAACCACATATCGTCTTCTTTCATCCTACCGGCTAAAAGGTACGGCAGGGCAGCAGGGCAATAAGGCATACAATCTTCCTTTGATACTAACTTTACTTCCTTTGCCCCGTTTATCTCCCTGATCTTTTCTGCGGCTTTCAGGCCCGCTGGTCCACTACCAATTATAAGGTATTTATCTCTCATTTTCTTTTTGTCCTACTCTAAGGCAAGCCATGTAACCTCTTTGACTGATTTATCCTGTGAGGCGTCTCTAATCATATCTATGCTTCGTTCGATATGCTCACCTGTAATGTCTCCTCCACCCAATCCACCAATAAAATTGAGTAAAGGAACTCTCGCCTTATTGTAAAGTGTTGCTTTCAACTCCATAAAAAGGTGACCACAGTTCCATCCAAAACACACATTTCGGTCTATTACCCCTATGGCTTTTAACCCTCTTAAGGTTCCTGCCAACTTCTCTTCTGGAAAGGGTCTGAAAACTCGAACCTTCACAAGCCCCACTTTTATGCCCTGTTCTCGCTTCCTGTCAACAGCCACCCTTGCTGTACCGGCACAGCTCCCGATAACTATCAGAGCAATCTCTGCGTCCTCCATGCGATATTTGTCAATCTGACCTCCGTAACTACGGCCAAAAATTGCTTCAAACTCCTTATCTATCGTGTCAATTTTATTTTTTGCCCTTTCCAGAGCAGACAACTGTCTCCGACGGTATTCGGCTACCTCTTCGGGTGGTATAAAACTCACACCACACGCTATAGTCCCTTTGTTTAGTCGCGGAAAATCGGGTGACAGCGAGGGAAGAAAACGGTCTACATCATCCTGGGACGGTATTTCTACTCTTTCGGACAAGTGGCTCAAGTAATATCCATCATAATTTACAATAACTGCATTCTGTATCTCAGGATCCTCGGCCAGTCTGTATGCCATAATCAAGGAGTCTATGATCTCCTGACAGTTTTCCATGTGCATATGAATCCACCCTGAATCCAGTTCACCCATGATATCCTGTTCGCTTGCGGCAACAAGCCATGGGGCGTTGATTTCTCTGCTCACGTTAACCATAACTATGGGAAGTCTTGCCATCCCTGCCATAACATAACCGTCATGCATAAACTGCAAACCTGCCCCAGATGTTGCTGTAAACACACGTCCGCCGCCGGCTGAGGCTCCATAAACAACGCCTATTGCTGACGTTTCACCCTCAACCTCTACGATTTCAGCGTCAAGTATGCCCTGAGCTTTAAATTTGGCCAGCATTTCTGCCAGTTGGGTTTGTGGTGTTATGGGATACACGGCAATTACATCCGGCCTGCACAAAAGGACCCCGTAGGCAGCAGCTGTATTACCATCAAAGTATTTAATCTGTTTTTTTCGGTTCATTCTTCTTAAGACTTTAACCTTTTACTACCATTTGTATGGCGCTCACCGGGCATTCTCTCGCACAGACCCCACATCCCTTACAGTATTTTAAATCAGGCTCAAAACACTCTTCTTTTTCGACCACACATCCTGCAGGACAGTATATAGAGCACCAGCCACATTGACAGCACTTAATACTGTTAATGACCGGGGTCCTGTCTCGCCATGTGCCAGTCGGTCTGGCGTATAAGCAGGTCACATCCTGCCAACTCCCCTCGTAGCTAATCTCTGGTTTCTTGTTTTTTCCCATTCTAACCGTTATCTCCTAAAGCCAGGTCACCACTTTGTTGTTTTCGTTTCACGAAACCCTCTCACACAACTTGCAATGTTTTTTTCTAAACGTTCTCCTGAAAAAAAATCGGATAATACTGATATGACGGGATCAAGAGCTATCCATCCGGTCACACAAACAAATGCACCAAGCATGCACGTGTTACTTGCCGGTATACCAATTTCTTCAAGGGCAATTTTGGAAGCATTCACTGTAGCTATCGTACCAAAATTTTTGTGTGGCTTTTCTTGAATAGGCTCACTCATGTTGACAAGCAAGGTACTGCCTTGTTTTACTCCATTAAATGTATCGGATGCACCTATTTGCGAAGAATCAAACACAACCAAACAATCGGGGAAATATATCTTGCTTTTTTCTCTGATAGGCATATCATCAAAACGAAGAAAAGAAGCAACGGGGGCTCCTCGCCTTTCAACACCGAACAAGGGAAAACTTGTGGCATACTTCCCTTCTGAAACAAATGCCGCTCCTAATATCTGAGCAGCCATTACAACCCCTTGGCCCCCTCTACCATGAAATCGTATCTCTTTCATCCTCAATCCAGGTGTAGTATGTTCTTAACAATCAAACTAACCGCACACCTTAACGTCTCGAAAATCTTACAGCACAATTTCGTTTACTTCCTTTATGTGGTCTATCATTGCCTGGCGAATCTCTTCGATATTTCCTTCTTTGATTCTTTTTAATATTTCTTTGTGGGATGAAATTACAGATTCAACTACTGGCTTATCGGGTTGCACAGCTTTTAAATATGTTCTCAAAAAATCGAAGAGCAGGTTAAACAATATAATTATCAGTGGATTTTTAGTACATTCCACTAATATTTTGTGGAACTTTATATTGATAATGGCGCTTCTCGGTTTTTCTTTCTTGAACTCATTTTCAGCCTCTTCCACATTTTTTTCGAGCAATGCTATATCTTCTTGTGTGATATTTGTCATTATCATTTCAATCAGATTGGGCTCTAAAAGCATTCTGGCAGTTGTAAATTGGTCTATTCTGACTTTCTTGGCCCTTATAAGGTCCAGCAACATAGACTGAACACAGGAAATTTCAGGCTCTTTAATAAATGACCCTCCCCCCTGCCCTTGCCTGACGGTCAAAAGGCCTGATACTTCTAAATGTCTAATTGCTTCTCGTGCTGTAGTTCTGCTTATCCCAAAGATTTTTGCCAACTCCTTTTCGCTAGGAAGTTTGTCGCCAGGAGACAATTTCCTTTCAAATATCGCTTCTTTAATCTGATTAACAATGTCTTCGGCCAGTCGTTGTTTGGATTTCACCTTTTCAAAGATCTGGTTTTGTATTTTATCTTTCTCTTTGACAATATTTTCCATAATGTCTAATGTCCATATGTTTAATGTTATACAATTCAGTATATATTCATGTTTAAAAATGTCAAGTAAAATCTTTGAGACTGTCATCTACGATTCAAAAGTGAACACTTAATCCTTCAAAAGTGAACCGTTACTGTATGAAAAGTCAACCCCCTTTGATACTGTGTATCAAAAAGAGGAGGGTTCCATGCAGGTACATAAAAGCTTTACCGCCGAACAGGTGAAGGCGCTTCTCAAGGGGTATTGTCAGGGCATGATTGAGCGAAAAGCAGTAGAGGACATGCTGGGTATTGAAAAAACACGATTCTTTGCCCTTCTCAAGCACTATCGCAATAACCCGGAAGGGTTCTCTCTCGCCTACCGGAGAAAGACGGTAAAGAGGCTCCATGGCTCTGTAGAAAAGGAGATTGAACATGCGTTGAAGGAGGAAAAATGCCTCATTGACGATCCGGAGTTACCCATAACGGACTACAACTATTCGGCAATACGAGATCGTCTCCTGAAGAAGGGAACGAAAGTGGCGCTCTCAACGATCATTGACCGTGCAAAAGAGTCAGGCTGTTACCTTAAGTCATCGCAGGAAAACCGTTCATGACCGGGAGGTAATCACAACATGTGTGGGAGCCCTTATCCAGCATGATGCATCGCACCATCGCTGGTCGATACGCGGCTTCCCGGTGGGCTCTCATTACTTCCCTTGACGATTTTAGCCGTAAGATTCTCTTTGCCGATCTTTTTGAAGAGGAGACCACATGGGCGCACATCAAAGCTGCTGAAACCCTGATGAGGCATTACGGTATACCTCTTCAGTATTATGTTGATTCATTACGGATATTCCGTTTTGTTCAGAGAAGAGACAGCTTCTGGAGAAAACATATCCTCCAGACAGATGAAGCGCTGCCGCAATGGAGACAGGTTATGCAGGTACTTGGTGTCGATGTTATCTATGCCCTTTCCCCACAGGCAAAAGGCAAAGTGGAGAGACCCTATCGCTGGCTGCAGGATAGAATTGTAAGAACCTGTGCGAGAGAAAGACTGACCCATATCGATGAAGTTCGAGGCGTATTGCACGATGAAGTAGATCGCTATAACAACCATCAGGTCCACTCTACCACGGGAGAAATTCCGGCCATTCGCTTTGAAAATGCCGGGCGCCATGGGCAGTCTCTGTTACGACCATTTGGGCTTCCTTCTCCCTATACATCAGCAAAAGATGTCTTTTGTCTCCGGGAAAAGAGAACCGTTAACGGATATCGGAGAATATCACTCTTTAACCATGAGATTGAGGTACCACGTGTTCCCCTGAGAGAAGAAGTGGATATCCACCTTGTCCCTGATATACAACGACAGATCGTTGAAGTAAGAATATGGTGGCATGGAACTATGGTTTACTCCACGAAATATCCCCTGAAGGAGTTCCCAGCAGTTCACTTTTGAATCATAAGACAGTTCACTTTTGAAAAGTTGGTAACAGTAAAATCTTTGAGACTTTCCCACTTTTTCCGCTGAAGTAGGATAAGATTTTTAAAAGGTCTGGTAGAGTTCCTCTGACAAGGAGGGACCCCACATGGATAAGGATCGTAATAGTGATATTGGTCTTAAAGTTGTTAAGACCCCTATCTTAGAGAACTGTGTTTGTCCAGCTTGTGGGATGAAGCAGCCTTTTGTGAAAGACCATGAACACTGGAAAAAGGTGAAGGACTTAAGTCTGGATAAGCCTACCCTGCTGTCAGTTCAGAGGATAAGCGCTAAGTGTTTAAATCCTGCCTGTAAAAGAAAAAGCTTTGTTCTTCCAACCCCTGGGATTGAGAAACATCAGAGAGTTTCCATAAGGGTCAAAGATGAGGCCCTGGATAAAAACATCCTCGATAACATGTCTTATCCCAGAACTGCCGTAAGTCTTAGCCGCCTTAATACCGCTGGTAGTAAATCCAGTATCGATCGCTGAAAACAAAAGGAAGCAGATCGATATAGCTTCAGGAATATTATTGCTCAGCTTGGATTCTCAGGGGTTTTAAGTATTGATGAATACAAGCCAAAGAGGGCAAGACACTATGACCTTATAGCTGCCGATGTGATAAGATGGCGTATTCTTTACCTGGAGACTGTTTCACTTTCTCCTGATAGAGTTGGTACCATTTCAAGAGGCAGTATTAAACAATTCTGCTGGCATCTTAAGGAATTAGAGATCAATCCCTGGGCTGTTGTCTTTGATCTCTTAGCTGCATATCCGAAACAGGTAAGGAAGGTCTGGCCTAAGGTAATTATCCAGTATGACTATTTCCATGTAATGCAGCAGATACATAAATACCTGAAGAATGCCCTTCTCCAATTTAGAAAGCAGTTAAAGGGGGAGGAATTAGAACCTTTCCGTAAGGAGCTGTGGGAAAACAAATGGCGAATACTTAAGAACATGGATAACTGGACAGCCAAAGACCATAGAATCATTCCCGAACTGATTGAGTTCTACAGAAACACCCCTGTAGAAGCCATCTTAATTTTTAAAGAGCAGATCCACCAGATATTTAATGGGAGCAGTAGCAAGGCAGAGGCTTACGCTAAGAGAGATAGTATCTATGAGGAGAGATGGTGACAAAATTCTTGGCATCTTAAAAAGATAATGGAGTTTTTAATGAGTTATAAGTTTGAGTATATGATTACATATATGGATGATAAGCGTATCCCTCGCTCTGGGAATATAGAAAACCTTATTGCTATCTGGCGCCAGATGGAAAGAGTACGCCGTGGCTTTAAAACGGAAAGGGGTAAACAAAATCATCTGAAACTGTATCAAATTAAACATTACCTGAACAATAATTTAGCAGAAAATTCGGGAAAGTCTCAAAAGAATTACATTTGTGCTTTAAAAATACATGTTTCTTTACTCGTGCATTAAAAGATGGTAAATACCTAATAATGGATTTCACTTGCGCCATACTTGCTGGTGGTAAAAGCAGGAGGATGGGGAGAGACAAGGCTACCCTCATGGTCGGCAAT
>Ga0209610_1000290_pt1 | contig 25972 bp, 28 predicted proteins | sample LakKivw275mmetaG_FD_184137 | JGI IMG/M metagenome (GOLD analysis project Ga0209610, IMG submission 184137) | Anoxic lake water microbial communities from Lake Kivu, Rwanda to study Microbial Dark Matter (Phase II) - Lake Kivu water 275m metaG... | ecosystem: Environmental > Aquatic > Freshwater...
AACTTCGCCGGATTCGGCGGCTCTTGCTGCAACGCGGATCGCTTCCTTTATCTGAAGAGCCTCGACATCTCGTCCACCCAAGCCACAAATGAAATTGAGCATGAGCGGGGCTTTCTCAACATTTATGAAAGCGGCCGCGGTGTCTATGAAGAGTGCCCCGGCCGAACCGAGCGAGATATCCTTCTCAAGCACCGCCACGACCTTCGCATGCCCGAGCGCATCGATCAGCTCCCTTACTGGAAACGGCCTGAAGGATCTCACCTTGACCAAACCTACTTTTTCCCCACGCGCGCGGTATCTGTCTACGACATCCCTCACGCTGCTACTCAGCGACCCCATCGTCAAGAGAATTATATCTGCATCGTCGCTGCGGTAGCGCTCGATCAACTTGTAGCGGCGCCCGAACTTCCTACCGAACTCGTTGCCGACCTTGACGAGCTTCTCTTTTGCGGCGCGCATCGCCTCCTGCTGCATGCACTTGAACTCCTCGTAGTACTCTGGGACGCCCATCGGGCCCATAGTGACTGGCTTCTTCGGATCAAGCACGTACCGTGGCTTGTATGGCGGCAAAAATTCGTCCACTTCACTTTGCTTGGGGACATCAACGGGTTCGGTCGTGTGTGAGAGGATGTATCCATCAAAGCAAACCATCACCGGAAGTGAAAGTGACTCAGCGACACGGAATGCTTGGATGGTCGTGTCTAGGATCTCTTGGTTGTTCTCGCAGTAGAGCTGCACCCAACCGCCATCACGAACCGCAATCGAGTCCTGCTGGTCGCACCATATGCTTAGGGGCGCAGACAATGCCCTGTTCGCGTTCGCCATCACAATCGGCAGCCGCAAGCCGGAAGCGACGAACAGCATCTCGCTCATCAGCATAAGGCCTTGAGAAGAGGTCGCGGTAAATGTCCTAGCCCCTGTTGCGGCGGCGCCAATGCAGGCACTTAATGCGCTGTGTTCAGATTCAACCTTAATAAACTCCGCATCGAGCTCACCGTTTGCCACGAATTCTGCAAGCCTCTCCACCACGATTGTTTGAGGCGTGATCGGATAAGCAGAAATAACTTTAACTCGCGCAAGCTTTGCCGCGATCGCCGCCGCTTCATCCCCCATCAGATTTTGTTTCAACCCTTACCCTCCGGAACCATTGTTATCGCCTTGGCTGGGCACTCGTTGGCGCAGATGCCGCAGCCCTTGCAGTAATCGTAATCTACTTTTGCCGGTTTGCCCTTGGAAATCGCCGGCTCCGGGCAATACATCGAACAAAGGCCACAACCCGTGCACTTTTTAGCATCCACGGCGGGCCTGAAAGTCCGCCAGCTTCCAGTTTTGTTTTGTGCCGTGTTGCCTGGCTCCGTTATCACGGCACCCGCCGTTAACTTCATCAAGCCACCCTTTCGTACGCCATCTTTATTGCGTCCACATTTTTTTCCGCAAGCTTGCCTTTGAACGTGCTCTTGATCGCCTTGATTATCGAATCCAACGATACAAGCTTGGTCGCCTTTGCGAGGGCCCCCAGCATCGCCGTGTTTGTTATGGGTACCCCTAGCGTTTCCATCGCTATCGAAGTCGCATCGACGAATGCAGCTTTTACCCCGTGGAATTTATGAGGAACTTTAGAGTTGACCACGACCTTCCCGCCACGCTTCAGGCCAGACGCCACGTTCACCACTTCAAGTAAAGTCGGGTCGAGCACAACGACGTGGTTCGGCTCGTAAACTTGCGTGCGTATGCGGATTGGCTTGCTATCGATACGCGTGAAAGCGACGACAGGGGCACCCCGCCGCTCGGCACCGAAAAACGGGAAAGCTTGGCAGTGCTTGCCCTCTATAAAAGCCGCCTCTGCCAACAGCCGTGCGGCCGTGACAGCTCCCTGGCCACCGCGGCCGTGGAATCTTACCTCTATCATGCCATCCTTGAGAACTTCGCCCCTAGCTCTATAAGACTTTTTTTCTGCCCCGCGAGCTCAGTAGTTCTCGCAGAGGAGCTCGTAGAATTTCTGCAGGTATGCCACTCGCCACCTTGGCCGGGGCAGTAACCTTGGCAATAGGGATCGGGATTCAGAATTTTCCAGAAGGGCTCGCGGTCTCCATGCCCCTCCGGCGCGAAGGCATGTCCCGGTTGAAGAGCTTCTGGTACGGGCAGCTATCCGCGGTCGTCGAACCCATCGCCGCGGTCATCGGGGCCGCCGCGGTCATCGCTGCGCGTTCGATCCTACCGTACGCTTTGGCCTTTGCCGCCGGCGCCATGATATTCGTCGTGATAGAGGAGTTGATCCCGGAATCGCAGGGCAGCGGCAACGCCGACCTTGCCACGGTCGGTGCCATGTTGGGATTTGTGTTGATGATGGTGCTAGACGTTGCGTTCGGCTAGCGTGACGTAAAACAGCATAATTTTCAGCAGCTTTTTTAGGTTAAAATACCCAAATTTATCATGCCGGCGAGTCGGTGGGCAGCTCCCGGGCGAAAGCCTGAGGAAACTCCATCCATCGAGTAGGACTGCGGGTCCGCGAGGGCCCGGTCGCGAGGCCGGATACTGACACAGAAACGGCACCCGCCAGTTTGCGCTATGATGCGAAAGCCGAGGTCGAGCTGGCAGGGATGAAACGGTCATTCCGCAGGATGCAAGGGCAAATAACCGCCGAGGAACACCTACTGGAGGCGGGTGGTAGCCCGCTTAGCTAAATGCTGCCTGAAAACAGAAGGTGGGTTACGGTCGACTCGCCGGCGCAATTTCACTTGCAGATAATCCGAAACGATTATAGCCTACAATCCAGATTAGCGTATGGTCGAGATGATGGGCAAGAAATGGGGTTTGTACAAAGCGGGGGGGCGGAGCCAGCCCGTGTCGTGCGTTTATTGCGGTCGCCAGGTGCCAAGGATAAAAGCGACTGTCGTGACCAGGGGTTTCAGAGTCGACCCGAAAATTCCTGGCATCGACCGCAGGCGCGTCTTCACCGGGGGCTACAAGGCCTACGCTTGCATCTCCTGCGCCAAGCACCGCCGGCTGATCTAAAGCGATGATGTCTGAATTTAGTCGATTATTTTTTCTATTCCTCTTATGAATTCCTTAGCGGCGCCTAGCGCTTCTTCTGCCTCGGTTTTGTCTATCAGGATTTCTAGACCGTAAATGGTCCTATGTCGAAAAATCCTGTAGGAGTCTAGAATATCGGCGAATTTTTCCAACTGTGGGTATCTCTCCTTAATGTAGATGGGGATGCAGGCGTGGCTGCGCTCTTTTACCCCATCCCTAAACAGTAGTCCGCGCGCGGCGTGAAACATTGCGGTGTAACTCAGTATTACAACCACGTTATAGCATCCAATCTTGAGATTCTTCTCGGCGTCGCTCACGTTCCTCTTGGACTCGTGAAGGGACTTCCTCGCATTCTCGATGTCAGAAGGTATCTTCTTAAGCAACCCTTGTCTGAAACACTCGTTTAGATTCACCCAAGTCCACCTCCATAGAGAAGCACGTGACTTTCGACGATTTTCTTATACAAAGCGTCCCCCCGCCTCGCCAGCTGCCTCCATTGAGATAACTTGAATACTGTTATACCCACTCCGGTGCCGAACTCGGCCTCGAATTTTCTCCCTAAATCAGCAAAATTTTTTCTCGATGGGGTGATTACTAAAAAATCAAGGTCACTTTTTTCGTCGTAGCTCCCATCGGCGTAACTGCCCACGAGCGCCAGAGAGATTAAATTTTCATCCGCCTCCAAAAATCGCTCGGCTGGCCTCAGTTGGAGCACCCTCACTAGACCATACGCTTTTTTCACCGCGGTTGTGACCGGATGCTCTAAATTCAATTTATATAAATGGGCGAGCCCCCTTTTCTCTTTGATTAGAATTCCATCAGATTCAAGTCCCTTCATCGCCGTGCTTACGCTACCGGGACTAACTTTTAGAATCCTTCCAAGCTCTTTCACGTGAAAAGATGAAGTCGGACACCTCAGAAAATGACTCAAAATCCTCCAATCCACGTATTTTTCAAAAAGTTCAATCAACTGTACCACCGTTCAATTAATTGAACTACCGTTCAATATATAAAACTATCGTTAGGCAACGGGGCGAAGGATAATTTCGATGTTGGTGTTCTTCCGCTTAAGCTCGATGAACTACTTTGATTGCCTTCACTATACCTGCGATTTTTTTGACCCTATTAGCGGCACGTTCCACTAGAGTGCCCGTCACTACGATATCTGCGCCAGCCTTGACCCGCTCGGCCGCGGCCTCTGGCGTCCTTATCCCGCCGCCGACGATGAGCGTCACGTCAATCGCACCCCGCGCGGCCTTCACCATCTCCACTGGCACGGGCTTATCGGCTCCCGAGCCGGCTTCCAGGTAAACGAAGCGCATCCCCATCAGCTGCGCGGCCAAGGCGTAGGCGGCCGCGAGTTCGGGTTTTTCGCGGGGGATGAGTTCCGCCTTCCCAACCTTCCCGGCCGCGCCGCCTGGCTCGATCAGTATGTACGCCATCGGCAGGGGCTCAAGCCCGAATTTCTTGACGATGGGCGCACCCAAGCGCTGGGCGCCTGTGATGTAGTACGGGTCGCGGGAGTTGAGCATGCTCATGAAGAATATCGCGTCCGCGTGTCGGCTGACCCCCGCCTCGCTCGCGGGAAACAAGATGACCGGGAGTTTTGCGGCTTTTTTTATCTCCAAGATGGTTTCATCGAGAAGCTTTCCGCCCGCGCGGGTTGAGCCGCCGACCATTATGCCATCGCTTCCGGCGGAGGCGGCATCCGCGGCAATCTCTCCGGCCACCCTCGGCTCCTGCTTTGCCGGGTCAATCAGCGTGAGGTGCGCGGCCCCGTCTCGAGCTATCGTTTGCTTCAAGAGTTCCTCTACATTCATCCGCGGGTCTCCTTCGCCTTCGGGCGCAACCCGCCATACCCGCACTTCCTGCACTTCAGCGCCTTCCACGGGTTGTGAGAATTACAACGCATGCAAATCTTGACTGCGAACAACCGTTTCTCGGCAGCTTCAAACTTCGCCATGATCTCACCTTCTCCTGACTTCTTTGAATACCTCTGGTAGCTTCTTTATAACATCGGAGGCGACGAACTCATAACCCTTTTCTTTCAAACACAAATCGCCTGCACGGCCGCACGCCCAGGCGCCAGCAACCGCCGCGCGGAACGGCTCGGCGCCCTGCGACAGAAAAGCCCCGACCACGCCGGCGAGCACGTCTCCCGTACCGCCGACGGTCATGCCTGGGTTGCCCGTTTGGTTCAGCGCGACCTTTCCGTCCGGCGAGGCTATCGCGTCTACGTGGGCTTTGAGCAGGACTGTGCAGCCGAGCTCCTTCGCTGCTTTTTTGACCTCTTCGGCCCTCCCCGCCGTGTCTTTGGGCAGATCCGTGCCGGTCAGGAGTTCGAACTCCTTTGCGTGGGGCGTCACTACCCACCGCGTATTTCTCAGCAGCTCGCGCTCGGTCGCCATCGCCTTCAGCCCGTCCGCGTCAAAGAGCACAGGCAGCTCCGTCTTGGCCAGAGTTCGCGCAAGCTCGACGACCGCGTCTCGGGTGCAAGCAAGCGTCCCAAGCCCAGAGCCGACGACGACTGCGGTTGCCCTCTTGATGTCTTCCCGAAGCTGTGGTAATGCGGCTGGCCCCAGGTCATGACATTTGAGCCGGATGGTGATGAGGTCTGGTGAAAACGAGCTTATGACGAGGGCGGTCTCGGCGGGCGCTGCCACCACGGCCAGATCGACGCCGGAGCGGAGCGCGGCCAAGCCGACGAGTGCCGGAGCGCCAGTGTATCTGGAGCTGCCGCCGACAACCAGCAGCCTGCCGTACTCTCCTTTATGCGCCTCGGGTCTCCTTTTTGGAACTACGGCGAGCACGTCATTTTTTCCAGCACGTGCTATTTTCGACATCGTGAAACCTCATAATGAAAATCCCCCGCCGAGTTAAAAACTCTCCTGAAATGCAGCGCTTGCCCGGCGACCAATCGATGTGAGGGACACCCCCATGTCTAAAAAATCGGCTTTTATACCCAAACGCGGACGCGGGGGTGTCCGTTTTGTTTTGTCCTTAAAAACCCCCTTCGACTAAAACAGACGGGGGGATGTCCACGTTCGACGACGGCTACAGATTCGACGGGCTGGCAGAATTCATCTCACGCCGGGCCCGCGTCAAGCTTGTCGAGATGCTCATCGGCGCTGGATTCTCATCTAAACACGTAGCCAGCGTTGTCGGCGTCACGGCGCGCTCGGTCAGGCGCTGGCTTGATCCGAAGGAAACGCACCCGTGCAACAGGAACCTCGACCGCTTGCTCGAACTCGCTTGGCAGACGAACTCGCATAAAACGTTCGAACTCCTACGCGACGAACTCGGCCTCTTCGCGGAACTTCTCTCACAGGCCAGTGCTGAAAACAGACAAACCCTTTTAAAACCAGCCGCCGAAGGATCGGTTGAGGAATGTCAATGAGGAGTGCTTTAAGGGCTGATGGTTTTAAGGCGCGCTGCCCTAGTTGACCGACCATTAGTGTTAAGTATTCTCTGCGTTTTTAGTAAAGTTGCAGGTGATAGATTTGGCTAGACCACGTTGGGCTAGGCGACCCCACATCGCCACGCCGATTCCAGGGCCGAGGGCGAGGAAAATCATCGCTAGGGACAAAAGTGTGATGTCTCCATCCTACACGCGCGCCGAGCCGATTGTGGGCGAGGAGGGCTACGGCTGCTACGTTCGTGATGTCGACGGCAACGTGTTTCTCGATCTCTCATCTGGCATGTTCGTTCTCAACTACGGCTACTCCAACCCACAGCTGGTGCGCGCCGTCCAGCAGCAGGCGGCCAGGCTAACCCACTTCGCGGGCACAGACTTCTACTACGACGCCCAGGTGAGGCTAGCCGAGAGGCTCTGCGCAATCACCCCTGGAAAATTCGAAAAAAGCGTCTTCTTTTCGAACAGCGGCACAGAGGCGGTCGAGGCGGCATTCAAATGCGCGCGGTGGCACACCCGCAGGCCACGCATGATCGCGTTCACCGGAGCATTTCACGGCCGCACGTTCGGAGCGATGAGCCTTTCGTCAAGCAGCGCCACGCACAAAAAATTCTTCTCCCCGCTGGTTCCGGGAATCAGCTTCATGCCCTTCCCCTACTGCTACCGCTGCCCGTTCAAACAGAGCCATCCCGGGTGCGATTTCGCGTGCATCGAATTCATCCGGCACTCCCTCAAAACCACAACGCCTGCCGAGGAAGTCGCCGCGGTCATAACCGAGCCGATTCAGGGCAACTCCGGCTACATCGTCCCGCCGCCCGAGTACTACCGCATGCTGAAAGAGCTGTGCGAAGAACACGGCTGGCTGTTCATCTCCGACGAGGTTCAGACGGGCATGGGGAGATCTGGAAAAATGTTCGCGATCGAGCACTGGGGGGTGGTGCCCGATATCATCTGCATGGCAAAAGCGATAGCTGGCGGCATGGTTCCAGCCGGCGCAACGATAGCGCGCGCAAGCGTCATGGATTGGTCGCCCGGAGCGCACGCAAACACGTTTGGCGGGAACCTTCTGGCCTGCGCTGCTGCCCTGGCCGGCCTCGACCTGCTCCAACAACAGGGGCTCGTGGCGCGCGCCGCGAGGCTCGGCAAGCTGGCGCTCAGCCGGTTGCAAGAGATGGCCGACCGCTACGAGCTGATTGGGGATGTGCGGGGGAAAGGTTTGATGCTGGCGGTGGAATTCGTGAAAGATCGTGGGAGCAAACGTCCAGCGGTCAAAGAAAGGGAAGCCATAGTCCGAGCCACGACTAACAGCGGTGTGATAGTCTTCCGCGGAGGGCAATCGACAATAAGGATAGCCCCGCCGCTCATCATCAGCGAGCGCGAGCTAGAGCTCGGCCTTGACATCTTCGAACGGGCGATAGGGGGGGTGCAAAAAAGATGTTGATGTTAAAAGACCACTTCGGCGTCAACAGGGCGGGGCACCTGACCATCGGCGGCTATGACTCCGCCGGGCTGGTGAAACGCTTCGGTTCGCCGCTCTACGTGATGGACGAGCAGCGCGTCCGAGAGAACTATCGGAGATTCTCAAGGGCTTTTTCAAAACACTGGCGGAACGTCATGGTCTGCTACGCGTACAAAGCCAACTCCAACCTAGCGATATGTAAAATCCTGCAGGACGAAGGCGCTGGCGCTGAGGTCAGCTCCGGCTTCGAGCTGCGAAACTCGATTTGCGTGGGCGTGCCAGGGGAGCGGACGGTTTTCAACGGGAACCACAAATCCCATGAAGAACTCAAACTCGCGATCTCCAACGGCACCCTGATAAACGCCGACAGTTTCCAAGAGCTTCACGCCATCCAGCGCATTGCTTCTCGACTGCGGCGCCGCGCGCGCGTGGGCTTCAGGGTAAACCCTAACGTGAAAACCCCAACGCACCCATACATAGCGACCGGGCTGCGGGAAAGCAAATTTGGCTTGGATGTCGCCAGCGGCCAAGCGCTGAAAGCTTACCGAATGGCCTCGAGGATGAAAAATGTTCAGGTCGTCGGCATCCACTCGCACATAGGCTCACAGATACTAGACACCGCGCCGTTCGAGGAGGAAGCGAGAAAACTGATGGCCCTCGTGGCGCAGATAAAAAGAGAAACTGGAATCAGCCTCCGGTTCGTGGACTTCGGCGGGGGCCTCGGCGTGCCGTACAAACCTGGAGACAAAGCTTTGCCGCCGGACAGGCTCGCGTCCAGAATGGTCCCGATAATCAGGCGCATCGTCGAGGAGCAGGGCCTCGAGCGCCCAACGCTGGTCTTCGAGCCCGGACGCTACCTCGTCGCGGACGCAGGCGTGCTCCTGACTACCGTGGGCTACATCAAACAGCGCCCGAACATGCCAGATTGGGTGGCTGCAGATGCCGGTATGAACGCTTTGATCAGGCCGGCGCTTTACGGGGCATATCACCACATCGAGGTCGCGAACAAAATGCGGGCTAAAAACACCAAAATCGTGAACGTCGCCGGGCCGCTCTGCGAGTCCGGTGACTTCCTCGGCAAAAAAAGGAGGCTGCCAGCTATCAAGCAGGGCGACCTTCTGGCGGTCTTCGATATCGGAGCTTACGGGCTGGCGATGTCGAGTCAGCACACCGCAAAACCGAGACCCGCGATGGTTCTGGTGAACGATGGGAAAGCCGAACTGATCAGGTTGCGTGAAACGTACAACGATCTGACGCGGCTCGACAAACTCCCGAGCTGGTTAGGATGAGGACAATCGTGGTGAAATTTGGCGGCGCTACGATAAGCGATGGCGATCGGGTCAGGTGGGCGGCCCGCTCTGTCTACAACGAGTACAAGAAAGGCACGCGGGTCGCGGTTGTTGCGTCCGCGATGGGAAACGTGACGGACGAACTCATCGAGATGGCAAAAGTCAGCACGAAGGGTCAGGTCAGCGCGAGGGAGATGGACGACATCATGGCGAAAGGCGAACGGATGAGTGTGAGGATATTCTCCGCGGCGCTGAACAGCCTCGGGGCGAAATCCCAGTACATCGACCCCGTCAGCAAAGAATGGCCGGTCGCGACCGACTCGGAGTTCGGCAGGGCAAAAATCGATTTCGCAAAAACTCGGCGCGGGGTGCAAAAAAATATCCTGCCGCTCCTCGAGAAAGGCGTCATCCCGGTCATCTGCGGTTTCCTCGGAAGGGATGCGAAAGGGCACATAACGACGATCGGGCGCGGGGGGAGCGACATAACCGCCTTCCTCATCGGGACGTGCCTCGGCGCAAACGAAGTTATCATCGTCAAAGATGTCGACGGAGTCATGAGCGGGGACCCGAACAAAATAAGGAGCCCCAACCTCCTCGAAAAAATTACGGTGGAGGAAATGCGGGACTTGGCGAGGTACGGCGCTCAGGTGTTGCACCCGCGCGCGCTAGACTACAAAGACCCAAAAATAGATGCGAAAATAATCCACTTCCGGTATGGTGATTTATCTGCTCGCGGTACAACAATAATTGGACCTAGGGGTGAGAAAATGGGTGTGAAACCGTATGGAAAGCCTTTGGCAATGCTGACGATAGTCGGCGAGGAGATGCAGACGACACCGGGCGTGCTCGCGAAGGCATCTCAACCGCTGAGCGAGGCCGGCGTAAACATCTACGGAGTTTCTATAGGCCCGAGGTCTTTCTCGCTCTACGTGGCGGACGACGATTCGAAACGGGCCATGGGGATATTGCACGAGGCCGTGGTGAAGCACAAAATCATGAAATCCGTGACGAGCGAGGGCGACATCGCCATGATAATTGCGGAAAGCGAGAAGTTCATCGAAACGCCGGGCATCATCTCGAAACTGACTGAGCCCTTGGCGAAGCACCGCATAAACATCATCGAGATATTCTCGAGCAGGGCCTCGATAACTTTCTTCGTGAACTGGAGCGACCGCGGCCAGGCGGTTAGGCTGCTGCAGCAGGTGATGAAGGAGGTGGGGGCCTGATGTTCGAAGGCGCTCTCACCGCGATGATCACACCATTTGATAAAGACGACAAGGTCGACGAGGAAGGGCTTCGCGAAAATGTAAGATTCCAGATCAAGAACGGCATCCACGGACTTGTCCCTGTTGGTACGACCGGCGAGTGCGCGACGCTCTCCTACGAGGAGCACAACCGCGTCACAGAAGTTGTGGTCGACGCGGCGGGCGGGAAGGTGCCCGTGCTAGCTGGCACAGGGAGCAACAGCACATGGGAAGCTGTCATGCTAACCAAACACGCCAAAGAAGTCGGTGCGGACGGTGCCCTGGTAGTGGTGCCATACTACAACAAACCGACGCAGGCCGGCCTTTACCAGCACTTCAAGCGCATCGCCGAGGAGGTTGACCTGCCACAGGTGATATACAACATACCCTCGCGCACGGGCGTGAACATGCTGCCGGAGACCATGGCGAAGTTGGCGAAGCTGAAAAACATCGTTGGCGTGAAAGAGGCGAGCGGCGACCTGAAACAAATCGCGCGGATAATCGAACTGGCCCGCGGTGAGGATTTCATCGTGAGTTCAGGAGACGATTCGTTGACGTTAGAAATCATGAAGCTGGGCGGCGTGGGCGTGATCTCGGTTGCGTCTAACATCGTGCCGGACAAGGTGGCCAAGTTGGTTGACGCCTGCAGGTCTGGTAACCTCAAGGCGGCGAAAAAAATCAACGATGAGCTGGCTCCTCTAGTCAAGGCGCTTTTCATCGAGACCAACCCAGGACCCGTCAAGATGGCGATGAACTGGATGGGGATGGCGGCGGGCGGGCTGAGGTTGCCTATGGTTGAAATGGAGCCGGAAAACCAAGCAAAGCTGCGCAAAGTCTTGGTCGGGATGGGGCTGCTGAAAAAGTGATTCGAGTTGCGGTTTGCGGTGCCTGCGGGCGGATGGGCAGGCTGATCGTTCGTCAGCTGGCGATGCAAAAGGACATGAAGCTCGTCGCGGCGATAGACGCTCCTAACATCGCGCAAGAGGGCCAAGACGCTGGCGAGGTTGCGGGAGTTTGCAAACTCGATGTGGGGATAGTCGGGGGCGACAAACTTGTCCAAGTTTTGAAAAGTTCAAAGCCGGATGTTCTCATTGACTTCACCACCCCGAGCGCGTCTGTTCAAAATGTAAAAGCCGCGGCACAGGCTGGCATCGCGGTGGTGGTGGGTACTACTGGGCTAAGTAAGCAGCAGATGATGGAGATAGAAGAAACTGTAAAGAAGGAAAAAATTCGGGCAGTGGTTTCGCCAAACTTTTCCGTCGGCGTTAACGTGTTCTTCAAATCCGCCCAACACACCGCCAAGCTGCTGGGCAAAGACTATGTGGCCGAGATAGAGGAGGTGCATCACGTGCACAAGAAAGACTCCCCCAGCGGCACCGCGCTGAGGGCGGCGCAGATCATCGCTGGAGAGCTGGGGCTGCGCAAGGAGGAAATCAAGATAAAATCAGTTCGCGAGGGAGAGGTGGTGGGCACTCACACCGTCACTTTCTCCACCCCTTACGAAGAGATTGAGGTCACCCACCGCGCGAAAAGTAGAGAGGTGTTTGCGGCTGGCGCTGTGAAGGCTGCGCGTTACGCCGTGACCAAGGGGAAGCCCGGTGTTATTCAAGAGATGCAGGACGTTTTGGGTTTATAGTCCATAACACACCCTTCACTAAATTGGCCCCTTCCCGCCTGTTTTCGACAAGTTAACGCGCTGTTTTCATTGGGCGGATTATCTGAGGTATGAAAAAACACTAATTTTTCCATAGGTTTGTAAGTGAGCAACTGAGCGGAGCTGATTTAGGTTCTCAACCAATCGAGAAATTCGGTTTCGCTGTTGAACGTTGCACTGTATCCATCGCGAAACACATATAATGGAACCCATTGTTTCCAATTCGCTTTGTACTCGTTCCAGACATCAGAATAGTGCCCATACTTGTAATACCCTTTCTCCGTGGCGTATGGGCATAGAATTTTTCCACTCCCCCAACATGTGAAGCAAGTTTGTTTTCCCGTTCCTTTACAATACAAACATGTTACGATTCCAGTCCCGCCACAGTAATTACAAGTAGCACCCATGAATTCCCCATCCCCGCCACATATGAAACAGGTCATCTGCCCCGTCCCGTTGCAAAACATGCAATTATCTTCTCCAGTCCCGTGACACGTCGGACAAGTCGTATACCCGATTCCCCATTCTGTCCACTTGTAACATGAATCCCATATTGCCGCATTTTGACCATCCACTCTTGTTATTACAAGCACATGTCCTGACTCTCCGGTAACTGACGATCTAACGACTAAACAGTATGAGCCAGTCCCACCGATTGCTCTCAACATCGAGCAGAGCAATGCCGCCTGATCCTCGCAATCGCCGTTCCCATCTGAAATGGTTTCGGACGGCTTTTTCCACCAGCTGTTTTCAGCTGTTGCTGCGTAATTCCAAGGATTTGGAACAGCAGGATCGTACTGATACTCGATATTTGCAACAATCCAATCCAAGCACTTTTTTGCGACGTTCCAATCCCATTGCCCAACGGTCCCACCGAGCGTAGCCACCCTTGATGTGATGGCTGAATCATTTGGAGTGACATAACTTTGCATTTGTGCCGTTGTCGGGTAAACTCTCGCTTTCACCATATTGATTTGGCTTTGAGCTTGTTGAAGGCTGCTTTCCAAGGAATCAACTTCAGATTGAAGGTTGTTGGCGCTGGATGAAAGGGATGAAGCCTCATTCGAAACGTTGGTATAATCTGATTGGAGGTCCGTATAGCGGGATTTGAGGTTTTGGTAATCGGTTTGGAGGCCACTATATTTTATGTAGACGAACCCCGCAACGACTATCAACGCCGCTACTGCGGTTACAAATGCTACCTTTAGACGGGACATTACCTAACCCACCCCTGCGCTGCTTGAAGATAAGCCAAAGCCTGCTGGACTTGGATATTCAAGGAGTCGCGTTGGGATTCTAAACTATTGATTTGAGATAAAAGGGAGGATTTCTGGCTAAGGGCGTTGTTATAGTTTGATTCGAGGCTCTGGTAATCTGACTTAAGATTCTGATAATCCGTCGCCCGCCCGCTGTACAACGAATACCCCAAAACTGTTCCAGTAACTAGTATCCCAACAACGACTGCGAAAGCAACTTTTATCGCTCGACCATCTTTGTGGTTCCGCTCCACCCCGGCGGTTGGTTTTACGAGCGGTGCAGGTTCCCCGATAGGTTCGATGCGCGGTTTCCCAAAATAAGATTGAAACGATTCAACTTCCGCAATTTTCTCCCAGCTTTTCATGCCCTTGCGCCAAATGAGGGCATCTTCCTTCGTTCTGCCTTCGCGGATAAATGTGCGCAAATGGGTTTCATTGTAGGGCCCGTATTTTTTGCCGTCCTGATACAAATACCACTTGTGTTCTTTTCCCACCATGCAAACATGCCTACCCGTTTATTGCATTATCCGCCCCGCACCACCTCGAAATCCCAACAGACCCAATTATTGTACCCCTGACTCCTCGTGTCGACGTGCTTAACAGAGGCGTACTTCTCGAAATATTGACCCGGGGTCGTGAACTCCAGAGGCAACCAATGATTGTCTACCCTCAACTCGACCCACCCGTGACGGCCAGAAACGCCCTCGAAATCGCCTATTACAATACGCACATCCTCGGGAGGCACGCCAACGGCGAGATACATACTCACAACAAGGACGGCAACATCGCCACACATTCCCCTCAGCTTACTCGTCTGCTGAAAATCCAGCAACATGTTTTCCGGGTGAATAGGTGGGTAGTAGTCACCGCGACTTTGATACGAAAAATTGGAGTATGCCCAATCATAGAGGGTCTTCCAACCGCTGAGATTGTTTTCGAATTGTCCGGAATATTCTACAACTAACTCGCCACGAGGGTCGATGAATGTCCAGCTACTTCCGTCCGAGTCGAAGCGGAACAAATTACCCTCCGAGTACGACTGCGAAAATGTTATGTTGTAGCTACTTCCTCCCCCATCCCCACCGCCACTATTTCCATCGACGCCATCAGTGCCATTTTTAAAAAATGCAAAGTATACGCCGATGCCACTAATTGCACACACAAAAATCAAAACGATAGCAGCGGCCTTCAGTCTACCTCGATTTTTCTCATGCTCAAACTCCTGCTCGGTCTTCTCAAACGGGAACGCCATCTATTGCCCAACTCCTGTGTTTCCTACGTATCTGTGTAACACCTCACGCCAGCCCCGATGAGTTTTTGATTCCGTCATCTCTGAGCTTGATTAGGTACAGTAGGCTTCTCTTCCCCCGCTACTGGCGCAGCTACCGAGGGGCCACTTCGTTTTCTTCCTCGGTAAGAAAGCACTCCGACACTCACCGCCGCCGCAATTACAGTCAAAATAACTAACAGATTAACTGGTAACCCCTCCGCAGGCCCCTCTTCTCCTGTTGGTGGAGCTACTGAGGATTTATAGATGGCCACAGAGAAAACAGAGAACCCTGGGGTTTTTGCGCCATACATGAAGTGTGTCTGATTCTCGTTCTCGAAATCGGTAACTAGGCTCTCCCACGTGCCATCGTGATATCTGAGCAACCTCACATCGTCTTTGCTCGCTCCATGGGTTGCCAGCCACTCCTTTAAAACGGAGAATGAGATTTCAGCTTCATCAACGGCTTCTGTGGGGGCCTTGAAACGTGCTTCGAAATACGAATAAACTCCCGGAAAGAGATTTTCCGGTGGACGGGGGACGCTCACTTCTTCTCTCGCAATTTTCTTGAACGAAACAGACGCATTTTCGACGGTCTGTTTGAGCTTTACCATCATTTTCGAGATTTCTGTGTTCTCCAGCCTTAGTTCAAGCGGGGTTCCAGGAGTAGCCGTTTGGATGAAGAACTCGATTTTTTCTGAAACAGATACTATCTCTGGGATTTGTAAGGGAGATTCTAAAACGGATATGCCCCCCGGCGGCACTACGGTTACACCGGGAATCGGTTCAGCTGAAAAGCCCGAAAGTGTCCAGTATAGTTTACCGACTTCATTTTCGACGAATATTTTTATTTGGTCTGCCAGACTTGCCCAGTTGATGTCGCCCACTCTTTCTTTCTTGTAGATTAACAAAAGGGGATACTCGGGCCATGACTCGTCAATTTGTGCAGTGGTAACGATTCTCCCGACCACAAAATACCTTCCGTTAAACTGATCAGCAATCTTATCTTGAGAATCATTTGAGGCCCCAATCGCTAGAAGGATTTGATCCATTCCCGGCGGGATACTCAAGTTATTCCAATTGACTGAACCCTCGACGCAAACGTCCACCGGTATCGTCACCCCGGCCCTCTTTATTGTTTCCTGAATACTCAACCTCCCGCCGAACTCGTTAACCGTGAGCCCAACCACTTTATCCCTATACTGCGCTGGATTGCTGGTGATTTCTCCTACCGAGGGAACACTAACGTAACTCAGCTCTGTTTTCACATCGTAGATAACTGGCATGTTGAGGTCTAGTTGCATGAGGTTGGAAGCGTTTGAGAAAATGCTCTTAAGGGTTTGAATCACAGAGCCCGGCGACAGAACTATCCCATTTGTTTCGGCTTGGGCATCCATCCAATAATTCCACTCGAAATCAAAAACCCCCACGCGTGTTTCTTCCAAACCAAGTAAGCTTTTCACGAAAGACGGATCGGGATTTTGTATTAAATCCTTCCCACGGTCTATGCTTCCCCGTATCAACTGGGTGAATGACTGGGGGTTACCAGTTAGATATCCAACCGTGAGTGGTACTTTGATTCGTTCAAAATCAAAAAGGATTGAAACTTGCCTTCTCACAGCAGACACTTTGACCAGCTGCAAATGATACTGGCTCGGGTTAGCCAGAATTTGTTGCAAGCTCACGGATTGTCCTTCTTTTGTGAATGATACGTTGTCAGCCAAGATGACGCTTAGGCTAACCCCGAGATCGATGGGGCTAGTTAACTCCCAACCTTCAACTCTCGCTATGCCTTTGTCCGAGGTGGTGGAGAGAACCAAGGAAACGCTATTTTGTGTGGCCAAGAGGAATCCCGTGGTGGGAATTTGTATCGGCAATAAATCACGGATACTTTGAGGTATTGCTTGAGCGTAGGAGGTAATTTTGTTCTCTATGGTCTGTGGTAATTTGAACGCAGCTCCCTCTTTCACGGTAGTGCCTATGCCTAAACTCGTGAATGTAAAGTATGAACCGTTGTTATCAGCAGTGGCGGTTTCAAGACCTGAGAGCGCCACTATCTTGAAGTAGGTAGTCCCTGGCAAAAGCACGAGGGTCGCGGAATGACTGGTTCCCGTGCTCAAACTCACAGCTGGTGTGACCGCTAAAGTCTTGGATATTCCATAGTAAACAGTTCCAGTACTAGATTTGCTTGTCGTCCATGTGACGGTAGCCGAGCTGCCAGTAACATTTGTCACCTGAACGTTGCTGATGGCCAGAGCCTCAGCGGCAGTTGTTTTGAACACGTAGTAGTTGCCGTCGTTGTCGTCGGTGGCCGTGCCGGAAAGACCCGCTGCAGATATCTTGAAGTAATAGGTCGTACCAGATGAGAGCAACGAAAGCGTCGTGGAGTGAGTGGTGCCCGACGCTGTCGATGGAGCTGGAATCGAGGGCGGTTTTGATGTTCCGTACATAACAGTACCAATGCTAGCTTGATTCGTTGTCCAACTGATGGTTGCCGAGGTACTTGTGACGTTAGCTACCTGAACGTTGGTGATTGTCAGCACCTCAGACGTCACCGTGACGGTGACGGATGCTGTTTTTATTGTAGTTCCCTGCGTTGCTGTCACGGCCACAGTTGCAGTTCCAGCCAGCGAGCCAGCGGTGAACGTCGTCGACGCACCTGTTAAAGGCGACACCGTGCTTAACGTCAGCCCAGTAGCAGTCCAGACGAACGTCACGCCGCTCGTAATCTCGGTGTTATTGGCATCATATGCTTTGACGGAGAAAGCTTGTACCTGACCTGTCTGAACGGACGCCGATGAAGGTGTTATGGTAACGTGATCGAGCACGGGCGTGGGAGCAGTGGTGGTGAAACTCCAAGTCGAACTCCAGCTGCTGGTTTCGGTGAGGCTCTTGGCGCGGACGCGCCAGTAGTATGTAGTGCTGGAGGAAAGCGCTGTCAACTGAATGTATGAGGTGGCCAGAGGCACCTCGGCATCTGTCACGGCCGTGGAAAATGTCGATGACGTGGATACTTGGATTTGGTAGGAGGTGGCCCACAATACAGACGACCAACTGAATGTTGGGGTGGTCGATACCCCAGTCGCGCCGTTCGATGGGGCGCTGAGGGTAGGCGCCGAGAGCGCAGCAACTACAGATACATTCAGCTGGGAAATGACAAATACTGCCAATATCAACAGACTTATTGTAGTTTTTTGATTCCTCATTTAATCAAATATCTATCAGAAAATGTTTATTAATACTTTTTTCCAATAGGCATATTACACCGTTTTTAGTGTAATCTGTTGAAAAGTTATCTTTACCTTTTTTCCTCGGGGTCAATCTATGCGGTTTCTCTTTCGCAAGGGAGTCACCGAGGTAATACTCTACCTCCACAAAAACGGGAGAGCGGGTTACTACGAGATGGAGAAAAAGAAGTTCGTTGGGGGCCGACAAACGTTTTCGAAAATCCTCCGAACACTAAAGAAGGAAAGCATCGTGGTAAGAAAGCTTATCGACTCGCGCCCGCCGAGGGTTGAGTACAGCCTCTCTAGCAAGGGAAGAGAAGTGGCCGAGTTGCTGGAGAGATTAGACAAAGCACTGCAGAAAAAATAGCTTTTCACGAACACCAATTTTGGACTATTTGGCCGGGCTTGAACTTACAGCCACCACCGAGATGGTAGCAAAAGCTGTAGGTGTGGCTTGGTACACCGCCCAGATGCACCTGATTAGGCTCAGGGATGAGGGAAAGATAATGAAGTATCGCATAGGCAGACAGAACCAGTGGATTCTTGCCGAGCGCGTCAGGCGGATGAAAGAGTGAGGCACTGCTTCGTGGATTACGTGGCAACGTTGGAGTCTGACTAGGATTAGCTTTCCAACGCATTGTTTAACAATAAAGAAATAAACCGACTTAAGAAGGGAGTAGTGGCCGGGCGATGATAATGGACTGGCTAGTAATTGGGACTTGGTTGCTGGCTCTAGCGACCTTTGGATTAGTTCTCGTTACATTATGGTCCACAAGACGGCATTTGAAGAGGATGGATCACCAGCTCATGATAGCAGGAGAGGGTCTTAAAACGAGCTTGATGCAGTCCGAGCTTTCTCGGATGCAATTCGAAGCAATGCAAAAGGATAGAGAAAGAGGTGCGATACTAGATGTGCTGAAGTACGCTGTTATCCCGATACTTTCCCAACTTGAAAATTTGCGCAAGGAGGGCGGGATATCACGACTGATTATAGTCACCGATGAAAGCAGGAGGATAGCTTGGGGGCATCTTAGGAGAAGATTTTCGGATTATTTTAGACTACTTCTCAATTTTAATGGAGAAGTCGGGCAATGGGAAGGCGCCACCACTGTTGAAGAAAAGCTAGATTTGGCGGGAAAAATTCAGAAGAGGGTTAGAGAGTTGATCGATATGTTTAGAGAATTGAAGGTTAAACTCATGGCAGATCACGGCATCTCGGTCGATGAACTCGGGCCAATCATAGAATTCAGGTAACTCTCAAGGCGATTAGGGATATGATTAGTGAGGTGGAAAAAACATGAAAAAATCTTCTGCGGAAAAGTCCAATAATATAGGAAAATCTGTTAGAGTAACCCTTAGAAAATCAGGGGGGAAGTGGAAAGGAAAATTTAAATTCGATGCTTAGAGATATCGGCATAGTTATCTCAACATTTGGTATTGCTGTAATAACTATTTCATTTTCATTTGTATCGCTAGGGCTTAGTGACTTGTTTAGCAAAGCTTTAATTTTGGGGTTTTTATTTGCTATTGCGGGTTTCTTTTTCATTTATTCGAGTTTGGCATCCTTAGAAGAACCAAGATTGGTGGGGCGTGCTTTTTTACGCGGGGTAAAGAATGAGCCATTAAAATTCCTATTCGCATTTGTTGGGATATTGTTAATGATACTTGGTGCTATTATTGCGTATGTAATCACCTAACAATCAATTCTTTCGGAGGGCCCCGCCTCGTACACCATGATTTAATAGAGCGGTTTCAAGAAAAGGAGTAGGGGGAGCCGAAATGGGTCTTTTTAAGAAGCTGGAGGGAAAGACCGCCGAAGAGTGGTTCGAAAAGGGAGATGCGCTTGGTAAACTGGGCAAACATCAGGAAGAAATTGAGTGTTACAACAAAGTGCTAGAAATCAAGCCCCACGATACCATGGCTCGGCTCAGAAAGGGGTTAGCCTTCATAGCATTGAAAGAGTATCAAGAAGCCATCAGATGCTTCGACCAAGTGCTAGAACTTGAACCTGGCGATGTTACGGCGTGGAGTCTCAAAAGCATTGCTCTCAGAGGATTGGGTGGTCTCCAAAAGGAACTTGAATGCTACGACGAGATGCTAGAAGCCAAGCCAGACGATGCTATGGCTTGGAACTTTAAGGGAGGGGCCCTAAGAGAAGTGGGCAAGTACCAAGAAGCCATCACGTGCTTCGACAAAGCGCTAGAAATCAAGCCCGATTATGTCGTAGCCCGGCTCAACAAGGGGGTCACTCTCGGGAAGTTAGGCAGGCACCAAGAAGAACTCAAGTGCTATGATAAAGCATTAAAAATCAATCCCAATAATGCCATGGCTTGGAGCGTTAAAGGAGCAGCCCTTGGGGAGTTGGGTAAATACCAAGAAGCCATTAAGTGCTACGACAAATCATTAGAGATCAGTCCTGATTCTTCCGTGACTTGGAGCTTCAAGGGCGCAGCCCTCGTGAAATTGAGCAGACACCAAGAGGCCAAAGAGTGCTACGACAGAGCGTCGGCATTATATTTTGGCCACAAGAAAGCAGATTTGATTCATCAGAAAGATTAGCCCATCAGAAAGCAGTTAAACTTAGTATGGCTTCCTTCAGATGACGCAGCTGTTTTTGACCCACTCGTTAACTTTCTGAATAACGGAGCGAAGCATGATTTTAATGGCATCAATTACTAAATGTTAGTCGGGGGTAGACTGGGATGGGTCTTTTCAAGAAAGAAAAATTCGTGATGCCGTGCAACTATTGTAATGAAGTTATCGAAAACCGTCCTCGTGTAAGATACCCCTTACACGCGCCAGAAAAAGCTGTGGTGTTTTGCCAGTATCTGAACCGCACGATGAATCTTGATAACAGTTTTTCTGAGATATGCCCCCCAATCGTGAGAGCGAGAGAAGGCAAAAAAATCGTGAAATATTGCAAATGGTGTGGAGAGGATGTCGAAAAAGGCCATTCTAAAGCATGCCCGTTTATTCATGGAACAAAAGCTCGGTATCCATGGGGCATCGACGTGACAAATGATCCAGCAATGGGTTTACATTTGGTAAGATTTGGGGTGCTAGTAAGATTTGGGATGCTAGCAGCTTTAGGAATGAACAAGGAGGAACGCATCAGGTACGAATCAAAGGATAAAAAAGTTGCAGCGAGATTAGCTTTTGAATTTTTAAGATTTGGCATCAGGAGACTCAGCTTCGCGGGGAAGTTCGATGAAAAGCGGAAAGAGGAAGCCAAGAAAATAGCGGAAGGATATCGCTCTAAGGGATGGCTGACTCCTGAGCAGGAAAAATATCTACTTGCTGGCGAATTTCCCGAAATCGACTTCCTCCGATAAGCGCTCAAGTTTTTCTAATGCCCCCGCCTCATATGCCTCATGACTTAATAGCGCGGGAGAGATAAAATAAGCGGAGGTGCGTGGGTGAGAGAGCGAGGGATGGGTTTCATCGGTGCAATAATCGCCATGGTGATTGCTGGGCTGATTGTAGCCGCGATAGTTTATTGGGGCCCTGGCATCTGGCGCGGTTCTTCACAGGAAACGGGAAAAGTCGGCGACATCCGACAGATTGTGGAAAATCCAACAATGTATCTCAACCAGAAAGTGACGATAGATGGAAAATTGGATTATGCCAAAAATGAAAATTGGATGGAAGTCTACCCGTATCCCAACTATATCGTTCAAATTTACGAAGTCATAAACGGAACTTGGTACACGGCTTATGTGGTCTTTCCTTCATGGGTGTCTTACAACGGTTCGCTTACCTATGAAATTGAGGGCATCGTCAAGTTAGCGAATGGCAATAAAATAGTTTTGGAAAACGCGCGAATTATTAGATTTTTGGGATCCGCTTAAACATCTTTGTGAGAGTAAGTGGTTAACGAAATAATACACGGGATGGTGAACCCCTGCACTTTTCATTTAGGCACACCCACACCCTCGTCAGCCGCCTGATTTGAGATAAGGAGTGGAGTTAGACACATAATAGGTAGCGGGGAATTTAGAATCGGTATAGTTCCAGCATCACGAGACAATTGGTCGCTTTATATCTATGAACACAGCTAGCGCCTTCTCCGCTTCAAGAGGTCATTCCAGATGGTCCGCTTCATGATCCATATGTGCCACAAACAAATCCTTCTTAAAAAAAGTCCAAGCTAAACTGGGGATTTTAAAGGGGGGGAAGAGATTTTAGTTGCTCGCCGAGCTTGGGAAAATATCAAAAAAGTTAGTAAAGAAAAACTTGACTATTTGACTATATCTTGTAACCATGGTTTGTTGTTGCGCTGTTGTAAATCGTGATTAACCTCGGTCGCTTGTGCAGGATGTTTTGGGTTTATAATTCATAACCGCAAGAATTTGAATCTTGTGGGTTTAACGGGTTCAACGCTCTCCTTTATCCTCTCCCCTATGATTTTTAGCGCTTTGGAGAGATCCTTCATTTTTTTAAACCCACAATCATAAACGCTCACCCATGGACTTGCCTGTACAGGGCCCGTTAGGTGTTCGCGACTTACCCGCAATATTCTGAAGATGTGGTAACGAATGCCGCTCATCGCGAGCAAAACAATCTGTGCCTCCGATAGACATACATGTTGCGGTATTTCATCAAACATCGTGAGCTTAAAGAATATTTGATCTATTTTTCGCCACCATGTTACTTTTTCATCGACTCTTTCTAGCGGTATGCTTTCAAAATCATGATTTTTTATTTTCGTTCTTATAACCTCCATAGCTTTGGAAAAATTTTCAGGTGACTTGAACCACACGGTACTCATACCGCTCCACTCCGGATCTGGAAATTCCCTCGCGTTTACGGCATCTATTAAAAAGACACCGGATCTAGCAGGATCTTCGGCGAGTATGCTGGTCTGCGCTTCCGAAAAAAAAGTAGTACAAAATGGGTGCCACTCCGTTCCTTTCGGCACCGTGAACGCAAAAGTTATCTGGGCCATGCGCGTCCCCGCTTTGACTTTAGACTAAACTTTAAAAATTTATTGCCCTCGGCCCTCGGGTATCGTTAAGTAAAAAAGAAAAACTTACTATTTGACTATATCCAATAACTATGGTTGTTGTCCGTGTTGTAAATTGTGGTTAACCTCGGTTGCTTGTGCGGGATGTTCTGGGTCTATAGTCCATAACATGCCTCGATTAGAAATGGGCCGATGAAGCTGGCGCAGTACATAAGGGGGGGATAAAGAGGGTTATGAACTGACTGAAATAAAGTACTTTTTCTAAACGCGCCTTTTTCTATTCTGTCGCCGCTTTGTAAATTGCTTTAGCAAACATAACAATCAATAAGATTATTACTCCCGCTATCACAATCCACATTATCAAATCTACTACATCCATGTTTTCACCAAGGGATTTTCTCTTTTTTCTTTCGGACTAATCTCCCAGTAATGGGTTCTATGTAATATCCTTCAGGAATTCGTCTTCCAGTAATGGGTTCTATGTAATAACGCTTCTTCTCCCCTTTCATTATTCGTCTCTTGTGCTCTACTTCTGCATGACAGGTTGGGCATAAAATCTTAAGATTGCTCAGTCGATTGTTGTTTCTGTTGCCATCTATGTGATGAATATGCCATACGGCTCCTAATAGCTTATGACAACGTTGACATCTGTGACGTGCTCTAGCCAAGGCTTCCTTTCGATATGATGTAGGAACTGGCTTTCTCCCTCTTTCTCTTTTACCAAACAACAATTTTTCAAAATCACGTGTCATAGATTAACCCTCGGCATAGAAACTTACTCTTTTCTTCCTTGGTTTCTTAGCTGTGAAAGAAACATGCCCCTCTCTAGTTTCGAAACCGACTCTCGTTCTAGTAGGGACTCTTGCTGTGAAACTTACTTTTCGTTTTCTTCTAGGCATGGTTTTTCTCCGTTCTACTTTACTGTTGAACCGTACTAAAATTGTTTCTATCTTGCCTCATGCATTGCGATTTATAGTGCACATGTGGAAAAGGTAAAATGGGAGGAGCAGAGGCTTGTTGCCGAAGAAGAAATTTTATCGGCGGAGGAACGCTCATCGAGGGGGACGAAGACGGCCCCACCGATTGAGAAAACCTCGCCAAGCAAATGTTTGTTCTCATTGCGGCGAAGAAATTAGAGAATTGCCATACCGATGTCGCTATTGTGGCGAAATATTCTGTCCAAATCACCACATACCAGAAGTTCACGAATGCAAAGGATTATCAAAGCCAAGTTGGTCCACATATCGAGGAAAGCGGATAAAGCGAGAACCAGGACCTGTCCGAACGCCTCCAATTTGGGTGCCGTCTCCAATCGAATATCCAGAGGTGGAAAAACCCCAAGAACCACCAACCAGATATCGGCCTCCCAAACGCCGTGAATCACTACGTAGCTTCAAGACGCGTCGTTGGCATATTAAGAAAAACGCGAATATTAAAAAGATAGTGGGCCTTATTGCAATTGTTGTTTTCGTCTTTTTTGTTGGATATTTTATACTTCTCAAAGGTGAGAACTACTACTTATCGATTGGTAGTAGGCAGCAAGGCGCTGAGTTAATCATTTCTGGTGAAACGAATTTGCCCGATAATTCTGAACTTGAAATTTCGGTGCCCAGCTTGGGTGTTTCAGGGTCTGCTACTGTCGAAAATGGGCGTTATGAATGGCGAGTACAGTGCCCAGTTAACGCGCCATCGGGGGACATCCAAATCATAATTTCTAGTCCTCTAAAGAAATTTGAAAACAGCACAACTACTTTTTGGGCCCGGGTCAACAGTCCACCAATCCCAGATTTTACTTATACCAGAGAGGCGCGCGCCGTCGGGTTCGTGGATAACTCCTCAGATGATGGCACCATCGTTAGCTGGAAGTGGGAATTTGATACTGGGGGGATTAGTAACGATCGTAACCCAACCTTTACTTACAGCAACCGTGGCATCTATGAAGTTAGGCTCACAGTAACAGACAACGGCGGCGCTCAAGCCACATGTACCAAAGCTATCGCGGTTCCGGATACCTTATCCTACACATGGACGTACGGTGGAAGACTTTGGCGTCGAGAAATCGAGATTGTCAATGAAACAGAAAAATACGAAAGGATGTCTCACGCCGTGTATGTATACGGTATTCAGCCTATCGGCGCTTACCTCTCGTCGGATGCTAAAAAATTCGTTACCGCAGAAGACCAAATAATAAGAACATTCGCAGAAAACTTGGAAGCGAGCTATGTTAACCAATACGGGCCAAGCGAGGACGGGTTGGCCGATTTTGTGCTGAGATTCGTTCAAGAGGCAATTCCGTATTATGAGCATGGTATAAAAGACAACCTGTATTATTGGCCCTATGCCTTAGAAGTTCTTGCAGCGAAGAAAGGGAACTGCACCGACAAGTCGATACTTTATGCATCGTTTATCGAAGCACTCGGCTACCATGCTAGTTTGGTTGACTTAGAAAAAGACAGCCACATGATGGTCGGGATCCGCTTAAGCGAAAGACCTTCTATGGCGTCCACCGCTGGATACATAAATAAAGTTGTTGTGCCTTTCGACAAAAATGGGGTAAAATACTGGCCGGCTGAAACAACTTCTCCAGGGTGGAACTTGGGAGAAAGGGACAGCGGGTTACACGCGGACATCGTTAATATGTACATTCTCCCTATCACCGAACCACCTGTTGCTTCAGCATCTGCCACTCCCACAATGGGAAAAGCTCCTTTAGAGGTCTCGTTCACGGGTTTTGGAACCGACAGCGATGGAAATGTTATCTCTTATCGTTGGGATTTTAAGGACGGGTCAACAAGTAACGAACAAAATCCAGTTCATATTTTTCAAAACGAAGGGAACTATGATGTTTGGTTTACCGTTATCGATGATGATGGAGAAACAGACTCGGAGTGGATCGAGATAACAGTCGAGGCTTAACCCTATCCCCTCGGTAGCCCCCACCATAATGTCGCCACGGGGCTTTTAGTTATCCAAAAAAAATCAAGCTTGATGATACATGCTGTTTATAGAAGTGATTTGGTTTTTTTTTGTCAACATTTTTAATTATTTACCAAACGAGGTGCGGCGGGGTGAGGTAGTAATTCGAGAAGATAGTAAAGAAAAACTTGACTGTTTGACTGTACCCAATAACTATGGTTGTCGCTTGCGTTGTTGTATGTTGTACTTAAT
>Ga0209610_1000291_pt1 | contig 25899 bp, 17 predicted proteins | sample LakKivw275mmetaG_FD_184137 | JGI IMG/M metagenome (GOLD analysis project Ga0209610, IMG submission 184137) | Anoxic lake water microbial communities from Lake Kivu, Rwanda to study Microbial Dark Matter (Phase II) - Lake Kivu water 275m metaG... | ecosystem: Environmental > Aquatic > Freshwater...
ACGCAGAGCCTGCGGGCAACCGGACGGCTGGCCATTGACAAATTCATCCCCGCCGGTTGGGGAGTGCGTTTGCCGGTGACCGGCTCTTACTCCGAGACCAAAGGTTCCTATAAATTCATCCCCGGGACGGACATCCTGATGCCGGAAGCGCCCCCCGATAGTCTGATTGACCTGACCCGCTCGTATAGTGTCACGACATCTTTCGAAAAACGCGCCTCCGATTTTTGGTTGACGAAATATACCATTGACCAGATCAGGGTCAACCTCAGTGCCCAGTGGAGTGAGATGTCCAATAAGGATATTCGTGCCTCGAATAGTCAGAGTTACCGGATGGGCTTTTCTTACCGGATTCCTTTCGGACAGGAGAATTATTTCAAGGCCTTCAAGTGGTTGGCGAAGGTGCCCCTGTTGGGTTCAAAAGTTGCCGAAACCCGCTTTTATTATTTACCCAACAATCTGGAAATCAGTTATGATGCCGCTGAAGATACGTCCCGCAAGACGCCCCGCTGGGGTCAACCTTCCGGCAGTTATCAGCTGGGCCTGGATCGCAACCTGAATTTGGGTTATAAGGTTTTTGACAATCTGACCTTGACTTTCAGCACGGGCAGTAAATTCGACCTGCGCTCGATCCGGGACGACAAATGGCAGGTCTTTCAGCAGTTCAATCCCGGACAGACCATCAGCACCAAAGAGTCTTACACGTTCAACTGGTCGCCGAAAATATTCAGCTGGTTTTCGCCCACCATGAGTTATTCATCCAATTATAACTGGGGTGAACCGGTGGGAAGCAATTCAAGAAGCGTGGACGTCATGAGCAATCAGAACCGGGCCAGCACTTCTTTTTCACTCGACTTGGCTACCATTTTCGGGACTTTTTACAAATCGAAGACGCCTGCTAAACCCACAGTCCAACCAGCCCAGCCTGCCGGGCGTCGGAAGGGATTATCCGAAGCAGACGCACCGGCCCAAACGCCCGCTCCCGCCAAGCCAACCGAATCGGGCGGCGGCTTTCTGGATATTTTCGCCAAGTATCTCAAGAAAATCCAGGCTTTCCAGTTCAGCTTTTCAGTCAATAATTCGATCAACAGTCGGGGCCGAATCGGAACGCCGGAACTGCCCTATCGGCTTGGATTCACCCAGGATCCTGGATTACCGGTGGTAACCGAAGAGGTCGGAGTCAATACGGACAATACCACCCGGAGTATCGACGCTTCCCTGCGCACGGGCGTCAGTCTTTTCTCGAATATCAACATGCCCCTGAATTTTCAGCAAACCATCTCGACCACCTCATCCCAAAATACGTTTCAACGCAATCTCACCCGCGATTACTTCGCGCTCGGGACAAACGGCAAGGATGGTATCCCGTTTCCGGGCTGGTCGGTCAATATCGGCCAACTGGAGAAATATTCGCTTTTTTCTCCCTGGCTGAAGCGCCTGTCCATTGATCACGGCTATTCCGGCAAAGAAACGCTCGTTTTTCAGAACGGCAAAGAGATGAACTCGCAATATAAGCGGTACTTTCAGCCGTTGGTCGGGGTATCCATGCAGTTCAAGAACGACATCAGTTCGCAGGCGCGCATGACCGTGGGTCAGACTATTAACAACCGATCCGGCGGCACGGAGCTGGTGAATGAAATGAACGTGACTGGCAGTATCAATTGGCAAAAACGGGGCGGCATGAACATTCCTCTGCCATTTCTCAAGGATTTGAAACTGGAGAACAATATCACTTTCTCGATGAATGCCGATTATAATTCCTCGCTAACCCGGGCTCGTGCCCGTGAAGGTAAGAAGTTCACCAAGCAGAAAGAAAGTAACTCATGGAAACTGGCGCCGAAAATTAATTATACTTTTACCAAGAAGGTGACGGGTGGACTGTTCTATGAATACGGACAGAGCTTTAACCCGCAGACCGGAAAGCGGACGACCAAGAATTACGGTTTTGACATCAATATCGCTATCAGAGGTTAATATGCAGTCAAAAAAACTGATCCTGGTTTTATTGCTGAGCATCGCCTGCAGTTCTCAACCGCAGAATTTTAATGGTGAGCGGGCTTATGAGTTTCTGAAACAGCAATGTGATCTCGGACCGCGGTTCCCCGGGGCACCCGGCCACCAGGCACTCCGGTCGCGGTTAATCGAATTTCTGAAACCATTGGCGGATAGCTTGGTGGTGCAGGATTTCGACCGCCGCATAGCAATTGAGAAAAAGACCCTGCATTTGACCAACATCGCGGCTGGTTTTGGCATCGGACGTGGTAATGGCTTGCTAATCGGGGCGCATTGGGACACGCGGATCCGGGCAGAACAGGATCCCGATCCCGCTAAGGTCAACCAGCCCATTTTAGGGGCCAACGATGGTGCCAGCGGGGTGGCTGTATTGATGCATTTAGCGGAAATCCTGAGTAAAACGATGCCGGAACGCGAAGTCTGGCTGGTTTTTTTTGATGGTGAGGATTACGGATTTCCGGGGGCGCTGGAGCTGTATTGCCTCGGAGCGGAGCATTTCGCCAAGAATTTACCGATTCCCCGTCCGACGGAAGCCATTGTAATTGATATGATCGGTGATGCGGAGCTCGAAATACCCGTGGAACGGAATTCCATCAACAGTCATCCAATCCTGATTCGTAAACTGCTTTTTATTGCCGGCAAGCACGGTTATCGCGAATTCAAATCCTATATCGGCGATGAAATTTATGACGATCATCTGATGTTGATTCGCCATGCCGATATTCCGTCGGTGGATCTGATTGACTTCGAGTATCCGAATCGGTATAAAAATTATTGGCACACTACCCAGGATACGCCCGATAAATGCAGTCCGCGGAGTCTTAAGATCGTAGGCACGGTGTTGAGTGATTACATTTATCGAATGGATGCTAAGTGAAACCTGCTATCCGGCAATGGCTCGCTGTTCGGATTCCTTACGGTGTCAGTGACCCTGAGATATTGGTCGCCGCTCTGCAGAGGCTGGGAATGTTAGGACTCGAAGAGCAGGCGGACGCTTTTGAGGTTTATTTCGAAATGCAGGATGACATAGAGTTGTTGAAAGCAGTCGGGGCGATTTTGCCCTCGGCAGGGGCACGTAGCGGAGCAATCACGATTAGCACAATCATCGAAAACGGTTGGCAGAGTAAGTGGCAGGAATATTTTCGACCACTCAAAATAACCAACGACATCGGTATTCAGCCACCATGGGTCGAGCCGGAGCGTACTTGGCCCATAGAAATTGTCATCCAGCCGGGTATGGCATTCGGCACAGGCACCCATGCGACCACCCAACTCGCTTTGCGCCTGTTAGAAAAATATCTCCGGAAAGGCATGCGGGTAATGGATGCCGGTTGCGGCAGCGGGATATTGACGATTGCCGCCCTGAAACTGGGTGCCGGTTATGTACAAGCCTGGGACATTGATGGACAGGTGCAGGAAAATTTTTATGAAAATCTCCACCTGAATGCCTGTCAGACTGGTTTTGAGTTCCGCATCGGTGATGTGACCAGCTTAGCAGAATATCCGGTGGACTTGATTATCAGCAATATCGAACGCCAGGCAAATTTGAAACTTTTAACCCAGGTCTCTCTTCAGCCAAGGCGAATTCCGCTGATTTTCACCGGACTCTTGTGCGAAGAAAGTGCGGTTTTTAACGAGGCCGTCGTAAATTACGGCCTGGAAGTTCTGACTGAATTGAAAGCGGATGAATGGATGGCGCTGGTAGTAAAATGAAAAATTTCCGGGGATTATGCTGGTTGACGTTGGGGTTGGTTGTGGTTTTCTCTATGTGCGACCGCAATCCGGTGGAGAGTCGGGTTCATAAACCCAGCATCCGCGCTGTGGGATTGAATTATTCCCGGGTCAATCAGACATTATTTATCTCTGCGGACGTGACCGATCCGGACGGATGGGACGATATTGATTCGGTGACTTTCAGCCTGTATCGTGTTACCGCTCCTGACGCGGTGGGTGAGACGCTATTCATGCGCGGGCGATTGTCGGATGCCGGTCCGCCGCAGGACATTATCCAGCGCGATGGCGTCTTTTCATTTCTAATCGGGGCGAGTGCCCTGCAGGGTTATGAAGGTTATTACCGGGTCAGAATTGAAGCCTTTGACCGGGCTGGCAATATCAGCGAGCAGGCTACGGGGACGGCGCTGGCGATGAGCAACACCCCTCCGGATCTCTTTTTACTGTATGCGCCGACTACCTTTGAAAAGGCGGATACCTTGAAATTTTATATACGAGCGACTGATCTGCAGGGCTATACCGATATTGTCGGTGTATTTTACGATATATTACAACCCAATGGCATTTACGCCTCGCATCCTACCTGGCGTCTGCGCGATGACGGCGTTCTGTACGATAAACATGCGGGTGACGGGATCTTTTCCGTTTACACCTGGAAAAGTCCCGAAAGTAAACTTCAGGGGTTGTACAAATTCTACTTCTATGCCCGGGACCTCGCGGGAGCTTATAGCGATACCATCGTGTGCTCTATCACCAATCCCGGGGTAACTGTCCTTTACCCTGACCTGACTGACACGCTGCGGGCCGGCCATACGGTCACCATTCGCTGGGAAAGCGCTTACATTACACAGGTCAAAATCGAATACAGTGTCAATGCCAATCTGTCCACACCCACCTGGACGACCATCGCGACGGTTAATGCTTCCAGCGGCGAATACAACTGGATAGTCCCCGGTACGGGCAGTTATGACAAGTGTAAAATCCGGATCAGCGACGCGGTCCAGCCCAACCGTTATGATCTCAGCGACAACTATTTTCTGATCAGACCATGAGAAAAGCCACGAACCTACTGATACTTTTACTTCCGGCGATCGGATGGTCCATCTCGGGGCCGCATTTAGCTAAACCCAACTTCAGCCTAACCGATAGCCTATATTCCGGCTTGCCTAGCAATGGCGTCACCCAGATTGCCTTGCAGGGTGATTCGCTCATCTGGTTGGCCACTGGCGGCGGACTGAGCCGCACTTCTGATTTTGGAGCGACGATCGTCAGCTATTACAGCGGGATGAACAATTTGCCGCGCGGGGGCATTTCGGCGATAGCCGTCAGGGATTCAATAATTTGGGTGGCAGGTGTTTTTGACTCCAATACCGTAAAAGGGGAAATGCAAACCGGCGGTGGCTTGGCCTATTCTCGAGATAATGGTCAGACGTGGCATTTTGTTGCTCAGCCGATTGATGCCGCGGATGATCGTTATGGATTGTGGGATGGCGATACGGTAGAATTTCTGCCCATTGTTACGCCAGTCAACAATACAACCTGGGACATTGCCCTAACCGACGACTATGCTTACATCGTCAGCTGGGCGGGGGGTATCCGGCGTACTAAAGATTGGGGAAAGACCTGGGAACGTTTGGTTCTGCCTCCTGACGGAGATGACCGGTTGGAATGCGGTGAACCCATCACCTTTAAAGTCAACCCACGCGATCCACCGGAAGGCAATCACAATCACAAAGGATTCAGTGTATTAGCTTACAATGACACCGTCTGGGTAGGTACGGCAAATGGCATTAATCTGGGAATTATCGAGAGTAGTGACTGTATTCGTTGGCGCAAGTATACCGCTCGAAATTCGGCGATTTCTGGCAATTTTGTCGTGGCTTTAGGGCGTCAGCTTTATAAGGGGCAGGAAACAATCTGGGCGGTAACCTTGCCGGCAGAAGGGGCGGGTGAATATCAAGCGGTCAGCAAGACCAGCGACGGCGGGCTGACCTGGTCGACGACTTTGGTTGGTGAACGCGCCTACAGTTTTGCGTTTGATGATTCGATAGCTTACGTCTGTACCGATCGCGGTTTGTTTAAATCCATTGATTCCGAGAACTGGGCGGTTTATACCCCGATAGCTGATACCACCCGGCAGGAATACATCTATTCACAGCATGCCTATGCCGCAGAGGTAGATAAAAGGGAAGGTGTGACCTACTTATGGGTCGGAACCGGTGATGGACTGGCGAAGACACGTGACGATGGCCTCCACTGGCGGGTGTACCGAACCAGTTTATCCACTGCGGATGCCGGTCAACCAGACATTTACGCTTACCCCAATCCATTTTCTCCTACCCACCATAATATATTAAATGGCGACGGACACGTCCGCATCCAGTACAACCTTACCAAGCCGGCGCTGGTCATGTTGGAAGTCTTTAATTTTGCCATGGAGCGGGTCTACCGGAGCGAATGGTTCAGCATTCCCGCCGCTGGAGACTACAACCTGCCCTGGAATGGACGGGCGTCGAACGGTGAGATAGTTGCCAACGGCGTCTATTTCTGTAAGTTGACCCGCCGGAAAGGAGACAAAGACAAGGAATTCTGGACCAAACTGATCGTAGTGAAGTAAGAAATAATGCGAACGTTTTTAATTACGATAGCAACCTTTTTTATCGGTGTGACCTTGACAGCGGCGGGTCAAAATCACAACGCTGGTTTTGCCGGGGCGTATCTGAGGATGGGATTGGGCGCCAGAGCCGTTGCGATGGGTGACGCGGCAGTCGCCAACCCTCAGGATGGATTCGGGGTCTATTACAATCCGGCAGGTTTGCCCTATTTAAAAAATAAACATTTATCGGTGACCTACTCATTTCTGTCATTGGACAGACAATCCCATTTCGTCGGATTGGCCTTTCCTTTGAAGCCTACGGCGGGATTGGGAATATCCTGGTTGCATGCCGGAGTCAAGGATATCGTGGGGCGGACAATGACGGGTATGCCGGACGAGACTTATGCCACCGGCGAGGATGTCTTTATTCTGTCTTTCGCCAATGCCTTCCTGCCGCGTTTGTCGTTTGGCTTGAATTTCAAAATCCTCCGCAATAATCTGTTGGACCTGCAAGCCACCGGTTTAGGATTTGATTTCAGTGTACTGGTACAGCCGCTACCGAGGTTCAGTTTGGGGCTGCAATTCAAGGACATCGGTGCCAGTTACACCTGGAACACCCAATCATTGTTTGATGAAGAGGGGGCCAATTATAAGGAGCGCTTTCCACAAATCCTGAAAACCGGTATCGCCTTTCGGCCCAATGCGCAATATTTGTTCGAGGGTGATGTCGAAATCTCCGATCAAAAAGTGTATTTGGTGCACTTTGGGGGCGAATACAAATATCGCGACCTGGTCTACTGCCGGGCTGGCATGAACAACAAAAATCCGACTTTCGGGGCCGGTCTGACTTATGGCTTTTTAGCCCATACCGATACGCAATTGGATTATTGCTACGTCGTGGGGGTTGTCGGAGAAGGCGCGACTCATATTTTTTCCTGGCAATTCAAATTTTGAGACTGACATGCGGAAATGGGTTTTATTCATAGTAATGTTTTTGTACATCCCGGTCGAGGCAAGGGATGAATCAACGGGTCTGGCTTTCCTGAGGTTACCGAAAACCGCGCGATCCGCCGCAACCATGGGAGTCTTCTCCCAGGTGAGCAGTACACCTCTGGCGATTTTTGAAAACCCGGTTGGGGTTTTGGATACGCAGCCCAAAGTGGCACTGTCTTACAATAATTGGTTTGCCGATGTGACCGGCTCAGCGCTGGGATTCAGTCTGCCGGCATTCAAAGGCACGCTTGCGGCGGGCTTCGATTTCGTTAAAATTCCGGGCATTGAAATTCGTGATATTCCGTCTGACGAAGCGTTGGGGAAGGTCGAAGCCCAATATCTGGCAACCGGTATCGGATATGCGCGACCTTTGCTGACCAGACTCAGTATCGGTGGCACCCTTAAGATCCTTTATGAGTACTTGTACACTGAGAGCGCCTACGGCGTCGCTGTTGACCTGAGCGGACGGTGGCAGGCACCCAGCGCCATGGATATTACGGTAAGCCTGAGCAATTGCGGCCGGATGGACCCGCTCAAAGCAGTTAGTACTCCGCTCCCGACGATCCTGAAAGTTGGTTTTATTCGACCGGAAATTTTTGCTGACAGTCCGGTTAATCTGTCTCTGGGATTGAACTTAGCCACCAATGTCAAAACGGAACAAACCTATATTCAGGTGGGCGCCGAAGCGATTCTAAGCCCTAACCTGACTTTTCGCGCGGGCTATGAACGTCTGGGAACCCTCGATCGCACCGCGCTCGGGGTTGGGATTCGAGTTCAGCGTTTCGCCCTGGATTACGCTCTGCATTTTATGCCGGAAGGTCTCGGCTTTCCCCAGCAGTTCAGTTTCAGTTTTTATCCCGGCAAGTGAGGCCAGTGATAATGACTGGCAACAGATAATCGTTGCCGATGATCTTTCAACTGCTGATACGACGTCAATTTGCAGGACCCCACTCGAAACTAGAAAACCTGACCTTTCTGCCTGGCACAGCCTGACAGTATGATTGAGGCGGTGAGTCAGGATTGTTATTCTCTATTAATCTGGTTTTGGATATATTAACCTGTTTTTTTAAAGCGAGGAACATTGGCGGTGTCATCGCATACTATTGCTGGCAAACGACGTCTGATCGGTTTTAGGATGATAATATGAAAAAAATCATAGCTGTTATAGGCACATTAATCTTTCTCGGATTTTTAATCTGGCGTACGATAACGCTTATTACTTCAGATGATAAGCGCAAAACAGGTCGCCCCGGGCGACCGCCGGTTGCTGTGGAAGTTGACAGCATACACTATGGCGCCATCCGCGAAATTCGTCAATTAATCGGCACTATTTATCCTCAGTACCAGTACATCATTGCGCCCAAAGTCGCCGGACGGATTTTGGAAATCCGCAAACGGATTGGCGACCGGGTAAAAAGCGGGGAGACTGTGGCCCGGATCGACGATGCCGAATATCAACAGGGAGTGTTGGAGGCCGAAGCGAATCTGCGCATTGCTGAGGCGACGCTCAAGGAAGCGCAGGTGCAGTTTGAACTCGCCCGTCAGGAGAAGGAGCGAGTGGAGTCTTTGAAAGCCAAAGGTATTTCGTCATCGGCGGAGCTGGATGCGGCTGTGGCCAATTGCACCGCCCAGGAATCGCGATTAGGCCTGGCACGGGCGCAGGTGGAACAACGTCGGGCGTCCCTGAAGTCAGCCCGGATCCGTCTGAGTTATACACTGCTGACCGCTTCGCAGGCGGGGTACATCGGGGAACGATACGCCGATGAAGGGGCGTTGCTGGCACCGAACTCAGCTGTTGTCTCAATCGTTGGTATCGATGCCGTGATTGTCCGCACGACGGTTATCGAACGCGACTACAGTCGGATCAAAATCGGGCAATCGGCTGAGGTCATTGTGGATGCCTTTCCTGCACACCGGTTTTTCGGAAACGTGACCCGCATTGCTCCCCTTCTGCAGGAAGCCACGCGCGTCGCTCAGATGGAGGTGGAAGTGGCCAATGCTGATCACCTGTTAAAACCTGGTATGTTTGCCAGAGTCGAGGTCATCACGGCCGCTCAGGAATACACCCAGATGGTGCGCAATATTGCCGTAGTCAATCGCGACGGACAAACGGGAGTGTATCGCGTCGATCCTGAACAGGCAATTGTCCACTTCACCCCGGTCGTTACCGGAATAGTCTCGTCGGAATTCACCGAAATTCTGACACCATCATTAGAAGGCTTGGTAGTGACTTTAGGACAACATTTATTGGACGATCAAAGCCCGATCCTCTTACCACGCGCTGGGCAAAAGGCCGGTCAAGCGGAGACGCGGGTTAAGCCGGGAGCCGGTCAATGAACTTCGCCCGCGGCCCTATTCAGCGTCCGATCCTGACGACGATTATTTACCTGATTGTGATCACTCTGGGCGCAGTTTCTTTCAGCCGGCTGTCCATAGATTTGATGCCCGAAGTTACTTTTCCGACCATCTCCGTAATCACGACTTATGAAAACGTCGGGCCGCAGGAAATCGAGGAATCGATTTCCCGACCGATCGAAGAAGCTTTGGCCGCGATTCAGGGAGTGGAAGAAATCACATCCACTTCCTCGGAAGGACGCAGTATGGTGCGGGTGCTGTTCAACTGGGGTACCGATCTGGATGTAGCCGCCAACGATATCCGGGATCGGATTGACCGGATTATCACCCGCCTGCCCGAAGACATCGCCCGTCCGACAATCCGCAAATTCGATCTTTCGGCTTTTCCGATTATGCTGATTGGCGTTGCCAGCGACCTGAATCCACTCGATCTGCGTCAGATCGTCGAGGATCAGGTGAAGTACCGGTTAGAAAGAGTGCCCGGGGTAGCCGCGGTTGATATACGCGGCGGTTTATATCGTGAAATTCATGTTGCACTGCAGGCCGCGCAATTAAAGGCCCTCAACATTTCCACCGATTTAGTCCTTGCGGCCCTGCGGAATGAAAACCGTAACATTCCTGCCGGGTTATACGAAAAAGGTAATTTTGATATTTTAGTACGCACTCAGGGAGAATATCATTCATTAGATGAGATTCGCAATACCGTCATCACGACACGTAAAGGCATTCCGATCAGGATCAGCGATATTGCTGAGGTGCAGGATTCCTGGGAAGAAGTGCGACAGTTGGTACGCATTGACGGTAAACCTGGACTGCGGATCGCAGTCAATAAGCAATCGGGCTCGAATACGGTCAATGTGGCTCAGGCGGTAATCGGCGAAATGGCAGCTATCAATAGAGATATTCCGCAAATCCGACTACTGTCCCTGATGGACACCTCGGTCTATATCCGAAATTCGATCAGCAATGTGGGGAAAGCCGTACTTTTCGGAGGTTCGTTAGCGGTGCTGATATTGTTTCTTTTCCTGCGGAATATTTCGAGCACGCTGATCATTTCCACTGCGATTCCGATTTCGATCATCGCCACTTTTGGGTTGATGTACTTCGGCAAATTCACGCTCAACACGATTACTTTTGGAGGGCTGGCGCTGGGCATCGGGATGTTGGTGGACAATGCCATTGTGGTGCTGGAAAATATCTACCGGCACCGGGAAAGCGGGGCGCATTACACGCAAAGTGCCTTGGACGGAACGGCAGAGGTCTGGTCCGCGATCATGGCCAGCACACTGACGACTTTAGTCGTTTTTATACCGGTGATTTTCATCCGCGGGATTTCGGGGATTATGTTTCAGCAAATGGCCTATGTGGTCAGTTTTTCGCTGTTTTGTTCGCTAACGGTGGCGCTGACGCTGATCCCTATGTTATCCTCGCGTTTTTTACATTATCAGAGTGCCGAGCATTACCAGAACGAAAATCTGCTGCATCGGCTATATGCCTACAGCGAGGAAACCTTTTTACGAATAGAGCGCCGCTACGCGCAACTATTGGGCTGGTCGCTGGCTCACAAAAAAACCGTCGTGGCGATTGCCGGCAGTTTGTTGATCATCGCGATTATTTTGATCCGTTTCGTAGGGGTTGAACTGATGCCGGCCACCGATGAAAGTGAAGTCAGGGTCAATATCGAGATGGCAGTCGGGAGCCGTCTTGAGGTGGTTGATCAAGCGGTCAAAACCGTTGAGTCGGTTGTGCGTCGGGAAGTCCCGGAGGCGATTTCGATGTTGTCCAATATCGGCGGCAGTGGCTATGGCAGTTCGTCGGGAGGACACACGGCGGAAGTCCGGATCAGGTTAGTTCCACGGGGTGAGCGGAAGCGCAGTAGTGAACAGGTCGCAAACGACTTGCGTCGTCAATTGATTGGACTGCCAGGAGTGACTCTGCGCAGTCGCGCCGGGCAAGGACTGTTTATCATGCGGGCAGGGACGACCTCATCCAGTACCATCAGCGTAGAAATCCGTGGCTATGATTTGGAAATCGCGCACCAGCTTGCCAAACGCGTTGATGCCCTTATCCAGAAAATTCCCGGCATCACCGATACCCGGATCAGTCGTCAGGAAGGCAGTCCGGAACAGATTGTTTATATTGACCGTCAGAAAGCCGCGGACTTGGGTTTGGGCGTATCCCGCATTGGAGATGCCCTGCAAACCGCCGTTGGTGGTACTCAGGCGTCTTATTACCGCGATGGCGGCAGACAATATCGGATACTCGTCCGGCTGAGTGAAGAGGATCGTCAGGACCTGGGAGAGTTATTGGACCTGACGGTGATTAATAACCGCGGTGAACCCGTCGTCCTCCGCAATGTCGTACAGGTGGTAAATCAGGAAGGCCCGGTCTCTATCGAACGCAAAGACCAGGAGCGGATTATTACCATCGAGGCAAATTTCACCGGGCGCGATATGGGCTCGGTGATCAGCGATATTCGGCATGAAATCCGTTCCGTACCGATTCCGCGCAACTTTGCCATCTTGTTCGGAGGCGACTACGAAGAACAGCAGAAAGCTTTCCGCGAGTTATTAGTCGGACTGGTGCTGGCGATTTTCCTGATTTATATGGTGATGGCGGGTCAGTTTGAATCATTTCGTGATCCCTTGGTGGTATTGTTCTCCATTCCATTAGGCGTAATCGGGGTGGTCTTCACCATGATCCTGACGGGGACGATATTCAGCATGCAGGCTTTCATCGGTTGCATCATGTTGGCCGGTATCGTGGTCAATAATGCCATTCTCTTGGTTGATTATACCAATCAGCTGCGTCGGCGCGCTAAGCTGCCGCTTAGCGAGGCTATTCGGACTGCCGGAAGCCGCCGTTTACGACCAATTTTAATGACAACCCTGACGACCGTTCTGGGTTTACTGCCACTTTCTTTGGGCTGGGGCGAAGGCGGTGAAACGCAGGCACCTTTAGCCAGAGTAGTCATCGGTGGACTGCTCAGCTCAACCTTGATAACATTAGTATTGATACCAGTAGTCTATTCGGTTTTCGAGCAACGGCTCAGTAAACACCAGGAGCCGGAACTACGGTGAAGTACTGGGGAAAGTCGGTAGGCAGGTTGCTCAGATTGTTTGGGTGGTTCAGGTTCGGACTGTATCTGTTTTGCGTTATGCTCACTTTGAACGCCGCCGGGCAATCGCGGTCGAAGACCCAATCAGTCCGTTCGGGAGAAGACACTTTGCGGATCGGGATACAGGATGCGGTCATCATTGGTTTAGAAAATAACCCGACCGTGACGATTCAGCGGATCAAACCGGAAATTATGCAGACCTACGTCGGAGAACAACGCGCGGCATTCGATCCGTCCGTCACTGTCAGCGGACAACGCACTACCATCAGCTCGTTACGACGGTTAGGGACGGCTTACACTCCATTCGCGTATGAGGAGGAACGGTTCGATGTCAATGCAGGGGTGACGGGATTCCTGCCGACCGGTACAGTGCTCAGTTTGACGTCCGGCATGACCGGTTCCGTCTCCAATCGCTACACCGATCAATATGCCGGTACGATTGGATTAACTGTTACCCAATCCCTCCTGCAGGGTTTCGGATTTAAATCCAACTTGATCGGCTTACGCAAAGCCCGTCTCGATTTGGACATCTCCAATTCGGAATTGCAAGGAATTGCGGAAAATGTCATCGCCGATATTGAACAAAGTTACTGGACCCTTTATCTGACAGATCAGGAAGTCAAAATTCAAAACCGGTCGCTGGAATTAGCCCGCCAGCAGTTAATAGAATCAGCAGAACGGGTCAAGGTGGGTAGATTGCCGGAGCTGGAACTGGCGGCAGTGGAGGCCGAATTGGCAGTCAGGCAAAGTGCCCTGATCGATGCCCAGAGTCGCTACGAACAGGCCCGTCTGCGGTTTTTATATTTATTAAATCCCCGCCAGGATTCGCTCTGGTACAAAACTCCGGTACCGCTGGATAGCCCCTTTTTACCCACTGATACTCTAGATGTAATCCAAACTCATGTTGCCATCAGTCTGAAGTGCCGCCCTGACCTTCAGCAAGCCCGTTTGCAGTTGGCCAAAAGTCAACTCGAGGTAGCCCGCACCCGGAACGGGCTGTTGCCCCGCCTGGATGTTTTTATCAGTCTCGGTCGGACAGCTTACGCCGAGAGTTTTAAAGAGGCAACTCCGGATGTCACCAGCCCTTATTATCAGGCCAACGCCGGTTTAAATTTTGCTCTGCCAGTTCCCAATCGGCAGGCACAGGCCCAGAACCGGCGGGCGCGACTTGACCATGAGCAACAGGCATTGGCCGTAGCCAATTTGGAAAAATTGGTGCAGTTGGATGTTCATACGACCTACACCGAAGTGCTCCGGGCACGGCAACAGATCGAAGCGACCCGCATAACGCGCGAATTGCAGGCGAAAAAATCGGACGCCGAGTTGGAAAAGTTCCGGGTCGGCAAATCCACCAACCTCCTGGTCTTGCAGACTCAGCGCGATTATACTGCCAGCCAGCTGGACGAAGCCCGCGCCCTGGTGACATATTTAAATGCGCTGGTCGAGCTTTATCTGACCGAAGGCAGTCTGCTCGAACGGCGGGGCATCGACAATTTCAGCGAATGACTGATTGTTTTGTTTAACGACCACTCAGTCCAGAACCTTGTCAGTGAATTCCTGATCCGCTGAATCGCATCGCTCAGGGGCGTTCGATATGAAATATGGCGGTCGTTACGGGAGCGACCTTCTATCGTTTCTTTCTGCCATTCACCGAAAGAGGCTTTATCCGCAACTGCACGAAGGTTAGGTTCATTCCATATGAATGGGTCAGCATCAATGGAAAGGCGGGCAGGATGAAAACGAATTGCACGGGGCAGCTAACGGCGCTACGTAATATCGTCATCTGGGTTTCCCTTACGAGTCTCGGTTTTGGTCAGCCGGCGAACAAAACGAACCCTAATTTACGTGGTCCCTATCTTGGACAAACAACGCCCGGACTGACCCCGCAGATTTTTGCTCCGGGCATTCTCAATGCCGGTTTATATACACGGGATATTACCATGATGCCTGATGCCAGGGAAATATATTATTGCATCGCCGTCGGCAACTATACGGTTTCGACTATCCTGAGAATGCGGGAAAATCAAGGGCGCTGGTCAACTCCGGAAGTGGTGCCCTGGGCCAGTGATGCGCGTTATTTGTACGGTGAACCTTTTATCTCGCCCGACGGACGGCGTTTTTTCTTCGTCTCCAACCAACCGGATCCCCTGCATCACCGGAACAATAAACAGTGGGACATTTGGGTAATGGAGCGAATCGGAACCGACTGGACTGCTCCTGCAACAATTGATACGGTCGTAAATTCTGCGGGTGATGAGTATTTCCCCGCAGTGACCAGCGGGGGGACGCTGTACTTTACGCGGCAAACCTCCGTTCGAAGTAATGAAATCTGGCGTTCGCGGTTGGTGAATGGCCGATACTCAATACCTGAAAAATTGCCCGAACAGGTCAACTGCGGTACGACCCGCTTTAATGCATTTATCGCACCGGATGAAAGCTATCTGATTGTGTGTGCGGTGGGCATGAAGGATACTCGCGGAGCTACTGATTATTATGTCGTGTTTCGCAATCAGCAGGATCAGTGGAGTGAACCGCTCAATTTAGGCGACCAGATAAATACAGCCGGAGGATTGGAATTTTCGCCCTATGTATCGCCGGACGGCAAATATTTCTTCTTTATGTCGGCGCGCCAGACTCCCGATTTTTTCAGTACAGGGCAACCGATGACCTATCCTAAATTGCTGGAATTCAACCTCACGGCAGGGAATGGCAATCCGGCCATCTGGTGGGTATCCGCTGAGGTAATCAACCGACTCCGCCCGGCAGGTTTTTAAATACCCCTAATCATCGTTTGCCCTGCCCGGTTACGCCGACTGGTGCAGCCGATGATCGATCTTCCATTCCCGGCTATAGCGACGACCTGATACCTGATTAACGGGGGAAAAACCCTGAATTTCGCTCTGACCGGTAAACGGTGTTTTTTACCGCTCATCGAAAGTTTTGGACGAATCGGTCCTTAAACAGTCTTAAGAGGTGTATGTGGATTGGTTATTTAATAACAAAATTGTGAGGTGCAAAATGCAACATTTAACTTATCTTTGTGTGACTGGTTTGTTAACCCTGACACTCCAATTGTCAGCTCTGGCCGGTGAAATTATTCCGGCAGAAGATTTTTTTCGACTTCCTGAAAAAACAGATTTTAAGATTTCGCCGTCGGGGCATTGTCTAAGTTACATTCGCTCTTATGGTGGTACGCAAAATCTTGTCTGTTATGATCGAAAGACCGGCGATTCCTGCAGTTTGCTGAAAGATTCAGTAGCTGATATACTCAGCTATTATTGGATTAGCGACGAGAACATTGTCAGTCTCTATCGAACTGACTCTGAATCGGGAGTCCAAATGCAGTTGTTGGACTTAAAAAATGATCGTACCGTTCGTCTTAACCAAACACCTATTTCAGAAGCCAAGGTCATTGCGGTACCCCTGATTCCGGCGGCGGAGCTCATCGTGGCGCTAAAAAATGATGGACAACCGGATTTTGATTTGTATGCCGTGGATGTTGCCGGGGGAGTAATGAAATTGTATTATCGCAATCCCGGCAAGGTCAGCGACTGGCTGTTTGATCGTGATGGTCAGCTGCGCCTGACCATTGCCAGCAATAGCGATAAACAAATAGTATCTTACTCCGCTGGAGACGGACAGGCCTGGCGGGTAGTGGCGACCTTGGCTGGCGAGACGACTTTCATCCCGGCTTTTTTCGCAGAGGATAATCAATTGGTTTACGTTTATACCAATAGAAACCGCGATAGAGTCGAGGTGGTGCTGTTTGATCCGGAAAGTGGTCAGGAAATCAGGACTGTCGCCGGAAATGGCTATTATGACTTTACCAGTCGGGGGCTGGCAGATGTTCCGGTGACTTGTACTGCGCCTGAATTGTATGCGCTCCGTTTGACGACCTGGTATACCCTGAGCGTCTATAATGCCGCCAAAATTCAGCAGGTTGCTGATATGATTAAAAAGAGAAAGCCGGGTTATTTAATTGAGATTGTTGCGGCTGATCAAAAAGCTGAAAATTTAATAGTCCGATTGACCAGCGATCGTCAGAAAGGCGCGTATTATCTTTACAATGGGGCAGAGGGGCAGCTGCAGTATCTCGCGGCGGAAATGCCCTGGTTGCCGGAAAAGAGCTTGGCCGAGACCCGCCTTTTTCATTTCAAGGCGCGGGATGGGCAGATCATGGCCGGATATTTGACCGTACCGCGTGAGCACCGCCGGAAAAAATTACCCCTGGTAGTTATTCCTGCAGTGAATTGTCGCAAACGGTGCGGCTGGGAATTTGATGAAAAAATACAGTTTCTGGCCAACCGCGGGTATGCCGTTTTAAAACTGGATTTACGCGGGTCAGCCGGCTACGGTCATCAATATCAGCAGGTCGATTATCCGACTTGGTTGTCGAAATTGCCGGATGACCTGACGGATGGATTAGCGGCGTTGAATACTTGCGGATTAGTAGACGTCAATCGTGTCACGGTTTGTTCCGAAGAGATAGATGGCTCGGTGGCGCTGTGCAGTCTGCAAGATTTGAGGCATAGCTCAAAGCAAACCGTAACTGTTGTCCAGTCTACCGATCATAAAAGTATGGCAGTACCGTTGGATATAATTCAGGGACCGTTACAAACAACAAACATCAACAACTATGATCTCAGCGGAGACCAACTCATTGGAGTAATCGTCAATCAATGGACGAAAAAGGGAATGAATGTGCGTTACCTCAGTTTACCCCGTGACCAAACCGGGGCCGTTGAGGATGGCAGTCTGCTGAAAATATACACCGCCGTGGAGCAGTTCCTGAAGTAGAGATCGCACGAGATTCAGTTTCTGCCAGTAGCGCATACCAACCCAGCCCGTACAGATCAACGCTGTGCGGGCTGGGCGCATTTTTACCGAGCTTTTAGGGTCAAAGCGCCAATTACTTTACCATAAAGGTTCTGATTATTGAGCTTCAATTGAGCCGGTGCACTGACCGTTTGTCGATTCCGGGTTGTGAAGGAATTCAAGTGCTGTAAATTCAGCGCGATGGTTATCAGCAGTGCATATCAAGATCAATCCGGCGGGAGAGGAGCGTGATGGCAATCCGGTGGCGCAATATTTTGTGGGTCTGGGCAATCTGCACGGTTTTTATTCTAGGTACGCACACCCTTTGCAGTAAGATTTGGTGGGAAAGTTTGGGGCAGGATTACAAATTTGACCTGACGGGAAAGAATATCCTGATTATTGTCGGCGATGATTTTGATTTTGGCGAGTATTTCGAAATCAGTAAATGGTGGAAAAAATGGGGTGCCCAGGTCGAAGTCGCCGGTACTTCACGGGATTTAAGTGGACATGTCTGGCAACCTTCCGGCGGAGTCTGGGATAACTCAGAACGCCGGAGTATCAATGTCGATTATTTGTTGGGTGAAATTGAACTGAATCGGTACGATGCTTTGTTCTTTCCGGGTGGCAACAGCCCGGCCAATTTATTAAAGCATGACAGCCTGCGCGTTGTAACGCTAATCCGACAAGCCCATGACAAGCAGTTGACGTTGGCGGCCATCTGTCATGGAGCTCATCTGCTCGCTTCGGCTGATATACTAACCAACCGGCGAGCTACCGGACATCCAGATGTGTACGAAATTTTGCGGCAATCAGGAGCGCGGTTGCGAAAACAGGTCTATGTCGTGGATGATAATATTGTGACTGTAAACTGGCCGTACTTCGAGACTGCGGCGGTCAAAGTCGCGCAACGGATTTTGTTTCCCGACGAATTGCGGGTGACGCGCACGCTGAACGCCTATCATACGGCGGTTTATGAGAAGGCCTGGAGTTTGACCGCCGGATTAACGACTGACGCCGACCGGGCGCTGAAAATATTCGAGTTTGTCCGTGACAGCGCTAATGAACGGCACTGCCAGTCAATGATTGCTTCTGAGATTTTGCGATGCGGAGGCAATCGCGGATTTCAACGTTCTATCTTAGCGGTAGCTTTATGCCGGGCGGTGGGTGTCCCAGCCCGGTTGCATTTTCAGAAAGTGACCCTGAAGAATTATGTCATGCCGGATGGCAGACGCCAGGATTTGGATTTTAATCACGGAATCGTCGGAGTAAACTTGAACGGAGGATGGCGTCTATATGAAATGACCGGTAATCGCCGTCAATGGATGCACTGGAATCAGGATCAGAGTCGCGGCGACGAAATGCCCCTGCGCTTTTCAGCCCGCCATGATTGTTTGTTCCGACCCAACGATCGGGTAAATCTTGTACTGTTACCGGAATATTATAATGACGTTGATCCGGGATTACCTATTTTCGCGGAAGCATTGCGAGGACAATAATTTGAGACATTTAAGGTTAATTGAGCCGCCCCTCTGGTTGGTCATTTTTATCCTGATAGCAGGGTTGTCCCTGATTAGTTGCGATCAAAAATTTTCCACGCCCGAATATGACATTTACTATGACGAAGATTTTAACGATGTTCCTCAAGGGTATAAGGCTCCGGCGGCGGCGGACAGCCGGGCCTGTAAGGTGCTTTTTCTCGGTAACAGCTTGACGTCCTATAATTCCCAGACCAGCATCTTCCGAGGTCTTGCTCAGAATGCTAACAAGCGGATTTTTGTCAATCAGTACTGCCAGAACGGAGCGCAGCTGGACTACCATCGTTACAGCCTGATGAGCCGCCAGAAAATCAGCGAGCAGAAATGGGATTTTGTGATTCTCCAGGAAGCAGTCGCGGAAGTGAGCTCTCCCGAAGGGCGGGCGGATATTTTACCTTTTATTGAAGGACTGAAAACCTTTATCTTTCAGCGTAATTCCAGGGCACGGGTGATTTATTTCATGCCTTACGCCAACCGCGATGGTTTAGACATCGGTTTTATGCACCTTAGCTATGATCAGCACCAGGTAAATCTGATCGAAGGCGTGCAGCAGTACGCCCAGCTCGCCGACGTGATGATCGCTCCCATTGGTCAGGCCTGGCGGCAGGTACGTCGCGAGCGACCATCCATCGAGCTTTATCGCGAAGATAAGGCGCACCCTGCCTACGCGGGATCTTACTTAGGTGCTTGTGTCTACTATGCAACCATTTTTCAGGACAGCGTCACTCCCATCAATTACAAAGGTATGTTGGATAGTGCTACGGCGGTTTATTTACGGAGTGTCGCTACTAGGGTGGTATTGGATAGCCTGACTACCTGGCGCATAAGACCACTCGACGCCGGACAGAACTGGAATATCACTCCCGACGATACGAGTAGTGCTCCACGCGAATGACGATTGAACGACAATTGACTTTAGATTTTCCCGGACGGGCAACTTTGGGATGAGCTGACCGTTCTATGAGACGGGATCAGAAATGTTGTTGAAATAAAAGGTGCTGAATTTTATGCGATATGTAACTATTTATCCTGCGGGTAAAAAACGAGTCGCGTGAATATACTGCAGCGCTATGAGCGGGTGGTGACGTTGATTGTTGTGTACTTTTCCCTGATGGTAGTGGGCGAATCGGCTCCCCGTCCGGCCGCTCCGCCGGTAATCTTCGCCACTTTTGCCGAACCCGGAGATGGGGAAGTGGAACTGCCAATCTGGGCACGGAGTATCCGCTCGCAGGGTGGCAAATTTAGTAAATGTCCGGTTTGGATTCTGGTCCCCAACAACGTCAATAAATTGACAAATCTTACCCGACACGAACTGGCCGATTTGCATGTCAGGCTGATTCCTTGTCGGGTTCCGGAAAATGCCCTGCGGTTTCCTTTTGCGGCAAAAGTGTACGGAGCCGCCGCCGCTGAATCCCTAGCACTGGGCAAGACTGAGATATTAGTATGGATGGATCGTGATAATATCATTATCAATGAACCGGCAGCATTTCGTTTATCACAGGCCAAGGTTTTGGGTGTACGACCCGTCATGCATAACCTGATCGGGCCGCTCTGGGATGCGCCGCCCGATCCCTTCTGGCAAACCATTTATCGGATATGCAATGTCCCTGCCGAAAGTCTGTTCCCCATGCTGACCCCGGTGGACAGCGTTGCGATCAAACCCTATTTCAATGCCGGGCATCTGGTATTGCGACCGGAGCGGGGAATATTACGCACCTGGCGCGACATCTTTCAGCAGTGGTACATGGAGCCTGATTTACGATCGTTTTATCGCCAGAATAATCTTTACGCCGTGTTCGTTCACCAGGCCATTTTGAGCGGAGTAATTTTAGCCAATGTGCAAGTAGAAGAGATCGAAAAATTACCGGAAACCTATAACTATCCCTTATTGCTGATGAACAAGATGCCGGCCAGGCGCCGGGCGCAACTGCTCGATGCATTGACCACCGTGCGCTACGATTATTACCAGCGCAGTCAATCCTGGCGTGGTCTATTAAATAGCACAAAACCCTTGTCTGAGTGGCCTGCCTTGCCTTTCCGATATAAGCCGTTGAATATGCTGTTACTGGTCAGTAATCAATATGGAGCAGGTTTTTACCTGACCTGTGATGAATTCGAGAAAAACGGCTGGGAGGTGACTATCGCTGGAACCGCGGACACTTTGAAACCCTGCGGTTTTCTACACCGGTGTGCGCCGCGCCCTCTTTTACCGGAGATCAAACTCAATGAAATCACCAATCTGTCGGCCTGGGATGGATTGGTACTCATGCCGTCGTCGATCTGGTATCAGACCGAACCATTCAGCGAAATCATTGGTGACTCGACTGCCCTTGAGGTTATCCGTGAGGCGAACAGGCAGACCCTACCGATATTTTCAATCTGCTCGGCGAGTCGGATTCTGGCCGCGGCACAAATCATCAGAGATCGTAAAATTGTTGCCAATCCCCGCTTCAAGGATGAATATCGGCAAGCCGGTGCCGATTGGTTAGGCTCGGACCATGCGCCGGTCAAGGATGGCAATTTGGTGACTGGAGTGCGGGATCAATTTTACAATTTCAGCAACTGTTTAGCATTCTCCGATTTGGTTGAAAGAGGTCAGCAACACGGCTTGCGCCATACCTATCCGACGCATGATTTTATTTTTTCCGCGCCTGCGGATTTTAATGATCCGAGTATCGGCTGGGCGGGAATATATGGAGGTTTCGGAGCCGATGGCGCGCGTTCCATCGCTCCGACAAACGACGGCGGCTATTACCTCACGGGTTATACTTTTTCGCATGGTAACCGGAATGCCGATTTATTGGTCGTAAAAATTGATTCGATTGGAAATCTGGTCTGGTCACGTACTTGCGGAGGAGTGGGGGCGGAATATGGCAATAACGGAGTCACCGACGGGGAAAACTTTTTAGCGGTCGGGTACACGACCTCGCGCGGTAGTGGCGGCAAAGATGTTTATCTTGTTCGCTTGAACCCCAAAGGTAAGGTCATAGGTGAGAACTGCTTTGGTGGAAAAGGAAACGAAGTCGGAACCGGTATTGTACGGGTCAAAGACGGGTACGTTATCAGTGGTTTTACTGATTCGCAGGGAGCCGGAGAACAGGATCTGTTGTTGCTGAAAACCGATGCCCGGGGGCGGTTACTTTGGCAACGCACTTACGGTGGCGCAAAATTTGAAATCAGCAATACATTGTTCGTGACACCGGAAGGGGATCTGGTCATCGGGGCGACGACCGGCACCTTTGGAGGTAAAAACAGCGATTGCTGGTTATTAAAGACCGACTCCGCGGGGCGCGAAATCTGGCGCAGGAATTACGGAACCACGATGGCCAGTCCGTTTAACAAAACCGAAACCCCAACTTTCGACTGGTGCAATGGCATTACCCCGACGCCTGACGGTGGAATTGCACTTGTCGGCAGTACCAATTGTCGCGACCTGATGAACGTGTTGGTGATGAAAGCAGATGCAGATGGCAACCTGCTCTGGACACAAACGTACGGGAAAAGCGAGTTTTACGATTACGGTCACGGTATCTGTGCCGTGCCGAATGGGGATCTGATCGTCACTGGAACCACAAAGGATATTGATCGCAACAATGACGTTTATGTTATCAGACTGGATCGTGAGGGGAAGATGATTTGGGAAAAACGGATTGGCTCCCGCGGCAGTGACTGGGGCAGTAGTGTCCGGATTACGCAGACGGGAAAAATATTGATTGCTGGTCAGACCACATCCCGCGGTTTTGGGGCGTTCGACATGGCACTCTGGATACTTAAAAATCCTTGAGATTCGGCAGGCCTTCAGGTGCTGCAGGGTTAAGTCCGGTTTCGGTACAATGAACCGGAGGGTGAAAAAGATTGGCTAATCCACCGGTCATGATTATATTCGCCGAAGTAACAATTTGGATGACACATACGAATGCAGAAGAATCACTCATCTCCTACCCGTAAATACAGTGCCGGCGAGGAGCTGGCGAATAGCTTGACACATGGTTTGGGTTTTGTGTTGGCGCTGGCCGGTCTGACGGTTCTTGTAGTCTTTGCCGCCTTATATGGTAGCGCCCGGCATATCGTCGCCTGTAGCATCTACGGTGCTATGCTCGTGATCCTGTACGCCGCCAGTACCTTGTACCACAGCCTTACCTCTCCACGCGCGAAGGCTTTTTTGCAGGTTATTGACCATGCCGCCATTTTTCTGTTGATTGCCGGAACATATACGCCTTTTACTCTGGTGACATTAAGAGGAGGGTGGGGTTGGTCACTATTTGGCGTGATCTGGGGATTAGCTATTCTTGGTATTTTATTGCAGGTCACCGCTCTGCGGCAGGTAACCTGGCTGATGTTAATTTTGTATACCAGCATGGGGTGGATTGTAGTTATTGCCTTAAAACCGCTGCTGGCGGCTCTGGCCACCGGAGGGTTGGTGTTTTTAGTTCTGGGCGGTCTGATGTACACCTTAGGGATCATCTTTTATGTTCGTAAATCTATCCGCTTCAGCCATGCTGTCTGGCACCTGTTTGTCCTGGCAGGCAGTATTCTGCATTTTTTCGCCATTCTGTTTTTCGTAATTCCCTGACTTGATCCACACGGCGGTGGTTCCGATCGCTCAGATTAAAAGGTTAAGGCCGTTTATCCCGCCCCGCGTCCGGTTAACCCCGATTTTGCGCTTCGATCAAAAGAATATTGCTAGCGAAACGGGCTTATCGTAACATTAATTGTTCATTGGGAGGAAAGAGAGAAAATGAATGATTCAGGAAAATGCGTATCCCGGCGTGAATTCTTACAGAAAATTATTCTGGGAGGGTGCCTGCTCTCCGTCAAACCCATGCGTCTGTTTTCGCGGATGGCGACTGCATCGTCGGAAGCACCGGTGCCAGCCTTTCGGTTTGACTACCGTACCACTGCTGTGCGTCATTTGGCGGAGCTGCAGGCTGAGTTTGAAGCACTCAAAAGCGCTGGTCAAATAAGCGACAACCCCAAATTCCGGGCGATTATTGACAAGTTCAGTTTCAACTTACCGGAAAACTTCCGCGACGCCAAAACGGTCATTGTGCTGGCAACTTTCACGCCGTTGTCACTCGTCAATATTCAATATGCGGGCAATGTGTATCAGTTTTTTATGCCGCCCCAGTATTCCGATGATGGCATCAGCCTCGACGACCTGACCGCCACTCTCCGCCGGACGGTTTTACAGGAAAAAGATTATCGTCTGGAGCGCGCGCGCTACCTGTTCCTGAAGCGGTTGGCGGTGCGCAGCGGTTTAGCGCAGTACGGGCGTAACAATATCACCTTTGTCGAAGGAATGGGCAGCTTTATAACGCTGTACGCTTTCCTGACAGATTATCAATCGCCGACCGACAACTGGCAAGAGTTGAAGATGATGAAATCCTGCCAAAAATGCATGATCTGTCGTCGTGCCTGTCCCAATCAGTGCATCCGGGATGAAAAATTTGTCATTGATGCCGGTCGTTGTACGACGCTATATAATGAAAGTGCCGGCGAAATTCCCCAATGGATCGCGCCGACCGCTCACAATGCGTTGATGGGGTGCATGCGCTGTCAGTACGGTTGTCCAGCTAATCAGACGGTAATCAAGAAGACTACACAGCTCGAGGATATCAGTGAGGCAGAGGTGCAGCAAATCCTAAGCGGGGCAATAGACGAACCCACCCGCGAAATTCTCCAGCGCAAATTGCGGGACTTTTATCCGGTCACCAAACGCGAATACCTGCCAATCATTACCCGCAACCTGAAATTATTGCTACCGAGTGCCTGAAAGCAGCTTACCGGCGATTAATCCCGGTTAGCAGGATCTATTTTCCGGCGATAATTAGCATCTCGAAATCATCGGTAGTCAATAGACGCTGGCGACTGAAAGATCCGGTGGCGCAACCGAAGATTTCAACCGTCGTAAAATGCAATGATTTCAGCAACCAGGTGATTTCGGAAGGGGCATAATATCTTTCGTCGCACTGGAGGGATTTTTTTACGCCGCTGTCGTCGGTAAATTCGTACACCGAGCGATCCCGGAATGTCAGCAGGTCGAAACTGTTCGTCTGACTAACGCCGGTATTCGTCTGGGAATTGATAAAATCTTTGACGGAATGATACAACGGGAACAGGGCGTTAAGCGTAGTCATGATTAATTTACCCGGCGAACGCAAAGCCCGGGCGATGCCCTTCAGGATACTAAAATTCATTTCATCGGTTTCCATCAAGGGGAAAGCGCCTTCGCACAGCATGATCGCGACATCAAACTGTGCTTCAAAGGGTAACTCGCGAGCGTCCATGATCCGGAAGTCGACCGCGATTCCCGCCGCATTTGCTTTCATTTTTGCCTGGGTAATCTGAGACGCTGAGAGGTCGATTCCGGTCACCTGATAACCTCTTTTGGATAATTCGATGGCATGCCGACCCGTACCGCAACCGATGTCAAGAATATGCAGGGCGCGATTCGCGCAAATTTCAGTTTCGATGAAATCGACCTCTGACACGGTACCCTGTGTAAATGATTCCTGATCGTAGGTCTGGGCATAGTTATCGAACAATGTTTGATACCAGGGTTGCATGCTGTTGCTCCTTATGTTTTCGAATGAAGATAAATTAATCCTAAAAAGGCGCAATCGGAAATAATGAAGTTGCAGGCGGAATATCAAGCTGATTTGCGAAAATTAAGCGCGGTTATTAATCTTGGTTATGGTTCAAATAGGAAAAATCAATGCGCGGACGATCCTCTGCCGTTCAGGATT
>Ga0209610_1000294_pt1 | contig 25863 bp, 26 predicted proteins | sample LakKivw275mmetaG_FD_184137 | JGI IMG/M metagenome (GOLD analysis project Ga0209610, IMG submission 184137) | Anoxic lake water microbial communities from Lake Kivu, Rwanda to study Microbial Dark Matter (Phase II) - Lake Kivu water 275m metaG... | ecosystem: Environmental > Aquatic > Freshwater...
GTATCTGGTTACGCTGGTTGGACTGCACCCCGTGGTCGGTGCTTATGTAGCCGGACTTATGTTCGCTGCCACCGATGAGAGAGAGGATATCCTAGACAAAACAAGGCCGATAATGCTGTTTCTTGCCCCCTTTTTCTTCTGCTATCTAGGTATGCAAGTGGATATGCGACTACTATGGGGTGGAGCCATAATAGCAGTCATTTTGACAATAGCTGCTGTACTTGGTAAAATCACTGGTTGCTATATCCCAGCCCGCTTTGCAGGCAAGATGAACCACACCGAAAGCATGATAGTCGGCATAGGTATGGTACCGAGAGGTGAAGTAGGCTTGATTATAGCAGGGGCTGGACTCTTGGCAGGAGCCATAGGCCGAGATTTATTTGGCGCAGCAGTTGCGGTTAGTGTGATAACGACTCTTATAACACCAGCGATGCTAAAGCCCTTTTTCAAAATACCTGCTAAATCAGCCAAAAGCACAGGTAAGCCTTTACAGCAAGAGGAATAGGCACCTCAAGCGCTCGTTGCAGAGCATGAGCAGCTGCCTAGACTGCTCAAGGTTGCCAAATAGGACGACAGCGTTTAAAATAACCAAAGCCCCTGTAGCTCAGGGGATAGAGCACCGGCCTCCGGAGCCGGGCGCGAGGGTTCAAGTCCCTCCAGGGGCGTTTTGTTTTAAGGAAATTGACTGAGTTGAAAGAGAAAGACAAGATAATCGAGATTCGCTGGCATGGGAGAGGTGGTCAAGGCGCAGTAACATCGGCTGAACTACTGGCACTGGCAGCTATAGAAGAAGGTAAATTCGCTCAAGCATTTCCCAGCTTCGGACCAGAAAGAAGGGGAGCGCCGGTGCTTGTCTTCAACCGTGTTAGCAATACCACGCCGATTAGAGCCAGAGTTTCAGTAACAAACCCCGACATCGTGGTAATCTTGGACCCGGGCTTAATTGACATCACAGATGTTACCGCAGGATTAAAGGAAGACGGCGTTATAGTAATCAATACCACCAAAACATTGGTTGACATAAAGTCAGAATTGAGCGGCCCATGGAAGTTAGCCGTCGTTAATGCCACTTCTATTGCTAGAGAGACGATTGGCGTCCCAATTGTTAACACTACCATGCTCGGTGCTTTGATAAAGGCTACAAACATAGTAGAACTAGAGTCACTAGCAGAGCCATTCAAAGAGCGCTTCGGGGCTAGAGCCAAAGGTAATACGGATGCTTGTCGCAAAGCATATGAAGAAACTGAAACAGCTGAACTTAGCGGTGTGGTTAAAAAGCCAAGCAAAACGTTCGAAGCGGAAACATTTCCATCCTGGCGGGAATTGCTACCCGGCTGTGTTATCACTGAAGCGGGTAATGCTAAGCAGTATCGCACTGGGGATTGGAAATCAGAGCGTCCAGTATGGGACCATAATAAATGCATAAAATGTGGAATTTGTTATCTTTTCTGCCCAGAAGGATGTATCGGACAAAATGAAGATGGATACTTCGAAGCCAGTCTGTACTACTGCAAAGGATGCGGCATTTGTGCCCGCGAATGCTGGACAGAAGCTATAAAGATGGTAGAGGAAGGATAAAAGATGGCAACAAAGCGAGTAGGCATGGAGGGTTCTTTCGCCATAGCTGAAGCCATCAAACTGGCTCGTGCCGAAGCTATAGCTGCTTATCCTATTACACCTCAGACTCATATTGTGGAGCGGTTAGCTGAATTTGTAGCCAATGGTGAGCTAGATGCCGAATATATTCCTGTAGAATCAGAACACTCGGCAATGAGTGCCTGCTTAGGGACTTCGGCTGTAGGCGCCAGAACTTTTACTGCTACAGCCAGCCAGGGGCTGGAGCTTATGCATGAGGTCCTATATGTGGCATCAGGACTCAGACTGCCAATAGTTATGACAGTAGCCAACAGAGCACTTTCAGCACCATTGAGCATCTGGACAGACCATTCTGATATAATGGCGGCCCGTGATTGCGGTTGGATCCAGATATTTGCCGAAAATGCTCAACAAGCCTTTGATTTGATGTTGTGTGCCTTCCGTATCGCTGAAGACCCAGCTGTCTTACTACCTACAATGGTTAACATCGATGGATTTTACATTTCACACACAATCGAACCTGTTGAATTCTTAGATCAATCAGTAATAGATAAATTCCTTCCCGAATACCAGTACCCTTATCCTCTTGATACAGATAAGCCGGTGACCATGGGCGCATTTGGTCCTCCATTCATTTACACTGAGACCAAGAAGGCACACGAGGTCGTATTAAGAGACTCTAAGAAAGTAATTCTCAAAGTGTGGCAAGAGTTTGGAAAGCTCTCGGGGCGTAATTACGCACCAGTAGAGAGTTACAAAACGGAAAATGCTGATGTTCTGCTGCTATGTATGGGGAGTTTCAGCGAAACAGCTATGATGGCTATTGATAAGATGCAAGCGGAAGGGGAAAAGGTAGGACTAATAAGGTTGCGTTTATGGCGACCATTTCCCGTTGAAGAACTACGCCAGGCTGTAAGCAAAGCTCAAGTGCTTGTAATCCTTGACCGGGCCATTTCTTTAGGAGGTGCACCGCCAGTGTGCTCTGAGATACAAGCAGCACTTTACCCGCTAAAAACCAGGCCGAAGATTATAAGTTTTGCAGGCAGCCTGGGCGGAAGAGAAATCTCCGCTAAAGGATTCGAAGAACTGATTCATCATGGGGTGGGGAAAGCGAAGCGAGGCGAGCTTGACGAATTCGAGATTATAGGAGTTAGAGATTAGTGGAAAGTCTAGCCATATATGCCCCAAGATTAGTAACAAACAAGGAATATTTTGCCCCAGGACATCGTGCCTGCATGGGTTGTGGTGAAGCATTAGCTGTAAGGCTTGTGTGTAAGGCTCTGGGTAGAAATGTAATAATTGCCAATGCCACCGGCTGTATGGAAATAGTTTCGTCACAAATTCCGTCCACATCTTGGGAAGTTCCCTGGATTCACACCCTATTTGAGAACACCGCAGCCGTGGCTTCCGGAATAGAAGCCGGAATAAAAGTCTTGCGCCGCAAGGGTAAATATGACAAGAAAACCAAGGTGGTAGCTATGGCTGGCGATGGTGGCACTGCTGATATAGGCTTTCAAGCTCTATCCGGTGCCCTTGAAAGAGGCCATGACTTCATATACATATGCTTTGATAATGAGGCATATATGAATACCGGCATTCAGCGCTCCAGCTCAACTCCATTTGGTGCCTCGACCACGACATCACCAGCAGGCAAAGTTAGCATAGGACAGACTACATGGAAGAAAAACTTGCCGGCTATCGCTGCAGCTCATGCCATCCCTTATGTGGCCACAGCATGCCATAGTTATCCTTTTGACCTTATGAGCAAGATTAGTAAAGCCGTGGAAGTCAAAGGACCATCGTACATTCATATATTGTCGGTTTGTCCCACCGGCTGGCGACTACCTTCAGATTTAACGATCAGGGCAGGACGACTGGCTGTTGAGACAGGCATTTTCCCTCTCTATGAGGTGGAAGAAGGCAAATATACGCTGAATTTAGATTTCCCGAAGCTACGTCCTGTAGAGGATTATTTCAAATTGCAAGGAAGATTTCGCCACCTTTCGAAAGAGACAATATCCCAAATCCAAGAAATGGTAGCCACTAAATATGCCGAACTTAAGAAGAGGGCTACCAGGAACGATTATTAACAATGAATGAGAAGGTTAACGCTATCATAAATAAATACAACGGGGATAAAGGCCAACTGGTTTCCATACTTCAGGATATCCAGACTGAATACTATTATCTTCCCAAAGAGGCCCTTATTCAGGTAAGTGAAACCATAGGCATACCTGCAAGCCGAATATACGACGTAGCTACTTTTTTTAGAGCTTTTAGTCTTGAACCCAGAGGCAAGCATCTAATTAACGTTTGCCTGGGCACTGCCTGTCATGTCAGAGGTGCCGCCAGAATATTAGAAGAAATTGAACGAAATTTAGCTATCAAGCGAGCTGAAACCACCAAAGACCGCAAATTCACGCTGGAGACAGTCAATTGTATGGGATGTTGTGCCGTAGGACCAGCCGTGAAGATCGACGGTGAATATTTCGGGCATATGAGCTCAGACAAAGTAGACAATGTGCTGACCAAATTTGAGTGAGTGCTAACACAAACGAGATGCCAAACAAACTCTGTTCAAAGCAAGATTTAGAGGCTCTGCAAAAAGAACTGATAAATGGGAGAAAGTCAGACAGGGTATTTATTTCGGTCTGCAACGGTACCGCTTGCCATCCTTATGGTTGCGCCCAACTCATAGAAACATTTAAGCAAGAAATATCACAACAAGATCTGGGAAATAAAGCAGAGTTGAGAATAACAGGTTGTCATGGTCTCTGTGAGAAAGGCCCGATCGTAGTTATTCAACCTGGCGATATTTTCTACCAACAAGTAAAGTTGGAAGACGTACCTGAGATACTACGCGAAACCATCAGTAAAGGAAATATTATCGACAGGTTGCTTCACACCGACCCAACTACCGGCAGCAAGATTGTGCATAGGCATGAGATTCCTTTCTATCGGAAGCAAAAGCGGAATATCCTTGGGAATAATGTCGAAATAAATCCAACCAGGATAGAGGATTATATCGCCATTGGTGGCTACACAGCTCTAGCCAAAGCTCTTTTCGAGATGACTCCAGAGCAGATAATAGAACAAATCAAGCGCTCTGGTCTAAGAGGACGAGGCGGCGCAGGTTTCCCCACTGGAACAAAATGGGAATCATGCCGTCACGCCCCTGGAGACATAAAGTATGTCATCGTGAACGCTGACGAGGGTGATCCTGGAGCTTACGCTAACGAAGGGTTACTATCAGGCAACCCACATAGTGTACTCGAAGGTCTGATTATCGGTGCTTATGCCATCGGAGCTAATCAAGGATATGTCTACGTTCGCAACGAATATCCTTTAGCATTAGCTAATATAACAACTGCTCTAAACCAAGCGCAGCAGTTAGGGCTGCTCGGGGAAAATATACTGGGCTCAAGATTTGACTTAAATGTCAGCATAACCAGAGGTGGCGGTGCTTTCGTTTGCGGTGAGTCCACGGCTTTGATGGCATCTCTTGAAGGCAAGGTTGGAGAGCCAAGAGCCAAATATGTACACACAGTGGAAAAGGGCCTTTGGGATAGGCCCAGTGACCTGAATAATGTAGAAACCTGGGCTAACGTGCCTGTGATAATCAATAAAGGCGCTGATTGGTACCGTACGTTAGGCACTGACAGCAGCAAGGGTACAAAAATTTTCTCCCTGGTGGGTAAAATTAGTAACACAGGTCTGGTAGAAGTGCCAATGGGCATAACCCTCAGGGAAATCATCTATGATATCGGCGGAGGTATCAGAGGAGGAAAAAAATTTAAGGCAGTGCAGACTGGCGGACCTTCTGGTGGCTGCCTCCCTGAAAAATTCCTTGACTTGCCAGTAGACTTCGATGAGTTGACTAAAGCTGGCTCAATGATGGGCTCAGGCGGCATGATAGTTATGGATGAGACCACATGTATGGTAGACATCGCTAAGTACTTTCTTACCTTCCTCGAAGAGGAATCTTGCGGTAAGTGCGTGCCATGCCGTGAGGGAATAAAGCGAATGCGACAAATTCTGAATGACATTACTGAAGGTAAAGGCGGCGAGGAAGACATCGACCTTCTGGAACAGCTTTCCGCCACACTTGTAGATAGCTCTCTCTGTGCTCTAGGTAGCACGGCACCGAATCCTGTTATTACCACTATCCGCTACTTCCGGGACGAGTACGAAGCACACATTAAGGAAAAGAGATGCCCCGCGGGTGTCTGCAAAGCTTTAATCAGTTACTACATAATAAAAGAAAAATGCCCAGGCTGTGGACTTTGTGTCAAAGCTTGCCCTCAGGATGCCATAACCTTCATTGGCAAGAAAAAACCGGTAGCTCTGGATGAGTCGAAATGTATAAAGTGTGGAGCTTGTTACGACGTCTGTAAACTAGGAGCTGTAGGGAGGAAATAGATGGTAACCTTAACTATCAACGGACGTGAAGTTAAGGCTGAGAAAGGCCAGACAATACTTCAGGTAGCCAGAGAAATCGGTATTGACATACCCACCTTATGCCATAATGAAGCCTTAGAACCATACGGCGCCTGCAGGCTCTGCATTGTAGAAGTTTCCAAAGGAAAGCGTACGGAAATAGTCACATCCTGTCTTTATCCGGTGGAGGAAGGATTAGAAGTAAAAACTGACTCTCCCAGAGTCATAAGTAATCGCAAAATGATTTTGGAACTACTACTGGCACGGTGTTCTAAAAATAAAGTTATACAAAGACTCGCATCACAGATGGGCATTGAACAACCATCTTTTAAATCTGAGTACCTGGAAGACAACGACTGTATTGTATGTGGCTTATGCGTTAGAGCTTGCGAGCAAGTTGTCGGCGTAAGCGCTATTAGCCTGGTCAATAGAGGCATAACCAAAGAACCAGCATCACCCTTTCTAGAACCAGCTGCAGACTGTATAGGCTGCGGTTCTTGCTACTATATATGCCCAACTGGCGCCATAAAAATGGAGGACAGAAAAGATACTAGGATAATCTATAACTGGAAGGTAGAATTCAAACTTAAGAAATGCAAAGTATGTGGGAATTACTGGGCACCGGAAAAACAGTTAGACTACATCAAGAAAAAGTGGAATCTACCTGAAGATTTCTTCGATATCTGTCCCACCTGCAAATAGCTCTATACTAGACAAGAGCCGCGCCTGGACTCCTTGACTATATCTAACTACTTGAACTATACTCTTTCGCTGCGGGGTGTAGCGCAGTGGCTAGCGCGCATGGTTTGGGACCATGAGGTCGGAGGTTCAAATCCTCTCACCCCGACTTGTTATAGTAACCGCTGACTGAGCACATCAAAACACGGGCCACAGCACAACAGAACATCATGCCTCCAAATGCGATTTCTGTACTTTTCAATCGCCCTCCACATCTACTGACAGAAGGGGCATTTGATAGGAGAATCAATTACTGTGGCTTTGATATGAATTCTGCCATGGCGGCTGCACGTGAGCTGATAGTACGCCCGCACTACTCTAGTATCGGCATCATCCATTGTTGTGCTTGAAGTATAGCTAATTACACTAACTGCCTCTTTCGCTCCATTGCCATTATATGATGCACCACATTTGGGGCATCTCGTTGCATCGGGTAGCGCAATGCAACCACATCTCGAACATTGGACCTTATCTCTTACTGCCTGCATCATTAAACAAACCTCCTCCCTTTAATCAATGCCATTTATTTATAGATTAGCGGCAGGCTCGGACTTATTAGTAAATTCAGCTTTAATCGTAAAGTCGGCCCAAATACCAGGAATTTGACGCCGTATCACGATAAATATCGCAAATAATGCCTTTGCTCGTCCTAACCCTGAAGTAGCTCTTCAGAATTTGCTGCTCGAAGAGTTGCTCGGATACCTGCCATTGTTGATATATTCTGGTCACTCGCTCCGCTTTGCCATTTCTGGCAATAGTCAATGGTGTGCCTTCAATATTAGCGTTTACTTTCAACTCTTCTGGTTTCTCAAGTAGCTTAGCCATTTCTAACCTCCGCAATTTATTTGAATAAAGGCAATCATCGCCTCTTATTCTCATCTCCTAATTTTCTGATAACCCCGATAACCTTTCCTTGAACCTCAATATCCTGGGGATTTACATAGAGAGGCTCCATCTGGGAATTAGACGGCTGAAGACGAATTATTTGCTGCTCTTTAAATAGTCTCTTCAAAGTCACCTCATGCTTGTCTTTCAGCCAGACAGCAACCATGTCTCCATCATCAGCTGTATTCGCCATCTCCATTAAGACAACATCTCCATCGTCAATCAGGGCATCAATCATTGAAAGGCCTTTCACTCTCAAGGCATAGATTTCCTTACCTTGAGTCAGCTCGTCAGTCAATTCTAATGTATCTATAGCTTCGTTTTTCCATGTCTCTGAATCTGGCACAGGGATTGGTTCACCTGCAGCAATGCTACCTAATAGCGGTACCCTAACAACGTTTTTTCTATCAAGGAGCTGAATGCTTCTGAATATCTCTGGATCTCTATGAATATGACCCTCTCTCTCCAGTATATTCAAATGATGCTGAACAACAGCTGTAGAACTTATATTGCACCCTTTTAGAATATCTCTAACCGTAGGTGCATAACCTCTGTCCTCGATAAAACCACGGATAAACTTCAGTATTCGTTGCCTTGTCTCACTTACACCTGGCTTTCTCATAATAGACACCCTTATTTAAACACATGTTTTACAAACCAATGTTCTACAAACAAGTGTACACATCTTCTAATCATTTGTCAAGACCCTGGGTGAAATTTAGAGGCAAAAATTTTAAAAATTACAGTGGAGTGAGGTTGTTAGATAATAAGTTATCGTACCGGATAAGGTAACAGGAATAGAGGTATGGTCAGGAGTACTGAATCAGCTAAATGATTTCAAGACCTTACAAATTTAATACCTTTGTTAAAAGCTGCCAGATTGGCTTCGATCTCTTTAGGAAAAGTCTCACGCAACACTGATTCTACAGACCTCTTGTCCAGAGGCAAGACACCAGCACCTACCAGGGCCCCGATAAGAATTGCATTGGCAAACATATGGCTCCCCATTTTCTGTGCTTCTTCTGTGGCATTGATAATCCATGTTTGAGATGATAGCTCTTTCACCGTCTCGATCAGCTTATCTAAATCAGGATACTCAGCATGACCACCAGTAACATCAATTGAGTATATAGGCCTGGGATTTATTATAGTTATAACGTTGGGATTGCCATATCGGCCAAGCATTCGCAATGTTTCCACTGGCTCCATACCCAGGATAATATCAGCGCAACCATCAGGGATGAAGGGGCTATACTGCTTCTCTCTGGAGATTCTCATATGGCTCATCACCGGACCCCCACGCTGGGACGCTCCATATGTTTCCCCAACAGTTACAAAATAACCATCCCTCACAAAAGTATTGCCAATGATTAAAGATATCATCACATTGCCCTGTCCTCCGACGCCGGTTATAATCAGGTTGAGCGGGTCTTTCGCCAGCTGTTTTTTCGTCATGCTGCCTCCCTTATGATGGCACCCTGTGGACACACGCTTACACACACCCCACACCCACTACAAATAACCTCGTCTACCTTAGACTTGCCAGCTTCTTTATCCCATGTAAGTCCCGGACATAGAAAAACTCTGGTACACAATCTGTCACAGCCACAGGCTTCTCCAATGCATTTCTCAGCATCTACATATACTCTATATGGCGGCTTCTCTTTTTTAGCCCTCACTAGCTCGCACTCCCGCCTCATTATAGCTACTTTGGCGCCACCACCTTCACTCATCATATTCAGCAGTGTTGATGTAGTACCCTTCAAGTCAAATGGGTCACAGACCTCAACATATGCACCCAAAGAGCGGCACAGAGCTTCCATGTTTATCACTTTTGTCGGTTTTCCCATAGCTGTCATCCCGGTACCTGGATGAGGTTGGAAACCAGTCATAGCAGTAGCACTGTTATCGAGAATGACAAGGATAAAATTAGACTGATTATAAATGCCATTTATCAGTGCCGGTATAGTAGCATGATAAAAAGTAGAATCGCCAACCACAGCGAGCACTGGCTGGTCAAAACCAAACTGCGCCAATTTACCTAACCCGTTAGCCACACCAGCTCCAGCGCCCATGCAATGCATTGTCCTAACCTGAAAGAAGCCGGCAGGACCCAATGCCATGGAGTAACATCCGATATCACCAGTAACAAATCCATCGCGCCCATCCAGTTTAAGCGCGTTCTTAATTGCCCAGAATGTGGCACGATGAGGACAACCAGCACAAAAAGTCATGCTTCTTTCAGGAACATTACCTTTAGCAAAAGTTTCAGCCTTTTTGCTGTATTCAACATCACGAGGTTCGTATGTTAGCCCAAGTATGATAGATATCGCTTTAATGACCATATCTGGATTCAACTCTCCATAAGCGTTTATATGGCCTGAGCGCTTGCCATAGAAATTGGGGCGTGGGCTCGACGGTGGCAGATTAGCAACTATTTCCATAATATTACGCTCAAGGAAGGGATCTATTTCTTCCACGAACAGTATTTTTTCTGACTTACTGAGATGCTTTCCGACAAAGTTCTCTGGCATCGGCCACAAAGTTCCCAATTTGAGAATTCCCACCCTATCACTCAGTTTCAATGCCTTTACTGCATCTTGAGAATACAGCCAACAGCTACCAGAAGTTACGATCAGCAAATCAGCTTTATCCGGCCCGATATATCTATTAAACTGCGATGATTCGAACATCTCTCGCGCCTTATCTATTTTTATGTGCAAAAAGTAGTGCCGCAATGAACTCGGCACTGGCATGAATGTAGTAGGCATTACATTTTTTAAATCGTGTACTTGGTCGAAATGAGCCTTGTGTTGTTTCTTCAGCAGCTCACCGAGACTTACATTACCCCGGGCATGTGCAATACGAGTTACACTGCGCAACATACAGAGAGTACCTAACTCCTCGGCGAGGTCAAAGAGCCATTTTGTCATATCCTTTGCCTCTTGAAAGTCACCTGGTTCTACCAGTGGAATATCCAGCCATTGGGCTATCGGCCGCGTATCCTGCTCGTTGGAGCTGGATATGGCCGACGGGTCATCGCAGCTTACCAGAACTAGGCCCCCTGTACCTATGCCGGTCATGACCAAGTTTGCCAGGAAATCAGAGACGACATTTACCCCGTTTTGTTTCATTGCAACAAGGGCTCTAATACCAGCAAAAGAAGCACCAGCGGCAGCTTCCATAGCTACCATCTCGTTTATAGACCACTCTACATAAATCCCCATTTTTTTCGCCACCTGGGCTAAGCTGCCCAGAATTTCTGATGATGGTGTACCTGGATATGCAGCAGCAAATCCTATCCCGGCCTCCAATGTCCCACGTGCAATAGATTCGTTACCAATCAAGAGATGACTGGTGCCAGGTGCGTCTATCTCAATATTCGCCATATCGCTACCTCCTCGTTTCTACACTTCTAATCCAGTAGCTTTTTGGTTAATCTCGGTGATAGGCTGACATAAAGCAAGTTACTCCTATCACCACTCTTTTTTACGATCTCACTCAATGAGCGCTTCTTCTTGAGCAGGGATGCTTCTTTCAAATGTGCCAGGCTTGCCGGAGACAGAGTATCAATTTGAAGTTTCCCTTTCCTCTTAGCTATACCCATAAGTTTAGCACCATTATCAGTACGAACTATAACAGTATTCCAACCTTCAATACCCTCAACAGAGCCAACTGAAATATCAGCAAACTCTGATGTCATATCCAAACAATAAGCGCAGGTTGGCATAGTGAACTTTTTGATTTGCTCCAATTGAAAAGAGGTTCTGCCTGATTCAGTAAAAACATCGAATCTATTAGCTGGCGGTGGGGGAATATCAAATTTTTTGACTTCCGACAAATCAAGGTTCTCTTTCAAGAATTTATAGAATGTGTCCGGAGACAGAGCCCAGGTGCAGAACAGTCCAATAATCAATCTAACATTATTTATGTTAACTCTATTTTGGGGTGGATGTGCTTTCATCTTGGATACCGCCAGAACCTGACATGGCATGGATACTAATCCCAGCTTGCTATCATTATCTTTGGGGATTTGATTGTATCTCTCTAATACAGGACAAGCCATGTAGCTAGAGCCGGCACATTGAAGCACCTCATCAACAGTTTGAGCCAAAAAAGGGCTTGGGGCTTTGTTATCTGAAGTCTTTGTTAGAACTGCACCATCAATAAATCCCTCTGCCAATGCCAATGACAATAGCGTTGTTACAACACCACCATACTGCGCTTTCTCTCTGATAACTGTATCTGTTGTCCTCGCCATCAATACTTCCTGTGCAGTACCTATTTCATTGTCGCCATACGGTATCCCGAATACTTTTTGACTAACTTCATTCATATCTGTATAAGTACGGGGGCAATAATCGTAGCACTGCGCCTCATCCACTCTTGTACAATTGTCCAGAAGTGCTATTTTACCTTTATGATAAACCAAATAAGGACAACCACCGACGCAGGCTCCACACAAGGCGCATAACCCAACATCAATAACTTCGTCAAACAGCTCCTTACAGCCTTTGCCATCCATACTCATAAGCTTCTCCTTTAGGAATATATACTAAGTTGCCACACTCAAAATTATCATCAAATACCGCGACAGACTCCACATACTTGCATTAATAAGAGAACATTCAACCGAAAATATCTCTGCATCTGCACATCATCATTTAAGCTATCTTAGTACTACAGTCAAACGTTGGCTAAAAACATAGAACTAACATTTTCCCAAAAACAGGTGTTTATCTAATGGCAACAACTTCTATCCCCACTAGGAAATTGTCTGGGATCTTTTTTACAACTACACGCGAACGCGCCGGAGGATTTTTAGGGAAAAGGCCCCATAAATCTCATTCATGCCGCTGAAATTTGCCATATCTCACAGGAAAACTGTTATTTTAACAACTCTATCGAGTCGGCTACCCGCCAACTCTAACGCCTTCTTTACATTACTAAGCGCAAGCTCAGTAGCCATCCTTATATCGCCCGTTATCATTCATCTTTGCGGGAAACCATGCCAGACACGAAAAGAAATCCACCTGCTTCAACGACATGGGAATAATGCCCGCCTTTTGTCAGTATGTCTGCGTCACGAACTCTCTTTTTGATAATAGACCCCTTCGATAGGTCATCTCCACCAACAAAAGCCTGATCATTTTTCAATACGGTTACTTCTGGAATTATAGCACAATACTTTAGCTCCTTTATAAGATATAAAGGATAAGGCAACTATCCCCTCTTAACAAGTATAAATGCGAGATGTATAATGATAACTGCTAGGGTGGAGTTTTGCTAGATGTGTTGTGTGGGCAAGGGATATATGTGGCGGTCTGCCACCAAGGAGGTAACCCAACATGGAATTTCTCTTGCTTTTACCCATCTTGGCAATCATTATTGCGCTAATCATATTGATTGTCCGACAGGCATTGTCATAAATGCTTAAAAACTGTCTCCACCCTAGCATAATTAACCTCTTGTACCCTCTACTTGTTGTCAAGGGATAGTTGCCAAGGATAAAATAACTGTCCCCAAAATAACAAGCCTGGATTTAAGGAGAAGTGGAGTTATATGTGGAATGTGTGGCCTGAATTTACAAGTGGTCGCTTGCCTTGAAAATAATATGTCTCTGCCAGTCTGATGAAGATTTAGGAAAGTCGGTACGGAAATGAGCCCCTCGGCTTTCCTGACGAACTAGAGCAGCCTCAGCTATCAGGCGAGCATTCAATACGGTATTATTCAGTTCATAGGAAGGGCGGTCTGTCGGTTCAGGCAATAAAGCCTGCCAGGTAGCTAGCATAGCCACAGACTCAGACAGACAATCGCCAGAGCGAACAATGCCCACCTTATCCCAGAGAAGAGACTGCAAATTTGATAAATTTAGCTGCGAGACAGTTTTTAATTTCTTACGTTTCTCAAGTTGGTAACAGTCAGGTCTGGTAGTTACTGATGTCAGCTTGGACTTGGATACTTCCCGAGTTTTCTCTATAATCCTTTTACTGAAGACCACTACTTCAAGTAACGAATTCGAGGCCAATCTATTAGCACCATGAACACCGGTGCAAGCGGTTTCGCCAGCAGCGAATAGGCCGACGATATTAGTCTCTCCCCAGGTATTGACTTTAATACCCCCCATCAGATAATGAGCAGCCGGAGCTACCGGGATAAGACCTCTAGTGATATCTAACCCATGATCAAGGCAGAAGCGATAAATATGAGGGAAGCGCGTGGCAATCCTGCGAGCAGGTATATGAGTAACATCCAGAAATACTCTATCACTACCAGTTTTTCTCATCTCATAAATAATACTCCTGGCCACTACATCCCTAGGTGCTAGCTCAGCTTCTGGCGTATAGTCGGACATAAAGCGATAGCCATCTACATTACGCAAAATGCCACCTTCGCCGCGTACAGCTTCACTGATGAGAAACGGTGGAACTCCGGGAAGACGAATAGCAGTCGGATGAAACTGGAAAAACTCCATATCGGTAATTTCAGCACCTGCCTTAAAAGCCAATGCAATACCATCACCAGTGGCTACCTCAGAGTTAGTAGTATACTTAAAGAGTCGCCCTGCACCACCGGTAGCTAGGATAACAAAGCGACATTCATAATCTTCAACTAAGCCTGTACGGCAATCGAGAGCTTGTACGCCCTTGACTCTCCCATTTTTTATCAGAATTTGAGTGGCTAAGCAATATTCGAGGACGTTTATCGAAGACATGCGCACCCGTCGGCTGAGGGTAACTTCAATATGCTCACCAGTGGCATCACCACCAGCGTGTATGATACGAGGAACGCTATGGGCAGCCTCTCTGGTTAAGGCGATCTCACCATCTAGTGTATCGAAGGGGACACCGAATTTTATAAGGTCAGCAATACGGTCAGGTGCCTCATTGACCAGAATGCGCACTGCCTCAGTATCACACAAGCCATCACCAGCATTCACTGTGTCTTGGAAATGAAGCTCCGGAGAATCATTTTTTCCTATAGGAGCAGCAATACCCCCTTGAGCGTGCCTGGTGTTGCAATCTTCAATGCTGCCCTTAGTTAATATCAGAACACTGCCCGCCTCTTTGGCTAGCAGGGCGGTATAAAGTCCAGCAATACCACTGCCAACTACAACATAATCATAAATCATTATTCCAACTCTTTTATTTTATTGCCAACGACTGCATTTCTGCCTGCAGCGACCACGGGCTTGTTCTATCTATAGTAACATCTACTAATTGTCCTATGCAATCAACATCACTTTCAAAGAAGACTAGTTTATTGCTCCGTGTGCGCCCGTACCATTTAGCACCTTTCTTGCCTTCTACTAAAATCTCCACTGTTTTACCTGTAAGCTGGGAATTGAGATTACCCGCTATCTCGGCTTGAAGTGTTTCAACTCTGTTCAGGCGGCCTTTCTTGATTTCAGGCGTAACATTATCTTCAAATTCTCTCGAGGCGATAGTACCAGGGCGTGGAGAATAGGCAGCGACATGAACGGTATCGAACCTGATTTCCTCAAGCATAGCCAACGTGCATTCAAACTGCTCCTCGCTTTCATTGGAAAAGCCAACAATCACATCGGTGCTCAGGGCTACCCCAGGAATACAATCTCGTATAACACCAACAAGCTGTCGGTACTGTTCTACTGTATACCCTCTACGCATTGCTTTGAGGACATCATCATCTCCCGCTTGGAAGGGAAGATTTATATACTCGCAGACCTTATCGAGGCAAGCGATTTTTTGTATAAGCTCTCTGTTCATGTTTTTAGGGTGATTGGTTAAAAAACGAATCCTAGTTAAATCGCCAATATCATTTAGTTCGGTGAGCAAATTGCCAAGTTCAGGCCGTCCCGGCAGGTCATGCCCGTAAGAATTGACATTCTGGCCCAGCAAGGTAACCTCCCTTACGCCACACTTTACCAACTCTCTCACATCGCAAACCACTTCCTCAATTGGCCGACTTCTTTCTCTCCCCCGACGATAAGGCACAATGCAGTATGAACAGAAATTATTGCAACCTTGAATGATGGGGATAAAAGCGCTAACTGCTACTTCATTGTTTAAAGATAAGTGCACTCCATAATTAGGTATGCCAATATCCCGCTTTTCAGCCCAACTGAGCAATCCATCATAGTCACCGGGCTTGAAGAACACGTCGACGTATGGAAAAGTCTTCTCAAGCTGCTTAACATCAGAATTAACAAAGCAACCCGTAACCATTATAGAAAGACTAGGCTTACTATTCTTAATGCCCTTAAGGTAGCCAAGCATTCCAATAACCTTGTCTTCAGCGCTCTGCCGGACTACACAGGTGTTGAGCACCACCAGACTAGCATTCTGCAGCATATCTGTAGCTTGATAGCCGAGTAGCTCGAGATAATCAGCTATCCGTTGTGATTCTGCTTTGTTCATTTGGCATCCTATTGTCCAAATGTAATATTTAGGCATATCTATTACTCATCCTGCAGGATTGCCTTATTCGAATATGCTAACGTAAAGCGAGAAATCGTGCCAACCCAGACTGCACTCTACCAGATGTAAAAACTGTTCTCATTTTACCATCACTCTGGTATGTAGATTTAAGAGCACCCGATAAAAATGTATATTCCACAGTGTCGGAATCGAACCTAAATTACCCCCTCATTCCTGAACTGAGTTATCTCCTTGTCCAAATAGCCACCAATTTCTCTTAAAACTGATTCGGTATGCTCTCCTAGTTCGGGAGCAGCGATTTTAGTTTTAGCATCAGTCTTACTAAAATGGACAGGATAACGCGGTATTTTTATCTTTCCCAATCTGGGATGATCAAAATCCATAATATATTCGTTTTCCATTATCTGCGGATCGTCGACAAGTTCACATAATCTATTAACAGGAGCCACAGGTAAATCATGTTTGGCAAGGACTTTGAGCCACTCGTCTCTGGGCAGGGTTGCGAAAATCTGGTCAAAAAAAGCAACGAGTTGCTCGGAATTAGCACGTAGCTTCTCAGCCGAGTCGAACCTTTGATCACTCTCCAATTCAGGATGTTCTACTGCCTGACAAAGTGGTGACCAATATTTGTCAAACATACCCGCTGTTAAGATAAACCAGCGGCCGTCGGCACATTTGTAATAATTGCGAAGCGGGTGTTCTTTTGACCGTTGATGCCGTGGTGGTTCGAAACCGCCAACAAGAGTGATTAAAATATTGCAATAGAGCATATAAAGAGCAGTACTCAGAATAGAAACGTGTACTTCCTGCCCAATTCCAAAGCGCTCTCGCATCAATAGAGCAGTAATTATCTCATGGCTGGCCATAATCGACGTGGACTGGTCGATAATCCCAAACTGAGAAACAAGCGGCGCCATGTCCGGTTCTCCTACACAAAACATCATCCCTGACCTACCCTGACCTTGATAGTCAAAAGCACCCACATTGCGATCAGGACAATTTGGGCCATAGCCTGAAACCCAGGCATAGATAATCATCGGGTTAATTTTGGATAGTGTGGCATAATCCATCTTCAGTTTCTCCACAGCCGGCCTACGCACACTGGCAAGAAAAACATCCGATTTGCTTACCAACCGATAAGCTATTTCCCTGCCCCTTTCTTTATTCAAATCTATGGTCACGCTCTTCTTGCTGCGGTTGGCACCTTCATGCCATATACTACGCCCACCTTCAAGTTGCAGATGCACTTGTCCCACGAAATCCAGCTTTCGAATCGGGTCACCTGAGCCCGGCTGTTCAATTTTTATCACCTCCGCACCCAGGTCACCTAAAATAGCAGCACCACCGGGTCCAGCATGAAACATCCCAAGTTCTAAGACCCGGATTCCTTCCAATGGCTGATTCATGTACTTACCTCCGAAGTTATTTGGTCAGTTTTGTGGGTATGGCAGGATACTAATTTATGATTACATGTTTTGTGGATAAAGAGATTCGAGATTATTATTTACAACCTAATTACAACAGGCTAAAAGTCAATCACTGCACTGCAATCACATGTCTGACCATGGCGGAGGGAATGGGATTCGAACCCATGACCCCGATTTCTCGGAGCAACCGCTTAGCAGGCGGCCGCACTAGACCACTATGCGATCCCTCCAACATAAAAAGCTAAATGCAATATATCACAGTTTTTTTACTGCTTTCAACTCGAAGAATACCTGTTGACCTTTATTGAAATAAGCTATTTTGATATGATGCTTCAGTAGGAATAGATTATGGCTGAGACGGAAATTAATATCTCTGTGGAACGTAATTTAAGCGTCCGGCTGAAGAAAAACTGGCTTCAAAGAATAGCTCTTAAAACGCTTGAGGTTGAAGGTACTGTCTCATCGGCAGAGATAGGGCTGGTCATTACCGATAACAAGACAATTCAGAAACTAAATAGAACCTATCGAGGTAATGATAAATCCACCGACGTGCTTGCCTTCCGTATGATTCACAGCATGAATCAAGGAGATGAACAACTATTTGTGAATCCTCCCGATGGAGTGAATCATCTTGGCGAAGTAGTGATTTCATATTCTCAAGCCGTCCAGCAGGCCCAACAACATGGCCATGGTGTAGAACAGGAACTGGCATTATTAATTGTCCACGGAATACTTCATCTTTTAGGATATGACCATGAACTCCCACGCGAGAATCGGCAGATGAGAGCTAAAGAAAAGGAGATTCTAGGGAGACTGGAACTCTTGTAAACTCGAAAATGGCACAACCATTTCGCATATGGCATGATATATATATATTATTGGCAGCGCTGAAATATCCCACACCTATGACTGCTGTGTATACTTAATCGACGCCGGCGAGCTCATTCTCATTGATACCGGTGCTGGAAAAAGTTTTAACCGCCTGATAGATAATATTCTCGCCCTGGGTTTCGCCTCAGAAGAATTGAACTCAATAATCGCCACTCACAGCCATATCGACCATATAGGCTCTTTATCACGATTCAGACAAGAATACGGCACTAAAATAATAGCCTACGAGCCGGATGCTCAGGCTATTGAGACAGGTGCTAGAGTAGGCGCCGAAACCTATGAGGTAGGCTACCAGCCATGCCCGGTAGATATACATTTAGAAAAAGCTGAACGCTGTCTTCGTTTTGGTAAGTATGTGCTAAAAATTATTCACATCCCCGGTCATACTAAAGATAGCATAGCCATTTACACAGACGTTGCCAGCAAGAGAATACTCTTCGGACAAGACGTAAACGGATCGTATGAGGCTATTTGGGGAGGTAAGCCAAACCAAGCAATCACTTCACTTCAAAAATTGATGGAACTTAAGGCCGACATATTGTGCGAAGGACATTTCGGCATCTACCCGCCAGATGCAGAGGTAAACAAATATATAGACGACTGCCTCCATCAGCTACAACAAAGAACCAGAGGTCTTCACGAGAGATTCCTACAACTTTACCACTCTCGGCTTTATCCTACACTTCTCAGCAGCAACTATAGCACTTATCTGGTTAACGGTAAGGTCTAGATTATCTGTATGGTTTATTACGACATAGTCAAAAAGGGGTAAGCTTTTCATTTCTTCCTGAGCTTTACTTAACCGCAAATCTAGCTCAGCCGAAGACAATCCATAACGCTGTTCCAACCGACTAACCAATTCGCTCATTGATGGTGGCATAAGGAAAATAAAAACAGCATCAGGCAAAACCTGCTTGATGGTAGCTGCTCCCTGAACATCTACTTTTACGATGGTATCCTGCCCCTTTTTCAAGGCTTCCCTCACTTCTTGCTTAGGCACGCCATAGTAGTTACCATAAACTTCTGCCCACTCTAAAAACTGATTCGCTTTAATCATTTGACGGAATTTACCTTCGGACAAGAAATGGTAATCAACGCCGTCATTTTCTCCCTGACGTTTCGGACGAGTAGTCGCAGTCAAAACACGGTGGAAGAGAAAGCCAGCCTTTTTCATCCTGTCCAATGTAGCATCTTTACCAACACCCGAATAGCCAGATATAACGATAAAGAGTGGGTATTTGGATTGAGCCGTGTTTAACTTATCACGAGTCATTCTTATTCCTCATCAGTTCCTAAGTTGAAACCACCATCACGTATTAAATTTAATATCTGGCAAGTTCCTCCAACCCATCCCAGAAACCTGGGTAAGATATTTCGGCTACCTGGAAATTCCGGATTATAGTATTTCCTCTAGCAACCAGCCCGGCAATAGCTAAACTCATCGCCAGTCGATGGTCGAAATAGCTTTTGACCTCTGTTCCAAGTAAAGCTCTCCCCCCTTGAATAACCATACCATCGGGTAACTCTTCAATATTAGCACCAAGCCTAGAGAGTTCTCGAACTGTTGTCACAATTCTATCAGATTCTTTAGCCCGCAGTTCACCGGCATCTCTGATTACCGTCTTTCCTTGCACTGCACAGGCTGCCACAGCTAGCAGTGGTATTTCATCAATTAAGCGAGGCATTATATCTCCACCGATTTCAATTGCCCTCAGATGGCTGGACTCCACATACAAGTCCGCAACAGGCTCATTGCCTTCCAATCGTTGTTTCTCTACTCTAATCTTGGCACCCATAGCTAAAAGGACATCGATAATACCGGTACGTGTTGGGTTAACACCGCAATTTACTATTCTAATCTTGGCATTTTGATGAACAGCCCCGGCAACCAACCAGTAGGCCGCTGAACTTATATCACCAGGCACACGAATATCAACTGGGGCTAACGGAGCATCCAATGGTGATAAGAAGACATGGTATTCATCGCCTCCAAGCTTAGCACCCATACGTCTGAGCAGTCGCTCAGTGTGGTCACGAGACGGCTGCAGCTGTTCTACGGTGGTGTTCCCCTGAGCAAAAAGGCCAGCCAGCAAGATTGCAGATTTAATCTGAGCACTGGGCACCGGCAAGGAATAATCCACACCGTTTAGTTTCTTACCCCTGATAACCAAAGGTGCAAAGGAATCATTGCCACGTCCGTAGATTTCAGCGCCCATCAAACGAAGCGGCTCTACCAGACGTTTCATCGGTCGAGAACGAAGAGAAGAATCCCCAGTTAGAATAGAAAGAAAAGGCTGAGATGCAAGTATTCCACTGAGAAGACGCATCGTTGTAGCACTATTTCCAGAATTGAGAATATTCTTAGCTTCGGCCAAGCCCACACCACCGGCTCCATGAATGAGGATAGTTGATGGCTTATCTTTTTGTTTTTCCAGCTTTACTCCAAGTGCCGTCAGGCAGTTTATGGTTGAAGTACAATCCCTGCCTGGCGATAGATTGCTGATTTTACTGTCGCCTAAGGCTAAGCTGTTGAAGATGAGAGCACGGTGTGAAATAGATTTATCACCGGGTACAGCAATCTCTCCGACCAATTGCTTAGGTGGTGAGATTATTTTTAGCGGCGTCTTTCCAGCCATTTTCGCCTCGCCTCATTGGCAAGAGTTAGGACCTCCTCTATTTCATCAGTCCCATCAGCTATCAATCCACGTAGTTTTTGCATCTCGTCGATAAACGCATCAATCCAAGAGACAATAGCAGCCTGATTACTAAGGCAAATATGTGCACTGACCTCTGGATTTCCCGAAGCCAGACGAGTAAAATCACGGTAACCACTAGCTGCCAGACGCGACATCTTTTGCCAAGATGGATCTTTGGTAGTTACTGATACCAAAGCCACCGATAGTAGCAATGGCAAATGACTAATGCCCGCTACTAATCTGTCATGCTCTTCAGCTTCAATGATCATGGGAATGGCTCCCAGCTTATTTACCATATTTTTTACAATCCTCATTGCTGCTGGTTTAGTCTGTGGTAACAGCGTCAAACAATAAATGCAATTATTGAACAAGTCATCATTAGCAGCTCTAATGCCTGAAATTTCCTTGCCAGCCATGGGATGTCCACCAACAAAGCTTATCTTTGATGGTAACAATTCTTCCGCCCACTGTATAACCTGCATCTTAGTGCTGGCAGTATCGGTAACAATAGAACCATCTGACAACACAGGGGCTATTTGCTTGAAAATATCTTTTATAGCCAGGACTGGTACAGCAATGATGACAATATCAGCATCCTTGACTGCTTTCCGGAGGTCTAATTCAACCTTATCAACAGCACCCAATTTCAGAGCTAAAGAGCTTGTTTCTCGACGGCGGGCATAACCAATTATTTCAGCATCTCGCCAATTGTCTCGTTTCAAAGACAATCCTATAGAACCGCCAATAAGACCAAGCCCGATAATGGCTATACGCATCGCCCTATTATAACACTGCTCTAATTAACTTGAGAACTCATTTGAGAAAAAAGCCTTGATTTTGGCTCCATCATTAGATATACTCCATTTAGATTGGCTACAGAAATGGATAACTACATGGACTGGGATAATCTACCAATAAAAGCACTTTCTCGAGCACACGGAAACAGGATATGAAGCTAGCTATTACTGGTAAAGGTGGTGTAGGCAAAACTACGCTAACAAGCCTTCTGGCTCGGATATATGCCGCTGAAGGCAATAAGGTTATAGCCATTGATGCCAATCCCGATGCTAATTTAGCTACAGCCTTGGGTATAAGTACCGATGAATCTAGCCGCATAACTCCGATTTCCGAACTACATGAACTGATACAGGAACGCACTGGAGCTAAATCAAGCAGCTTTGGTACATTTTTTAAGCTTAATCCCAAAGTTGACGATATTCCTGAGCGGTTTTCAATCCAAAAAGATGGCATAAAGCTCCTGGTCATGGGAACAGTCAAAAAAGGAGGCAGCGGGTGTCTATGTCCGGAAGGGGCTCTGCTCAAGAGTCTAGTCAGCCATCTTGTTTTAAGTAGGTCCGAAGTGGTTGTTATGGATATGGATGCCGGCGTAGAGAACCTGGGACGCGGAACAGCTAAGGGTGTGGATGCTTTTCTCATAGTAGTTGAACCGGGGCAACGTAGCTTTCAGACAGCTCGAGCCATTCGAGATTTAGCTAGAGACCTGGGTGTAAAAAAATGCTATATTGTCGGTTCGAAAACACATGATGAAACTGAACGTCAATTTATTATTGATAACCTGCCTGATTTCGACGTTCTAGGTTTTATTAATTACCATCCTGAAGTCGCCAAAGCTGACCAGACAGGCAAAGGCGTGTTCGATACAGCTCCAGCAGTAATTACTGACGTCAAGAATATAAAGAAAAAGCTAGAACAAACCATTGCGAGGAGACAAGTTGAACAAAAAGACAATCAGAGACATAGCAGTCGAGAGAAAAAGAGTTCTAGTTAGAGTTGATTTTAATGTACCACTGGATATAAGGACAGGTGTCATTACCGATGATAGCCGTATCCGAGCTGCTATGCCCACCATAAAATACCTGGTTGACCATAAGGCAAAAGTTATACTGTGTTCTCACCTGGGACGTCCAGATGGCAAAGTGGTCGAAGAACTACGAATGTCTCCCATAGCAAAACGGCTCTCCCAATTAACAAAAGTACCAGTGTCAACTGTCTCTGATTGTATAGGTACTGACGTAGAAAAGGCAGTAAGCAAACTCAAGGAAGGCAATGTCCTGCTCCTGGAGAATATACGCTTTCATGCCGGGGAGGAAGCTAATGATTCCTCTTTCGCCCAAGCCTTGGCTGAACTGGCTGATATATATGTAGACGACGCCTTTGGCACTGCCCACCGAGCTCATGCCTCAACAGTAGGAGTAGCTAAGCATCTGCCAGCAGTCGCCGGCTTCCTGATGGAAAAGGAATTGAAGGCTCTCGGCGTTATTCTCACCAATCCTAAACACCCTTTTGCTGCCCTGTTGGGTGGTGCCAAAGTTAGTGATAAAATCGGACTGATTCAAAATATCTTAAACAAAGTTGACCTGCTGCTCATCGGTGGTGGCATGGCAGCTACTTTCTTGAAAGCCTCTGGCTATGAGGTAGGCCTTTCTTTGTTAGAAGCCGATAAGCAAGGTTTAGCCCATGAATTAATGGAAACCACCAGGCAAAACGGGGTATCTTTGTTCCTGCCCAAGGATGTTGTAGTAGCCAATGGCATAAACACAGAGGCGACAGGCGAGGTAGTCCCGGTAGCCAGTATACCAGCAGATAAAAGCATCGTCGATATCGGGCCGAAAACCATTGAGCTTTTCTCTGAGAACATAAAAAATTGCCAAACGGTTTTTTGGAATGGCCCCATGGGGGTTTATGAGATACCACAATTTGCTCGGGGAACTAAGGCCATGGCTGAACTATTAGCCAGCATGAAAGCAACAACTGTTGTCGGCGGTGGCTCAACAGCTGAAATCGTTGAAGAGATGAGCCTGATGCATAAAATGACACATGTTTCGACAGGCGGCGGTGCCAGCTTGAAGTTCTTAGAAGGAAAGATGCTGCCCGGTGTAACCGTGCTGCTGGATAATTAAATATGTTCTCACTAGAAGAAATAAAAAAAATAAGCCAAGTTTCACCAGCTAAGATAGTGATGCTTGTCATCGACGGCCTTGGCGGGCTACCTGATACTAAGACAGGTAAGACAGGTAAGACAGAATTGGAGACAGCTCATACGCCTTATCTTGACGAATTAGCTAAAAAGGGGATATGCGGACTTATTGATCCGGTAAGCCCGGGTATTACTCCAGGAAGCGGGCCGGGCCACCTGGCACTATTTGGATATGACCCACTCAGATTCACTATCGGTCGAGGAGTCTTAGAAGCACTAGGAATTGGATTCGAACTCAAAAAGAACGACGTTGCTGCTCGAGGTAATTTCTGCACAGTTGATAAAAAAGGGCTTATCACTGACCGTAGAGCTGGCCGTATTACCACAGATAAATGCATCGAACTGTGTACTCTACTAGCCCGCATCCAATTGCAGAGAGTTAAAAGCTTTGTCTTTCCAGTCAAAGAACATCGGTTTTCGTTCGTTCTGCGCGGCAGTGAGTTACATGCCGAACTCAATGACACTGACCCACAAAGGACAGGAGCAGCCCCATATCCAGCTAAGCACACAAAACAAATAGCCAAGTATACGGCTGATATCGTGAATGACTTTATCAGACAAGCGTCGGAAATCTTGGCAGGACATCACCCTGCCAATATGATTCTGCTCCGAGGCTTCTCTAAACTACCTGATATCCCGTCCATGAGTGATATATATAAGCTGATGCCAGCAGCCATAGCCGGCTACCCTATGTATAAGGGACTTGCCAGGCTGGTGGGAATGAAGGTATTCAGCGCCGAAGGTGGCATCCAGGAAGAACTTAAGGTTTTGGCCGATTGCTATAATCAACACGATTTCTTCTATGTTCATGTCAAACATGCAGACAGTGCTGGCGAGGATGGAGATTTCAATAGAAAAGTCAAAGTCATTGAGCAAGTTGATTCGGCTTTGCCTAAATTACTGGATCTAAAACCAGATGTTATCATCGTCACCGGCGACCATTCCACTCCAGCCATGCTGAAAGGGCACAGCTGGCATACAGTACCCCTCTTGCTTTATTCTCAATGGTGCCGGTCCGACAATGCTCAGGAATTCTCTGAATCAGCCTGTATCTCAGGCGGGCTGGGCAGAATTCCTGCCACAGATATCATGCCTCTAGCTATGGCTAACGCTTTAAAACTAACAAAATTTGGAGCTTGATATGCGAAAACCATTAATATCTGGTAACTGGAAAATGAACACCAAACTTGAAGAGGCTGAAGACCTCGTTCGAGCTATGCTGACTCAATTAGATAGTATAGACAATGTGGAAAAGGTGCTGTGCCCGCCATTTATCTCACTAGCTGCCATAAATGAGCTTATCAAAAGCACATCTATTAAGCTCGGCGCTCAAAACATGCATTTTGAGGACAAAGGTGCTTACACTGGCGAAATATCACCTCTTATGCTAATTGGACTATGCGATTTTGTCATCCTCGGCCATTCAGAGCGCAGACAATATTTCGCCGAGACAGACGAGTTAGTCAACAAAAAGGTAAGGAAAGCATTAGAATCTGGACTTAAACCTATTTTGTGTGTCGGAGAGAGCCTGGAAGATAACGAGGCTGGCATGACAGAGCAGAAAATCACCACACAGGTAAACGCAGGTCTGGCAGGGATAAATCCTACTACCCAACTGGTCATTGCCTATGAGCCGATCTGGGCTATCGGCACCGGGAAAGCAGCTACAGGCAAGCAAGCCAATGCTACAATCAGCCTAATTCGCAGCATACTGGCTAACATGTGGAATCAGGAAACAGCTAAAGCAGCGCGCATACTATACGGTGGTAGCGTGA
>Ga0209610_1000296_pt1 | contig 25837 bp, 17 predicted proteins | sample LakKivw275mmetaG_FD_184137 | JGI IMG/M metagenome (GOLD analysis project Ga0209610, IMG submission 184137) | Anoxic lake water microbial communities from Lake Kivu, Rwanda to study Microbial Dark Matter (Phase II) - Lake Kivu water 275m metaG... | ecosystem: Environmental > Aquatic > Freshwater...
TACCAGCTTGACTGCTTCCTCCCGAAGTTCCTTTGTGTATATGCCTCTTGGAATCCTTTCCATCCTGACACCTCCGTCTTTGTATTGTACATCAACTTTGGTGTCCACTAAAAGCATCATACCTCAGATCGGAGGGAATGTAAATTGCCTCACAAGTCGCACAAAAGGGACATGGCATGAAACCGCTGCGCCCCCATTGGCTTTCACATTATTGTTCTCTTTCCTTTGGCAATCATTCATCTTTGCTTATATACAAACGTGAGCAGTTGTAGTTTGAAGAGACGCCCTCGAATTCCCCGCCCCTCGTTCAATGCCTCACAATGAAAATGCTTGATTCTTTCTTCCGAAAGGGTAGAATTATCTGGGGGTGATGTTTGATCCCAAAAGGAAAGAAGAAAAACAAGTCCGCAGGCATCTCAGAGAAGGTCATTCGGCTCCTCGAGGTCTATACCCTCATAGCCCAGAAACAATTTCCTTCTATAGATTCGCTGGTGGAACGCTTTCAGGTTTCCAAGAGAACGGTGTTCCGTTATCTTGAGCTCATAAATATTATTGACCCCGTTGAATATGACAGAGAAAGAGAGGGCTATAAGTTCACCAACGGTGACCGCATTAAAAAACTCATGCTCTCGGATGAAGAGTTCCAGACCCTCCTTGCGGCAGGGGAATCAGTTTCTAAACTCGGAAAACCTTTCAAGGTGAATTTTCAGAGCCTTGTGGCAAGAATGTTCACATTCGGCGGCAAGGTTCCTGAAAAAGAGAAATCTCCCATCGTGATTAAAGCCCCAGACGCGATCTTTAGCGAAAAAATAGAGGGCATCCTCAAGGTACTTCTCACCTGTATTCAGGAGAAGCGGGCAGTTGACATCAACTACAAAGCCCGGCTCTCAAAAGAGGTGACGAAGCGCACGGTGGACCCATATGTTGTCGTCCTCTATGAGGGTATTTGGATACTTGTTGGTTTCTGCCACCTGAGAAAGATGATCCGGAGTTTTGCCCTCGACAGGATAATCGATATACAGGAGCGTAATCTTTATTTCACATCTCAGCCCGATTTCGATCTCAAGGCATACCTCTCCAGCCCTTGGGGTATCATCGACGGCAAGGAGGCGAGGGTCACCGTCAGGTTCAAGAAAGAGGTCTCTGACTACATCCTCAGAAAAGACAAGTGGCATCCCTCAGAAAAGAGAACGATCCTCCCCGACGGTGGGGTAGAACTCACATTTACTGTTGCCGGTACTGAGGAAATAAAAAAATGGATCTATTCCTGGCTACCAAATGTGGAGGTCATGAAACCCAAATGGTTCAGAAAACAGATCCAAAAAGAACTCACGCAGGCAGCCCGAGACCACCACTAATACCCAGAGTCCACTGGCTTTGTGACATGTGACTCTCCGCCCTTTGCTCTCTGCTCATAACTGAAATCCCCACAACATTTTTTTCAACTCCTTTTTCCCACTGACATACTGTTGTCATTGACGGGTCTTATACTTATGAGGAAAGGGGGGAAACATGGTGAAAAACGATGAAACTGACCATGTAGGCGACGTGTTGTGTGAATGGTGCCTGGTCAATAAGGCAGTAGGGAAATTCTTTGTACCCGGCAAAGGGGTCTATTACCTCTGTGAACAATGCAAAATGCTTGTTATGAGCGTCATTGTCGACTTAGGGTAAGGCTTTCACCCCGTATCATCGAATTATCAGCCGTTACAGCCCGGAATAAAGGGTGAAAAAAGAAAGGGAGGGTGTAAAACAATAACGAACTACCTGGCAAATATCGAGCTGAAGCAAGGCCAGTATTTCAGGAATATAGCAGTGTTCCCGGTCTGCACATCTATGAAAGGAAGTCCGCAGTACCCTACATTGAAAGAGGCTCTCGATAAGGGTCTGCTTACGATCACGGAGATAAACCGGGCGAGGGATGCAAAATGAGAAACGTAGGACGAATGTAAAGCGTACAGAGATGAAAATGAAAAACAACTATGTATTTATTGGCTACCTTGCGGCGCTCCTGACGACCTTCTCGGGGATTCCCCAGATCGTCCGCGTCCTGAAGCTAAAAGAATCCAGGGACATATCCCTGTGACAACGTCATTGTTGTTAGCAGGGATCCTCTTCTGGTTCATCCACGGTATCATGATACAGGATATGCCGTTAACCTTATCAAGCGGGGTATCACTCTTCTTCTCAATTGCAACACTTTGTGTCATAATGAAATACAGGTGACCTATGATAAAGATGGGAACTATAACGCTGCTTCTGATTCTTCCATGCTTTTTACTTTTCCTCCCTTCTTTTGCCGAAGACACAAAGATTTACGATAGGGACTGGAACCTCCAATACCGCATTGAAGACAACGGAAAAATCTACAATAAGGATTGGAACCGGAAAGGAAGGATAGAAGACGGCAAGGTCTACGATGAAAAATATAATCTCAAGTACCGGATAGAAGGTGATAAGGTGTATGACAAGAACTGGAACCTTAAATACCGCACAGATGGAGACAGGATCTACGACAAAAACTGGAACCTGAAAGGAAGGGTTAAGAAATAAATGCTCGGCATTAATGATTTAAAAGAAAAAATCGGAGTTTCAGAAACCAAGGTAGAATGCCCGGTTAGGCATTGTACTAAGAAGGTGTATAGGCAGACGAAAAAATTCAGGAGACTTACCAAATACAAATGCCCAATACACAGGATCTTTATTTCACCCACCACGTTTGAATATGATGGAGAAGAGGAGAACTTGATTTGGAAAGACAAAGATGATTTAGATCTCCTAGAAAGAATAAAGCAGGTAAAACGAGAGAGCAGGATGACCCGTGATAACAGTGAAGACGCGGTAACTTGGAATGTGTTCAGGTTTCTTGAGAGGTCTGGACTCATAAAAAGCGTTCTTAACGAATTGACCGGATTATCCTCGAACTCACCTGAAGTGATGTATTGGTCGTATAGCCAGAAAGAAAAAGGAAGATGGTCAAATTTAATGGATGCAAGAATCGAATTCGGTGAAGACGTGGAAAAAGGTTCAGAGCCAGATATTATTATCAAAACTGATAGCTCACTCTTTTTCATAGAAGCAAAACTTACCGCCGGCAACAAGACATCTCCAAGTAACCTTCAAAATACAAAACAATATACGACGGGAGGAAATAACTGGTTTTCAAAGATATTCAGATCTGATTACGAAACAATAGCAATTCGTGAGAAGAAATATGAGCTTATGCGATTTTGGCTCATCGGTACTTGGATGGCAGATCAATATGGCCTTCACTTCGAGCTCATCAACCTTGTTTGCTCACAACAAGAAACTGGGATCGAGAATATTTTTAAAAAACATATCATCGAAACTGAGCGTAGAAAGTTTCAAAGATTGGAATGGGAAAACATATGTCAACACATTGAGGGGATTGACCCTTTAACGGACAAAGATAAAATGATGAAATATTTTCAGAACAAGAGCCTCGGATACAATAAGGAAAAAGTCATAAGGAAGGCATTTTTGTGAAAGGGACATGAAAGGCAGGATCTAGAAATATAAATACTAGGTTTTTATGGACGATATTTTAGATATTCTTGGTATATCGATCTTTGCATCAGGTGGAAAGTGGTGTACACTTAATAATACTCCATGCATACCTCTTGCCTCCTGCGAGATGTATATCACTGATGGCAAATGTGAATATGCATCGGGAGATAATGATGAGGATAATAATGAAAAGACTTAATTATTCATCAATCTTTATACAAAACAACATTAACAAGGAGATGGCAGATGGAACTTCAAATAAGACCTGCAGAAATTGAAGATATTGATAGCATATTGGCGGTCATTGGAAACACTCAAGCTGCATGGGATAAGCGTACTGCAAAGAAATATTATGATGATTATTTTTCCACTAAACCAAACGCTTTAGAAGGCGATGCTGTTTATGTCGGGACATTGGGTGGCAAAGTTATAGGGGTTACAGGATACTCTCTCGACTTATATGAAACTGGTAACTATTGGTTAAACTGGTTTTATGTCGATAAAAAATATCAAAATAAAGGGCATGGAAAGAAACTCTTGGAATTTGTTATCAGAGAACTAAAGAAGAAACATAAACACATTAAAAAACTTTTTGCCGATACAAGCTCAGGTGAGTCTTATATTGATGCTTTAACACTTTATCTCAACAATAAATTTAAGATTGAAGCAGTGATTCGAGATTACTATGGCAAGGGAGATGACCAAATTATTTTAAGCAAAACAATTGCCTAACGGCAGTGCTTGCAGTTTGCTATGATTGTGCGTGGTGCATCAAGGTAGTATTTATCACATTTTTTTGAGAAAATAACAGAGATTATATGGTACGAAAGGAGGAAAAAATGAATATAAAGAAAATTGAAATTTTTCTAAAAAGTTTTAATTGGAGTACCCTACAAAGAATGTATGGAAATCCTCATCCTTCAATCATTGGCTTAATTTCTTCTGAATGGATAAATCAATCTGAGTCTAATTCTGTTTTAGATGGAGCTCCTGCATCTATAACTGGAAAGGGACGAACGAACCAGCAGCATGCCGACGTATTACTGTGCAAAGATGATAAACCATATGTTGCTGTGGAGGTTGAAAATAACGTTAGTAAATATAGCGAAAAAATTGATTCTTTATGGAACTACTTGCATAACAATGAGGTTTTTCGAGGAATGGAGTTGGGATTATTAATCATGACAAATGGTTATGCTGATGAAACAGTCAGACTAGCTAATAAACATAACTGGACTCCTATAAAGGCGAAAGTTAAAAAGGGGAAGTATAGTGTTGCACTTGTTTCTATTGAGAAATCGAAGGCAACATTAGATGACTCTGCATTGGGAAGGCTACGGAAACCTAGTAAATATTATCCATGGGATATTGTATCTGTCGATTATTGGCTGTTTGATGGTAAGAAAATTAGAGAAGGAAATCTATGGAAAAAATGAGTTTAATTTTGCTACGCTATGTCCGCTAACAACAGCACAAACATAAAGTTTAAAAATCTCTTTTATTCTTTATATAAAAGGTGATGTTTAAAACGCTTTTCCTAATATTATAGTTATTAAGAATAGCTTAAGGGAGAGAACAGGAGGGAGTAATAGAAACAGAGCAGACAGATATTTATCTCAGCAAATCCCTCTTTATCCGGGGTTTGCAGTGTCACAAGTCCCTCTATCTCCACAAGCATCATCCTGAACTGAAAGACAAGATTCCCCCATCCAGGGAAGCCCTCTTCGAGAGTGGCCACGAGGTGGGTCTCCTTGCCCAGAAACTTTTTTCCGGTGGCATAACCATCCCCTACGACCCCGATAGCTATGACAGGCAGGTAGCGCTCACACAGGAGGCAATCAAACAAGGCGCAGTCACCCTTTATGAGCCTGCATTCCAGTTCGATAATGTCTTCGTAAAAGTGGATATCCTTCATAAAGGCAAAGACGGGTGGGATATCTATGAGGTAAAAAGCTCCACCTCCATCAAGGACGTCTATATCCCCGATGCTGCAATCCAGTACCATGTGGTGAACGGGGCTGGCTTACCGGTCTCCGGGGTATTCCTGGTCCATATCAATAACCAGTATGTACGGGAAGGAGACATTGAGGTTGATAAGCTCTTTACAATAAACGATGTCACTTTGGAAGTCCGGCAGATACAGGATACAATTGAAGAGGAACTGGATACACAGAAAACGATGCTCCGCGGTGATATACCCCGGATCGACATCGGTCTTTACTGCAGGGATCCTTACGATTGCGATTTTATAGGACACTGCTGGGGGCATATCCCGGAGGACTCAGTCTTCAGCATCAAAGGGAGCAACAAACTGCCGTTTACACTCTATAACCGCGGCATCATCGATCTCAAGGATATACCAATACATATGCTCTCGGCAGGCCAGAAACTCCAGGTAGAGGCAACACTGGAAAAGAAGGTCTTCATATCTAAGGAGTCCATCAAGGCATTCCTCGACTCTCTCTGGTACCCGCTCTATTTTCTCGACTTTGAGACCTTCAGCACACCCATTCCTCTATTCGATGGGACCAGGCCGTACCAGCAGGTGCCGTATCAGTATTCACTTCACTATCTGGAAAACGAAGATGCTCCTTTACAGCACCATGAGTATCTGGCAGATCCAAAGATTGACCCGAGAAAAGAACTTGCCATAAAACTCTTAAGCGAGATTCCTGACAATGCGTGTGTTATTGCCTATGTTGCCGGTTTTGAAAAAGGCATATTGGAGGACCTTGCGGAGTGTTTCCCGGAGTTCGAAACGAAGATTGAGAGGATCATTGAGAATATGGCAGACCTTGCCCTTCCTTTCCAGAAACGCTATCTCTACCACTGGCAGTTTAACGGCTCTTATTCACTAAAAATAGTCCTTCCCACACTTATACCCAATTTAACCTATGACAATATGGAGATTCAGAATGGAGATATGGCGATGCAAGCCTATTTCATGATGCAGGAAACGGACGACCCCGGTGAAATTCAAAGACTTAAGAAGGCCCTCCTTGAGTATTGCTGCCTCGACACCCTGGGAATGGTAAGGATAGTGGAGAAATTGAAGGAAATGGCTGAGGGGTGATTCCATGACAGATAACCTTTCTCAGCTATGGGCCATTAGCTTTGAGCTAGTTCTTGCTCTCTGCCCTCCGCTCTTAGTTCACCGCTCTCTGCCCCCTTTCTATCCACTGAAGTTATAAAAACGTTTGTATTTTTAATTTCATGGCGTTAGAATTGTTAAAGGGGGGTTACGATACGCGAAACTCATTGCTCTTAGCTCTCTGCTCTTCGCTCACGTTGGGGGGACGCTTTCTTGTGGCATAAAATACCAGAAAAATTGCTAATAAAAGTCCTGACCCCAAATGCAATCAAGCGACTTTTTAAAAAGATTAAGTAAAGAAATGAGAGTAAAGTAAGATTTATGATTGTTGAATTTCTACCAGGCACCGAGGTCATAGCACGCGGATTACGTTGGGAGATTGTAGATATCCAGCCTTTAGGCGAGCAAACCTTATGTCGCCTACGCGGTCTCGAAGGCGTAATTAGAGGCAAGGAAATTGATTTGCTCACTCCGCTTGAAGAAGTTACTCCTTTAGAAGTAAATATTAACCCAGAAAAAGCAGGACCATTAAAGAATTGGCTTGTGTATCACCAAGCTTATTTACTTGAGCAAGATTTAGGTAGCAGTGCTCTTGTTTCAATCCAGCCCGGACGTCTTCAAATAGAACCATATCAGATAGTGCCGTTGATGCGGGCTCTTAAAATGACCCGACCAAGGCTTCTTTTGTGCGATGATGTTGGATTAGGAAAAACTATACAGGCAGCATTTATTGTTACTGAGCTCATGGCACGAAGGTTAGCGCATAGGGTTTTAATTGTTACTCCGGCTGGACCATTACTTGATCAATGGAAAACAGAGCTCTTGGAAAGGTTTGGTATAAGAGTTGATGTTGTTGATCGTGCGTTCATCGAAGATGTGAAGAGAAAAAGCGAATTAGGGGCGAATCCCTTTGATCAAATTCCTCTAGGTTTGGTCTCCATAGATTTTCTTAAGCAAGAAAAAGTTCTTGAGCAGATTGAACGGACCACTTACGATATTATCATCATCGATGAAGTACATCACTGTGTAGATTTGGGAGTTAGTCAGGATTATGACGATTCCTTGCGTCGCAACTTAGCCCAAGTTCTGGCTACTCGTTGCGATGTGTTGTTACTACTTACCGCTACTCCACACAATGGTAATGATCGATCTTTCGCTTCTTTGCTTGAACTCTTAGACATGTCACTTGTGGATGGTAAAGGCTCTATCCGAGGGGGAAAATATAAACCTTATGTTGTCCGTCGATTAAAGAAGCATATCAAAGATCCGGTCACAGGTGCCCCTAAGTTTAAAGAAAGACAAGTTATACCTGTTCCTGTTATTGCCCAGAAAGAAAAACATCAACCATATATTGATTTCCAGAAGGCTTTATTAGAGTTTATTGCTCCGGAATTACGAGCCTCTTATCGAACAAGAAGGTATAGCGATGTACTAGCTCTAATTATCCTGCTAAAAAGGTCTGTCTCGACTGTTTATTCTTGTTTAAAAACTCTTAAAGTTATAAGTGATAGATTCAATCAATTCATTATCGAAACATCGGAAAATCAAGAACGAAGGAAAGAGCGTATTAAAGCCCTACGCGATTATCACAAAAAATTAGCGCAATTCGGTACCATTAGCTTTGAAGAAGAACAAGATGAACAAAATTTAATGGCTGAGGATATCGCCGAACAATTGGCAGATCTTCAGAAACAAATTCGTAAAGGTACCCGGAAAATTGATTGGACTGAAGATATTCAGGAGGGGCTTAAACAACTTATTTCAGCCGCGGAAAAAACGCTTAATATTGATCCAAAAATTGAAACGATAGTCCAACAAATAAAGGAAATCAGGGAGAAGGAACCTAGAGCAAGCATTTTAATCTATACCGAATATGCTGATAGCCAAAAAGTAATTACCGAAGAGTTATTGAGTCAGAAACTCGAGAAAATTATTGTTTTATCTGGTGGAAGCTCAGATGCGGAGCGGAAACAAACAACTGAGGCTTTTCGCCGTAATGACAACATGATTTTAGTAAGCACTGATGCTGCTGCGGAAGGTCTTAATTTACATCAACAATGCCACAATCTCATACATGTTGAGCTGCCTTTTAATCCCAATCGCCTTGAACAAAGAAACGGAAGAATTGATAGATATGGCCAAACAAAAGACCCAATCGTGCGCTACCTTTTCTTAAAAGACACCTTTGAAGATAGGATTTTATTGCGTTTGATAGCAAAGTATGAACGGCAGCGGTCAAAACTCACTTTTGTTCCCAATACTCTTGGGATTAGTTGTACCACCGATGCTTCTTGCGAACGCCTTTTAAAGGGCATTATGGATGATGACACAAAGCTATTTAAAGTAGAGGGGCCCAAGTTTAACTTCAATAACCCCGAAGATGATACTTTAGCAGAACCAGCCGTTAAAGAGCTTCTTGAAGAAGTGGATCGTAGTTTTAAAGGTTTTGAAAAGATCGCCAAAGATAATCTCTGGATTGGAGAAAGCGGAGTGAATGCCGAAACAGAATTAATTCAAGAGGCTGTCAAGGCGCATGATGAAGGCCAGCGTCTTAGCAACGTTGATTTACTAAACTTTGTTTGTGATGCTATCTTATTAGACGGAGGAACTGTAAAGGAAGAAAAGGGCATATTTGAAATCTCCCTTTCTTCAGAATGGGATTATAACCTGGATGGCTTGCCGGGTTACGATGATAAAACGCAAACAATACGATTAACAACAGATATCGATGTTTTCCAGGATAGCCATGAAAACCCTGTGGGATTTTTGGGGCGTTCTCATCCATTAGTGAAGAGGGCACTGGATAGGGTAAGAAATATTACTTTTGGTAATGCCTTGCAGGATCATCGTGCTACCGCGATATGGGATGAAAATGACACTCCGGCACTAATATTTACTTTTTTAGGATCAGTAATTACTAAAAAAGCGAAAATATTTGAGAAGGTCATAGCTGTAAAGGTTGATCAGAAAGGTAACATTGAGAAGTTCTCCTCAGCTATGGAATGGAATAGATTTGTTAAGCCTGAGAAGGCGATAAATCCGAAGGATATTTGGAAAAAGCAGTTCCAAGCGTGGGGAGAAGAAGCAAAAGAGAAAGCACTAAAAATTGTTAATGAAAGCTTTATTCCAATATTCGAAAAATTTATTTCTATAAAAAAGGAAGAACTGGAATCAGAGAAGACTAGAATTGACGAGTGGTTTGCAGGGCGTGTTAAAGAAATTACTGGGTCTTTTCAAGAAGCCGTACAATATGATTTATTTGATACCCAAAATAGACCTGAGGTTCCATCCTGGTCAAAGTTAACAGATCCAGTAGAACGAATTTCCGCTTTTTCCAAGGATAAACGGAATTTGCGGTCTAAATGTGCTGAGTCTGAAACCCTTCTGCGTCTGTATCAAGACAGGGTTAGGAATATAATGGAATTACTATCATTTAAAAGTACTTCTGTAAGGCCATTGGGGATTCTTATGGTTATTCCAAAAGAGAGAATGCATGGCATTTGATTTATCTCTATTAAAATTTATTGGGCCAGCGCTTCCTGAACCATTTGTAAAATTTGATTTAGAGAAAGTTCTAAATCAAAACAATCTTCTCTTGAAAACTACAGGTGAAGAAGGTAGGAAATTGCAGGCTTCATGGGATGCCTATCGCAGAAAGATTAGAGAGCTGGGAGTAAATAGCGGTCCCATCCGGGTTAGGAATCACATTATCGAACCGTTATTAGGATTATTGGGATATTCGGCAATTATCGATTCGGAAAAAATAGTCACGCGAGAAGGCACGGAGGATGCGGGTTTCTTATTAGAGGGGCAGGATAAAAAATCAAGGCTTCGTGTTTGGACTGTGGCTTCTGGTATGGATTTGGAAGCACCATATAAAAGAGGGTATGCTTATCGGTTTAGCTATGTGCGTATTGCTCAGCGAGTTCTTTTAACCACGCAGGAAAGGGTAGGTCTTCTGACTGACGGCCAGGAGTTGCGTATACTCATATCTGACTCAGTGCGGCCGGATTCTCAAGTTTGTATTTCGGTTGACCCTGATTGGAAAAACTCCCGAGAGGTTCCTGATAGCTTTAGGTTTTTACTTGCTCTGTGTTCTCCAAAGGGAATAGAAGCATTACCAGACATCATAGATAAAGCACGACTTAAACAGGCAACTGTCACCAAAGAACTCAGAATTCAAGCGCGTCAGGCAATTGAACATTTTGTTCAGCAAATACTGAATGATTCAAAGAATAAAGCAGTTCTTGATACCTACCCAGACAAAGCCATTCTTGCCAAAGAACTTTGGCATGAAGGACTAATACTTGTGTATCGTCTGCTTTTTGTTCTGAAAGGTGAGGCAAGCGATGATCCGGCAAAATCATTTGGTTTTACTGGCTCAAGCATCTGGAGGAGAACCTATTCGCCTACAGTAAGCTTATCTTCTTTTGTACGTAGTCTCCTTGATGACGGTCAAGATACAGGAAATCTTCTTGAGGCAGGATTACGAACGATATTTAAAATGTTTGCTCAAGGGGTAAAATCCACGGAGCTCAATATTACACCCTTAGGCGGGACATTATTTGGAGAAAATTCAACGCCGTTGCTTTCAAAATTACACTGGCCGGAAAAAGCTTGCGCTATGATGTTAGATAAATTGCTCTGGACTCTATCAGAAAGAAGAGGTGGGCCCACATCACGTCAACGTATTCACTACGGCGCCTTGGATATCGAAGATTTAGGCAGGGTTTATGAGGCCTTGCTGGAACTTGAGCCTGGAATAGCCGAAGAAAAGATGTGCCGGCTTAAGCGCTCCAAGTTAGAGGTAGTCGTTCCCTATGCCCAAGGTGAGAAATACAAATCGAATACAAGTGTTGAAACAGAAGAAGAAACCGAAGAAGAGGAGGAAGAGGGCGAAGGGGAGAACAAGAAATCTACTACAATCCAATGGATTGAAGAGATTAATCCAGGTAAGTTTTACTTGCGCGTTGGTTTAGGCAGGAAATCAACAGGTAGTTATTACACTCCTCATAGTTTTGTGCGTTTTTTGGTTCAGGAGACATTAGGTCCCAAAATCGAAGAGTGTTCGCCCAAAGACAATCCCTATCCGAACAAAATTCTACAAATCAAAGTGCTTGATCCAGCAATGGGGAGTGGTCATTTCTTAGTTGAAGCCTGTCGTTTTATGGCGGAGAGGCTTTATGAATCTGGCCGTTTGTGTGATGAAAAAGCTCTTGATTTTGAGAGGAAAATTGAGAAGGAACAAGACGTCCAGAAAAAGATAGAACTCAAGCAACAAGCGGATGCGTGGAGAAATCGTATTATTGAGATTCCCGATCCTCAGGATGAGATTCTAAAATATCTTCCCAGTTCAGCGCCAGGTGGTGAAACTACCGGCCTATCCCAGAAAAAAGCTGAAGGGCTTTGTAAGCGGCTTGTTGCAGTGCATTGTTTGTATGGCGTAGATAAGAATGTGCTTGCTGTCGAATTGGCGAAACTTTCCCTTTGGCTTGAGTCGCAATCAGAAGGCTTTCCCTTGACCTTCTTAAACCATCGTTTGGTTGTGGGTGATTCCATAACTGGGCCATTCTTTGAGCATCTTTTAAAATACCCGGGCTCTCAAGAGTCTCTGGACGATGTTTTTAACAAGAGTTTAAAAGAAAAATTAACCCAAGCCTTAAGTAATGTTCTCTCCGAAGTCAAAGAGCTTGAGAAAAGTGTTGGTATTGACCTAACCGATATAACCAACAAAGAAAGAGCTAAAGAACGGCTTGAGACAGCACTGTTGCCTTTTAAAATTTTAGCTGCTGCCTGGGTTGGTGGGGTGATGTCGGGTCCTGAAGAATGCGATGATATGGCGTATGTCCAGCTTGCGCGTGCAATTTCAGAGACAGGGAGACTTCCAGATAATATTGAATCACCTAAACTTCTCAAGATGATTGCTAAGGGCTTGAGTATTGAAGAACAAAGTCTCAGCCTTGCGGTAATTCTTCAGAAAATAACAGAAGAGCAAGTTATCCCGGCCCTACCTTATGATTTAACTTTTCCTGAAGTATTCTTTGAGCTAACGGACCCGAGTTTTACTAAAAAAGGTTTTGATGTGGTATTGGGAAATCCGCCGTGGGATAAGGTGATGCCCGCAACAAAAGAATTTTTTGTGCAATACGATTTTGAGATTATTGCAGCTAAGAATAAGGCTGAACGTTCTAAAAGAGAGACTAGTCTTCTGGAAAATTTAATAATTAAGAAACAGCTTGAAACTTATTGGTTGGGCTTTGAGCTATACAAAAAGATAATTGATCGTTTAACTAACTGGCAGAATGTGGAAATTGAAGGGCAGTTCAGTGGTGCGCAACCAGATAGTTATCGTTATTTTTGCGAGCGTGGATTTAACTTGCTTAAAAGCGAAGGATTCTTCGGTATGGTTTTACCTTCGGGTTTTCATGCAAATGAAGGAGCAACCGGAGTCCGAAAACTTTTTCTGCAGCAGATGGCTCTAAAATATTGTTATTCTTATGAAAATAAGAAAAAGTTATTTGAAATACACTCAAGTTTTAAATTTGCTCTAGTCGTCGCTCAAAAGAATTTTCAGGGAACAGGGGAATTCCTTTGCGCGTTTTATTTACATGACGAAGAATGGTTATTTCAAGAAGATACAGCAAGGAAAATAAAATATGGGTGTGAATTCGTAAAAATGGCAGGTGGGAAATATTTAAGTTTTGTCGAGCTGCGATCGCGTCTGGATTATTTAATTCTCGAAGCATGTTTTAAAACTTCAGCGTTAACCGTAGAAAAATTCCTAGAATCAATTTCTGTAGTTTGCGGCGAAGAATTAAATAAAACTAGGCAATCAAAATATTTTCGTAGGATATCCGATGTCATATCTTTTAATTCTTGGAGTGATCTATTAGGTAATAAGCTTGAAGGTTTTATTGTATATGAAGGAAAAAATATATGGCAATTTTCAGATCAGTTTGAAAACATTTGTGAATTTTACTTCCCCTTTGAGCATGTAACAGGGCGACCAGATTTGATTAAGTTGACACCTTTTTACCGTTTCGGTTATAGATTAATTGCTGGCTCAACTAATGAGAGGACGCTTGTAGCTGCAATTCTGTGTCCCCGGTCAGTGTGTACTCAGAGTGTTTCAATAGAGCGTAACGTTGATAAAAGATGTAACGCAGACTTATTATTGCTAGTTGCTTATTGGAATGCCTTCATTGTTGATTGGTTAGGGCGAATGAAAGTTGGTGCGGCGGTTAACAAGTTTTTATTAGAAGAGATTCCTGTGCCGAAACTGAATCCAATTCGAATATTTTTGTCCCATCAGGCAATACGTTTAGTATGTAATCATATCGGTTTTCAATCTTTGTGGCACGAACAACTCGGCGACAACTGGCGTGAGCCGAATAAAAAGCCATTTACTTGGCCTGTTTTGATAACGGAGGAAGAACGCTGGGAAGTACGCAGCGCTATTGATGCAGTGTTAGTGGATGCCTATGGGTTAAATCGAGACCAGTATGATCACGTGCTGCATTCTTTTGACCGTGCCAGTGGCCCGAATCCATACACCGGTATCTGCTTGGTAAAGTTTGATGAATTGAAACAAACAGGTCTTGATGCCTTTACCAAAAAATACGACCCTTATTGGAATGTTCCTTTAAATGAAAATTTACCAAAACCTGTGATTAATCTAGCAATTCCGCAAAAAGAAGGCGAAAAGGATATGTTTGGTAATGTGATTGTGGCGAAGGCACGAGGACGAAGAAAGAAAAGATAATGAGTAGTAGCGAGATATGGATTTTTGGTTATGGCTCTTTAATTTTTGAGCCAGAATATAATGGACAAAGTTTAGCAGAATTTTGTGAACCAGCGATAGGTGGGTTTATAGAAAAGGGAATTGAGTTTTGGCATACTAGTAAATCAAGATGTGGTGCTCCAACTCTTTGCTTTGATGGTACATTAAGAAAAACAGAAGTCAAGTGCTGGCGGGTGGTCGGGAATTTAAAAATAGCCATAGATTATTTAATCAAGCGCGAAGGTAAAATTGGAAAATGTAAGGTAACGCTTCCGGATAAAAAAATTGTAGAAGCATATTGTGGCGATACTTGTCCTGATTTAAAAGGAAAATCTCCACAGGAGATAGCAGCATTAGCGGTGCAAAGCGAGAAGAAAGCTCCTCCCGGTAGAGGTGGAGTAACATATATTAGGAAATGTAAAGAAATAGGTGTTACTACTCCGATGATGGAAGAAATATTGAAGGAAATTGATAAATTAACTCGAGGTGAAAAATGAGTCTTCATCCCATAAAAGCATTAAGCCAGATTATTGATGAGTACCGAGATTTTTTACTTACAGAATTTCGCGCAAAGGACCCACAGTTGAAAGAGGCATTGGAGCGCGAGTTGGAAAAGCCCGGATTTCTGGCACAGGAGCCATTTTTTCAAGCACATCGGCCATTTAAAGAAGGTAAGCGATGGATTGAGTTGCCTATTGAGAAAAAATTAGCTCAAGTCTTGGCAAGTCGTACGCATAGCGATTACGCTTATTTGCATCAGTCATTATCAATTGAGCATTTGTTAGATTATAAGGCTTCGCCCTTAGTGGTAACCACGGGAACCGGTAGCGGTAAGACAGAATGTTTTCTTTTGCCTGTTATACAAAATGCGATTGAAGATGTGAATAGTTTTAATAAGAAGGCTGGCTTAACGGCAATTCTCCTTTATCCGATGAATGCCTTGGCAAATGACCAGTTAGAACGTATCGAGGAATATCTGGAAGCTATCGGCTTTAAGGGCTCGGTAAAGGTGGCGAAATATGACCGGGGAACGACACAGACACAAAGAGAAGATTTGCGTAAGAATCCTCCGCATATTCTTCTTACCAATTATATGATGCTTGAATATTTATTAGTGCGTCCTGCTGACAGAGAGGATATTTTCGCCAATCACCGTTGTAGATTCTTAGTTTTGGATGAGGTCCATACGTATCGGGGAGCGTTGGGAACCAATATTGCTCTTTTGGTGAGGCGTCTTAAGGCTCACTTAAAGCAAGCGCGCCAAGATTGGGGAATTTCTCAGCAAGAGAGTTTGCAGAAGCGTAGATTCCCTGATTTATTGGCTATAGCCACATCCGCGACTATCAAAAGTGAAAGCGAAGAAGGGTTGTCGAGGACAGAATGGCTGAAGAAAAGAGATACTGAAATTCAAGGATTCTTTGCTAAATTATCTGGGTTTAAACAAGACACGATAAAAGTTTTGGGAGAAGAGTTGCAGGAGATTGCCATCCCTTCTGAGGCAAAGTATTCCACAGCTTTTTCTGAACAAGAGGTAATAAATCTTTCTGATAGCGAGTCTGTAAGAAAAGCAATCTGCAAATTAGCAGGTATTAATTCATCAGCTGACTTAGATACGGCAGCAAGGAGTTGCCGTATTATTTGGGACCTTAATGCTTGGTTGATTAAGAAGCCGATGTCAATTTCACAGCTTGTTCAAAAAATCGCAGAAACCGTGCCTGAGCGTAAGAGCTGGTCAATGGATAAAATTAAAAAAGAAGTAGAGTTAGCTTTGCTTTTGGGTGCAGTGTTACCTGAATCAGCTCCAACAAATTTGCGTCTTAAAGCGCATCAATTCATGCGTGGTGGGTGGCAATTCTATCGGTGTATAAATCCTAAATGCGGGAAATTATATCCTAGAGGCGAAGAAAAATGCGAATGCGGTCATGTTACCGCGCCACTTTATTTATGCCGTTTTTGCGGGGCGGATTATTTGCGACTCGTTGGAACGGAGGAAGCTCAGGAGCTTAGGCCTAGTAATGATAAAACTGAAGGACAAGAATGGATGATTTATCAACCTGAAAAGTTCGGTGAGCTCCATGATGAAGAAGATGAGAATGAAGCACCTGAAGATACTGCAGAGAAGATTAACCGGCGTATTGTAGGAACGATGAAAGGAAGAGATATTTTGTCCGGTTCATTAGATCCTTATAGTCTTACTTTCAGCGCTGACCAAAATCTATACCCACTTAAAATAGTCTTAGCTCCTGCTCGTAATAGATGCCTTTGCTGCGGCAATACAGCTGGCAGTAGAAATGTTGTTTCATCAGTTGCTTTGGGGACCTCTGCGGCATTAAAAGTATTAAGTGAAGCAACAATCGAGGCGTTGGAAGAAGCGCATAAGGATGACGCTGGCAGGGACAAAAAAGAACGAATTCTTATTTTTAGTGATTCAAGGCAGGATGCAGCGCACCAGGCGCGTTTTATCCGTTTTGCCAGCCGTTATGACCGTATGAGAAGGCGTACGGTTTTTCTACTTGGCCAAGAAGGACCTTTGACAATACAACGAATGGTGGAATTGCTGACTGAGTTGGGAGTAAAAAACAAAGATAATCCATACATCCCAGAAGGTGAATCTCGCTGGATTCCCGAAGAAGCCCGTAAACGTATGCAGGCGTATGAAGAGGCTCCGTTACTGGATGAATTAGCGGTAAATGCAGGATTCCGCGCCACTGTACTTAATCTGGGTTTGGCTGAAGTTGTATATCACCAACTTGATGAATATATTAAAGCTGTAGGAAAAGATTTGATCAGTCAGTTGCATATAGGCGAGGAAGAGTTGTTGTATTTGTGTAAATGCATTATGGATAAGATGCGCACGTTGGCTTGTTTGAATAGGGAGATGATTAAATATCATCCTTCAAATCAAAGATATTCCGAATATTTTAATGCTGCCAATTGGGAGAGGAATATTAAACATCCCAAAGGATTCGCAGCTGACAACGCAGGAATGCCTACTGGTTATGTAGACCAGCATAGCCTTCCTGAAGGGATTAAGGTCCATAATCCATGGAGAAAACAAAATTCTGGAGGAAAAGGACCGGCAATACAAAGAATGTTTGAACATTTAATGGAAAGATTTGGAGGAGCGGAACCGAAAGAAGAATTGCTCATCAATATTTTAGAATTCTTGAAGCGAGGGAGTTTTATTGTTGCCTCCGAACTTTTTGGTTATCGGGATTCAGCAAAACTAATACAAGTTAATTCCGAATGTATACGCCTTAAATTAACACAAGAGCAGAACCGCTATAAATGTAGTGTTTGTGGCGTGATTATTAACTCTGCCCGTAAAGGTTTTCCGTGTCCTTTCTGTCGCGGCACATTAGCATCTTTTACAGACCAAGAAGTTAATCAATCTCGTTATGTAAGGCGGATTAAGATTGGCTCTCTTCCGGTATTAGAGGCAGAAGAGCATACTGCACAAGTATCCAATGAGGTTCGGCTCAATGCAGAAGAAAAATTTAAAGCTAGTTCAGAAATAAGTAAATTGAATATTTTAGCGTGTTCTCCAACCTTGGAGATGGGTATCGATGTTGGTGGCCTGGATGCAATTTTACTGCGTAATATCCCTCCTCGGCCGGATAATTATGCGCAACGCGGCGGGAGAGCAGGGCGGAGGCAGCGAATTGGTTTAGTTCTCGGATACGTAAGAAATACACCGCATGATCAATATTTCTATGAACATCCAGAAGAGATGATCGCTGGTGAAGTAATAGTTCCGCAACTCTCTTTAGGGAACAAAGATATTTTGTTTAGGCACTTAAATGCGATTGTTTTTGGCGCGGCTGATCCGGGACTGGCTGGAAGGATGGTTGAGTATATTGACCCCATGGGAGAGACAAAGAATGATAAGATTGATGCTCTCCTCAAAGCGCTTCAATCAAAAATTGAATATGCATTAGATCTTGCCAAAAGTGCATGGGGTGAAGATATTCTTTCTATCGCAGGGGTGAGTGATGATTCCTTGCGAGAAGTTTTAAATAAACTCTCGGAGAAGTCAACCGACGTATTTAACCGCACAAGTCGACAAGTAAAAGAATTGCGTATTGCTCTTGAATCGTATTATCGAGGACTTCAAGGTGCGCGTGCTGGTCAACGGGCAGGCGACTTGGTGGCTCGCATTTTAGGAATTCCAACAGCCGGGGCAAGAGCTGGCATAGAGGCAGATGACAGATCATCTGGATATCCATTGCGCAGATTTGCTGAATTCGGGATTCTGCCTGGATATGAATTTCCTGATCAGCCGTCAAGTTTAAGGTTACGCGGAGAAATGCATGAAGAAGATTTAGTCTCGGTAAATAGGAGATTTGGTATAGCTCAATATCAGCCTGATGCGCAAGTTTATGCCAGGGCTCAAAGGTGGAAGGTTACAGGTCTTGATACTTCTTCTCCTTGGAACCCTTATGGATCTGAACAGGGGTGGCCTTATGGACTATGTCTAAAGTGCAGTCTACGTTTTGATGCAGGACAGCCATCATGCCCTCGCTGCAAAGATGTTTCAGTAAGAAAGCCTATTAATTCAGTTGAATATGCTGGGTTTGTGGCACGTAGAGATGAGGCGCCAGTTTTGGATGAGGAAGAAAGATTTGCGACTCGTAGTCTTGTAATTGGCTATCCTCAGTGGGATGGCCAAGTTATAGGAAGATGGGTTGTAGGACCTGGCTGGGGATTACGTTTGAGCCACGGAGAAAAAGTAGTATGGCTAAATGAAGGAAATCGTCCAAAAGAGAAAGATAGGGAACGAGGAATACCTCTGCTCCATGCAGAAGCTAAGGGTTTCATTCTTTGTCCTTCGTGCGGACACATTCTTACTCCACAGATTCCCGAACAAAATAATGCGCGCGGGAGACGGAGGACTCAGCAAGGCGGAGCTCAGGATCAATTTAATCACTCCACAAGGTGCGAAAGGCGAGGAATGCCTGAGAATCCAATCGCAATTCATACCGAAACTAGAGTGGAAGTGTTAAGATTAATAGTACCGGTTCCAGATAAAATTTCAGAACAAGCAATATTGGAATGGGGATATTCTCTTGGTTATGCCTTAAGGACAGGTATGAGGCATAGATATTCACTTGATGGCGGAGAGATTGAGTTTATCCTGGAAGGTTTTTGGAAAGTAAAACTAAACGAGATAACGTATAATCAAGTCGCACTTAGTTTTATTGATCCTAACATCGGGGGGAGCGGATACCTTCCGAAAATAGCCCAAGAATTTGATAAGATTGCCAAAGATGCAGAGTTATATTTACAGCATAAGGATTGTGAATCAGCCTGTTATAGATGCCTTAAGGCGTATCAAAATCAGAGACATCATGAATATTTAAAATGGCCAAGAATCATTTCTGATCTAGAGGCTTTGTATGGCGCTGCCCCACAACAGCATTCTCTTGAAAAGGGAGATTTAGACGATCCTTCTCCGTGGCTTGAGGCGTATGCTGCAGGCGTGGGGTCGCCCCTTGAGTTAAAATTTCTAAAGCTATTTGAGCAAAACAGATTAAAAGTTGAGAAACAGGTTTCGGTTGCTCCTTCGGATAGCGAAGCACCAATATCCATAGCTGATTTTGCAATTCGTGAAAAACGAATTGCAATATATGTGGACGGTGCAGCTTTTCATGTGGGGCAGAATTTACGACGAGATCGCTATATTAGAGAAAAGCTAAGAAACGGTTCCCCGCCTTGGAAAATAGTTGAGCTTAAAGCCTCAGATTTAGCAAAAGAGAGAAAACTGAGTGAAGAAATAAACAATGTATAAGATTACAAAAAATGTCACTTAAAAAGTTAATTGAAGGCCAAAAAATTCGTATAGACCCTCATCAGAGAGGAGCTGTAACTCCTAAAAACTTAAAAGGAGTGCATATACATAAGCAATTTACTGATAAAAAAAGACGGAATAAAGCTGTTCGCATAGATATCACTGGAGAAAAAATCACTTTTGATAAAAGCTTTAATGAGGTAGATATAGCTTCCATTGTAAAAGAAATTAGCCATGTTATCGAAACTGATAGGCAAAAGCTGATAGAATTATCTGATTATATTTCAGATGCTCTATGGAGATGGTCAAATAAAGAGGTGACTGTAGAGTTAGCACGTCAATATTCAAGGAATCTTGCAAAACTTTTTGGTTTAAAAGAGGAGATTGCTGAAGAAGTTGTAAGGCGGGTGACAGGCAATCTAGTGAGATACATCGGTATTCACTTGGATGAGCAGCATAAATTATATATTATAGATCAAGATAGGAAAAAAATTATAATTTCACCCGGAAGGATTACCTTAGCTAAAAGTTACGAAGAGAAAATCGCAGAAAACTAGAAAAAAGTACGGGGTCACCTATGAAAAAGTCTGTCAAGAATAAGCTATCCACCTCCATATAGGCCGTTCCAAATATACCCATCTACATTTCACTTAAAGCTTAAAACTCCTTGACAACCTGTTGTAATTGCAGGAAAATGGAAAGAAAAGGGGCAACTGGTAAAGAAATGCAACTTACCCATATAGATTAGACTAAGAAACTTGGACAGAATAGTGTCTAAACTTCAGTCCTTTTTGTCGTAGGATTCATTCCTCCTTATGGAGGACGTATACGAAATTGTGAAGTAATGGTTTGATATACCCCCCAAAGCTTCAAATACGTAGGATGCAATATAAAGCGTAAAATGACATTCGTAATTGGAAGTTTCGCTTAATACTTCCTCCTACCATTAATTCCTGTATAACTATCTTATAAGCAGGTAAGATTTGCCCCAAGAAAGGCAGGGGGACTTATTGCTTCCCGGGTCACCGAACCCTTATTTCAGTCTGTCCCCTGCCTCTTGGAGCCATGATAAGTTGATTGGGCCAAAGAGCCCTTGTCACTATGGAGGATTGGCCGGAGGCACTACCTGTCTTTTTTATACTACCATGGGAGGTGTTTGTCATGAGCTTTTTTGTTGGAATCGATGTGTCGAAAGAGAAATTTGATGCCTGTTGTATAGGAGAACAAGGAGAAAAGATATTCTCTCTCACGTGTTCCATGGACCGGGGAGGATTTGAGAAGTTCATCGTCCAGTTGCCAGAGGACAAAACATCTTTCCTCCTGGGGATGGAATCCACCGCCTCTTATCATATTGCTCTCTTCTCTTATCTTACCGCACAAGGCTATAGGGTTTTCATTATCAATCCGCTTCTCATCAATAATTTCGCAAAGCGTTCCTTGAGAAAAACGAAGACCGACAGAAAGGATGCCCTCACTATAGCCCAGTTCTTGATGCACGAGCAGGAGACTCTCTCCACACAAACCTCTTCTCACTTGACAACGGAACTCAAAGACCTCGCGAGGAGAAGAGAAAAGCTCGCCGATCATGTGACCTCGCTGAAGGGCAACATGAAGAGGATCCTCTCTGTCACGTTCCCTGAACTCGAACACTTAACCGGAGTCTTTACGAAGACGATCCTTCGTCTTTTGGCCGAGTATCCTTCTGCCCATGCCTTGCGGGAAGCGAGTTGCTCTGCTGTTACGGATATTGTTATGACCCGGTCCAGGGGCCCGAAGCCCCAAGCCTCTGTCAAGGCGCTTATGGCCGCGGCAGCATCATCCATCGGCGTAGCAAGCCGTGCAAAAGAGCTCGTTCTAAAACAGGAAGCCTCACTGCTCCTCCACGTTCAGGAACAGATGAAGGAGACCACAAAACTGCTCATGAGCCTCTTAAACGAAAGGATGAAACAGGATATGGAGATCCTCTGCTCTATGAAGGGGATAGGAGAGAATACCGCCATGAACTTCCTGATAGAAATGGGGACAGACGTGGGTATGTATGAGAATGACAAGAAGCTGATCGCCGCATCCGGCCTTGATCCTTCAACCTACCAATCAGGTAAATACGAGGGAAGGAGCAGAATCAGCAAGCGAGGGAATCGACATCTAAGAAGGGTGATTTGGCTCATGGCAACGAAGGTCATTATCAACAACAATCTCTTCAGAACCTATTTCTTCAAAAGGAGAAAAGAAGGACTGCCTTATAAAAAGGCGGTCCTTGCCACAGCTCATAAACTTATTCGAGTTATGTTCGCAATGCTGAGTCGTAAAACATGTTTTGTTGAAGGGGGGAATTAAATATAGTTGACTGAACTTAATAAATTCAGCCTATAATTTGGCATACTCGCTTTCAAATACAAATCTGCATCATACACATTCGAGGGAGATTATTGAATACCAAATGAAATGTGCGAATGTCTTAAAGCTTGTTTTCTGTCCCGGCAGGATATGGATATTTTCAGGTACTCAAGTACTTCTATCAAATTATCGAATAAAGTATAATTCCCATTTTCATTCCATTTCATCTTCACCGTACCACAGAAAAGGCCGCTTTTGATTTTTTGCTAACAAGAATATTTCAGAGTACGTTCACATAGTTCACCGAGTTTCTGCTGCGCTCAACTTCATCGAGGGGGCAATCTCATCTTGTACTTAAGAGCAGGATGGAAGCTCCCACGGGGCGCTTGGAAGTTCCTTTGCATGGACTACATTTTCTGAACAGAAGATCACAGGAGGCCTGTAACTTCTGTCCGAAGTTGATGAGTTAAAACAGAAAATAGCCTAAAAAAGGGAGTTGCTGAAGAAGTGTAATACAAGCTTGTCTGGGTGCAGAGCTCTCTTCCTGGTTCGCTTTAGGTGATTTTCAATATTCCAAAACGATAAAGGTGCTGTATTCCCTTCAGAGACTACCTGCAACTGAAGGCGTAGACCCCTACATCACTTCATGCTCTTTCAATTTCCGATAGAGGGATGCAAGGCTGATGTTCAGTTTCTCTGCCGCCAGCTTCTTATTCCCTTTTGTCATTTCTAAAGCTGTCAGAATGTAGGTAAGTTCTATCTGGTCGAGTGGCCGGATGTTGTCCGGCCCCTTGGGCTTTGCTATGGCTTTACGTAGGGTTCGAGGAAGGTCCTCTGCCTGTATTATATCGCCCGAGCAGAGGGCCACGGCCCTTTCAATGACGTTTTGCAGCTCCCGGATATTGCCTGGCCAGTTGTGGAGCAGAAGATGCTCCGAGACCCCCGGTGAAAAGCCATCCAAGGAATGGCCCATCTTTTTTGTGATTTTGTCGAGGAAGAAGCGAGCCAACGGCAGAATATCCTCCACCCTATCGCGAAGGGGTGGCACCGCGACCTCGATGACACAGAGACGATAGTAAAGATCGCGGCGAAAGCGACCTGCCTCGACCTCGACCTCCAGGTCACGGTTGGTGGCAGCGATCACCTTTGCGTCAACAGGACGCGACCTGTTTTCCCCTACGCGGCGCACCGCCTTTTCCTGCAATACCCGGAGAAGTTTCATCTGCATACCCGGCGGTATCTCTCCGATCTCGTCAAGCAGGATGGTACCGCCGTTCGCTGCCTCGAAGAGGCCTATACGGTCGCTGTCTGCCCCGGTAAAGGACCCTTTTGCGTGCCCGAAAAACTCACTTTCCAGCAGGGTCTCCGTGACGGCGCCGCAGTTGATGGCAACGAAGGGTCTTCCGGCCCGGGCGGATTCGTCGTGGATGAATCGTGCGATCAGCTCTTTCCAAAGCGGTGCGGCCACATGGAGGGAAAACAGGTGATCGAGGCTGATGATATGGTGGCCAAGATTAAAGCGGCCGTTGATGCCAGAATAGACCCCGATTTTGTCATAATGGCCCGCACGGATGCCCTTGGTGTGCTTGGCATAGATAATGCGATAGAACGCGCCAACAGATACCGTGAGGCGGGGGCCGATCTTATCTTCGTCGAAGCGCCAACCACAAAGGAGCAGATGTTGCGAATCAACCGGGAGGTGGCTGCACCGACCAAGGTAATACAGCTTGAGGGCGGAAAGACCCCTATGTTGACCGTAAAAGAGTTAGAGGAGATTGGCTACAACGTGGTCGTATATCCCATCTCATCCTTGTATGCAGCTGCATGGGCGGTCAAACAGGCCATGGAAGAGCTGATGACCAAAGGGACAACAGCCAACTTTATGGATAGAATGATCCACTTCCATGAATTCAACGAGCTTATGGGATTGAGCAATTTGAGGAAAAAGGAAATTTCTTTTTACGGCTGAAAAACTGAGATAAAATTACCAGGAATCACTGAAGCTTGTCCATTGATTACCCCATCGATGTTATCCCATATCTCAATTGTCTCAGATAGGTGTATAAATAGGGAAGGAGGGTATGCCTATGGAAGACAAAGAGAGAAGGATGTTAGAGAAAAAAACTAAATCAGTGCGCTTGTCTACAAACAGGGTGAATTTCAGTTCAAAGTGAACACGCTTTGACTCAAATCGTAAATCTCCATTTACAGAATGTATCTTTCGGGTGAGGGTCAGGTGGAGCAAAAAGACATTCAACCTTGATGTTCGGGTCAATTGCGTGGGCAAAGTTGGTAAACTCACCCCTGTGCATATCCTTACACACAAACTCGCCGATACCACGTCTCAGCCTTGCCTCCTGGGTGGAACAGTGGGGCACGGTTATATTTACTTCATTCTCTTTTTCTTCAATCTCGTAATTTATGATGATGGTCCAGGGAAAAAATTTTAATGCCTTCATAAATCCCTTCAGTCCTTTCTCTCCTATATTGAACCGTTTGATGAGGTCTTTTGCTGCCATCTCCGGTACGCGTCCCCAGACCCTTTCATTTATGTTTTCTGCAGTGGGTTGGTCGAACCTTTCTGCCACATAGAGAAACCAGAAGGCATCAATAACCCTGTAATGCCAGAGCAAAAATTCAATGTAACTTCTGAGTTGGGGCGCTTCCATTTTTTCAAAGATTTTTAGATTCATTTACCCCCCCCCCCTTGTTTAAATTTTTAAATTTCAATTTTTAAATTTTAGATTACGGGTTTCTATGATACCCTGCTAATTATCCTCTTCCTTGAGACCTCTGCTTCTAATATCCTTTAAAGAAGTCTGAAGGTCTTTTCCTTCATATACAATCCTGTAAAGCTCTTCTGTAATGGGCATTTCTATCCCTAATCTTTGTGAGAGTCTGTAAGCCGAATCGATTGTATAGTAGCCCTCTACCACGGCCTTTTGTAATCCTATAATATCCTCTGGTTTCTTTCCCTTTGCGAGCTGTGTGCCGAACCATCTGTTCCTACTTAAATGGCCGTAGGATGTAAGAATTAAATCACCGATACCGGAAAGCCCCATGAATGTGGTTTCCTTTGCCCCGAGTGCCTTCCCCAGCCTCTTGATTTCTGCGAGGGCACGGGTTATAAAGGCTGCCAGTGTATTTGTGCCAAGATTTAAACCCTCTATGATGCCAGCACCTAAGGCCATGACATTTTTCATTGCACCGCCCAGCTCTACCCCGATAATGTCTTCACTTGTATAAACCCTGAAATTGTCATCATGGGTAACCCTCTGAAAATACCTTGAAAGGTCCCTATTCTTTGAAGATA
>Ga0209610_1000297_pt1 | contig 25821 bp, 26 predicted proteins | sample LakKivw275mmetaG_FD_184137 | JGI IMG/M metagenome (GOLD analysis project Ga0209610, IMG submission 184137) | Anoxic lake water microbial communities from Lake Kivu, Rwanda to study Microbial Dark Matter (Phase II) - Lake Kivu water 275m metaG... | ecosystem: Environmental > Aquatic > Freshwater...
TTCAACGGCGAACTCCTTGGTTTGGTAGCCACAACAGCTCTAGAGCTGGGCATAGACATCGGTGATTTGGAAGCAACTGTGCTCACTGGCTACCCCGGAAGCATTGCTAGCACCTGGCAGCAAGCGGGACGCAGCGGACGAACTACTGGCAGCTCTCTAAGTTTCCTTATTGCCCTGGATAACCCCCTTGACCAATATCTCATGCGGCATCCTGATTTCCTCTTCAGCAAAAACTTCGACAATGCCTTGATTAATCCCGATAATCCATACATCCTTCAACCTCATCTTTTATGCGCTGCCTGGGAAAAGCCTCTAGATAGCAGCGATGAAAACTTCTTTGGCGCTAACACTAGAATGGAATTGGGCAGGTTAGAAAAGGAAGGTAAAATAAGGAAAATCAAGAGTAAATGGTATCTTTCCCCGAGCATCGCTTACCCTGCCCAGGAGGTAAACATAAGGGCAACATCGGGGAAAAATTACACCGTCGTTGACATTTCCCAGGGATGCCTGCTGGAGACGGTAGAGGAAAGTACCGCCTTTTCTCAAATACACCCTGGCGCTATCTATCTCCACCAGGGCGAGTCTTATTTTATAGCTGACCTCAATTTAAACACCCATACCGCTATGGCAACGCCCACTTCAGTTGATTACTATACCCAAGCCAAGGAAATCACTGACCTCAGAGTTATGAAGGTAACCAGAGAAAAAGAACATAAAGGCATAAAAGTCTATCTAGGAAATGTAGATGTTACCACCGCGGTAATTGGCTTTAAGAAAAAGAAGCAATTCACCGAGGCAATTGTTGGAGAGGAGCCACTTGACTTACCAGCACAGAACTTTCCTACTAAGGCTCTATGGTTTGACTTACCACGAAAAGCAATTGAAAGGATAGCCAACGCTGGACTCGATTTCTACGGCGGATTGCATGCTTGCGAACACGCTTCCATCAGCATACTTCCTCTGTTCGCCCTCTGTGACCGAAATGACATTGGCGGCGTCTCCACTCCTTTTCATCCTGATACCGGGAAGGCGCAAATTTTTATCTATGATGCCTATCCTGGAGGCATCGGAATCGCTGAGAAAGGATTTGAGATGATAACTGAGCTATGGCAAGCTGCCTTGAAGGTAATCGAAGAATGTCCCTGCTCAGATGGCTGCCCATCCTGCATCCAATCGCCAAAGTGCGGCAACAATAATCAGCCATTGGATAAGAAGGCAGCTATAATATTGCTTCAGGAACTGAATGCATAGTATCTGAGCTAATTGCAACATTGTTGCATTTAGTCTCCCACTCCAGTATAATATCACCCATGGTTCAAGATTCAATTCAGGTTTTGCAAACTCAGGGGTATAAAGTTACCAAGCCTCGAAGGCAGGTGCTTACGATTCTCAATGGGGCACAAAGACCGCTGTCGCCCTATGACATACAAAGGCTTCTGCGCCAGCAGGGCAAACATTTAAATCACGTTACTATCTACCGCATACTCGACCTGTTCTGCAGCCTCAATTTAGCCCACAAATTATTATCAACTGGCGGGTTTGTGAAATGCACCCTGGGTGATAAAGAAGGTTGCCATCGGTTTATGGTCTGCCACATTTGCGGAACTCCTCAGGAGTTTGCTGATGAGGGACTGTGCCAAGAGGAAAATGAGTTCACCCGGAACTTTGACTTTCATACCGAATATCACCTTTCCGAGTCATCAGGACTTTGTTCTAATTGCTATAGGACGCAACACCAAAAGCAGAAAAACGCCTACTCAATCCCACCAATAAAAGATGCTTAGGCGAATAGCAACAGAACTTAAAGAACACGTTCCCTTCACGGCTCTCGGAGCTCTTACCGGAATTATCGTCATGGTGATAATAGTTTTGGGTAATGTTCCCACTCAGATTTCACAGACCGCTTTCTACACCTTACATCCTATCCACGTCATATTAAGCGCACTGGTAACCACTGCGATGTATGTGCGATATCGAAAGGCTAAAATCTGGGCGGTGGTTTTAATCGGCTGGACAGGGTCAGTTGGAATAGCGACTCTAAGCGATGCCATAATCCCCTACTTGAGTGGAGTTTTACTCCATATCCCGATGGAGCTCGAAGTGCCATTTATTGAAACCTCTAAAATGCCCGTCATTGGAATTGAAACCTGGATAGTGGTAAACGGCGCGGCGCTTCTTGGCATCGGGCTTGGTTACTGGAAACACATAACCAGAATACCACACTCTGGACATGTATTGGTGAGTACCTGGGCATCTTTATTCTATCTTACCTCATTTGGAACAGCAGATTGGATTCACCTGCTTCCTTTCGTTTTCTTATTCTTATTTCTCGCCGTCTGGATTCCCTGCTGCGCCAGCGACATAGTTTATCCACTGTTATTCGTCAAAGAAGAAATGAGAGCATCCTTGCCTGATAACGACTACTAGCTAAAGGTCAGCCACAATTGTAATATTACACTTCAATGATTTAATGGGAGGACCAGATTGTCTGAGCAGCTAGGTAGAATTGAGCAGGGAGTGAGGCAAAGTAAAAAAGCCTGGTTTAGCAAGATAGCTCATATTTTTGACCGAGGTTCGCTTGGCGAAGAAATCTGGGATGAGTTGGAGGAGTTGCTTATTTTAGCTGATGTTGGCGTACAAACTACGAACAACCTCATAGGCCGAGTCAAGCAGCGAGTGAAAACGGATAAGCTTACCCAAACCTTTCAAATAAAGTCAGCTTTGAAGGCAGAGATGATAAATATGCTGGATATTCCACCCAAGCCAATCAATACTGACTCAGCATTTCAAGTCATTCTGGTAGTCGGAGTAAATGGCTCAGGTAAAACAACCAGCATTGCCAAATTAGCTTATAGCTTCACTTCACAAGGTAAGAAGGTTATCCTGGCAGCCGGTGACACCTTCAGAGCAGCAGCTATAGACCAACTAAGGTATTGGGGAGAGAAAACTGGCGCTGCAATTATTGCTCACCAGCCAGGCAGCGACCCCGGGGCAGTTGTCTTCGATACTATCCAAGCAGCATGTAGCCGACACGCTCAAGCAGTTATTATCGATACTGCCGGTCGTCTCCACACCAAGTTTAACCTCATGGAAGAACTCAAAAAAATCAAGAAAGTTACCACTAAGCTTGACCCTACAGCACCACACCAAGTTTTATTGGTATTGGACGCCACTACGGGGCAAAATGGCTTAACTCAGGCAAAATATTTTACTGAAGCTGTAGGTATAACCGGCATTTTCTTAGCTAAACTGGATAGCACCGCAAAAGGAGGAATAATATTTGCTATTTGTCATGAACTAAACATACCTATCGTTTATATTGGCACTGGCGAAAAATTGGAAGATATGGCGCCGTTCAATGCCGAAACTTTCATCAATGCTATTTTATATTAAATTCATTTACGGTATTATTATCGTTTAACATTTTTGGCTATATCCTGTCATGACTACAATGAGGAGTAAGATGGAAACTCAGATAAAAGACATCGTTGTGCAGGCGGAGAAGAAGCTGCCTTTGGGAAACGGAACTATGTATAGTCGCAGAGAGGGGATTCAGTCCCTTTCTGTATCCCCTTTACAAGATTATATCCCCATAGTGGGTGAAGAGAAGATAGAGAAACTGGAAAAACTGGCTCACAAACTCAGGGGGGTAAAGATATTAGAGGTCAACTCAACGGGAACAGGTGGTGGTGTAGCTGAGATGCTTTACTCCCAGGTGCCGTTTTTGAATGCTCTGGGATTGGAAGATGAATGGAAGGTTATGCGCGGGACCAAGCCTTTCTTCCGGGTAACTAAAACCATCCACAATCTATTGCAAGGAAAGAAAGGAATCCTCACACTGGACATGACAAGGACATACTACAATACGCTTAAAGAAAACGCCGACCTTTACTCCAAAGATTTTAAGGATTATGAGCCAGATATAGTGATTATGCATGACCCCCAGCCGCTTGGTCTAGCTCGTTATTTAAAAAAGAAGGGACAAAAGTGGTTATGGAGGTCTCACATTGATGTGGATGTCGAGACATTGGAAACCAATCCCGCTTTATGGGAGTTCATCACGTTCTGGGCTAATTTTTATGATGCGGCAATATTTTCCAGCGCCCAATATGTTGTACATTACTGGCCGCTACAGAAATACATAATCCCTCCGTTCATCGACCCTCTTTCCAACAAGAACAAAGAATTAACCCAAAATGAAATTACACCAGTATTGGAGAAATATGAAATAGACCAGAACATACCCATGCTGGCTCAGATAGGCAGATTTGACCCCTGGAAGGGAATTGATTTGACCATCCATGCCTACAGAATTGCCCGAAATGAAGAAAAATGCCAACTAATAATAGCTGGCAATATGGCTACGGATGACCCTGAAGGTGAAATAGTCTTCACACAGATATGCGAGAAAACGAAAGACGACCCTGATATTCACATTATAAAGCTTCCAGATGACCGGGAGGTCAATGCGCTGGAGGTAAACGCCCTGCAACGAACCGCCAGAGTGGTACTGCAACCCTCTATTAAGGAAGGATTCGGGCTGGTCATCACCGAAGCCATGTGGAAAAGGAAGCCGGTGATAACCAGGGAGGTGGGCGCAATCCCAATTCAGGTTACCAGTGGAGACACTGGCTTCTTTGTCACTTCAGCAAAAAAGGCTGCCAGGAAGATAATCTACTTATTAAGAAACCCAAAAGAAGCCGAATTGATGGGAGAGAAAGCCCATGAATATGTTAAAGAGCACTTTTTGATGCCCGATAGAGTAGCGGATTATTTAAGAATCGCTAATTATTTCGTCCGCGGTAAATTAGACACAGATTCCATAATTAGTTATCATCCGTGGTTCAAGATATCCAAAAGGAAGGGATAGTTGCTTATCATCAGCATAAACCCCGTCGCTTTTGCCATTGGCACCCTCCAAGTAAGGTGGTATGGGATTTTGGTGGTTGTGGCTGTAATAACACTGCTAGCCATTACCTTCCGAGAGATGAGGCAGCATGCTATCCCGGAGAGCACCATCTATAATCTGTTCTTTTGGGGACTCATTGGTGGTATTATCGGCGGAAGGTTAGTTTACCTCATTCAACCGTGGTTCCTCTATGGTGTAAACCCCTCCGAAATTATTTCACGCTATGGCTGGGCGCTGCATGGATCTATCCTCGGTACTATATTGGCAGGGTTAATTTACTGGAGAACAAGGGCACGGGAAATTTCCTTCCAGGACTTTCCAGGTATAGGCGATGCTGTGGCCGTGGGAGCACCGCTAGCCCAGGCAATTGGTAGAATTGGCTGCACCATAAATGGCTGTTGCCATGGCAAGCCCAGCCCTTTCCTTTCCTTTCCCGGAGCGGTGAGTTACACTCCTCGCGACACCATTGACCCACAATACTGGAACATGCCTCTATATCCAACGCAAATTTACTTCGTATTATGGAATCTGATAGTTTTCGCTGTGGTATGGCGATTACGGAGACGGCTTAAACCACAGGGCTCCCTTTTTCTTCTTTACCTTTCTCTTTATTGTGCTGGTGATTTCGGCTTGAGATTTCTTCGTATCGATCCCCCACTTCTCCTTGGACTTCAAGAAGGACAAATCATCAGCTTAGCAATATTGCTGGTGGTTTTACCGGTGCTCATTATTAAGATTCGCAGGTTTCGCCAAAAGGCTATTGCTGAACCTGCTGATAATACTATCCAGAAGCAAAATCAAGAAGGTTAAGGCGCAATACCTCCTCATCACCCCAAAGACCCTTCTTCAACTGATATACAATGTCTATGCAATCGGGGATTTCCTCCGCTGGTTTCTGTGAATTAAAATCAAATGCTTGCCAGGTTACATTATTCTGCTTTAGTTTTAGCCTCAAGTGCTTCCCTTCATTGCCAAAATTATGACGCTCTATTACCTCCACGTGATGGCTAAGGAAGGTAGGCTGGGGATTACCCTTCCCAAAAGGAGCCAATCTCTGAATCAGGTTCAATACCTCACCACTGAGCGCCGATAACGGAATCTCAGCATCGATAATTAATTTCGGCTGTAGCTCCAAGTGAGAAAGCTGGCTTGCCCCCAGGTTCATCAGCTTCTTCTCCAGTTGAGCTAAATTTTGTCGCTTTATTACGAAGCCGGCAGCTGCGGGATGCCCTCCAAAGGTGACCAGCAGGTCACGACATTTCTCTAATGCAAGCAAGATATTAAATTCAGGTATGCTGCGTCCACTTCCCCGACATACTTCGTCACCAAGGTTAACTATAATAGCCGGCTTGTTAAATTCATCCACTAGCCTGCTGGAGACAATCCCGATAACGCCAACAGGATAGCTTTCATCGCTGTCAATAATCAATGGAAGTTCTGCCTTGAGCGGCATCTTCTTCTTCACTTTATCTAATACTTCCTCGGTCAACTTTTGTCTTTCCTTATTCCTTCTCACCAATTCCGCAGTCAAACCCTGAGCTTCGTCCGATGCTTGCGTAGTAAGCAGACGATAACTAACTAAAGCACCTCCCATCCTGCCGGCAGCGTTAAGATGAGGACCTAAAACCCATGAAATTTGCTCAGCACCAATCTTGCCAATCTCCAATCCAGACTGCTTAATCAATTCCTGAAGTCCTAATCGGCGAGTATTATTGAGAACCTTTAATCCGGTGTTCACCAGATAGCGATTTTCACCAACAAGGGGAACCATATCATCAACAGTCCCTAAAGCAACCAAATCCAGCAATTCATCAAGCCGTTCCTTTCTACTATCTTGGTAAAACAACGCTTGCACAAGCTTCAAGGCAACACCCACGCCAGCTAATTCCGAAAAAGGATATTGCGAATCTTTTCGCCGGGCATCAACCACAGCTACTGCACGTGGTAACTCTCCTAATGGCAAATGGTGATCAGTGATAACCACATCCATACCTAATTTCTTAGCTTCATCTACTTTAATAATATCGGTAACGCCACAGTCGACAGTGATTATAAGATTAACCGCCTGGCTACGAATTCTTTCCAGTGCTATTAAATTCAAACCATGTCCTTCCTTAACACGGTCAGGAATATAAGGGACAACCTCGCCACCAAGCCCTGATAACCCTTCTACCGCCACAACTGCAGATGTGACACCATCGACATCGAAATCACCATAGATAGCAATTTTTTCCCGTGAAAGTAAAGCCTTATAAATTCGAGCCACTGCCTGAGTCATATCAGGAAGCAAAAAGGGGTTACCTTCAAGACGATGGGCGACAGTTAAAAAGGATTCTATTTTATCAAGTTGCACACCACGATTATAAAGAAGCTGGGCAACCAATGGTGGAAGACTCGAAGCACGCAGATATGCCTCAGGCGCTAAAGGCAAAAGATGCCACTGAACTCTCGGGATTAACTCCATGCTTAATGACCTCTACAAGAACCTTTAACTATACCACGATGGTAAAACCAGGGTAAATACTACCAATTTGAGAGTGTTTACTAACCTCACCCCCTTTATCCCCCTCTCCTTCAAAGAAGAGGGGGAAGAGATTTATAGAGAGGGGTTTCACCCCTCTCTTACCTACACCCCCCCTTCCCTTGCTAAGGGAAGGGGGTCAGGGGGATAGGTTGCTAAACAATCTCCCAATTTGACCACACGGTCAAATAGCCAATATAATCCCCTTGTGCACAAAAAAAGAACCTTAAAGGTAGCCTTCTATACATTGGGATGCAAACTAAATCAAGCGGAAACTGAATCCCTGATTGACCAATTCCGTGAGGCTGGCTACCAGCCTGTATCACCAAACGATGTAGCAGACATCTATATTGCTAATACTTGCACGGTCACTCATATTGCCGATCGCAAGTCGCGCCACTGGCTCAGGCTGGTGAAACGGAGAAATCCCAGAGCTTTAACCATCGCTACCGGATGTTATGCCCAACGGATTCCCCGGGAATTGACACCTATTGCTGACCTCGTTCTGGGCAACGAGGGAAAAGAGAACTTAGTTGAAATCATAGAAAGCATCTCACCTGAAACAGAACCTCTACAAATCCAACCAGCTGCTACTCAAAATGGTACTTTCAGAATCCGCTCCTTGGTAAAAATTCAAGATGGATGTGACAGCCACTGTGCTTACTGCATCGTTCCCAAAGTGCGAAACCACCAATTTTGCCTGCCAGCCTCAGAAATAATCAGCACGATTCAGGAAAAAGTAGCCATGAATTATAGAGAGGTTATTCTCACCGGGACAAAAATCGGCTGCTATAAAGATGACAGTACCGATCTTGTTAGTTTGATAAAGCACATCCTTAGTAACACAGAAATTGAACGACTGCGTCTTTCTTCATTGCAACCTCAGGAACTCTCCCCAGCCCTTCTAGCATTGTGGCAAGACAAGAGGTTATGCCCTCATTTTCATCTAGCTCTTCAAAGCGGTAGTGATACTATGCTTAAGAGAATGCGACGCCATTATTCCCGGCACGATTATAGGAGGGTGACAGAGTTGATTAGGCAGACAATACCCAGAGTAGCCATCACTACCGATGTCATCGTCGGCTTCCCCGGGGAAAGCGATGAAGAATTTGAGCAAACCTACAATTTTTGCCACCAAGTCGGCTTCGCTAACATCCATGTTTTTCCCTTTTCACCTCGACCTGGCACCGAGGCAGCTGGAATGCTTGACCAGGTGAGCGATAAAGTCAAGAAGGAACGCACCCAAAGGATGCTGGAGCTATCACAAAGTTGTCGGCACAGCTTTCAGGAACAATTTCTAGGACAAACCATAAACGTCTTATGGGAAAAGGAGACAATCCCTGGAAGCAGCCTATATTCCGGGCTGACCGATAATTATGTTAGAGTATTCACTCAGAGCGAGAAATCATTGACTAATAAAATAGCGAAGGTCAAATTAACCGCAGTTCACGACCAAGGAATGTGGGGAGAATTGGTTGAAAATTCAAGTCAAGGTAAAGCCTAACTCAAAAACCGAAGAAATTAGCCAGAAAGGCGATACTCTTATAGTCACAGTTAAAGAGCCACCAAAGGAAGGCAGAGCCAACCAAGCAGTTATCAAATTACTGGCAAAACACTTCGACGTTCCTCAAAACCAGGTTAAGATTCTAAGTGGCTTCAAAAAACGGGATAAAGTCGTTGAGATTGCAGATAGATATGGGATACCTCAAAGTGTGGGAGGTTATGCTCCACATGAAGTTTAAAACAGGTAGAAAGGTTTTGCTATTTGATTTATAATATTAAATCGAGGAGAACAGCGTGGGAAGGTTTAAACTCCGCTGTACAGTTAACTAAGGAGGGAATTATAAATGGCTAAAAAGAAAACGGCTGAAAAGAAAATAGCCAAAAAGAAAAAAATACTTGTAGTAGATGATGAGTCAAATATACGATTGCTGGTCAAGAACATGATTGGCCATTACTACGATGTCCTCGAAGCCGGCGACGGGGATGAGGCCTTAATCAAAGCTCGAGAAGAAACACCTGACCTGATTTTGCTGGATATCTTGATGCCTAAGAAGGACGGTTTTAGCACCTGTCATGAACTCAAATCTAATAAAGCCACCGAAACTATCCCCGTAATCATGGTCACCGCTCTCCAGTACGAAATGGATGAGAAACTTGCCTTAAGCTTGAGGGCTGATGCATATATCAGGAAACCTTTCGCTTCCCAAGACCTGCTAGATACGATTTATAATATACTGTCCGCTAAGCATCAGAAGCGCAAAGTTACAAAACGTCAAAAATAAAGAAAGCTTTTGTGCTACAGTATATATTTCAAACGTCGGGTATTACAGCTTTTCCTTTGGTTGCGTTAAAACCTTAGATTCTCCCAGTACGGGCAAAGTGAAATAAAAGGTACTGCCTTCACCTAGCACGCTTTCGACCCATATCTTCCCACCATGGTGGTCAACTATGGTTTTACAGATATATAATCCTAGACCCATGCCCGTATATTGTTCAGCAGCTCGCCCAAAAGGCTTGAACAACTTAGCTTGGTCTTCTTTCGAAATACCAATTCCGGTATCAGATACCTGAATCAAGATATTTTTGTCTTTTTCTTCCGCGGTGATGCTAATCATTCCAGCTGAGGTAAACCTTACAGCGTTACTTAACAAATTCGTTACGACGCGGCTCAATCGCTCTTTATCCCCATATACTGGTGGTAAGCTACTAGGAATATTCACTTTTAAGGATAACCCCTTTGCCTCAACTGCTATTCTCGCCGAGGCTATTGCCGGCTCCATAATACTTAAGACATCGTGCACCTCCATATACCAGCGCAGCGTGCCTTCTTCCTGTCGAGATATGTCAAGAATATCATCAAATAAACGCCCTAAACGCTGAGATTCATTGTTTATGATTTCAAGGAAGTACTTTGATTCCGAGTCTACCTTGGCCTTTTTGAGCAACATTTCCGAAAATCCTCTAACCGAGGTAAGTGGATTGCGGAGGTCATGAGATATGCCGACAAGAATCTGCTTCTTCTCATCATTCAGTCCTTCAAGCCGCCTAATTACCTGCTGTAGCCCTGTATTTGTTTCCGCCAGCTCCTCCGTTTTGAATTTAACTTCATTGGACGCGAAGCTCCCCATAAATACCATTAGACCAATACAGGCAGCAAAGAAGGCCAAAGAGAAAACAGCTAGAGCAGAGCTAGGCTCAAGCATAACAAGACCTGGAAATTGGGTTGCTTTAGGTAGAAGTGTTATCCCGGCGATAAATAAAGAAGCAACCCCGAGGAGACTCCAGCCTGCCAAAGGCAGATTCAGAAATATGCTGATACTCAGCAGGGCCACCACATAAAGTATGATGAACGGACTATACAGGTAGCCACTAAAGTAAACTATGGCTGTAATCGCGAGTATATCAACAATTAAACTGCTCAAAGCTATCCAAATTATTCGGCTATAGTCCTCTACTTTCTCATATGCCGCTGGCCTCAGAAGATAAAAGTAAAGAAAAGTATTAGCGGATATTCCCACAGCAGCCAGGATGTGGAACGGAAGCATTGAGAAAGAAAATACTCCCTGGATATACCCAATCAAAGCAAAAACCCAAACGCCTCCAATTACTATGTAACGAATTCTAGCTGTCCATATAACATTTCTGCGGAATCTCGGTGCAGATAGCTCAGCAAGAAATTCAGGTAATTTCGGACTTGCGCTATGAAGCCCTTTACTTATGGGCATAACCAGATTATAAACAAATGGGGTTATTTGAACAAGTGGGGCCCGTTATCTATCTTAATTAAGCAACCTTGGGATAATTTGTTTCATATACAACACTTAACATCCCAAGAATAAGTAACAAAGAGGATAAGTTTGTAACCTGAACATAAAGAACCGGATTTCACTTGCCAATTTGTAATCTTTGATATACAATCAATTGTTCATTAATTTTGGTTTTGGGAGGTGGAATCCATGGAAAACATGATGTTCCCTAAATGTCAGAAGTGTGGCAAAGGAGACCTAGTACCCTTATCTGATTTTGGTGGCCAAGGAGCTGCAGTGCACTACAAAGCTTGGGTATGCACCAATCCTGATTGTGGCTATAATCTAAAAATCAGGAATGGCGAAATATACATAAACGAACCCATTCTCAGCGGAGCAATCCACAGCCGCCGCTGAGAACACGCCACACTACAAAATTGACTGCCCTTGAGCCAGTTAGTTGACTTAGTGGTAGATTCCTTTTTCCCCAAGCGGTGCATCGTCTGTGGGGAAACGGGGAGCTTTTTATGCTCTGATTGCCAGCAGAGCATGCCAAAATTATTGCCCCCACTTTGCCCTAGGTGTGGCAAGCCCCAGGTTAACGGTGTCGTATGCGCAACCTGCCGGCAAAGGCAAACTAAAATTGATGGAATCCGCTCCGCCTTCCGTTTTGAGGGAACAATGCGCCAGGCTATCCACCAGCTGAAATACCAAAACTTGAAGGCAATATCTTCATCTCTGGCTGTATTATTAGCTGATTATTTGCTACTCAATCCCCTGCCAGGCGAAGTCCTTGTTCCAGTGCCTCTTCATCCACGGCGGTTGAGAGAGCGAGGCTATAATCAAGCAGTCCTCTTAGCTAAAGAGTTGAGTAGACTTATAACCCTGCCAGTCATCACGGATTGCCTTATTCGTGTTAAAGAAGCGAAACCTCAGGTAAGAACAACAACCGTGACAGAGCGAAGGAAAAATGTGACCGGTGCTTTTATATGTCATGGTGATAAAATAAATGGTAAGCAAATCATTCTTGTTGATGATGTGTGCACTTCTGGAGCAACACTGGAAGCTTGTGCTACAGCTCTTAAGAATAATGGGGCTGTTTCGATATGGGGATTAACCATAGCAATGGAAATTCTAGAATGAGGAGGAAATATGAAGCTACAAATTACTACCAAGAATATAGAACTTTCAGAAGCACTGCTTGCATACGCTAACAAAAAAACTGCCAGATTAAACCGTTATCTACCTATCATTAGCGAAGGGAAGTTAGAGATTTCTAGAGAAGATACAAAGTTACCGGCGGAGCGATTTATCGCTCAGCTCACTATTGATAGCAAGGGGACTCTAATTAGAGCTCAAGTAAGAGCCAGCGATGTTCAAACTGCTATCGATAATGTCACCGCCGCACTAGCACAACAAGTCAAACGATTCAAGGGCAAGCTTTATTATAAAGGCAGGGGAATCTCAGCAGCTCGCCAGGGGATAACAACTGAAGTTGAAGAGCAACCTCCCAGAAAGGTGGTAAAAACCAAACATTTTCTGGTCAAGCCCATGCCCACCGATGAAGCAATAACACAGATGGAGCTTCTAGGACACGATTTCTTCTTATTTATCAATTCAGATACCGATAAGCTCGAGCTACTATATCACCGTAAGGATGGCAATTATGGATTGATAGAGCCTGAGGTCGGATAACAAACAACTAGCGGAAATTGTTACTATTTTAAAAAGCTCCCCAAGTAAAATCCGAACAAACTTTTACGATTACTTCGCCGAATTTAATTCACAAATCCAGAAAAAGAAATTTAAAAAGATGACGAAAAGACAAAGCAGGCGGGGCAGAACAATCGCTCCAAGAAAACGAAAATCCGATTTTTTCTGAAAATCAGAAGTTCGCATCGTATTCTATGGCTCCCCGGGTAGGATTCGAACCTACAACCAAACGGTTAACAGCCGCCTACTCTACCATTGAGCTACCGGGGAATACTTAATTGAGCTGCCGAGCCAGGATTCGAACCTGGGCTAAAGGATCCAAAGTCCTCTGTGCTACCACTACACAACTCGGCAACCATCACCCAATCCTGTGCCGAAGGTCGGAGTCGAACCGACACGGGAGTTGCCCCCCAACAGTTTTTGAGACTGCCGCGTCTACCATTCCGCCACTTCGGCATATAACTTAAACAGTGCCGAGGAGCAGAGTCGAACTGCTGACACGCGGATTTTCAGTCCGCTGCTCTACCACCTGAGCTACCTCGGCATAAAACACCATGTTAAAAGGGCATAATTAGAATAATGCACAACTAAGTCGATGTCAATTAACCTATCTCGTGATAGGCGCATTGACCAATACGGTGAAAATATCCCGAGCCAACTCCTGCAAGGAATTGCCTGATTTGTTACCCCAAGGATTTGGAAGCAATGGGGTAATGGAAATTCTTTTCTGCTCTAATGCCCAGGCATCACTGCCCGCATCTATCTCGCCTATCACTTTATCCTTCACGATGATATAGCCTTCATTTTCACCACTTAATACCTTTTTTATCTCGCCACAGTGGCTTTGCTTGCCTAATTTTGTAATTTCTATTCCCCTTATCTCCACCAGGGGCAAGTTAGGTAGGTTAACATTCATCAGACTTTCCCTGGGCAAATCACCTTTCCTTATCCTAGCCGCAAGTAGCGCGGTTAATCTGGCAGCAGCTCCAAAATCCACTTCTCCGTAAGAATCTACCGAAACTGCAAGAGCAGGCACACCGTGGAAATACCCCGCCAAGGCGCCCGCCACGGTACCCGAAACAAAAACATCATATCCTATGTTAGGACCTCTATTGATGCCTGAAACGACGAGGTCTATTTCCCCGGGAAATAAAACCCTGAAGGCCATAATGATGCAATCAATCGGTGTACCATCGGTAGTATAAATTCCTTTCCCTCTTGCCTGTGGAAATACCTTAATGGCACGGCGCAAATTTACCGAAGTCCCTACTCCACTCTGTTCACCTTGAGGAGCTACAACCACCACTTCCCCCTCCCGACGAAGCTCCTCAACTACCGCCCAGAGACCAGGAGAGTCAATTCCATCATCATTGGTAACTAGTATCTTCATAAATGAATAATTGTGCTTCGATTATCGCCCTATGTCAAGCTTGATAGTTATTGGAACTCATGTTAAAAATATGCTTTATTGGTTGACGAAGGACAAATTTGCTATGTGCTCAATTAGCAGTGAAAAAACGCTAATTCAATGTGACTTCGATGGCACCGTTACCGAAGAAGACGTCAGTTTCTTGATACTGGATGCATTTGCCCGGGGGAATTGGAGGAAGTTATTGGAAGACTACCGAAAAAATAAGATATCGGTGGACTACTTTAACAAGCAAGCCTTTACTATGGTGAGAGCTAGCAGGGAAACTCTTACTGAATTTGTGAGAACAAGGGCAAAGATACGGTGCGGATTCAAGGAACTGACTGATTACTGCTACAAAATGGGGTTATGCTTGGTCATTGTAAGCAATGGCCTGGATTTTTACATCGATGTAATACTCAGTGATGCTGGCATCAGAAACATTGAAGTATTTGCTGCACAAACCAAATTTTGTCACGAAGGTATCGAAGTTCAATATATCGGACCAGATGGCAACGAAGCAAATAAAGGGCTTAAAGAACTCTACGCCAGATTGTTTCTGGCAAAGGGTTATCGCCTGATATATTTGGGGAATGGCGTCTCCGACATTCACCCGGCGCGGTTAGCTCACCACGTTTTCGCCCGGGATGATTTATTATCATGCTGTGCAAGGGAGAATATTGCCTGCATACCATTTACCGACTTCACCGATGTGGTCAAAGGTCTAAAGCTTCTCCCTCAATCTCGCTCAAACTCCTAAAATAATTATCTCCCTTTATGCTTTATATGATATAATTTCACCTTTGCTAAATTTTTGAGGTGGAAAAGAGGGTAAACAGTGACAGAAGTAAAAATAAAGCCACTGGAAACAGCACTTTTGGTAATAGACATGCAAAATGATATGCTACATGAGAAGGGAGCTTGTTTGACAACAGGCAAGCAAGAGTCGTAAATTTATAGTTAACTCTGGAGGAATAAAAATTTACGCTATTATTGAAACCGGCAGTAAACAATATAAGGTAGCCCTAAACCAGAAGATAGAGGTTGAGCGCCTGAATATACCTGAGGGGGATACCGTTGAGATGGACAGTGTATTGTTCATCAACGACGATGGAAATGTGATTACCGGCAACCCACTTATCAAAGGCGCCAAGGTAAGAGCTACTTCATTGGGAGAGTTTAAAGGTGACAAAGTCACCGTATTTAAGTATAAGTCCAAGGTTCGTTACCAGAGGAAAAGAGGACACCGGCAAACTTATACCACGTTATTAATAAATAAAATTATTAAACCACGGGGGCATAAGCATGGCACATAAGAAAGGCGGTGGTAGCACACATTGCGGCCGAGACAGCCAATCAAAGCGTCTTGGTGTGAAGAAATTCGGCGGGGAGCAAGTTCGTGCCGGAAACATCCTTGTTCGACAACGAGGCACCCGTATTTTACCAGGAGACAACGTCGGTGTAGGTAAAGATTATACGCTATTCGCTCTGATAGACGGTTTTGTAAAATATGAGCCAGCTAATAGATACAAAAAGAGGGTAAGCATTTACAAATGAAAGACAAGATACACCCCAAATACTATGAAAACGCTAAAGTAACCTGCCTTTGTGGCAACACCTTTACCGTGGGCTCAACCAAGCCAGAAATTAGAGTAGAGGTATGCAGCAAATGCCATCCTTTCTACACTGGAGAACAAAGGATAGTGGATACCATGGGAAGGGTAGGACGGTTCAAGAAGAGATACAGAATAAAAGATTGACATAGAGCAGTTGTTTAACACCTTTAACAGAACTAGCTAGGCTAAATCTTGATTCTCCAAAAGTCTGAAGTCCGTATCATTTTGCAAAAAACACGTGCGATTGCCAGTATGACAAACTGGACCGGTGGGCTCCGCCTGGATGAGAAGCGTATCACTGTCGCAGTCCTTAATAATGGACTTCATCCTCAGAAAATTGCCCGAAGTCTCCCCCTTGTGCCATAATTCCTGTCTATTGCGACTATAGAACCACACATCCCCACTTTCTACCGTTCGAGCCAACGACTCCTTATTCATATAGCCCAGCATCAAAACTTCGCCATTCCTAGCATCCTGAATGATGGCAGGAATTAAACCTTGAGAATCAAACTTCAACATGTTTATTACCCTCCAACAAGTATAGCCTCTCCTAAGTCAATATCGCCGGTATAAAGAGCCTTGCCGATAATCGCTCCTTCCACTCCAAGTTGCTTAAGCCTTTTCAAATGCTCCAGCTTGGAAATGCCCCCGGCAGCAATTACAGGAACATTTACCCCGTTAGCCAGTCTTCCTACCATCTCAAAGTTGGGCTCCGTTAAAGTGCCATCCCTCCCTATATCGGTAAAAATAAACCGCCTTACTCCAATATTTACCATGTCTCTGCTCAACTGTAAAACATCCAACATGGTATCCTTTTGCCAGCCATGTATGTAGACTTTGCCATCCTTAGCATCAAGGCTCACGACTATCGCCTCGCCATATTTACCGCATAGTTTCTTCACCAGCCTTGGGTTTTCCACCGCTGAAGTGCTTAAAATAATACGTTTTATCCCCTTTCGCAATAACTCTTCAACCATGTCTTCCTGCCTGATACCACCACCAAATTCCACCAATAGACCACTCCCCTTTACTATTTGCTCAACCAAAGCTATGTTCGCTGGCTTACCTGCAGCCGCCCCATCCAAATCAGCTATATGAATCCAGCGTGTGCCTTGAGAACGCCATTTCAATGCTACCGCTATAGGCTTCTCATCATAGATAATTTGCCGCCGGTAATCACCCTGATACAGCCGAACGCATTTACCTTTCCTGATATCAATGGCAGGAATTATTTCCATTTTCCCATCATAGCGAGCTAAGGTAAAAATTAGATCAACAGCTTCGTAGCATCAGATTATAACCCAACAAGCCCCCTTCTTGGCAACCTTACACAACTTTGCACCGTGTTGCTTCTTCCTAGCTATTAAAGCTATATATTTCTATGTAGAAGACTATGAAAATGCAGAAGATAATTGAAGCATCTATACTAGGGGAAATACTGGTCGTATAATATTATCGCGGGGAATACGATACAGAAAGGCGGAGTGGTCTGTACTATAGTGCGATGAAGCTGGAGAATCACACAATGTCACCGGTGAAGGACTCGGTCAAAGCGGTATTAGCGTCACCGAACACAATTGTTAAGACTGGTAATAAGTTAGCTGCTATCGAATACTAAAAGGAGGTTGAATCATGAGCGAAGTAATTAGAGGCGCAACGGCACAAAGAATTGAGGAGTATAAGCGTAAAAGAGAGCATATCTTGCAAATGGGAGGGCCTGAGGCTATTGAGGAGCGCCATAGAAGGGGGCAAATGTCAGCACGGGAAAGAATAGATTACTTCTTTGATCCTGGCACTTTTACCGAGATAGGATTATGGATTAAACATAGAACCACCGCTTTTGGAATGGATAAAAGAGAGGTGCCTGCTGAGGGAATTATCACCGGATTTGGCAAGGTAAATGGAAGGCATGTAGTTGCTGGTGCTGAGGATTACACTGCCATGATGGGAACTTTTGGCGAGTATCATGGTAAAAAACTCTCCTACGCCCTTGACTTTGCTAAGGATAAAGGCTGGCCATTTGTGAGCATGAATGATTCCGCTGGTGCCCGACTCCATGAAGGAATGGATACTCTGGAATCATATGGCTGGACATTTAGATCCCAGATACTGGCTTCGGGAATAATCCCTCAAGTATCTTTATTAATGGGTCCTTGTTTGGGAGGGCAGGCCTACCACCCGGTAATGATGGATTTTGTAATTCAAGTAAGAAAAACTGGCTTTATGGGCATTGCTGGTCCTGCCTTTGTCAAAACACAACTCGGAGAGGAAATTAGCCTGGAGGAGCTCAGTGGCTGGAAGAATCATGCCATTAAATCGGGGCAGACACACATTATAGCTGAAGATGATAAGGATTGTTTAGATAAATGCAAGGAGTTGTTATCTTTCTCCCCATCTAATAACAAAGAGAAGCCACCTCGAATAAAGACCAAGGATGATCCTGAAAGAGAGATCCCCGAGCTTGATACCATAATCCCCGACGAGCCCACAAGACCCCATGATATGTATCAGATAATTAATAAGGTTGTGGATGAAGGGCACTTCGTTGAGATATTTAAATATTACGCTACGAATGCCATATGTGGCTTTGCTCGGATAAACGGGCGCCCTGTGGGGATAGTATCCAACCAGCCCATGGTAAAGTCAGGCATTCTGGACATTAACGCATGTGACAAATTGGCAAGGTTTATAAGATTTTGTGACCTCTTCAATATTCCTCTCGTCTCGCTTACGGATTGTCCCGGCTATATGATAGGCTCCGAGCAGGACTGGGCAGGTATACTAAGACATGGCGCCAAGCTGCTCTACGCCTGGGCCGATGCCACTGTGCCTTTAGTTTCAGTCATAATAAGAAAATCCTATGCTGGTGCTCACTATGGAATGCTGGACAAGTCTATTGGTGCTGATTTCGTCTTCGCTTGGCCCACTGCTCAGATCACCATTGTTGGCGCTGAGACTGCTGCCAGTGTTATCTTCGCCAAGGAAGTAAAGGAGGCAGAAAATCCGGATGCGGTGCGGGCAAAGAGAATAAAGGAATACTCAGAACTTTATGAGAATCCCTATTGCGCTGCAGAGAGAGGCTATGTTGATGATGTAATAATGCCCCATGATACCAGAAAGTTTATCAACAAAGCCCTGGATGCTCTGGAAAACAAATCCGTAGCCAGACCGTGGAGGAAATACTCTAACATTAACCTCTAGGGAGATAGAAGGAGGATACAATGGATTTCGCTTTTACTGAGGAACAAAACAGATTCCGAGAGGAAGTTCGTGATTTTCTGGAAGGAGAGATAGAGCAAGGACTTTGGAAGCCGAGTTGCGATGCCTGGATACAGGGTTACAATCCAGAATTCACCAAAAGAGTAGCGCAGAAACGCTGGATGGGGCTTACCTGGCCTAAAGAGTATGGTGGACAGGAACGTAGCTTTGTAGACCGCTTTATACTTACTGAGGAGATGTTACGCTATGGAGCGCCAGCAGCCTGCCACTGGTTTGCTGACCGCCAGATAGGCGGTTCCATACTCAAATATGGTAGTGAGGAACAGAAACGGGAATTCTTGCCTAAAATAATAAGAGGGGAGATGTATGTCGGGCTAGGGATGAGCGAAACCGAGGCTGGCTCAGATTTAGCTTCTCTGAGAACGACGGCTGTCGAAGATGGTAACGATTATATAATCAATGGGCAGAAAACATGGACCAGTGGTGCCTGGTTTATGAATCACATTTACTTGCTGGCGAGGACTGATACAACTGTCCCCAAACATAGAGGCATAAGTGAGTTTATTATTCCTATAGATACCCCCGGAATCTCTCGTATCCCCATGATAGATGTTACCGGCACGGAAGCCTGGAATGATATTTTCTTTGACAATGTTCGAGTTTCAAAGAAATACCTGATAGGAGAGAAAAACAAGGGCTTTTATCATGTTATGGAGCAGCTCGCCTATGAGAGGAGTGGATTTGAGAGGTTAATGGGCAACTATGCCTTATTTGAGGCTCTCCTTAAATTTGTTAACGAGACAAAACGCAATGGGAAAGCCCTGTCCCAAGATACCGTAATTAGATATAAGCTAGTGCAGCTTCAGGTCGGATTTGAAGTGGGGAGACTCCTAATGTATAAGGTGGCTTTGGTTATGGACGAAGGGCAAGCACCCACTGTAGAAGCTGCTATGTCAAAAGCCTATGCTACAGCCTTTGAACAGCGCTTGGCGAATACTACCATGGAAATCCTGGGGCCTTATGGGCTGCTCTGGGCTGGCTCTAAATATGCTCCCTTTGGAGGCATGGCAGCTCATTCATACTTAGGTTCTAAAGGTTATAGTCTTCAGGCAGGCACTACTGAAATCATGAAGAATATCGTAGCTACAAGAGGGCTGGGACTACCAACTAGCTAAATAAAAACTGAGAGGGGGATAAAGTGAACTTAGCACTTTCCGAAGAGCAAGAGATATTAAAAAAGGCAGCACGTGATTTTCTGGAAGAAAAATGCAACAAAAGCTTTGTTAAGCAGATGGAGCAGGATGAGAAGGGTTACTCACCAGAACTGTGGGAAGAGATGGCAAATCTGGGCTGGATTGGGCTGGCATTCCCAGAGAAATACGGCGGCAGTGGCATGACTTTCCTTGACCTCTGTGTATTACTAGAGGAGATGGGACGTGCTTGTTTGCCAGCACCTTTCTTCTCTACCGTAGTTCTTGGTGCTTTACCCATCCTCAATGCTGGTAGAGAAGAGCAAAGGAAGCAGTATTTACCTATGATAGCCAGTGGCAAAGCAATCTTTAGTCTGGCTTGGATGGAACCTGAGCTTGAATATGAACGCAAGGCAATCACAGTTGAGGCAACTCCTGATGGAGATGCCTACATTATAACTGGAAGCAAACTGTTTGTTCCCTATGCCAATGTGGCTGATTATCTACTGTGTGCAGCTAGAACCAGCAAGCGGGAGAAAGGAATCACTATACTTATAGTAGCTGCTAAAAGTCCTGGAGTAAAGTATACCGTCTTGAAAACTATGGCTCATGATAAGCTTTGTGAAGCATTATTCGATCATGTGCCGGTAGCAAAGGAAAATATTCTAGGACAGCTAAATCAGGGATGGAATGAGGTTCAAAAGACAGTGGAAAGAGCTGGTGTGGCAAAATGTTGCGAACTGGTGGGCAATTTTCAATGGGTTTTGGAAGATACTATCGCCTACGCTAAGGAAAGAAAGCAGTTCGATCGCCCTATTGGCAGCTTCCAGGTGATACAGCATTATTGCGCTGATATGGCTACCTATGTCGAGGGAGCAAGGCTCAGTGCCTATCAAGCAGCCTGGATGCTAAGTGAAGGGCTCCCCGGTACCAAAGAAATTGCGGTAGCTAAATCATGGATAAATGAAGTTTCTCCGCTTATCTTCAATCTGGCACACCAAATTCATGGAGCTATGGGAGTTACCATAGAACATGATTTGCACTTTTACACCACGCGAGCCAGACCTGTTGAGTTCAGTTACAGCGGGGATAATTACTACCGAGAAGTAATAGCTAAGGAGATGGGCTTAGCTTAGCAAGTTTTTGCTCGTAACATAACTACCAGCGCACAGTTATCTCGACGGCTACTTGACATAGAAGCTGTCTATCCAGTCCGGTCTTGAGGGCTGTTGCCACTGTTCCAGCAGCTCCTTCCACTGCTCGTCGGTCAACCTATCACTCATAGGCTGCTTGAACTCATAATAACTGAAGGTGGGTCCAGCACCAAGGATAATGCTGCCATCAGGAACTCTGTAGGCAACCAGAACGAGGTCAATATAACCCACTCCCTCCTCAAGAACCTGCCCTGAGTTAACATCGGTGTGAACATCAGCAACAAGCGTGGTTTCCTTGCCTTTTGCTTCAACGCCAGTCACTGTAGAATCAAGCTGCTGACCAAAATTCCTGATGAATTCATAATCATCCTCGCTCAGCTCCTTACCCTCCAGTTCATCCTGGGAAATAGTAAGCAGCCTATCTAAGATGTTTTCCAGGCTCTCCAACCTTGATTTTTCCTCATCACTTAAAGCATTGAGAGTGCCCAATCCTTCTCTGGTCATCATGGTGAGCGAAAGCATGCGATTATAGAATTCAAGGACTGGCTCCACATAGCCCACCACTGGCTGCGGTTGCGGTAGTATCGCTGTTGGTGCCGGAGTGTAGCTTTGTTTAGCATACAAAATGGTATCATGCCGAAGCTCAGTCCAGGATGCCAGAGCAGTCTGCAGTTCCTTATCCTGCCATGCTTCGGTCTGCATGAAAGCTGGATAGCCTTCGCCAAAATCCTCAAGCAAAGGCCTAAAGGAATAGAGCCAGCTCCAGTAGAGATTGCGATTCCAGTCCTCCTCACTAAAGGCTGCAAACTGCTCTTTCAGTTCGTTTAGTTGCTTATCGTAGCTGGTATTCTCTCCTTGATACTCGGTATCACCCTCGGCATCCAATATCTGATAAGCTCTCTCAGAACCGAGGACTGCCATGACATCCAACCCCCTGGGAAAACACCTGCTGGGACCGAGCGCAGTCATCTCCATGGTAAACGGCTCATCTCCGCCGACATACATACCCGCAGCAGGAAAGACCAGGTTCTGAAACATATAAGAGTCGGGGACGAATCTCTGCCCCATGAACCTCAACCCTTTGGTCTTTGCCAGACATTCGTAAAGCTTCTCCTCGGTTATCGGCGGCTCAATGACACAAATGCCGGAGCCACCATAAATCTGGGGATTCCGCATTTGAGCTAACTCAGCCTTGAGATTGAGCAATATTTCATCGTCGGCAAGCTGTGTGGCGTTAAACTCAGTGCCAAGGACTTTCTCCATGGCGTCCAAATATTCATAAGGTGTAAGGTCATCAGCAGTGCCCACGAAGAATGAGGTAACTGAGTAAATTCGACTCCAAATTTCCCAGCAAGTGCTGTTATCGACTTTCACCTCAGGCAATTCAGCGGAGATAAGCGATGCTTGAATTGTAGCTATTCGAGCGTCCTTTTCGCTTATCAAGGCATTGTCTCCCCCTTTAAGCAGGAAAGCCATTCTGCCATACCACATCATCGCCTTAAAATATCTTTTAAGTGCTTCACTTCGGGTGTAATGCCCCCGGGGAACATACTGAGAATAGTCCTCGCAATAACAACCGGCAAGGTCACATTGACAATCAATCTGTGAATTAAATATCGCACTGGGCTTGAATCCTTCGTGTGCCTCAATATTGCTGATTTCCTTGTTGACCTCATCAACCACATAAGACGGAATGGTAAATTCAACCTTTTTCAATGGCTTAAATTCCTTCTTATCCCAGGGATACTCGTTATTCCACTGCTCGATTTCTTGCCTTATTGCTTCCTCATCGTAGCCTTCAGTTGGCGTTTGTAACAGACTCAGGGCGACAGCAAAATAGGCAACGTTTCTTCTCGCAGCTTCCCTTAAATCACCACCACCGAAGGATTGGTAATCCTCCACTGACCTGTCCATCATCGCCAGGTTCATATCAATGAGCTCATCAAAGAACTCTTCCTCCTCCAATCGCTTCAATATTTCATTGAATTGAATATGGTATAGATGAAGCAAAGTGTCCGAAGTAACAAAAATGGGTATCCCCTGATCCTTCAATGTCTCATAAGGTTGGACAATGTCATCTCCGTGCCAGGGGATAATCACAAAGCCATTTTGCTGCAAAAGTTGCCTCTGGCTCTCGGTTAGATAAAAAGTGGATTCCACCTCCTCAAAATTTGTCACTTCATTTAAATCTAATGGCAGTGCGTAGTCAGGGGCATTAAGAGATATAGAGAGTTGATTGGGCTCATAGCAATCCGTCATGATAAATTTAGGATTTAATACCTCACCCCCAGCTACCGAAGGTATAGTAAACTGGGAGGGTGTGACCCCGGGCGCACAGCCACTAACAATGATAATCCCGGCAAGCAATAAGCTGCTGAATACCTTGATTATTTTACCCTTCATAGCCATCCCTCTTTCTCTACCAGCATAGTATCGCCCGTCTAACACAAATACTCCAATGCAAGTGTCTCACTTATCCCCTTTTTATTTTATCTAAAATGGGAAAAACAGGGCAAAAATTCAGGCCTTTCAACTCAAAATTTCCTCTAATTTTTTAGCCTGCTCTACCCGATAATGACCAACTCCGGTGCGACGAACCTCCACCACCATAGCACCGACAGATAACTTCTTTCCAATGTCATGAACCAGGCTTCTAACATAGAACCCGGAAGAAACATCGCAGTCAAAGGTGAAATACGGAAATTGGAACTTCTCAAGCTTCAGGGAATAAATGCTAACCTTCTTAGGCGGCACTTCCACGCTAACGCCTTTTCTGGCCAGTTCATAAGCTTTATGGCCAGCTAACTTTTTAGCAGAAAAGGGAGGGGGAACCTGCCAGGTTTCACCACGGAATCCCCTCAGCACCTCCTCCAACTCCTCCTTTGTTATCGTGGCATCGTTTTGCTGCAGAATTTTCCCATCACAATCAAAAGTGTCAGTTTGCATACCCAACCTGGCTTTTACCTCGTAACTCTTATTCAAAGTTAAGAATGACGAAGCTTCTTTGGTGCGCCTGCCAGTAAGAACAATCAAAAGTCCTGTAGCTATGGGGTCCAGCGTACCGGTATGACCAGCCTTTACCTTTAACTTCCTCCTCATTAACTCCACGACGCGGGACGAAGTAAGCCCTTTAGGCTTATCTACAAGCAAGATGTCATCCATTCCAGTTAGTATTTTAGTATAACCAAAAAGGATAAAAAACGCCTAGCGTAGCTACAAAATTGCCAACACTATGCCTGCGATTAGCAATATCGCACCCAAAGCTAATAAACCAACCAATAATTTCATATTCACTTCGCTAGGAGCCTTTCATCCATAATTCGCTCATTTAATTTCATAAACTACTTGAACGTTGACCGTAATTTTCAATTCTCCGGGGCTGATAGGAGTTTCAGGAGCAGGAGCTATACCTCCTGCCGTCTCAGCGAAATATCTGGGGACATATGCCGCTCCTTCGGAAATGTAGATGGGCTTACCAAGCTGAATACCGGCTGAGGTAGCTAACTGCGTTGCCTTATTTTTGGCGTCTTCCATCGCCTTGCCTTGTGCCTCATCATAATATGGCGTAGGGTCATCCACAGAAAAACTTATGCTCTGAATCCGGGTAAGATCACCTCCAGCCTTGGCTACAGCATCTATAATAATACCAGCCTTATCCACCTCCCTTATCTTAGCAAGCACTATATTGGTAACTCGATAGCCAACAATCTCCTCTTTGCCATTCTCATTAATCCATCTTGTCACGGGGTAGATGCTAAATTGCTGTGTCTGGATATCTTTCTCGGCCACGCCGTTATCCTTCAGTGCTTCCATCACCTTATCCATTGCCTCGCTTGCCTGTGCCTGAGCTTCGCTTACTGTATCTGCTTGGGCTTCAATACCAAGAGACAACTCAGCTATGTCAGGAATCACCATTGCCTCCCCTTGGCCAGTGACCCATATGCCAGTGTTTTGCTGTGGTAAGGGAGAAGTTACCACCTGAGTGCATCCGGCAGCACCCAATGCTAATAATACCACTAAACAAGGAATTAACCACCAAGTCTTTTTCATCTAAGCCTCCTTTCTTGTTTCATTCATTTCCTCCTTTTATTTTATTGCTAATAGGAACGAAACTTTTGGGAAAAGGTTTATAGCAATCTCTTTCTCATCATTTCATGGCGAAGCGACAAACCAAAGCAGCAACGAGCATCCCGAATACAACTACTATAACAATAAATGTCCATAGGGGCATGAGTCCCACCTGGAAAGAATGAGGAGCGGTCCAGCCGCTATCATTTTGGGCGCTATCTATTGCCTTCACCCTCCAGTAATAAGTGCCATAGGGCAAAGCTTGCCCTTGAGG
>Ga0209610_1000299_pt1 | contig 25763 bp, 18 predicted proteins | sample LakKivw275mmetaG_FD_184137 | JGI IMG/M metagenome (GOLD analysis project Ga0209610, IMG submission 184137) | Anoxic lake water microbial communities from Lake Kivu, Rwanda to study Microbial Dark Matter (Phase II) - Lake Kivu water 275m metaG... | ecosystem: Environmental > Aquatic > Freshwater...
ATAATTTCTGACCACATGGGTTGCATCGAAGATCACAGGGACACCGATCCCCTGCATGATGGGAATGGAGCAAAAGTCTGAAATGAGCCTGTTATATCCAAAACAGGTTCCTCGCTCCGTAAGAAGGACCTGTTGATTTCCGGTGCTATAAATCTTTTTCACCGCCCCTGCCATGTTTTCAGGGGCCATGAACTGCCCCTTCTTAATATTCACCACCCTTCCCGCCTCTCCTGCCTTAAGAAGGAGACTCGTTTGCTGGCAGAGAAAGGCAGGGATCTGAATCACATCCAAAACTTCACTGGCTTGATCCACATCCTCTACACGATGAACATCAGAGAGGACAGGGAGACCCATCTTTTCTTTAACCTTTGCCAGTACCTTCAGCCCCTCTTTTAGCCCGGGACCCCTATAAGATTTTTCTGAACCCCGATTATCTTTTTCATAGGAGGCCTTGAAGATATATGGAATTTTCACCGACTCGCAGATTCTTTTTAACTCCCCCGAAATCTCCAGGGCCATGGCCTCGCTTTCTATAATGCAGGGGCCTGCGATCAGGACCAGAGGATTCCCTTTTCCGATTCGAATTTCTCCCACCTGGACTTCATTCATGGATGGCTCCTTCAAATTTATCCTGTCATGATGACAAATAGGATTTAAATCGACCTCGCAAAGTTCTCCAAAATCTTCAACCCCTTCTTCTGACTCTTCTCCGGATGGAATTGGGTGGCAAAGAGGTTCTCCTTGCAAATGCTCGAGGTAAAGGGGATCCCATATTGCGTCATTGTGGAGATCCACCCGGGTTCCTCCGGGATCACATAATAGGAATGGACAAAATAGAAAAAGTCACCCTCCTCAATCCCCTGAAGCCATGGGACCTCCCCTTTTTTCTCCACCGTGTTCCAGCCCATATGAGGAACCTTATGCTCCGGATCGGGAACGAATTTCACCACCCTCCCCGGGATCAGATCAAGCCCTCTCTTCGATCCAAATTCCTCACTCTCGGAGAAAAGAATCTGGAGGCCCAGGCAGATGCCTAAATAGGGTTTTCCCTTCTCAATCGATTGAAGGATGGGCTCGATCAATCCATACCTCTCCAGATTCTCCATACAGTCCTTAAAGGCGCCTACCCCGGGAAGAACAAGAGCGGAGGCCCCTTTCACCTCTTTTTTGTTTCGAGTGACCTTCGCTTCAAAACCGACACTCTCAAAGCCCTTCTGGACATTTCTGAGATTCCCCATCCCGTAGTCAATGATGACGATCTTTTGAGTCATAGCTCTTATTATTTCGGATTACAGATTGCGGGTTTCGGAATTAAATTCAAAATCCGCAATCCCTGCCTCCGGCAGGCAGGCGAATTCCGCATTATAAAATGCCTTTAGTTGACGGAACCCGAGGGGCTCCTCTCTCACCCAGAGAGACGGCCTCCCTCAGTGCCCTTCCAAAACCTTTAAACACAGCCTCCACCATGTGATGGCTGTTCTTTCCATAAAGGAGATTGATATGGAGCGTGATCCCCCCATGGTTACAGAGAGCCCTGAAAAATTCCTCCACCAGCTCAAGATCAAAAGTCCCGATCTTCGATCGCCTGGGTTTCATATGAAAGACCAGGCAGGGTCTCATCGAAAGGTCCAAAGCCACGGAGGCCAGGGTCTCATCCATCGGGATCAGGGCCATTCCATACCTCCGGATTCCCTTTGCCCCTCCGAGCGCTTTCCTGACTCCATCCCCCAGGCAGATGCCCACATCCTCCACGGTGTGATGAGCATCTACACCGATATCTCCTTTTGCCCTGAGAGTGAGGTCCATGCCGCTGTGATAAGCCAGGAGACTGATCATGTGGTCAAAGAAAGGAATCCCGGTTTTGATCGAATGGCCCCCTGATCCATCCAGGCTGAGTTTTAAGATAACCTCTGTCTCTTTCGTCCTTCTTCTGATTTCTGCCTTTCGATGTCTCTTCATCGCCTCGCCCCGCAATGACACTTGAGAATCGCTCACTTGAAGTAGAATTTAGTTGATGGATGGTGCCCGGAATTCGGTCATTGTTTCCTCATTCTTATCTGGACTGACTGATAATGTCCCTCCAATCCTTCCCATTCGGTAAATCTCTTGAGATCCTTTTCGAACCCACCCAATCTCCTTTTATCGAACTGGATGAAGTTGATCTTTTTGAAAAAATCCTCCACACCCAGGGCAGAGGTGAACCGGGCTGTTCCTGAGGTGGGAAGGATATGGTTGGGCCCGGCCAGATAATCGCCAATGGCCACAGGGGTATGGGTTCCAAGGAATACAGCGCCGGCATTTTTTACGGCCTTCTTCAGGGGGGAAGGATCTTTCACACAGAGCTCTAAATGTTCGGGTGCAATCCGGTTCGCCAAATCCATGGCCTGAGGGAGGTCTCTGGTGATCAGAATTGCACCCCTCTGGTTGAGACTGGTGCGAGCAATTCTCTCCCGTTTGAGAGAGGTCAGTTGCCTCTCCACCTCCTCCCTCACTTTCATCGCAAAGACCTCAGAGGGGGTGATCAGGATGCAGAGGGCCATCTCATCATGCTCTGCCTGGGAGACCAGGTCCGCCGCAACAAAGTCAGGCGGCGTCTTCCCGTCGGAGATGACGACCACCTCGCTTGGACCGGCCACCATGTCGATGTCAACAGCCCCGAAGACGAATCGTTTCGCCATAGCCACATAACGATTCCCCGGTCCCACAATCTTATCCACTCTCGGGATCGTCTTGGTCCCAAAGGCAAGGGCAGCAATGGCCTGAACCCCTCCCACCCGATAGACCCGATCCGCTCCGGCCAGGTCTGAGGCCACCAGAACCGCCGGGCTGATGCCTCCCTGTTGGGGAGGAGTGGTGATCACGATCTCCCTGACCCCTGCCACCTTTGCAGGAATGGCTGCCATCAGAACGGTGGAAGGATAGGAGGCCTTCCCTCCGGGAATATAGATTCCAACTCTCTCCAGGGGCCTCACCGCCTGCTCCATTCGAATCCCCTTCTCCGCCCATTTCGTATTCAAATTTCTTTTGGTGAATTGATGAAATCTTCGAATTCGAGAGCTGGCCTTCCTGAAGGTCTTTAATAAATCCTGAGTGATCTTTCGATAAGCCTGCCTGATCTCATTCCTGCCGACCTCAAGCTCGGAGGGGGAGACCTTCAGGCCATCGAAGAGTTGGGTGTAGTGAACGAGGGCTTTATCTCCCCTCTTCCTCACATCCCTGAGAATGGAGCGAACCTCTTCTCCAAGGTCAATAGGATCCTGGGCAATCCTTTCGGTCGCTTCCAGAACATATCGATTAAATCCCTCTTCTCCTGCCCTCAGAATCCTCATCGAACCATCCCTTTAACTTCTTATTCAAATTTCAATCTTCGCTCGCTGGCCACGCCTAAAATATCAATCCTCCACCCTTACCCTTTTGATATGGCCTCCGAGCTTTGCCAATTTCCGATCCAGTCCCTCATAGCCCCGGTCCAGGTGATAGACTCTTGAGACCTCGGTCACCCCTTCTGCGGCCAGGCCGGCCAACAAGAGAGAGGCACTTGCCCTCAGGTCGGTCGCCATCACCGGTGCTCCACTCAAACGATCCACCCCCTGGATGACCGCCGTAGTCCCTTGAATTCGAATATCCGCTCCCATTCTGAGAAGCTCGCTCACATGGATAAACCGATTCTCGAAGATCGACTCTGTGATGACGCTCAATCCCCTGGCCAGCGACATCAAGACCATAAACTGGGCCTGCATGTCCGTAGGAAATCCGGGGTAGGGTTGAGTCTTTACATCTGTACTCCGAACCCTTTGATTTCCAACGACCCTCACCCCATCCCCTTCCGGTTCGATCTCCATTCCTGACTCCCTTAACTTGTAGAGGATGGACTCCATATGCTGAAGAGGACAGTTGAGGAGTTTGATATTCCCCCTTGTCAATCCGGCTGCAACCATGAGTGTTCCCGCCTCAATCCGATCGGGAATCATCGTGTGCTCCAACGCATGGAGGGACTCCACTCCTTCAATCTCGATCGTGCTTGTACCGGCACCTTCAATCTTTGCACCCATTTTACTGAGGACCTTGGCCAGCTCTGTGACCTCCGGCTCCAGGGCAGCGTTTCGAAGCATGGTCTTTCCTTCGGCCAGTGTGGCGGCCATCATCAGATTTTCTGTTCCTGTCACTGTGGGCGTATCGAAAGCGATCTCCGCTCCTCTCAGGCGATCCGCTTTAGCCTCCACATATCCTCTCCGGAGTTCGATGCTCGCTCCCATTGCCTGCAGTCCCATAAGATGAAGATTGATCGGTCGGGCACCGATGGCACATCCTCCCGGAAGGGAGACGATGGCCTGCCTCTTTCTGGCAACCAGAGGACCCAGGACGAGGATAGAGGCCCTCATGGTCTTTACCAGCTCATAAGGGGCCTCTACATGGGTGACCTCTGTCGCATCGACTTGATAAACCCGATCTTCTTCCCAAACCTTTACCCCGAGGTTTCGGAGGACTTTGACAATGGTCTGGATATCCTTCAATTTCGGGACATTGTGAAAGAGGTTTTTCCCTTCGGCTAAGACACAGGCCGCAAAGATAGGAAGGGAAGCGTTTTTTGAACCGTTGACCTCCACCTCCCCGATCAGCCTTTCCCCTCCATGGATGACGATTTGGTCCATCTATCGCTCCGCTTTCTCCACCTTCCTTGCTTTGATCACCCTCTCCATTCCCGAGAGGTCCTTCACTCGCTCCGTTCTCCGGAACGGTCCCGCTGACTCCATGATCTCGGAAACTTTGTCGGCCTGTCCATCTCCCACTTCCAGGAGGAGCCATCCTCCATCGTTCAGGTAGAGAGGTGCCTGTGAAATGATCCGTTGATAAAAATCGAGACCATCCACTCCTCCACTCAGCGCGATCCTGGGTTCATGATCCTTCACCTCTTGGGCCAGGTTTTCGATCTCCGAATCCATGATATAGGGAGGGTTCGAAAGAATCAAATCAAAGGGTTTCTTTAAAAGGTGGAAGGGGTGGAAAAGATCGCCATTCACAAATGCGATCTTATCCAACACACCAGTGTTTCTCGCGTTTTCCCGTGCCACCCGAAGGGCCTCTCCGGAGAGATCGGTGGCGACGATAAAGAGGTCCTTGATCTCCCTGGCCAGAGAGATCGCTATCGCCCCACACCCTGTTCCCAATTCTAATACAGAGGGAGGTCTCTTTGAAATCCTTTCAGACAGGACTAAAAGTCCTTCCTCCACCAACCCCTCGGTCTCTGGCCTCGGGATGAGGACATGGGGATCGACTTTAAAACGGCGGGACCAAAACTCCTGATGGCCCAAGATATATTGAAGGGGTTCTCCGGTAACTCTCCTTTGAATCAACCTCTCCAGTCTCTCTTCCTCCTCCTTCCCGATCTCCTCATGGAAAAGGAGGTAGAGCCCTTCCCTGCTCCGGTTCATCGAACAGCCCAGAAGAAGCTCGGCATTGAGCCGGGGATTTTCGATCTGATGATCCTTTAAGTAATGAGTTGTCCGATTCAGGATTTCGAAAACGGTCATTTTAAAACCGCGACACTCACGGAGTCAGGAGTCAATTAATGTTGGAATGACCAGAGGACTGGATCGCTCAATGACCAAAATTATATTTTGAGATTTGCACCCTGCGATCTCGAATTTTCAAATTCTCCTTTCAGCGCTTCTGCCTGATAGTGTGTAATCAAAGAATCGAGAATCTCATCCAGCCCCCCCTCCAGGATCTCTCCTAAGCGGTAAAGGGTTAAGCCGATCCGATGATCCGTCATCCTTCCTTGCGGGAAGTTATAGGTCCGGATGCGCTCACTCCGCTCCCCCGTACCCACCTGGTTTCTTCTTCTCTCCGAAATCTCCTTCTCCTTCTCCTGCCTCGCCTTATCCAACAGTCTCGCCCTTAAAATCTTAAGCGCCTTCGCCTTATTTTTATGCTGGGATTTTTCGTCCTGGCAGGAGACCACCATGCCGGTAGGAAGGTGGGTGATCCGGACAGCAGAATCCGTGGTATTGACACTCTGGCCACCCGGTCCTGAGGAACGAAAGATATCAATCCGAAGATCACCGGGATCGATCTCAACCTCCACCTCCTCTGCCTCTGGAAGGATGGCCACGGTAACGGTCGAGGTATGGATCCTTCCCTGAGACTCTGTGACGGGAACCCGCTGGACTCGGTGGACGCCGCTCTCATATTTTAACCGGCTGTAAACCCCCTTGCCCTCGATCAGGGCAATGATCTCCTTAAATCCACCCACGCCCGTATAATGGCGGCTCAATATCTCTATCTTCCAGTGATGTCTCTCCGCGTATTTGGCATACATCCGGAAGAGATTAGCCGCAAAGAGCCCTGCCTCATCTCCTCCGGTCCCTGCTCGAATCTCCAGAAGGATGTTCTTTTCGTCATTGGGATCTTTGGGGAGGAGGGCGATCCTGAGTTCTTTTTCTGTCTTCTCTTTATCTTCCAGCAGGCGGGCGATTTCCTCTTTAGCCAATCCTTTCATCTCCTCGTCTTCGTCGCTTTCGAGAAGGCTCCGGTTCTCTTGGAGATCCTCCTCCAACCTCTTAAGCCTTCGATAAAGATCGACCACCTTTCCAAGTTCGGCATACTCCTTGGCCACCCTCTGGAGTTCTGTCTGATTGTTTATCACTTCGGGCTGGATGAGGAGATGGGAGAGGGTTTCATATCGGCGCTCCACCTCCTCTAATCTCTCAAACATCGTCTTATCCTCAACTCCTAAATCTTCAATTGAATCATTTATGTTTTTTCATTCCTGAAACTTAATGCTGTCTTTCCATCTCCAACACTTCCTGAAGCGCAGCGAGGGCCACTTCGATCTGTGGCTCAGAGGGTTCACGGGCGGTGAGCCTCTGGAGCCAAAGTCCGGGCTGGATGACATATCGTACCGCCCGATGGTTCCTTTTTCGATCGGCCAATCGGATGATCTCATAGGAGAGGCCTGCGATGAAAGGGAGAAGGATGACCCGGGAGGCCACCTTATATCCAAAGGGGAGGGGATGGGGGATGAGGGCAAAGACCAGGATGCTCACCACCATCACGATGAGTAAGAAACTGGTTCCGCATCTGGGATGAAGATAGCTGAAGCCTTTCACGCAGTTGATCCTCAGTTCCTCCCCTGCCTCGAAGGCAAAGATGGACTTGTGTTCTGCGCCATGATACTGAAAGACGCGCTGGATCTCCCTGAAGAGGGAGATGGCCCAAAGGTAAGCTAAAAAGATGGCTAACCGGATCAGCCCATCGACCAGATTGAAGAGGAGTTCATTTGTTGAAAGCATCGGAAAGAACCACCTCAGCCCTCTCGTTAAAAAGAGAGGAACCAGAAAGAAGAGGAAGATGCCGAAAAGGAGGGCCAGGGTAAAGGTGAAACTCATGGTCCAGGGGCTGAGCTCCTTTTCTCTATCCTCCTCACAGAGGGCCTGATTGGCAGAGTACTGAAGGGCCTGAACTCCCAGGACGAGCGCGGAGACCAGGGCAATGACCCCCCTGACCAGAGGAAGTTTAAAGAAAGGATTCTTCTCTGAAAAAAAGGCCAGTCCCTGCCTCTTCACCACAATCTCTCCGCTGGGTTTTCTGACCGCAATGGCCATGCAGTGAGGAGACCTCATCATCACCCCTTCGATCACGGCCTGTCCGCCGACCCGAAGGGGTTCTTCGTTTTTAGATAGAGAAGGATGGGATAGAGAATGTCCCTGAACGGAACTCCTCTCCGACAGCATAACTTTCCTCCAGATGAACTAATGTTGAATGCCCTTTTCTAAAAGAAGGTGGCTGGCCGCAGACAATACCATTGGGGCCGAAACAGACAGGAGCCCTAAAGAAAAGAGATGGATCGGTGAGTGGGTATCAATCTTTCTTTTCAAGCCAATCCCCGTATTTCTTCTTAAACCGCTCAATCCTTCCTGCGGAGTCCACGAATTTCTGCTTCCCCGTGAAGAAGGGATGGCATTGGGAGCAGATCTCCACATGGATCTCCTTCTGTGTGCTCTTGGTTTCAAAGGTTGCTCCGCAGGCGCATTTGATAATGGTATCATAAACCTTCGGGTGAATATTCTTTTTCATCTCCCTGGCCTCCACATTATCTATTTTACCGATTTTGTATAGATTTTCAATAGGTATTGAAATTCGGGGGTATTGCCTAGTCATCGTGCTGAAATATACTATCCCGATTGCTCTCACGCCTACTGATTCATCGAATCAAGAAATTCCCGATTGTTCTTGGTCGCATGCATCTTCTCAAGGAGAAACTCCATGCTCTCCACGGTATTCATCGGTTGAAGCACCTTTCTCAGAAGCCAGATTCGGTTCAGGTCATTGGGATCCAGGAGGAGCTCCTCCTTCCGGGTGCCGGAGCGCTGAATATCGATCGAAGGAAAAACCCTCCGGTCCACCAGACGTCGGTCCAGGTGGATCTCCATATTTCCGGTTCCCTTGAACTCTTCAAAGATGACCTCATCCATTCGACTTCCCGTATCGATCAGGGCTGTCCCCATGATGGTCAGGCTACCTCCCTCTTCGATGTCTCTCGCCGCACCAAAAAACCTTTTGGGCTTCTGCAGGGCATTCGCATCGATTCCGCCGGAGAGGACTTTCCCGCTGGGCGGGATGACCGCATTGTAGGCCCTGGCCAGCCGGGTAATACTGTCTAACAAGATGACCACATCTCTCTGATGTTCGACCAATCGCTTCGCCTTTTCAATCACCATCTCTGCCACCTGCACATGCCGTTGAGCCGGTTCGTCAAAGGTGGAGCTGATCACTTCGGCATCGACAGAGCGTTCCATATCCGTCACCTCTTCTGGACGTTCATCGATGAGGAGGACGATCAGGGTAATCTCCTTATGGTTCTTCGTGATGCTGTGGGCAATGGTCTGAAGGAGCATGGTCTTCCCGGTACGGGGTGCGGCAACGATGAGGCCCCGTTGCCCCTTCCCGATGGGTGTGAGCAGATCCATCACCCGGGCGGAGTAATTTTGTAAATCTCCATCCAATTCCAGGCGAATCCTTTCTTGGGGATATAGGGGAGTAAGGTTATCGAAGAGAATTTTATCCCGCGCCACCTCCGGGTCCTCATAATTGACCATTTCGACCTTCAGCATGGCAAAGTATCGCTCTGTATCCTTGGGCGGCCGAATCTGGCCCGAGACCGTGTCGCCGGTCCGAAGATTGAATCGGCGAATCTGTGAGGGGGAGATGTAGATGTCATCAGGCCCGGGCAGATAGTTATAGTCGGGTGCCCTGAGAAATCCGAACCCGTCGGGCAAAATTTCAAGAACCCCTTCTCCAAAAATGAGACCGTTCTTCTCCGTCTGGGCCTGGAGAATAGCGAAGATGAGGTCTTGTTTTCTCAGGCCGCTTGCCCCTTCAACATTAAGCTCTTTGGCAATTTTGTTCAGTTCATTAATCTTTTTCTTCTTCAAATCCTTAATATTCATCTCTCTCCTTTATCCTCCTTGATTGCCCTCCTCCGGTACCCAGCGTTCTGGAGAATTTTAGATATCGAGCCGCTGGACAAAGAGGGCGTTCTCCTCGATAAACTGCCGCCGTTGTTCCACCTCATCACCCATCAGGATGCTGAAAATTTCATCCGCCTCGATGGCATCTTCCACCTTAACCTTTAGAAGGGCTCGCGTCTCCGGATTCATGGTCGTCTCCCAGAGCTGTTCCGGATTCATCTCTCCTAATCCTTTATACCTCTGGATGCTCACCCCTTCCCTTCCCAGTTGACTGAAGGACTGGAGCAGGTCTTCCACCTTTTCGATCATCGTCTCCTTCCCCTTTTGCATGAGGATATAGGGAGGGGGAGCCATCTCCTGAATCTCCTGATAAACCTGAAAAAGGTGCCGGTACTCTACAGAGGCAATAAGGTCCCAATGGATTCTGGTTCGAGTCCCCTTCCCTCCGTTCGATTCCTGAGCTTCAAATCCATAGAGATTGTGCTCCTCATCCCAAAAGAGGTCAGAAACTTCAAATCCGCTCCTTCGAAACTTCTTCTGAAGATCGCTGATCTTTCCTTTCTCCTCGAAGATCGCCTTACTGCGGACCTTATGATCCAGGAGGAGGTTGAGAAGAGGTTGGGACGTCCCCTTCTTCTGAAGTCTCTGGATCAGATCGTAATAGAGATAGATCTTCTCAAGAAGCTGAGATAACTTCTTTTCGGGTATCTTCTTGTTTGTCTCCTTGACCATCACCTCGCTTCGGGCCGTTGCTCGGTTCATCAGATACCGATTGAACTCCCCCTCGTTCTTAATGTAAATCTCGTTCTTTCCTTCCATCACTTTGAAGAGAGGGGGTTGGGCAATATGGAGGTATCCCTTCTCGATCACCTCGGGCATCTGTCGATAGAAGAAGGTGAGAAGCAGGGTCCGGATATGGGAACCATCGACATCGGCATCGGTCATAATGATGATGCGATGATACCGGAGTCGATGGACGTCATAATCGTCTTTGCCAATGCCTGCCCCTAATGCGGAGATGAGGAGCCGGATCTCTTCGTTGGCTAACATCCTGTCGAACCTGGCCTTCTCGACATTGAGGATCTTCCCTTTGATGGGAAGAATGGCCTGGGTTACCCGGTCACGGCCCTGTTTAGCAGACCCGCCAGCGGAATCTCCCTCCACGATGAATAGCTCGCTCCGTTCGGGATCCTTCTCCTGACAATCGGCCAGTTTCCCCGGCAGGGGATCGGTTTCGAGGGCTCCCTTTTTACGGCTTAATTCTCTTGCCCGGCGGGCGGCTTCCCTGGCTCTGGCAGCATCGACGACCCTGGAGATGATCTTGCGCGCCACCCCGGGATTCTCTTCAAAGAGACTTCCCAGCTTCTCATTGACCAGCGCCTCCACCAGTCCTTTTACTTCACTGTTACCGAGTTTTGTCTTGGTCTGGCCTTCGAACTGCGGCTCCCGAAGTTTGACGCTGATCACTCCGACCAGTCCTTCCCGAGTATCCTCCCCGGAGATATTCTCTTTGACCCCTTTGAGGAGATTGGCATTGGTGGCATACTGATTGATGGTCCGGGTGAGCGCCGTCTTAAAACCAACGAGGTGAGTTCCCCCTTCATGGGTATTGATGTTATTGGCAAAGGAGAAGATGTTTTCAGCATATCCGTCATTATATTGGAAGGCGATCTCCACCTCGGTCCCGTTCTTGACTCCCTGAACATAAATGGGTTTGGGATGGATACAATTCTTATTCTTATTCAAATATTCGATAAAAGAAAGGATGCCTCCTTTATAAAAGAAATCGTGGCGTTTCTCTGAACGCTCATCCTCAATGCTGATGGATAATCCTTTATTTAAAAAGGCCAGCTCCCTCAGCCTCTGGGAGAGGATATCAAAACTGAAATTGATCGTCTCAAAGATTTCGCTGTCGGGTTTAAACCGTACCTGTGTCCCGGTATGTTTGGTCTTGCCGGTAACCTCTAACCTGCTCTTCGCCTCTCCTCTCTGATAAACCTGATGATAGACCTTTCCATCCCTCCGGATCTCCAAATCAATATATTCCGAAAGGGCATTGACCACGGAGAGACCTACCCCATGGAGCCCCCCGGAGATCTTATAGCTTCGATTGTCGAATTTTCCTCCAGAGTGGAGTTTGGTCATCACCACCTCCACTGCTGGTCGATTCTCCTTTTCATGGATATCCACAGGGATGCCACGACCGTTATCCCTGACCGTGATGCTATTATCGATGTGGATGATCACTTCGATCTTATCACAATAACCTTCCAGGGCCTCATCAATGCTGTTATCCACGAGCTCGTGAACAAGGTGGTGAAGGCCCTCCGCCCCTGTATTTCCAATATACATGGCTGGTCTCTTGCGAACCCCGGAGAGACCTTCGAGGACCTTGATCTGTTCTGCGGTATACTGCTGATCCATCGGTTCTTTCATTCAATCTCCTTAAATCACTGTTTATTGTGGGTTGTTCTTAGTCTGTGGCAGACCGAAAATAACTGATCTGTGGTTTCTGATCTATCTCAAATCCTCATGGGCATGACAATGCAGATTTGATCCGTAGGGGTTTTTAAACTGTCCGGTTTCATCATACAGGGACTGCCTTCATCTTTTAATTCCATAATCACAAAGGACGTATCCATCACTTGAAGTGCTTCAAGGAGATATTTTGCATTAAACCCGATCTCCAAAGGAGGCCCATCATAAAGAACATCCACCTCTTCCTTAGCGTCCCCAAAATCCTGATGATAGGAGGAAAGCTCCATGAGATTCTGTCTCAGAGAAACCTTGACCCCTTCCACCCTTTCGCTGGCCATCGTGGCCACCCTTCTCAAACATGCATAAATCTTATCTTTTTCCATCTTAACAACCTTATCATTTCCTTTTGGAATAACCTGTTCATATTCCGGAAATTCACCATCAATGAGGCGAATCGCAATCAAGGAGGGCCCCATCTTGAAGAACCCATGGGTTTGATCAAAATAAATTCCGACCTCCTCCACCTCGGTCTTATCCCCTAATACCTTTTTAATCTCTAAGACCCCTTTTTTGGGAAGGATAACCCCTTTTTCTATCCCTTTGACCGATTGGCCCTCCCGATCAATCAGAGAGAGACGATGTCCATCAGTGGCCACCAATCTTAACCCTTCCTTCCCTGCCATTATTTGCTGAGTGAAGAGTATACCGTTAAGATGGTAACGGGACTCCTCATTGGAGGCAGCGAATACGGTCTTATCAATCATCTCTTTAATCACAGTGGTGGATATTGGAGAGAATAATTTTTCCTGGAAGGTGGGCAGGTTGGGAAATTCCTCGGGATCCAATCCGGCAATATTGAAGATGGATCTTTCACACTGAAGTGTAATCCAGTGATTCTCTTTTTTCTGAATCCGGATGGTTTGCTCCGGTAATTCCTTTACAATTTCGTAAAGCTTTTTAGCGGAGATGGAGGCTTTTCCCTCTTCCTCAGCGTTTACTGTGAGCTCCTCCCTTATCCCTGTTTCAAGGTCAGTCCCTGTAAGGTAGAGTGAATTTTTTCCCCACTCCATATAGAGATGGGAAAGAATGGGAAGGGTAGTTCTTCTTCCGGCAATGCTCTGCATTAAACCAAGACCCTTTAAAAAATCTTTTTTATCGATTTCAAAAGATGGCATATTCCCCTCCTAAATATTATTTCTATCTTTTTATTTCGTCATCTTATTCTATTCCTGTGGAATGGAATAAAAATGACTTAACTCCAATGTAAAAAAGAGATTTTAATGTGGAAATAAATTTAAAAATTTAAGCAAAATTTCACCCTTCTTATAAAATCCACTTTTTCATCCTTTTCTTCACATCCATTTCAATCAGTTTTGCACAATTCATTATTTAAGATTTAATACGACTCTGTAAATTTTCTATCATCTCTTTAAAGGAAGGCTCCTGAGACATTCTCTCTTCCACTTTTTTAATGGAATGTAGAACGGTGGAATGATCTTTTCCTCCGAATTTTTCTCCAATTTCGATCAAAGAGGAAGGAGTGAGTTTACGGGAGAGATACATGGCGATCTGCCGAGGAATCACATACCCCTTATTCTTTCTTTTTACCTTAAAATCGGCCATTTTGATATTAAAATAGTTTGCCACCACTTTTTGAACCAGATCGGTAGAGATGAGCTCTTCCTTCGGTTTAATAATATTTTTTAATACCTCCTTGGCTAATGAAAGATCTATGGGAGTTCGGGTGAGGGATGAAAAAGCTCCGATTCGAATCAGACATCCCTCCAGCATTCTAATGTTGGAATCGATTTGTGATGCAAGATAAAAGGCCACATCGTTCGGAATTTCAAATTTTTCATTTTCTGCTTTTTTTCTTAGAATGGCCACTTTGGTCTCGATATCAGGAGGTTGAATATCTGCAATCAGCCCCCATTCAAAACGGGATCGTAACCTTTCTTCAAAATGGGGAATGTCCTTTGGGAATTTATCACTGGTGACCACGATCTGTTTTCTCCCTTCATAGAGGGAGTTAAAGGTATGGAAGAACTCCGCCTGGGTTCTTTCCTTTCCTGCGATGAACTGAATGTCGTCGATCAGAAGGATATCCATCCTTCTAAATTTGTTTCGAAAATCATCCATTTTATCGAACCGGATGCAGTTGATCAATTCATTTGTAAACTCCTCTGCAGAGAGATAGCAGATTTTCTTAATATCGGGAAGAATGCGGTTCTGAAGGATATGGTTTCCAATGGCATGGAGGAGATGGGTCTTTCCCAGCCCCACTCCTCCATAAATAAACAATGGATTATAATTCTTTGCGGGTAAATTGGCCACCGCCAGGCAGGCCGCATTGGCAAATTGGTTACTTGCACCCACCACGAAATTATCGAATGAATATTTGGGATTGAATTTGGGCGGGGCAGGAGGTGCAACCGGAGCCTGGAGAGGTAAAGAGGCAGGGCCCTTCTCATTTAAATTCTCATTCCGAATTTTAAATTGAAGATGGCAGGGCTTTTGAGTCAAAAGGGCAAAGGTCTCTTTGATCGGCAGAGAGTAGTGCTCGATGACCCACTCTTTATAGAAACGGTTCGGGACCTCTAACTCCACACTCCCCTCTTCCATTGAGATAAATTGAATGGGTTTAATCCAGATATCAAAATTCTGGGGGCCGATTCTCTCCTTTAAAGAATCGGCTACTTTAGACCACAAATCTTCCATTGAATTGACCTTGAACACATGGAGTGTCGCATGAAGGTAATATATGGGATGGGCAGAAAAAGGCCCAAATAGAAAGAATCAGCATTTTCAAAAACTTACCAGTCTCTTTTCACATGGTTTCCACAATTGTGGAAAAATGAAATTAAAAAGAAAGTGGGGAAAAATTTGAGGATTATATACGCATTATCAACAAATAATTTATCAATAACTCTTATTTAATAAAATTTCAAGTATTTTTTTTAAGATTTTTCCTGCTCCTTTGAATGAATTTGCCTCACTCCTTTTCTGCCATCTTGGCCACGGCAACGACCTTCTCCCCGTCTTCGAGAGTGATCAACCTGACCCCCTGGGTACTTCTTCCCTGGATCGGGATATCGGCTGTTCGCAAACGAATAATCTTTCCTTTGTTGGAGATCACCATCAACTCATCCTCATCCGTGACGGTTTTGATCCCCACTACATCTCCGGTCTTCTTTGTCCTCTTCACCGTAAAGATGCCCGCCCCTCCCCTATTCTGGATCCTATAATCGGAGGCCCGGGATCGTTTTCCATAACCATTTTCTGTAACGGTCAGGATCGAAGTGTTTGGGATCACCACCTCCATCCCCACCACCTCGTCTCCCTTAGATAAACGGATACCCCGAATACCTCGAGCGGTACGACCCATCTCCCTGATCTGGCTTTCCGGAAAATGGATGGCCTTCCCTAATTTCGTACCAATGAAGAGATGACGCTCCCCGTCGGTCAGTTTCGTAGAGATGAGCTCATCCCCTTCATCAAGGTGGGTGGCAATAATCCCTCCCGCTCGGGGATAGCTATAGGCCTCAAGGGCTGTCTTCTTGATGACGCCATTCTTGGTCATAAAATTGATAAACTTCCCGGGCGCAAAATCCTTCAGGGAGAGAATGGTGGTTACCTTTTCTTGAGGACTCAGGTTAAGGAGATTGACGATGGCCTTGCCCCGTGTCATACGGCCGGCCTGCGGAATCTCATGGACCCTCTTCCAGTGGATCTTTCCTGCATCCGTGAAGAAGAGAAGGTAATCGTGGGTGGAGGCGATGAAGAGGTCTTCTACAAAATCCTCCTCTTTCACATTAATCCCCACTTTCCCCTTCCCCCCGCGATGTTGACTTCGGTAGAGGCTGATGGGATTTCTCTTGATATATCCTGTGTGAGTGATGGTGACCACCATATCTTCTTCAGCAATCAGGTCTTCGATCTTGATCTCAGGAGCGACCTCCACAATTTCAGTATGTCTCTCATTTCCATAGGTGTCGCGGATGGAGAGAAGTTCCTCTTTGATCACATTGAGGATCAATTGTTCACTGGAGAGGATGGCCTTGAGCCGATGTATCAACTTAATGGTCTCCTCATACTCCTCGATGATTTTCCGCTGCTCGAGATTGGTAAGGCGCTGGAGTCTCATGTCAAGAATGGCCTGGGCCTGCTCTTCGGACAGTGAAAATCGATCCATCAAGCGATCTTTTGCCTCTTTGGGAGTTTTGGAGGCCTTGATGGTGGCGATGATGGCATCGATCTGATCGATGGCCTTTTTCAGGCCCTCCAGGATATGAGCCCTTGCCTCCGCCCGTTTAAGATCAAAAATCGATCTCCGGGTGACGACCTCGATACGGTGCTGGAGGAAGAGATTGAGGATCTCTTTGAGAGTGAGGAGCTTTGGTTGATTCTGATGGATGGCCAGAAGGATGACCCCGAAGGAGGTTTGCATCTGTGTATTCTTGTAAAGCTGATTGAGGATGACTTCGGGGACTTCATTTTTTTTCAGCTCAATCACAACCCTCATCCCCTCCCGGTCTGATTCATCACGGACATTGGCGATCCCCTCAATCGTCTTCTCTTGGACGAGCTCAACGATTCTTTCGATCAATTTGGCCTTATTGGTTTGATAGGGAAGCTCTGTGATGACGATGCTCTCTCGTTCCCCTTTCTTGTCACGCTCAATCATCGCCCTCGCCCGTAGCTGGATGATGCCCTTCCCTGTTTCATAAGCTGATTTGATCCCCTCTTTCCCGTAAATGAACCCGCCTGTGGGGAAATCAGGCCCCGGGATATGTGTCATCAGTTCGTCAATGGTGATATCCGGATGGTCAATCAGGGCCTCAAGCGCATTGATCGTCTCAACAAGATTGTGAGGGGGAATGTTCGTTGCCATTCCAACAGCGATTCCGGAAGAACCGTTAACGAAGAGATTTGGGAACTTTGCAGGAAGCAAGGAAGGTTCTAACAGGGATTCATCATAGTTGGGGACGAAGTCCACCGTCTCTTTGTCAATATCCGCCAGGAGCTCACTCGAGAGTTTGGCCATGCGGATTTCGGTATATCGCATGGCTGCGGCGGGATCCCCATCAACAGAGCCGAAATTCCCCTGACCGTCAATCAAGGGATAACGGAGGGAGAAGTCCTGGGCCATTCGCACGATGGAATCGTAGACAGCCATGTCCCCATGGGGATGATATTTACCAATCACATCGCCAACAATTCGGGCTGATTTTTTATAAGGTTTATCCCAGTCATTATTCAGTTCATTCATGGCATAAAGGATACGTCGATGCACGGGTTTGAGACCGTCCCTCACGTCTGGAAGGGCACGGCCAATGATGACGCTCATGGCGTAATCCACATACGATTTCTTCATTTCATCTTCAATATGGACTGGAATGGGGACCTGGATTTCGTTCATGGGGACCTCAAAAAATGAATACAATTTATTGAGAAACTTAATATAAAAGTATCTTACCTGTCAACAGGTTTCTGACCTGTCTTGACAACAGGGATAAAATATGGTTAATAATAAAAGTTTAATTATTTCAAAAAAATAAGAGATTCCGACAAGAGGTTTTCTATGAAGAGAACTTACCAGCCCAGTACGATCCGAAGGAAGAGGACCCATGGTTTTTTAAAAAAGAAAAGGACCAAAGCCGGCAGAAATGTTCTAAAACGGAGGAGGGCAAAAGGCAGGAAAAGGCTAACGGTTTAAGTGAAAGGAGCGTTCGGATTTAGAAAAGAGGAACGGATCATCCATCCTCAGGATTTCAGAAGGGTGATGAGGTCAGGTAAAAAAGTGACCTCTAAGAGCTTCATCCTCTTTTTCCAGGATAATGGGAAGGGTTTTCATCGATTAGGAATTGTCTTAAGAAAGGAAGTGGGTCAGGCCACTCTTCGAAATAGAATCAGGAGATACATTAGAGAATTCTTTCGACTCCACAAACATCTGATCAGGGGATCCCTGGATTTGGTCATTCTTGTGAAAAAAGGACCTTTACCAAACCGCTACAGGGAGGCTGAAGAGGAATTAAGGCGGGCATTGACATGAGAGAGTTTTTAAAGGGCATCATCATCGCCCTCATTCATCTTTATCAGCATTCTGTTTCACTCCTTCTTGGACCCTGCTGTCGTTTTACCCCTTCCTGTTCTGCCTATGCATTGGAGTCTATCCGGCGATATGGAGTGGCAATGGGGATTTGGCTTGGCTTAAAAAGGGTCCTAAAATGCCATCCCCTCTATCCGGGTGGTTATGATCCGGTCCCAGACCTATCGAAAAAGATATAAAAAGGAAACTTAAAGAAGAGGATATATGGAAAAAAGAGCCATCTATGCGATAATATTGACATTTTTAATTATTTTCTTCTGGGGGGTAATCCAATCAAAATTATTTCCCCCTCCCCCAAAAGAACCGTCAAAACAAGAGGTGAAAAAAGTTGAAAGCAAACCCATTGAAAAGAAGGAAACAAAATCATTAAAAGAAGAAAAAGCTCATACCGGACCAAAGATAATTGTAAAAAAAGAGATTTCTATTGAGACTCCAAATTACTGGGCTACATTAACGAATGAAGATGCGAGGCTGAAGCATTTTAAACTGAAAAAATTTGAAGATCGAGTGATGGAATCAACCCTCACTCTTAAATTAGTCAATTTTATCAAGGATTTAATTGGAGGAAAAGCGGAGGATCCGAAAAAACCGATACCCCTTGATCTGATCAATACAAGGGAAGAGGAAGGTCTTCCACTGGGATTGATCATTAGCCCAGACCCTGGCAGCGGAGGTTGGGAGGTAGATAAGGAGAGACTCAAGTTGGTCAAAGGTAAGGAAAAGGGGGAGATTACTTTCTCAAAAAGTTTATATAACGGATCGAAATTATTAAAAAAATATAAATTTTCGCCTGAAAATAATACGATTGATCTCGAAGTTGAGCTTCAGAATACCACTTCTCAGGAAATGATGGCCCAATTAGGACTGGAATGGATTGGAAGAATGGAACTGGAGAAGCTGGCTGATGAAGGGAATAAGGATTTTGGTTTGAGGTATGTTTTTTACAAGAATCAAAAAATGGAGAAGAAAGATCTTGGAGGGGCAAGTACCTCGGGCTGTACTCCCGGGTGTGGATCCACGAAAAGGAAGATCGACCCCTTCGAATCCTCGGATAAAGGAGCCATTGGGTGGTATGCCTTCGAGGGTGAATATTTCACAGCCCTGATGGTTCCCCCTCCCTCGGAGAAGAACGTGACCTTAATGGTCAAGGGTGATGAGAAGAATATCCTAAAGGCCCATCTGATCTCCTCCCCATTTTCCCTCCCGGCAAAACAGTCGATTTCGATGACCTACCGGGTCTATTTGGGTCCAAAAGAGATTCAGCCCCTAAAAGAATTGGGGGTGGGTGCTGAGGGCTTAGTCAATTTCGGTTTCTTTTCAGTCGTTGCCAAACCCCTTCTCTGGTTCCTTAAACTTACCAACTCCATTACTAATAATTTTGGGATAGATATCATCATTCTGAGCATTCTCATCAAGATCATCTTCATCCCCCTGACTCAGATCAGCATGAAATCGATGAAGGAGATGCAGAAGGTACAGCCTGAAATGAACCGGCTCAGGGAGCAGTATAAGAACGATAAGGCTAGGCTTCAGCAGGAGATGATGCTTCTCTACAAACGGAGAAAGATCAATCCCATGAGCGGATGTCTTCCCATGTTGATTCAGATTCCAGTATTTATTGCCCTTTATAATGCCCTTCAAAATTCGATCGAGATGAGGCATGCCCCTTTCCTTCTTTGGATCAAAGATCTGTCGGCAAAGGATCCCATCTACATCACCCCGCTCATCATGGGTGCCACCATGGTCATTCAACAAAAGATGACCCCTTCAGCCGCTGATCCCACTCAGGCCAAAATGTTCATGCTCATGCCGATCATGTTTACCTTTCTCTTTCTCAATTTTCCATCCGGTCTCGTTTTATACTGGTTGGTCAACAATGTCTTGTCTATCGCACACCAATATTACATGAACAAGAGGGGGTGAGGTTCACATTTTTGATGAAAAGGGAATAGAGATTGCCAAGCAATGGACATTGGGATTGCTCGAGCGAATGGGAGCCCATTCGGAAATTGAACAATCCGTCAAAGAAGGGGAGATTTATCTCGAGGTAAAGGCTGATCGAGAGGGGATGCTCATCGGGAAAGAAGGTCGAGTCCTGGACTCACTTCAGTTTCTTATCAATCGTATGGTCAATAAACAGTTGAGAGAACCCTTCAGGATCTATCTGGATGTGAACCATTATAAGGCAAGGAGGGCCGAATCATTATCCAAGATGGCCACTCGTTTAGGGGAGAAGGTAAAACGGACTGGTAAAGCGATCACCATGGGCCCGTTCAATGCTCATGATAGAAGGATCATTCACATCGCCCTTAAGGAAGATCCATCCCTAAAGACAGAAAGTCTTGGGGAAGGGGAGATGAAAAGGATCAAGATCGTCCCGGCGGGTTAACCCCCTTGAAGAGCAGTACTCCAGTACATTCCAAAAGTATCTTACCAGAAGAAGAGACCATTGCAGCCATTTCAACCCCATTTGGGGAAAGTGGCATCGGCATTGTTCGGATGAGCGGCCCCCTGGCCGAATCCATTGCAAAGCGGTTATTCAAAGCAAAAAAAAACGATAATGATTTACTATCCCACCGTTTCCATTACGGACAAATCGTCGATCCCAAAGATAGCCATGCCATTGATGAAGTTCTTCTCGTCGTGATGAAGGCACCAAAGACCTACACCCGAGAGGATATTGTCGAAATCCATTGTCATGGCGGCTACTTTGTACTTCAGAAGGTCTTGGAGCTGGTTCAGAAAGAAGGAGCGAGGATGGCCCAGCCGGGGGAGTTTACGAAAAGGGCATTCCTCAACGGTCGGATCGACCTGACTCAGGCTGAGGCCGTGGTCGACTTAATCAGGGCTAAGACGAAGGAGAGTCTGGAGATAGCCGGTCAACAGTTGAGGGGATTGCTCTATAAAGAGATGGTTTCAATTAAGGAAGGTTTGGTCTGTAATTTAGCGCTGACCGAGGCGCATATCGATTTTCCAGAGGAGGAGATTGAGCCTATTTCACTGGAGAAATTGAAGGAAGATCTTCATGCCGTTATTGGGAAGATTGAGGGATGGTTGGCCTCTTATGAGGAGGGGAGAATCTTTCGAGAAGGGATTTCATGTGCTATTACGGGAAAGACCAATGTCGGGAAATCAAGCCTTCTCAATGTCCTTTTGAGGGAGGAGCGGGCCATTGTCACCCCGATTCCGGGGACGACAAGGGATGTGATTGAGGAAGTCTTCAATATCCGTGGCATCCCGGTACGCTTGATGGATACCGCAGGATTGAGAAGGCCCAAGGATTTTATTGAACAGGAAGGCGTGAAAAGGGCCAGGGAAAAGGTGGCAGATGCTGATCTTATCATTCTGGTCCTTGACGGTAGTCTCGGATTGGACAAAGATGATTTCGAGACCTTCGAAGAGATTGAGGGAAAGAAGAAGGTGATCTGTGTAAATAAGAACGATCTCCCCCTCCATATCTCTCCGGAAGAATTGAAGAAGTGGTTTAAAGATGATCCCATCGTCTCTATTTCCGCCTTAAAAAATCTCGGAGTAGATGATTTGAAAGAGGCGATCTATCATTCATTAATTCATAAAGGTCTGAGGCTTTCTCCGGAATATCTGATCATAGCCAATCTCCGGCATAAGAATGTTCTTTTAAAGATGAAGGAGAACCTCTCCGATGCTTTGGACGGGTTGAAGGAAGGGAGATCCCTTGAATTCATTGCCCTTGAAATCCGCTCCGCCCTTGATAGTCTTGGAGAAATGGTGGGTGAAACAACCACCGAAGAGGTTCTTAACCGCATCTTCGAACAATTCTGCATCGGTAAATAGGATCTTTAATAATGAATTTATTCCGCATTATGCATTCCGAAATCCGAATTTGATATGTTTCACGTGAAACATCATAAGAGGGATTTATAAGAAACCGGAATGATAAGCCTTGTTATTAATAAAATTGATAAAAACGAAAGTTAATAAAAATTAAGTATTTTCAAATACTTAGAATTATTTCATTATGAGAGGAAGGACGATTGCCATCATCATCTTAGCTCTTTTCGCCTTATTCATCTATCCAGCGGGAATTGCGAAGTCCCAGATACGGAACGCAGATGCTTGTGAAAAGAGGAAAGGGCTGGTTATCCTTGTCCAGTTTTCGGACATTCTCCCTCCGGTTAATGAGAATTTTGTCAGGGACCGTTTCAAAAGATTTGACTTCTACGTGCGTGAGATGTCTTATGGAAGGGTAGGGGTTGAGATTGATATCACAGGTTGGCACAGGCTCCCTGATTCCATTGGGCGGTATGCAATTTCCCCGGCTAATCTTAAAGTTGACAGATCACGTGTTGCGAGACTGATACAGAATTCTATTGATGCCGCGGACGAAAAAAACAATTTTTCACGTTATTCCTTTGTTGTTCTCCTTCTTGGCGCCTCTTTCAAAGAATATGGAATGGTAGGGCTCTGCGGATATCCGGGTATGCTCGGATGGAAACAGGATATTGCGCTCAGGACGCAGAGCGGACAGAAGGTCCAAGGCGGAGTGGCAATCTTCACCTATCAGGCACACCTTGGCACACTCTTTCATGACATAGCCCATATTTGGGGAGGAGTAACCAATGGTAAAAGGGTATTGCCCTGCCTTTACGACCATGATCTTCAGGCAAAGCATCCTACAAGGGAGACCGGATTTGAGAATGCGCTCATCCACATGGGTTACTGGGATCCACTCTCCTGTCATTTCTACAGACGGGATCTTCCACCACCGGGCATATCCTCATGGACGAAGCTGAGACTCGGCTGGATCCCACAGGAAAAGATAAAAATCGTAGACCCAAGCAAAGTCAGCGAAATTGTGCTCGGCCCGCTCGAAGACGGGACATCAGAAACGCTTGTGGCAAAAATCCCCCTGACAGAATCGAGGTTTTATTTCATTGAGAACCGGCAGCCAATCGGCAGCTTTGATCCCCACCTCCCTGGCAAAGGAGCACTGGTCATGATTGCCGACGATACCATTGATGAATGCAGATACGGGAATTCACCTATCAGGCTGATAGATGCAGACCCCGCTGTTTCATACCTCCGTGGCGCTGCCTTCGATCTTCCGGGCAAGGGAGTGTTTACAGATAGAAAAAACTCCATTGAGATCAGGCTCATCGAAAAGATAGACTACTCATACAGGATTCGTATAAGCAGGATAAGGTAGAATTGCTTTTCCAGTCCCATGGTCCGGTTGGGATCAAGAGGCAAATGACAACCTGTTAAGAAGGCCCTCCAGTGAAGCTGACGTCAAAACATCTCTCTCCTGGAATTGCCATTCTTGCGGTTTTCTCTGTCATCGTCAGTGCGAATGCCTCAGAAATCCTTGGAAAGAAACCCCGTTATCTCTTATCTGGAACGAGTTCAGTTCCAAACGAACAATCTATGAATACAATAGAAAGGGAGCCATCAAAGAAGATCAGGCAATCTCTATCATTTCGATTCCAGGGGAGGCTCAGGGTCTGGCTTTTGACCGCAGAGGAAGTCTCTGGTTGACTGCGAGCAGCAGTAAACACGGCAGGCTGTTCAAGATTGACCCCAAGACCGGAAGCCTCCTGACCCAATATGAAATGGTTATTGGCATCGAGGATATCGGTTTTGATTCAGACGGGAAGCTATGGTCGGTTTCCGAGGCAGGTTCTCAGCGCTGGCTGAAATGGTCCAAGACTTTTCCGGTTCTGTTCCAGCTTGACGTATCAAAACTTAAATAGGTATTCTCCCAACTTCACACTCCAATCGGTCTAAATAGAACGCCGCTTCAAGCAGTTGTGGCCCGGAATATAATAAGACAATGGATCCTGTGAAACATTCTCCACATATCCTTCTCATCAACCCCTGGATTACAGATTTTGCCGCCTATAATTTCTGGATAAAACCCCTTGGACTGCTTTATATCGCGAGCCATTTGAGGGGAAATGGGTATCGGGTTACACTCATTGACTGCCTTGATTTACAAATAAAAACAAGAAGATATGGAGATGGAAAGTTTTTTAAAAAGGAAATTGGGAAACCCTTACCTGTCAAATCCATCCCAAGAAAGTATAGTCAATATGGAATTCCTGAAGAAATCCTGTTGAAAAGATTTTCAATTCTTGAAGAACCAGATCTCATTTGTGTGACTTCAGGGATGACTTACTGGTATCCTGGGGTATTCAAAATAATTGAGATTGCGAAGAAATTGTTTAGAGGAGTCCCTATAATCCTTGGTGGAATTTATGCGACCCTCTGTTATGAGCATGCAAAAAGATTTTCTGGAGCGGATATCGTTTTCCAAGGGGGAAGGGAGTCAGACGTTTTAAAGCTCATTTCAGTACAAACTCAATTCCGAAATCCGCATTCCGCAATCCAAATTGATTCCTTGCCCTATCCTGCCTTCGACCTCTATCCCAGGCTCAATTATGTGTGTCTCGCCACCTCCAGAGGATGTCCATTCCAATGTACTTATTGTGCCTCCAGATTTTTAACACAGGGTTTCACCAGAAGGGATCCTTTAAAAGTGGTTGATGAAATGGAATACTGGACAATGCAATGTCGAATTCATAATATCGCCTTCTATGATGATGCCCTTCTCATCGAACCTTCTAAACATTTTATTCCTATCATGAAAGAGGTCATCAAAAAGGGAATCCATTGCAATTTCCACGCGCCCAATGCCATCCATATTAGGGAAATAGATGAGGAGGTTGCTGACTTGCTATTTCGTGGTGGATTCAAAACCATCCGTCTTGGTTTTGAATCATCGAATAAAACTACACAGATCGAAACAGGAGGGAAGGTTGATAATCAGGAATTCAGACAGGCGATCAAACATTTAAAAAGGGCAGGGTACTCAGGCGAAGAAATTGGGGTATATATAATGATAGGATTACCAGGCCAAAGGGTAGGGGAGGTGGAGGAGAGCATTGCATTTGTGAAAGAGTCAGGAGCAAAACCCATTCTGGTCGAATATTCACCCATTCCTCAAACCCCTCTTTTTCAAAAGGCAAAACAATTCTCCCAATTCGACATTGAAAAAGAGCCATTATTCCAGAATAACTCCATCTTCCCATGTCAGTGGGAAGGCTTTACCTTGTCGGATTTCAGGAGATTGAAAAAAGACAAAAAGGAGATCATCGGATGAACCCCTATGAGATCGTCAAAGACATTTTTATTGTGGGAGGACCTGATCTCACTGATAGCCGGGATGGTTGCGTCTATCTGATCAATTTGGGCGAATTGATCCTGATTGATACAGGGGCAGGTTGGAGTGTTGATAAGATTATTAGCAATGTTCAAAGTTTTGGGTTGAACTGTAAGAATCTGAGTAAGATTCTTCTAACCCACTGCCATATCGATCATATCGGAGGCGTCCCAGAAATTAAGAAGAGATTTGGTTCTAAGTTATACATCCACAATTTGGATGCACCACCTCTTGAAACCGGAGACCAAGTTCTGACAGCTGCCAAATGGTATCAGACAACTTTTCCTCCAACTCCTGTAGATATGAAATTCAATTTGCCTGAAGAGGTGCTGATGATTGGCGGACAGAAGGTTGTCTGCCTTCACACACCGGGTCATACCCCAGGGTCTATATGCCTCTATTTGGATAAAGATGGGAAACGAATTCTTTTCGGTCAGGACCTTCACGGCCCTTTGCTCGAGGAGTTTGGATCGAACCTCGAGGATTATGGCCGCTCCACCAAAAAGTT
>Ga0209610_1000301_pt1 | contig 25707 bp, 19 predicted proteins | sample LakKivw275mmetaG_FD_184137 | JGI IMG/M metagenome (GOLD analysis project Ga0209610, IMG submission 184137) | Anoxic lake water microbial communities from Lake Kivu, Rwanda to study Microbial Dark Matter (Phase II) - Lake Kivu water 275m metaG... | ecosystem: Environmental > Aquatic > Freshwater...
AACTATACCCATTTCGGTGGTCTGAACTGTAGTACTACCAGCAGGGATAGGAATGCTGAAACGACCCTGCGGATCTACATAAATAGTCATCCCGGTAGCAACTGGAGGCTGAACCGGGGTCGCAGGAGTAGTTGGTATAGGTGTCGTCACTATCGGTGTGGTCGGTTGAGTAGGAATTGGTACTATCGGTGTTGATGGAGCTATTGGTGTAACTGGGGTAGGTTGAGGTATGGTTGGCGTTGGTTGAGGCACCGGAACAGGTTGAACTGTCACTGGTACTCCACCTTGAACATTAAAACTTACCATCATTTGAGCGAAACCCGGTTCTAATTGAGAAAAATTATTCGGTAAAACATCTAAAAGAAGGGTATAAGCAGTTTTACCACTTATAAACATATAGGCTTCGCCCTGTAAGAGATCATTTGCCTGGGAATTAAAGGTAAAGTTCTTCTTAATAGCCGGAAGGCCATTCACCATAGAGGGAAGTTGAGTACTGGCTTTATATCCAGGAAGCTGAGAAAAACCATTTTCCTCCGCTGCTGCTACATATTGGTCTATAGTGGCGTTAAAGGGCAATTCTTCTAATATAATAATTAATTCACCTATTATGCCTTGTGGTGCTGAATAAGTAAAATAGGCTGCTTGAGAAGGATCATAAGGTGTACCGGCTTTCCAACCGGCAGGTAGGTTAAAGGAAAAACGACCCTGAGGATCAGAATAGAGACTCCCCTGACTATAGACTATTCCTATACTTAGTATAAAAGCAATTAAAACTATTCCTATTATAACTTTACATTTTATTTTCATTACTTTTCTCTCCTTTTTGATTTTTATTTTTAATTTTTATCGTGAGGTAAAATAAATTATTTACTATCACCAATCAAAATGAATCCAGCCCAGGCCACTGGATAACCATATTCCTTAGCTAATTCTCTTTGAGCCCGACTCAAGGCCTCTGCTTTACTTAACCCTTCTTGCTTCCAATATTTAAAAAAGTTAATAAAAAGTTCCATAGTAGGTTTGTCATATACACTCCATAAGCTGGCTATAACAGTTGGAGTACCAGCATAAAGAAAAGACCTTACTAATCCTACCAATCCCTCGGCCTCACTTAATTTACCCAATCCGGTTTCACAGGCTCCCAAAACCACTAAATTGGCTTTTAAATTTAGAGAAAATACTTCATAAGCTCTAACTTCTCCATCATTTTGCTCATCTTTTGATAAACAGATTATACTGAAAAGTGGTCTCTGATCATCAGCCAGGCCGTGAGTAGAGAGATGAATGATATCAAAATTAGAACAAATTTCCTTAAATTTTGTCTCAGTAGCTTCTTTATCGATAAAAACATCATTATAAGGGAAAATAGGCGCGACCATTTTAACTTCTTCTGCACTTAAGGGTAAGGGAGGTAGGTCTTCTCTTTCAAAAGAGGGGTTGCCAAATCCTAGATAGCTTTCTTTATTTTCTTTATTTTTACTCAAGCAATAAGAATAGACACTGGCAGAAGGGACATAAAATAAATTATATCGGTCTACCAAAAACCCTTCTTCTCCTTTTAAGCCTTGAAAAGGAAGATAAAAAAGACTGCGATGAGGAATTATCCCTATGGTGATCTTATCACCTATTAATGTTTTTACCGGAGCAAAAAGTATCTGATAAAGTTCCTCGCAAATCTTCTGATAATCTCCTGCAGTAGCGGTAAAAGCCTCCCGGGCCTCCTCTATTTTCTGGTTAAGATTAATATCTTTTATGCTTATTTCTTTAGTCTTTATCCCATTTTCTCCAATAACCCAGACTAAGATTCTATTCCCAGTAATATAATAATCTAATAGAACAATTTCTTGGTCTAAAACTGCTCTTAATGTATTTAAATTAAGGGGATCAACGGTAACCAAAGAAGCTACCTCAGGAGAATAGTGACTTAAATCTTCTTTTACCTGATAATAGTTTTGTTGAAGTTTTTTTAGAATCTCTTGTAATTCCTTTAAATAAGCACTGTTTTGTTCTTCCGCCGGTTTAGCTCGCTCCTGACGTTCCTTCTCCTGAAGAGAGGTAATCCTGGTTTCTAAATCTTGAAGATGACTAATCATCTCTTTATCTTCATCTTTTACGTTTAGCATGGTCCCCCCTAAAATATCTAAAAAACTACGCGCTCGAGCTCTCTCGCTATAATTGAAGGCCTCTTCAAATCGCCCTAAATCCCAGAGGACTTCTACTGTCAAATCGTAAGCTAAAAGTTTATTCTCAAAAAAACCTCTCCTCATTTCAGTAGAGGTAAGTTTTTCTCGTAATCCTTCTAAAATATCTATAGCTTGTTTAAAGTAAGTAAGGGATTCTTCTCTTTTACCTTGTTCTAATAAAATCCGACCTAGACCAGTCTGACAATACCAGATCATATTGGAATAATTCAATTTTTGAGCTAATTCTAAGCCTTTTCTAAAATATTCTTCCGATCTAGTTACCTCCTTCCTATCCAGGTAGATAGTCCCTAAATTACCGTAATCCAAAGCCAAATCAAAAGGCATATTTAATTCTTGATGAATTTTCAAGGCCTCTAACTGGGCTTCTAAAGCAAGCTCTAAATAACCCTGATGTTGATTTAGAGTGGCAATGTTATTCATCAAAGCAGCAATTCGAGGTTGAAGCCCTAATTCTTCATAGATTTTCATCGCCTCATTATAAGCAGCAAGTGCATCTTTGTACCGTCCTTCATTATTATAGACCACTCCCAGGTTCATCCAGGCATCAGCTATACTAAGAGGTTGATTTAAATTAGTAGACAAACGCAGAACTCGAGTAATATAATTTTCCGCCTTTTTCAGGTCATTGGTTTGCAAATATAAACTACCTAAATTAGTATATATTCCAATATCTCCGGGAACATTATAATATTGAATAATTCCTTCTGCCTTTTCCAAAACGTTCTTAGCATTCTGAAAATCTCCCTTATCCAGGTAGATAATTCCCATATTATTAAAGACCCAAGCCTCCTGGTAGCTAAAGTCCATCTCTTGAGATAATCTCTGGCAGTCAATTAAATATTGAAGTGCTTGAGAGGAATCACCCCAGGCTTCATGATAAAGACGAGCTAAAGATACTTTTACCGCAAACTCTCCACATTTAAAACCTGCTTTTTGGCTTATTTGTAAAGAGCTTTCGCAAATCTCTTGAGCCTTCTTATATTCTCCTTTTTCTATATAGGCATAAGCTAAATTGTTTAAAGATAGAGCAGCTACTTCCACATTTTCCACCTGGACAGCTAGAGCATAAGCATCTAAAAAATATTTTTCAGCCTGCTCTAAATCCCCTTTATAAAAAGACATTATGCCAAAACTCAAAAGGGAAGAGGCCTTTCCTCCCGTATCCTGAAGTTCTTCAGCTAAACTTTGAGCTTTTTGAACATATTCTTCAGATTTATCTAAATCCTGATAACTCTGATATACGCCGGCCAGAGTAATATAAACTTTCAGCAATCCCGGCTTATCTGGTAAGGTCTGGTATTTTTCCAAAGCCTGAAGGAGCACCCGTTGAGCATCGTCATCTTTCCCCTGACGGTACCAGACTCTCCCTTGATAATAAAGGCTTTCTGCAAATAAATTATCTTTACCTTGGGTAAGCGCCAGGGCTTTTAAAATACTCATCTCTTCAATTAAACGGGGATATTGACCAGTAAGATATATCTGGTCAGCTCTCTCTTTAATATATTTAATCACCTCATCCTGTTGAAATAAAGACAGAAAACTGCTATCTAAGGTATAAGATAAAAAATCTTTTTTCTCAATCTCTTTTTCTATCCATAGGGAAGGTTTAAATTTGGTCTCCGGTAAGTTTATAACAGTCCCATCATTTAAAGTTATAGACACCCCTACCCCTTGGGCGAATACAAATAAAGGAAATAAGAATAATCCAATTAAGCTAATAATTACTCCCGTGATGAGAATAAAAGTTTTTTTATTTCTCATTAATTTTTCCTCTTACAATTTTATTGAATAATCATTTTTTACCAAAATTCTTAATTTTTTCGAACAATAAAAAATTATTTTTCTAATCCTAAAGCTCTCTTGTAACTAAGTATCATACGGTTAAAATATTTTTGCTCTTTATCTATAAAAATTCCTTGGGGAGACTGGGTTAAAATAGCATATCCCATACCATTCATAGGGCCATAAACTCCGGTATAAATAAGATAAGTTTCTAAATTAAATCGTAGAAAAGTCCCCTGGTAATTTCCCTGTAAACTTACTCTTCCTTCCGTCATTTCTATCGCTCCACTACCAGGAGTGGGTAATATTTTAAATTCCTGATTTAAGATAGATAAGTCGGGAACCTGTTGCTGTAAAAGATAAGACATCTGTTGAGCCAGATCTTGAGCGCTGCTAAATTGTCCCGTTATACCAGGGAAAAGGGTCAAAGAAGTAAGCCCACTGGCATCTTCAGAGAAGGTAACATTTTTATTAAAGGAATCCAGATTAACCAGCCAGGTAGAGGGGTATTCTAAATAACCAGTAATTAAAGAATCGTGACTAAAGGCCTGGTTTAAACTGTATTGTTTCCAGATAATCTGGGGTTCCTGAAGAGTATTAGGAGTAGGTAAAACAATTCCGCCTGGTCCCGGTTGAGCCGGAACAGGTTGTCCTGGCGGAGTAAGGGTTATTCCCCCTTGAACAGGAGCTCCAGGGGTTGGACTAACTATACCTTCTGGTCCAGTAGCTGGAGGTGGAGTTCCGGGAATAGTTGGCGTTATCTGAGGAACAGTTTGAGGAGCTACCGGAGCCAAAGAGGGTAAAGTCTCTGCTTCCCTCTTAATCCCCACTTCAGAACTAATTCCTTGCCCTAAAGTAGAAAAACATCCTCCTAAGAAAGAGGAAGAACGAGTTTGTTTAATAATTGAACTCCCGATCTTAGAACTTAATCTCTCTATAGAAGAGCCCAGAGGAATATTCTCTTCAACTCCTCTTTTAGAATTTCTCAGAACCCAGGTTTTTCCTGAAAGAGGAGCTCTACTTACTATCATTGGAGAGATAATGCCTTCTCCTAAATTTCTTATAGGGGAACCTAATTGATTAATCTCCCCTCCCCTAAAAACTTTATTTAGACTGGGATTAAAGGCTACCTCTTTACCTAACTTCTTAATATAGAAAAAATTAAAATTTGTCGAATAGGCGCTTCTGATCACTAATCTCGGGGAAGAAATTTTTCTCCCTAAAGAGTTAGGGAATAAATTAGCATAATTACCTAGCATAATTCTTCTGGATATGGCCCAGGGGAGGAGAGATTTTTCTGGAAAAATACGGACTAATTTTAAGCCAAAACCTCGTGAAATAAGAACAGATTTAAAATATTTAAAGGGTTTATTAAAACTCTTATTCATCCCTCTTGGATAGTCAGATGGATTGATCTCTTCAGAAAATCCTCTGGTCTGCATTAAATTTACAGGGTAATTTATGTTAGTTTTACTGCCGCTTCTTGTTCCTTCCTTTTTCGTTGCCTTTATGGTTCTTTGAACTGGAATAGGTTTCCCACATCCAGGACAGAACTGATAATCCGGCTGCAGGGGTTTCCCACAATAAGGACAAAACTTAAAAGTAATTTCCTCAGTAGTAGGTGTGGTAATAGAGGAAGAAGGAGTCTCAGAAGTGATGGTAACTGAAGGTAAACCAGATTCGGAAGTTGCTGGCTCTGATGTTACTCTTGATATAGTAAAGTTATTAAACATTATCTCTAATTCAGGTAATATTTTATCAAATTGATCCTGGACTACTTGACCTTCTAAGATATAGCCTTTCTTTTCTTTTACTAAATAGATATCAACCGCTTTAATAGGAATCTTTGAATTATCCTTTCTTTGTATCTTGGTCCAGGTATAAAGCCTTTTGATAGCAGGTAGACTCTTTATAGTTACTGCTTCCTCATTAATTTTCTTATATTCAGGCATATTTTGAGGATCTAACATCCATTCTTCTACTGACATAACATAACTAGATAAGGATGATTCATAATTTTCAACGTATACTGAAAAAGCAGCGATGATATAATCCCCCTCAAAAAGATCAATCTCTGCTTTACAAGTTCCCGTATCATCTATTTCCTCATAGGGTTTCCAGGTAGAAGGATAATTAAAGTTAAAACTACAGGTAGGGTCGGAATAAGAAAAAACATTGGAGGAAGATACCGGAACAGAAGTAGTAGTGAGAGGATTAGGGACCGAGGGAGGACCACTTTCGGTTAAAGAAGGTAATCCCTGGGTTAATCCTGTACTTCCCAAAGTCAAGATTAAAACTATAGTAATAAAATAAAAAATTACTTTTCTCATTATTTAGTCACCTCTTTGATAAAAAATTTATAAGAAATATACTCTTTTATATTTATACTTATCCTAAGATTTATATATATATACTACATTTTTTTGAAAAATCCTCTTTTTTTACAAAAAATCCTTCCTATCCATATATTTTTATAAATAGATCTTTTCTATTTAATATTATTCCCTAAATTAGCGACTTTTAGAAATCATTTTGCTAATTTTTATAATTTATCTCTAAATAATAAATTTACTGATAAATTAAAAATTGTATAGTAGGCCCTGAACCATGCACCTAATGAGTTGACAAATGTCCAAAAACAGTATAAAATTCTAACATAAAAAGGGACTATGGTTCTTTTTTACGCTGAATTCTCCGATGGAGAAACGGGGGAACCAAAATTCAGGGGTGAATCTTATTTAAATAATAAGTAGAGCAATCCTTTCAGCTCAAATCCGTCAGCTCACCACGTAAGCGTTGGAGGTAGAATAAATTTATAAATATAGCATTAATAATGGAGAAACTAAAGATAAAATAGTTTCTCTTTTTTTTGGTTTAATAAAAATTTTCCAAAACAAAATATTTTTTATAGAAACTAAAAGGGGTGAATTTTTTTGAAAATAATCGTAATAGGCGCAGGAAAAGTTGGTTGCCAGATTGCCCAAACTTTATCCTCTGAAAATAACGATGTAATACTAATCGAAAGAGATGATCAAATCCGAAAATCTGCACAAAATAATTTAGATGCGCTGACCATTTTGGGGAATGGGGCAAGTGTTCACACCTTAGAAAAAGCAGGAATTAAACAAGCAGATATGATAATTGCTGTAACTAGTAGCGATGAAGCTAATATTATAGCCTGTATGACCGCTAAACAATTTGGAGTACCTAAAAAGATTGCTCGGATTAGAAATGCTGAATATATTTATAATAACGCCTTATCTTTGGAACAATTAGGAACAGATTTTATCATTAATCCGGAAATAGCTACTGCGAAAGAAATAGTTAATCTGCTCAGGACTCCCGCAAATGTTGCTCAAATTCAGGATTTTGCCGATGGTAAAATTCAAATGTTGGAACTTAAGGTTGAAAAAAATTTTTCTTTTATTGGTAAACAATTAAAAGATATTGTTTTTGAATTCCCTATACTGGTTACTGCCATATATCGAGAAGATAAAATAATTATTCCTGGAGGAAATGAAAAAATTTTAAAAGGTGATGACCTCTATGTCATTGTAGAAAAAGGGCATTTTTTAGAATTAGAAAAAATAATCAACCACAAATCTGTAAATACCCAAAATGTAATGATTGTGGGAGGTAGTGAAATAGGTTTTCAAACCGCTATAAGACTGGAAAAATTGGGTATAAATACTAAATTGATTGAAAGAGATAAAGAAAAATGTAAGGAGATTGCCCAAAAACTTTCTCGTACCCTGGTAATAAATGGTGATGGTACCAACATTGACCTGTTACAGTCTGAAGGAATTAACACTATCGATGGTTTCGTATCAGTTACCGGATATGATGAAGACAATCTTTTGGTAGCCCTGTTAGCCAAACAATTAGGAGCAAAGAAGGTAATAGCTAAAATAGACCGGACAAATTATATTCCGATATTGGAAAAAATTGGAGTGCATGCCGTAGTCAATCCCCGAATAATCACTGCTTCTGCTATACTTAGTTTTATTAGAAGAGGAAAAATCCTCTCTCTTACTTTATTAAAAGAAGGAGAAGCAGAAATTATTGAATTAATAGTTCAATCAACCTCTAAAATTATTAATACACCACTCAAGGATCTTAATCTACCTAAAAATTCTATTATTGGAGCAATTGTTCGTCAAGATAGGGTGATCATCCCCGGTGGTAAAGATAGTATTCAACCAGAAGATAAAATAATTCTTTTCGCTTTATCTTCGGATATAAAGAAAATAGAGCAAATAATTAAGGGTAGAAAGGAATAAAAGTTGAAATATAATATTGTATTAAATACTTTAGGCAATCTTCTATTCTATTTAGGATTAACTATGGTCTTCCCTCTTTTGTATGCTATCTATTATAAAGAACCGGTAATTAATGCTTTTGTGCTTTCCTTGCTTATTACGGTGGTAAGTGGATTACTTTTAAAGAAATTTTTCTCTCCTCGAGAACCTATCGGGATCAAAGAAGGATTTGCGGTAGCTACTTCAGGTTGGATATTGGCTGCTGGATTTGGAGCACTCCCTTTTTTATTGGCAGGAACTTTCCCTAATTTTATTGATGCCTACTTTGAAACTATGTCCGGTTTTACTACTACTGGTGCTACGGTGCTTACTATTATTGAAGGAACTCCTCTCTCCATCCTCTTTTGGCGAGATTTTATCCAATGGTTGGGGGGTATGGGCATTATTGTCCTGGTGGTAGCTATCCTTCCGGCGTTAGGAGTAGGAGGAATGCAATTATTTAAATCAGAAATACCCGGACCTGAAAAAGATAGATTAAAACCAAGGATTAAAGAAACTGCTAAACTTTTATGGCAAGTCTATATCATAATATCTGCTTTGCAGGTTGGATGTTTATATTTTACCGGAATGCCTTTATTTGATGCCCTTACTAATATGTTTGGAACTATGGCCACAGGAGGTTTCAACCCTAGAAATCTAAGTGTAGGTGCTTATAATAATCCGGTCTTTGAAATTATTATAACTTTCTTTATGTTTGTAGCTGGGGCAAATTTCACCTTACATTATCAAACCCTTCATGGAAATATAAAAAGTTTATTCAAAGATAGAGAATTCCTTTTTTACGGAGGAGTAGTTCTGATTGCTATCCTGGCTATTACTACCGAACTAAGAGTATACATTTATAATTCAATCTTTACTGCCCTAAGATATGCCTCTTTTCAAGTTGTATCTATAGCAACCACTACCGGTTTCGTTACGACAGACTACGATACCTGGCCAGCATTTTCTAAATGCATTTTACTAATTTTAATGTTTGTAGGTGGATGTGCAGGTTCAACAGGAGGAGCTATTAAAAACATTCGAATTTTGCTTCTCTTTAAAAAAGCTAATCGGGAATTTTATAGGCTAATTCATCCTCAAGCAGTTACGCCGATTAGATTGGGAAATAAGATTGTTTCGGAAGATGTAATGCATAATATTGCCAGTTTTTTCTTTCTATATATATTAATTTTTGTAATCTCTACTTTCATAATGTCTATATTAGGCCTGGATATATTAAGTGCGATGTCGTCAGTTGCAGCTACTCTAGGAAATGTAGGCCCAGGTCTTGGTCTGGTTGGGCCATCTCAAAACTATGCTTTTATACCACCTTTAGGTAAAATTATTCTGACTCTCTGTATGTTATTAGGCCGATTAGAATTATATACTGTCTTAATTTTGGTAGTTCCAGAATTCTGGAGAAAATAGTTAAATTCAAAGTCAAATAGCTTCCCGTACTAAAAAGAGTAGGGTTAAAAGATTTAGTTTTAACCTTACTTGACTTCTTAAAATCTCTATTATTTGCCCTTACTTTGCTTGAATTTCAGATTCTAAATCTATCATCCTCTTTTTCAAGACAATTCCTTCTTTTCCAGAAAACCCCCCCAAAGTACCATCGCTTTTTATTACCCGATGACAGGGTATAATTAAGGGTAAAGGATTATTCTTCATAGTATTTCCTACTGCCCGATAGGCTCGGGGATAACCGACAGTCTGGGCTACCCATTTATAGGACCTAGTTTCACCGTAAGGAATTTTTCTAACTGTCTGTAAAACTTTCTTCTGAAAATTTGTATAATTATCTAAACTCAACTGCCAATTTGAAAAATCAACTTTATTACCTGTAAAATATTCTTTTATATCTTTAATTAAATTTCCCCATCCTCCTTTCTCTTCGATAAGATTATTATATTTTAATTCCTTCTTTATTTTGACCAGAACATCCTCTTTTCTCTCTTCAGGTAAAACTAAAATCTTTAAGCCCTCTTGACCAGCAACAAACCCCGCCCATCCCCAGGCAGTTAAAAAAATATTATATTTAAAGAATATTCCCTCCATAAATATTTCTCTCCTTTTGTTTTGTTATTATTTTTATTATATAATAAAATTGGAAAATTAAATTAATTCTTTTATAAGGAATTGAGATTAATAAGTTATGCTAAAAAAAATAAATGTCTTGTTATTAGCGGGAGGGAAAACCAAAATAAGCCTAAGAAAATTTACCGGAATAGAAAATAAAGCTTTAATTGAAATTGGATCTTACCCGCACGGTAAACCTATGATTCTTTACATTATAGAATCTTTAAAAAAAGCAAAATACACCAATAAAATTGTATTAGCCGGTCCAAAAGAAGTGCAAAAATTAGTTAAAGATTCAGTCTATCTAACCATTTCCGATGGTCAAACTATTTTTGATACTTTGAAATCAGGAATTTTGCCCCTTAAAGAAGATCCATTAATATTAATCTCAACTTGTGATATCCCCTTAATAACCGAAAAACATATCGATTATTTTATAGAAGAGTGTTATAAATGTCCAGGTTTTGATATTTATTATCCTATCATTGATAAAGAAATTTATCAAAAATCATATCCTTTTTCAGATTTAAGAAGAGTTTATGCTAATCTTGTGGAGGGGTCTTTTACGGGAGGAAATATTCTTTTAATAAATCCTCGGATTATCACTAATTTTGGAGAAATAATCAATGATTTTATTTATTTCAGGAAACATCCCTTAAAAATGGCTCGACTCTTAGGAGCTCAAATCGCCTTAAAGTACTTAAGAAAATATTTATCTATCCAAGATTTGGAAAAGAAAGTTCCTGAATTATTAGGAGGTTATAAAGGGAAAGCTATCCTCTCTCCTCCAGAAATCGCTTTGGATATTGATAAACCCAGACATTTAAAACTCCTCTGGAACAAATAGAAATAGATCTTTATATCTGGCCAAAGTTAGTCATCAACTCACTCAAATATAGACCTAATATAATAAATTTTACCTTCATTAAATCTTGCTTTTTACTCCATACATCTGGCCACCATATTTTTCACTTAAGAGATAGGAAGTGATAAAGGCTTTAGGATCATACTCCATAGATATCTCTTTCACCTTAGTAAAGTAACTTCTTTCACATATAACTCTTAAAACTTGCACTTCCCCGTCTTTACCATATCCTACATTTCGAGTAATTCCAAACCCTTCACCCCAAAGTTTCTGTTCAATCTCCTGCCACTTATTCTTGGAAATAATTCCTACTGAAATTAATTCTTTAGATAATTTATCCGATATATATATCCCGACTACATTTCCGGTGGCAAAACCCCCGCAATAAGCTACAACATTCAGCCAATTACCGATATCCTGTATTACCTTACTTACAATGAGGATAAAGATCATAACTTCAAAAAAACCAAGTATACCGGAAACAAGCTTTCTTCTTCTCACTATCATCTGAACTCTAAAGGTCCCCATAGTTACATCCATAACTCTACATATAAAAATAATTAAGGCTCCAAAATAGAGATTAGAATCCATAACTCTAAAAATTATATCCATTTTATATTCATACCTTTCTTTCTCTTATTTTTATTTTCTGCTTTACTTTAAATTACTAGCAATTACATACTATAATACACCAAGATTAATTTTTCAACCACTCTTTCCGTGATTTTTTAATTATTTTCCCTGACTCCTCAAGTTTTTTCTTTCTTTCTTTAAATTTTAAAGATATAATAAATAAAATATAATCAATCAATGAAGGAGAAGTAAATAAATCAATGAAAGCAGAAATTGTAAGTGTAGGCAGCGAAATATTAAGAGGAAAAATTGTAGATACCAACGCTAATTTTATCGCTCAAAAATTAGCTGAACTCAGTATTGACCTAAGTTATATTTCAGCAGTTGGCGATAATCAAAAAATGCTTTTATCTCTTCTAAAAAAAGCTCTTAGTCGTTCTGATTTGATTATTACTACCGGTGGATTAGGACCTACGGAAGATGATATTACCTACCCAGTTATTGCTGAAACACTACACCTTAAGCTAATAAAATCTCCAGAAGCTGAAAAAAACTTAAAAAGGATTCTCCATAGCATAAAAATAAAACTTTCACCAAGTAATCTTAAACAAGCTTACCTTCCAGAAGGGGCAAAAGTAATCATCAATAAATATGGCACTGCCCCAGCTATGATTCTAGAAAAAGATAATAAAATTATATCTTCTTTCCCTGGTGTCCCTTATGAAATGAAGAAGCTGATAGAAGAAAATCTTCTCCCTTATCTAAAAGAAAAATTTCCACCTTCAGTAATTAAAAAGTCAAAAACTTTAAAAATTACTGGCCTGGGAGAGTCATCAGTTAATGAACTTATTCGTAATTATATAAATGAACAAACTAATTTTTCTTTTGGTATCTATGCAAATCCAGAAGATATTCAGATCCAGATAACCACCCAAGCTCCTACCGAAAAAGAAGTAGACCAACTGTTACAATTTTCATCAAATCAATTAACCAAAATATTAGGTAGTTATGTTTATGGGAATGATCAACAGAGCTTAGAAGAAGTCGTGGGAAATCTATTAAAAGAAAAGAATATCAAAGTAGCTGTAGCGGAATCCTGCACCGGAGGTATGTTGGGAGAAATAATTACTAATATACCGGGAAGCTCTGAATATTTTCAAGGTGGAGTAATAAGCTATAACGCTAAAATCAAAGAAGAGCTGTTAAAAGTACCTCAGGAAATAATTAAAAAATATGGCGAAGTAAGCGCACAAGTAGCTCGTTTAATGGCAGAAGGGGTACGAAAGTGCTGTTACAGTGATATTGGAATAAGTATTACCGGTATTTCTGGTCCGGGAGGGGCCACTGAAAAGAAGCAAGTAGGACTGGTCTATATGGCTTTAGCTAATGGTAAAAAGATTCTTGTCCAAAAACACCAGTTATTTGGAAATCGGCAACAAATCCGTTTAAGAGCCTCCCGCCGCGCCTTAAATCTCCTTCGAATGTATCTGATAAAAAAATGATGGAGCCATTTTGTATTTCTCTACTAAACTTTAAAGATCTCGACTCCCTGGTTTAACTGCCGGAATTCCTTTTTTGCATAAAGGGCATACTTCGGGTAAATAAGTCTTGATGTCTAAAGTCAATAAACTTCGAGTCTTAACTCCAAAATCAATCTTTCCCCCACTACGATCGATTAATGCTCCTACTCCAACCACTTTCCCTTGTCTTTCTTTTACTATATCTATAACTTCTTTTACCGAACTCCCTGTTGTAGTGACATCTTCCACCACCAAAACTTTTTCTCCTTTTTTTATCTTAAAACTACGTCGTAAAGTCATCTTTCCATTTTCTCTTTCCGTAAAAATTGCCCTAACCCAGGGTCCTAAAACTCGAGCCATTACATGAGCCATAATAATAGCACCCACGGCAGGTCCCACAATTACATCAACGTCATCACCTCTAAATTTTTTTCCTAACTCGCTACATAAATTATTCATAAATTCCGGATACTGCATAACTTGAGCACATTGAATATAAATATCGCTATGCACACCTGAAGTTAATTTAAAATGTCCTCTTTGAATTGCCCCTGCTTCTTCAAATTTCCTCATTACCTCCTCAGTATTAATAACCATCTTTTAAAACTTCCTCCATTTCTTTTAAAATTTCTTGAGACGCCTTTACTGGATTGGTGGCATTGGTTATGGGCCTCCCTATTACTATAAAATCAGCCCCTAATTTTATGGCTTCTTGGGGAGTCATTATCCTTTTCTGGTCATCATCAGATTTACCAGCCTGTCTGCGTGTAACGCACAGGCAGACCGGACGTATGCCGGGAGTTAAAATCACAAAACCTTCCCCGCAGGCGGATCTGAGCGCTTTAATCTCCCAGGAAGAAGCCACCACTCCATCAAGACCAGCAGCTTCCGCTAATTTAGCTAAATGAACCACTTGTTCTTCTAAACTTTTTTTTATGCCGATTTCTTTTTCTAATATTTCTTGATTAATGCTGGTAAGTAAGGTCACTCCTAAAATCAAAGGCTTGCTGCTACCTAAGGCAAAACTTGATTTTTTGCTTGCTTCTACTGTAGCCTTCATCATTTCATATCCACCGGAAGTATGGATATCAAAAATATATACCCCTAATTTGCTAACTACTTCCGCTGCTCGAGCAACGGTGTTGGGAATATCGTGAAACTTTAAATCTAAAAAAACTTTACCTCCTTTCTCCTGTACCATTTTGATAACCTTAGTCCCTTCAGCAGTAAAGAGTTGATTCCCAATTTTAAAAACCCCCACATAATCAGTCAATTTATCAACCAATTCCTCTGCTTTTTTAAAGTTATTTACATCCAGGGCCAGGACTAATCTTTCCCGTGCGGATAATTTCATTATTTTCCCTCCTATCTTTTATTTTAAATCTTTAGGCTACCTACCAATTCATTTATATCTTTGATTTTATTCTCTACCAGATATTCTTCTATTCCCTTTATAATTTCTATTGCTGCCTTGGGATTAACTAAATTTGCGGTCCCTATGCTTACTGCTCTCGCCCCAGCAATTATAAATTCCAGGGCATCCTCTGCCTTCATTATTCCGCCCATCCCAATTATCGGGATATTTACGGTCTGGAAAACCTGCCATACCATCCATAGAGCTACCGGCTTTACCGCCGGACCAGATAGCCCACCACTGATATTAGCTAATTTAGGTCTTCTTAAGCTGATATCTACAGCCATTCCGACTAAGGTATTTATTAAGGATAGAACATCGGCTCCAGCCTCTTCTGCCGCTACCGCAATTACTTTAATATCTGTTACATTGGGAGATAGTTTTACAATAAGAGGAAGAGTAGTGACTTTCCGAATATTATTTACCACTTTATAAGTTAATTGAGCTTCGGTTCCCCAAATTATTCCTCCTTTTTGGACATTAGGGCAGGAAATATTAATCTCCAGACCGGCAATCCCTCTTTCTTGAGAAATATTATCTAACTTTCGGGCTAATTCAACATATTCTTCAAGGGTATCCCCAGAAATATTTATTATTACCGGAGTAGTAAATTTTTGTAGATAGGGTAATTTTTTATTAATTAAAACTTCTACTCCTACATTTTGTAAACCAATAGCATTGAGTATGCCGGAGGGAGTTTCTATAATTCGAGGAGGTGGATTTCCCCTTTTCGGTTTTAGAGTAATTCCTTTTAATACTATTGCTCCCAATTTATCCAAATCAATAAAGGGAGAAAACTCTTCGCCATAACCAAAAGTCCCTGAGGCGGTCATCACTGGATTTTTCATCCTTATTCCTCCCACCTCTACCTCTAATCGGGGTTGTTTAGTCATCCCATATCACCTCACTAGCCTTAAAGACCGGCCCATCTACACAGACTCTTTTATAATCATATTCTTCTTTACTATTATTCTTTTCTTCTGCCTGTGCGTTACCTGACTGCGAGCGCCTGCCTGTGTCGGCACGGCAGACAGGTCCTCGCTCAGGCAGGCACGCAGACAGGTTGGTTTTTATTTTACAAACACACCCCAAACATGCTCCAATTCCACAACCCATATGTTCTTCCAAAGATACCTGACCATCAATATTTACCTTGGAGGCAATCTCAGCAATCTTTCTCAACATGGGTTTTGGTCCACAAGTAAATATCTGATCCGGTAACCATCCTTCCTGGATATATTCTTCTAATAAATTAGTAATCAAACCCTTATGTTTATAACTTCCATCATCAGTAACAATATCAACCTTTGCCCCCAAACTTCTGAAACTTTCCTCACCCAGGACCAGTTCTCTTTTTAAGGCACCTATCAAGACTCGTACTTCCTTACCTTGTCTTATAGATTCTTCAGCTAAAGCCAATAAAGAAGCAACACCTATACCTCCACCAACTATCATAATCTTCTGACTTTGGGGGTAAATATTAAAACCATTTCCCAGGGGTCCCAAAATATCTAATTCATCTCCTATAGCCTTTTGGGATAATAATTTGGTGCCTTCTCCCACTACCTGGAATAAGATAAAGATCTCTCCTTTTTCTTTATCTATCCGGTGGATACTTATCGGTCGGCGGAGTAGAGGGTAATAATCCTGACTGCATTTAATATGCATAAATTGCCCTGGAATGGCTTCTTGAGCTATTAATGGAGCTAATAATTTGATTAAAAAAATATTGGGAACCACTTCTTCTTTTAATAATATTTTGGCTTTAATGTTTAAAATCAAATTCACCTACTTTCGTTAATTAACCGATGTTAATTAACCGATTGACAAACTGTATAATATGTAATACACTCCACGCTAATTTTACTCTATCTCTGTATCTTTTATTACTATTCCTACTTGGTCTTCCCCGTCCACTTCCGTTAACTTGACTTTAATTATCTCTTTCTTGGAAGTAGGGATATTTTTACCGATGTAGTCGGCCCGAATAGGAAGCTCTCGATGTCCTCTGTCTATAAGAACCGCTAATTGTATCACCTGGGGTCTTCCTAAATCTACTATTGCATCCATTGCCGCCCTAGTGGTTCTTCCGGTATAAAGGACATCATCAACCAGTACTATTTTTTTCTGGGATACATCAAAAGGTATTTCCGTTTTGAGCACCAGTGGTTGACAAGCAACCAAAGATAAATCATCCCGATAGAGAGTTATATCTAATATTCCTACCGGGATTTCTTTTTTTTCTATTTTAAAAATCTCCTGGGCTAATCTTTTGGCCAGAAAAACTCCTCTAGTCCTTATTCCAACAAGGGTTAAGTCGGTAATCCCTTTATTTTTTTCCACTATCTCATGGGCAATTCTTACTAAGGTCCTTCTAATCTCATTTTCCCCCATCACCACAGTCTTTTCCTGTATATCCATTTTTTTAAAACCTCCTCTTCTACGACACCTATATTTAAATAAAAAATCCCTTTTCAGCCTATTCTGGCTGATAAGGGAGTAATAGTTTTTCCTTATCAGTCTCACTGGGCTGATGTTAAAGGAAGATATATTTTATTTATATAATAAAATATCCTCTTATTAAATGGCTAATAAGAGGATATAATGTGCTCTTTTATCCCCTTATTAGTCTCTCCGTACTATTTTAAAAGGGTAATTTATAATTTGTTTTTATAATAATATATTAAAAGTTCTCAGTAGTCAAATAATTTTTGTGCGTTGTCCAGGAAATACTATACAATTTTTAAATTATGGATATTCTCACCTCTACTGCTATGACTAAAGTATGTGATTTTTAGCTAATTTTTCACCCCCCCAAAAAAAGGCACTCTACGTGCGTTTAAAGGGCATTCCTGAAGTGGGTAATTTTAATATGGGGACAGTCTTCTTTTGTCCTCCCACATTTAGTGCAAGACAAAAAGTAAAGCCTGTCCCCATATTTTTTCTAAAACCCTTATAAATAAAGGTTCTTATGTCATTGCGAGGAACGAAGTAACGAAGCAATCTCGTATTTTTGTATTTACTTGTCATCCCTGCCCTTCTATGTCCTTCCTGCGCAAGCAGGAATCCATCTTCTCTTTTGGAAATTCTAGTAAGACTTCCTGCAAAAGCGGGAAAAGCAACCTCTCCTAATTGAAAATAGAGACATCCCATTTTTTCTATTATGGTTATGGTTTAATTTTCCCTTTTACAAGACCTTCCCTTAGAACGTCTATCTATTATTATAGTAATACCTAAAGTTTCAATCATCTGGTTAAGAAACTCCTCAGACCCCATAGGTTTTCCGCTAAAAGTTACCGAATTATTAACCTGGTACACCTTCCCTTTATTTAATTTAAAAGTAAAATATTAATTGTCTAAGAAAATGGGATGTGTCCCCATTTATTCATTTATTCAAGAGGCTGATATTAGTTTTATTTTTCGCCACTTATGTTTAATCCCTTTCATCTAAAACTGCTGAGACTAAATCTACAATCTGTAGAGGACTTTCAGCTACCGGAATAGAAAACTTCTGAAAAGTCTTTATCTTTTCTTCGGCGGTACCTGTTCCTCCAGAGATTATAGCTCCTGCATGTCCCATTCTTTTTCCTGGAGGAGCTGTTTTCCCTGCAATTAAAGCAATAACGGGCTTTCTCATTTTTAAATGGATATATTTTGCTGCTTCTTCCTCATCAGTTCCCCCAATTTCGCCAATTAAAATAATAGCTTTAGTTTGAGAATCTTCTTCAAAAAGTTCAAGAATATCCATAAAAGAAGAACCGATTACCGGATCCCCTCCAATACTTACACAGGTTGACTGACCAAAATCATTTTTAGTCAAATTATAAACCACCTCATAAGTAAGAGTGCCACTTCTGGAGACTACCCCTAAATTTCCCTCTTTATGGATAGAACCGGGCATAATCCCTACTTTTACTTTCCCCGGGCTAATTACTCCAGCACAATTAGGGCCAATTAACTTTGAACCCTTTTGCTTAACGTAATAACAGGCTTTCACCATATCCAAAGTAGGGATACCTTCGGTAATACAAACTATGAGTTTTATTCCGGCATCTGTTGCTTCATAGATAGCCTCAGTAGCAAATCGAGCAGGAACATAAATAATGGAAGTATTTGCCGCCCTATCTCCAACCGCTTCCTTAACTGTATCGTAAACCGGAACCCCTTCTACTTGTTGTCCTCCTTTGCCTGGAGTTACCCCGGCAATTACCTTTGTTCCATAATCTAACATCTGCCGCGTATGAAAACTTCCCTCTCTGCCGGTTATGCCTTGAACTAATAAACGCGTATTAGAATCAACCAGTATACTCAACTTTTCACCACCTCCATCGCTTTTTTTGCTGCCTCATTCATAGTGGCTGCTAAGAAGATTCCTTTTATACCCTTCAGCTTTTTTCGACCTTCTTCTTCATTAGTTCCTGTAAGCCTAATAATTAAAGGTAAGTTCATCTCTCTCTTAGAGAGAGCTTGAATAAGACCTTCGGCAACAATATCACATCTGGTGATTCCACCAAATATATTAACCAGAACAGCCCTCACCTGCTCATCGGATAAAACAATATCCAGCGCCTTACCTACCTGCTGTGAACTTGCCCCTCCTCCTACATCTAAAAAATTAGCTGGCTCGGCTCCGTAATGTTTTACCAGATCCATAGTAGCCATAGCTAAACCGGCTCCATTTACTATGCAGCCAATATTTCCCTCGAGCTTAACATAGCTTATCCCGGCTTCTTTTGCTCTCACCTCAAGAGGGTCTTCTACCTCTAAATCCCTTAAGCTACTTATTTCTGGGTGTCTATAGAGGGCATTATCATCAAATATAATCTTGGCATCAAGGGCAAAGAGAGACCCTTCTTTGGTAATTACTAAAGGGTTTACCTCTACCAGAGAAGAGTCCATTTCTTCAAAAATACGGTAAAGAGCGGAAAGGATTTTAGCTATCCCTTGAACTAAGTTTTTATCTTTAGTGAGAGCTGAAGCAAGTTCTTTGGCCTGGTGGCTTTTAAATCCAAGTAAGGGGTGGACATAAAATTTAAATATTTTCTCGGGATTGGTTCTGGCTACCTCTTCTATATCTATTCCCCCAGCAGGACTTACCATAACCACCACCCTTTTTTGAGCTCTATCTACGGTTACTCCTAAATAATACTCCTCTTTAATAGATACAGACTCCTTGACAAACACTCTTTTAACTAAAACACCTTTAAGTTTAGAGTTTAAAATCCTCTCAGCTGCCCTATAAGCTTCCTCTGGAGTAGAAACAAGCTTTATACCTCCCGCCTTTCCTCTTCCTCCGACCAACACCTGCGCTTTTACGACTACCGGTCTACCCAGCTTTTCAGCTATTTTTTTAACTTCTTCACTTGTTTTAGCCACCTCACCCCAAGGAGAAGGTATCCCCCTCTTGGTAAAAATCTCATAAGCCTGGAATTCGTAAATCTTCATTTTTCACTCCCATCCATTAAAATCGAAAGATATTCAGAAATATTATAGATCTTAATATTTTGCTTTCTTTTCTTAGCGTTCTTGAAATTATGTAAACAAGAGAAGCATTCAGTAAGAAGAACATCGACTTTCTTATCTAGCGCTTCTTTCAATCTATCTTTGGCCATATCAATGGAAAGCCTGGTAAAGGTTCCCCTTACGCCTCCACCAGCACCACAGCAGTGAGCATTCTCGCGGTTTTTTTCCATTTCTACGAAATGAGGAGCAAACTTTTTAATCATCTCTCTTGGTTCTTCATATATCCCCGAATGTCTTCCTAAATCACAAGGGTCATGGTAGGTCACTATCTCCTCGGTCTTCACCTTTATATTAAGTTTATTTAAAAGCTGGGTAATATGAACCACCTCCAATCCTAAATCACTATATTCTGGATTATTTTTAAAGGTCTTATAGCACATAGGACAGATAGTTAACAATTTCTTTGCTCCTGTTTTTTTAATCTCCTCTTTATTATGCTGGACATTCTCCGGATAATTTTCTAAACCTACACAAGGAAAGATCCCGCCACAACATAGCTCATCAAATCTAGTAAAAGATACTCCCAGCTTCTTTAAAAGTTTTATGCTCCTTTCTACGCTTTCTTCTTCTCGATAGGTTCCTACACAGCCGACAAAGAGAACATAGGTAGCGCCTTTTTGGATTATTTCTTTCTCCTTTTTTTCCTCTCCATATATATTACCGCTTTTCTTTACCGCTTCTTCCATTAATTGATGAGGAGGGAAATAGTGACCATTTTCTACCAGATCCTTTCTGGTTGCCTTTACCACCTCAAGAATTTTTACTTTAGCCGGACAATTTACCTCACATTGTCCACAGGTAGTGCATTGGAAGAGCTTCTCTAAAATAGAATCCGAGTATTCAATATCTTTGGTCAAAAGACCGTAGGAAAAAATCATTCTTGCTCTGGCGCCTACGCTCTCCCAACCGATCTGGTTATAGACCGGACAATCTTCAAAGCAGTAGGCACACCTTATACAAACCAGCATCTCCTTTTTCCATTTCTCCAGGTTTTTTGTCTCCATATTTTACTCCTTTATCGCATATCTAAGCTTGGTGGCGGTAAAAAAATCATCAGGGGCATCCATCAGCTTGTGAGGGTTTAAAATATTATGGGGGTCCAAAGCTTTTTTTATCTTCCTCATCATCTCCAGGGCTTCACTTCTTTCCTTCTTAAAATAAGGAGCCTTAGAAATTCCTATTCCATGTTCACCCGAGGTGGTTCCCCCTAAACTTTGAGTGAGGGCAAAAACCTCAGCAACCGCCTTTTTTGCTCTCTCCCATTGCTGGGATGATTCTGGATTGATCAGAAAAGAGGTATGAATTAATCCCTCACCGGCATGACCATAGGTACATATAATAATACTATTTTCGGAGGCTATTCTATGCAGGTTAATAATCAACTCGGAAAGTTTAGATACCGGAACGGTGACATCTTCAGCTAAAGTGACCCTAGCCAGATTTTCCTGGTATCTACTGGTAGCCGGAAAAACTGCGTTTCTAGCTTCCCATATCTTTTCCATCTCCTTAGGGTCATTGCTTATATCTATACTGAAAGAGTGAAACTCCTGACACACTTTTTTTATTTTATCCATCTCATAATCAATAGAGACCTTGTTCCCATCGCACTCAAAAAGAACTAGAGCTTCAATTTCCGGTAAGCCAAGATTAAAGGCCTTATTAATAGACCTAATCACTATCTCATCTAAAAGCTCAAGGGCAGAAGGGGTTATACCTCTGGCAACTATAGCCGAGATTGCTTTACCAGCTTCCTCTAATTTATAAAACATAGCTCTTCCCACTGCTCTTTTTTCGGGAAGAGGTTTAAGACGAAGCGTCGCCTCCACAATAACTCCCAAGGTCCCCTCGCTACCCACCATCAGCCTCTCCAACTGATAACCAGAGGAATGAATAATGGTCTGCGTCCCTAAGGAGACCTGCTCCCCTTGCGGCAGAACCACTTTTAACCCCAAAACAGAATCTCTGGTAGCTCCATATTTTATAGCCCTCATTCCCGAAGCATTATTAGCAATCATTCCTCCTATGGTGCATACTTTTCCGCTTCCTGGGGTGGGAGGAAAGAAAAACCCAAACTCTTTAAGTGCTTTATTAAGTTCATCATTAACTACTCCTGGTTCAACTTTACAAAGTAGATCTCCTATGCGAATCTCCTTTATTTTATTCATTCTTTTAAGGTCAAGAACCATACCCCCGTCGATAGGAACAGCACCACCTACTTCTCCTGTCCCTGCCCCTCGAGGAGTTACCGGAATCCTTTCCTTATTGGCATACCTTAAAATTTCTTGAACTTCTTCTGCCTTTCCTGGCCTTAGTATCACGGAAGGTAAACTCTGATGGATAGAAGCATCTGAGGAATAGATATATCTATCCGCCAGACCATCAGAAAAATTTTCTTCTCCCACTATATCTTTTAGTTCTTCAAACATAATCTCCTCCCCATAGATTTCCTGCAGAATCAAATAACATCTCCTTTAACTCACCAATAATTTCCAGGTCCTCTCTCTTTTCGGCTTCTTTTAAAAGAACTTCCGAAATATAAACTTTTTCTAAAGCAAGAGTATTTTTTATTCTAACTACCCTTACTTTTGCAGATTCAATTCTTATAAAAGTCCCCAGGGCAGTAGCTACAGCCTCTTTATCGGTGTTAAAAGTAAGAGGAATGTTTGCTCTATTAAGAAATCCGGAAGTTAAAACATTGGTATAAGTAGCATGATAATCAATCTTATTAACCAACCTTTTTACAGTAATATCAGCCAATCCTACCCCTATAGCATTCCCATGGGATTCAGGAGTTACCTCCAGAACAATTATCTTATTAATTTGAGGTTTTTCAAACTCTTTTTCTCCCCTAATCATCAATCGCCCAATTATATTGGTATCCATACCTGTTCCACTTATATTTTTACCTATCTCATCGACTATCAAAAGGTCTATCTCATCAAAAGGAAGACGAGGCATCAATTGACGAGCCTCTTCTAATAAACCAGGTTCTACCTTCTCAAAATCTTCTGGTTCTACCGCCACAATTTTAGCCGTCTGGTCATAGGCATTTTCTAAAATAGCTATCCCTAAAACCACCTTAGCTTTTTTTAGTATAATACGAGCAGCTTGAGGAACCATTTCCCTTAAGCCAGGTGAACCAAAGGAATGCACCAGGCAAGCACCGGCATGTTTACCAAGGCCGATGGAGAGCATCTTCATTAATCCGCTTTCTACAGCTCCCCTAAAAGAGGTATGGGGTTTAACCCGATTAACCGCTATGATAGCATCGGAATTAAAGGCTATTTTATCCATTAAAACAGGCACACCTTCCCTTATCTCCCCTATCTTCACTACTTCCATAGAAGAGCGTATAGGAGCACCTATAAAGCTTTCCGTAATTCCGTAGCTTTTTAATACAGCTACCTGACCCTCTGCAGTAGCTCCACCGTGACTACCCATAGCCGGAACTATAAAAGGGTTTCCTCCTAAATCTTTTACTTCTTTTACTATGACAGCTATAATTTCTGCAATATGAGAGATGCCTCTACTTCCGGCAGTAATTGCTACTTTATCTCCCAGTTTTATTCTCTCCTTTAATTTAGATTTAGCTACTTCTTTGGAGATTTCACCCTTAAGGTCTTTAATAACGGGAGCTTCAAATTTTTGCCTAATTTTTACCATTTTAGGAAAATTTATCTCGGGCATATTAACCTCCCTCTCCACCTTAAAATCCTAAATCCTCTCCCACCAAATTAGTTATATCTTTTTGCTTTTTTTCTACCTGGACAGCACATACCTTGTATTCCGGAATTTTCGCTACCGGGTCAAAAGCTGAATTAGTTAGTGCATTAGCAGGACTTTCTGCAAAATGGAAAGGAATGAAAATTACCCCCTCGGGAACTCTTCTGGTTGCCTGCACTCTAACATCAATCTTACCTCTACGACTTTTCACCGAAACTTTTTCTCCATCAAAAATATTTAATTTTTCTGCATCCCTAAAATTAATTTCCACATACCCGGTGGGAACCTCTCTATTTAGTGCTTCCGTCCTTCTAGTCATTGTTCCGGTATGGTAATGAAAGATAGTTCTTCCGGTAGTTAATATAAACGGATAATCAGCATCGGGAAGCTCTGCGGCCTCTTTGAATTCTATTCCAAAAAACTTACCCTTGCCCCGACTAAACTTTTCTTTATGTAAATAAGGTGTCCCTGGATGTTCTTTGGATGGGCAGGGCCACTGCAATCCAATATCTTCAATTCGCTCATACCCTATCCCTCCATAAATAGGAGTTACTGAGGCTATTTCATCCATAATTTCAGCAGGTGAAGAATATTCAAATCCTGGAGATCCCATCTTTCTTGCTAATTCGCAGATTATCTGCCAATCGGGTTTACTTTCGCCCCTGGGCTCAATCGCTTTTCTTAATCTTTGAACTCTACGGTCTGTAGCGGTGAAGGTGCCATCTCTTTCTGCATAGGAGGTAGCGGGAAGCACCATATCAGCCAGTTGAGCCGTTTCGGTAAGAAATATATCCTGAACCACAAGAAATTCAAGATTCTCTAACGCTTTCTTAACCTGGTTGATATCCGGATCTGAGAGCATCGGATTCTCGCCCATAATATATATTACTTTAATATTACCTTTGGCTGCCTCATTCATCATTTCAACAACCGTCAGCCCTGGCTTGGAAGGAAGTTCTGTATCCCAGGCTTTTTCAAACTTTGCACGGGTATTTTTATCAGATACACTTTGATATCCAGAGTAGACGTCGGGTAAAGCCCCTACATCGCATGCCCCCTGAACATTCGACTGCCCTCTTAAAGGATTAACCCCGGTGCTTGGCCTGCCAACATTACCGGTTAGCATGGCAAGATTTGCACAGGAGACAACATTATCTACCCCGGTAGTATGCTGTGTTATACCCATTGAATAAATAAGGGAGGCAGATTTAGCCTTGGCATATATTCTACTTGCTTCAATAATAAGTTCTTTAGGTATGCCGGTTATCTTTTCTACCTCTTCCGGGGTATACTTTTTAACCACTTCTTTTAATTCTTCAAACCCCTCGGTGCGCTCATTAATGAACTTTTTATCCTCCAAACCTTCCTTTAAAATTACATTCATAAATCCATTAAGTAAAGCAACATCTGTTCCTGGTCTTTGCCTGAGATGATAATCAGCAAATTGAGTTAAAGGAATAAGCCTGGGATCAGCAACTATTAGTTTTGTTCCTTTCTCTCTTGCTCTCATTAGGTATCGTGCTATAAGTGGATGCTGCTCTGTGGTGTTTGAGCCGATAACAAAAATACAATCAGCATCTTCGAGCTCTCCTACGGAGTTGGTCATTGCTCCACTACCAAAAGTTTTCCCTAAACCCACCACCGTGGAGGCATGGCATAATCGAGCACAGTGGTCAACACTATTGGTCTTAAGTACCGCTCGAGCAAATTTCATCATTAAATAGTT
>Ga0209610_1000302_pt1 | contig 25663 bp, 22 predicted proteins | sample LakKivw275mmetaG_FD_184137 | JGI IMG/M metagenome (GOLD analysis project Ga0209610, IMG submission 184137) | Anoxic lake water microbial communities from Lake Kivu, Rwanda to study Microbial Dark Matter (Phase II) - Lake Kivu water 275m metaG... | ecosystem: Environmental > Aquatic > Freshwater...
GTCCGGAAGGAATTCCCCGGCCTGACCCTCCTCGTCCAGGACCAGTACGCGGGGGCGACGACCGAGACCGCCTACCAGCTGGCCGAGAACCTGATCAGCCGCTTCCCCGACGTCCAGGGCATCTTCACGCCCAACGAGTCGAGCACGTTCGGCACCCTCCGGGCCCTCCAGGAATCGCGGCTCGCGGGCAAGGTCGTCTTCGTCGGCTTCGACAGCTCGCCCAAGCTCGTCCAGGGCCTCCGCGACGGCGAGATCATGGGTCTCGTCCTCCAGAACCCCGAGAAGATGGGCTATCTCGGCGTCAAGACGATCGTCGCCCACCTCGGCGGCGAGCCGGTCGAGAAGGTCATCGACACCGGCGTCGTCATGGTCACGGCCGACAACATGGACCTCGCCGAGATCAAGGCCCTCCTTTCGCCCGACCTTTCGCTGATCAACGACTGATGACCGACGGACCCGGCGCGCCCCCCGTCCTCCGCATGGCCGGGGTGAGCAAGTCCTTCGGCGCGACCCGGGCCCTCGACGACGTCAGCTTCGAGCTCCGGCGGGGCGAGGTCCACGCGCTCATCGGCGAGAACGGCGCCGGCAAGAGCACCATGATGAAGGTCCTCAGCGGCGCCGTCGTCCCCGACGCCGGCCGGATGGAGATCGACGGCCGGCCCTACGTCCCGTCCGGCCCGCTCGACGGCCTGCGCTCCGGCGTCGCCATGATCTACCAGGAGCTGACCCTGGCCCCGCACATGACCGTCGAGGAGAACGTCTGTCTCGGCCGCGAGGTCCATGCCGGCGGCTGGCTCGACCGGGAGTCCATGAGGCGGAAGGTCCGCGAGACCCTGGAGCTCGTCCGCCATCCCGAGCTCCCGCTCGACGTTCCCATCGGCCGGCTGAGCGTCGGGGCCAAGCAGGTCGTCGAGATCGCCCGGGCCCTGCTCAACAAGTCGCGCATCCTGGTCATGGACGAGCCGACGAGCTCGCTCGCCCTCGAAGACAGCCAGCGGCTCTTCGAGATCGTCCGGGGCCTCAAGGACCAGGGGGTCAGCGTCATTTACATCAGCCACTTCCTCGAGGAGGTCCAGCGCGTGGCCGACCGGTTCACCGTCCTCCGCGACGGCCGGAGCGTCGGCGCGGGGACGATGGCCGGGACCCGGCTCGAGGCGATCATCCAGCTCATGGTCGGCCGCGAGCTCACCGAGCTCATCCCCCGCGTCGAGCACGCGGTCGGCGAGCCCGTCCTCGCCGTCGACGGCCTGAAGGGCCGGCGCATGGCCGCGCCGGTCAGCCTGTCCGTGGCCAAAGGCGAGATCCTCGGCATCGCCGGCCTCATCGGTTCGGGCCGGACGGAAACGCTCCGGGCCCTTTTCGGGCTGGACGAGGTCGAGGGCGGGACGATCGTCGTCTCGGGCGCGGCGCTCAGGGGACGGGCCCCCTGGACCCGGATCCGGCGCGGCCTCGGCCTGCTCAGCGAGGACCGCCAGGGCGAAGGCCTGGCCCTGAACCTCTCGATCGCCGACAACCTGACCCTGAGCGACCTTGCGCCCTACCGCCGCCGCGGCCTTCTCCGCCCGGCCCTCCAGCGCCGGGGCGCGGCCGATTGGATCGGCCGGCTCCAGATCAAAGCCCGCGGACCGGCCCAGAAGGTCGGCGACCTGTCGGGCGGGAACCAGCAGAAGGTCGCCCTGGCCCGTCTCCTGCACCAGAAAGCCTCGGTCTTCCTGCTCGACGAGCCGACCCGGGGCATCGACGTCGTCAGCAAGAGCCAGATCTACGAGTGGATCGGCCTCCTCGCCCGCGAAGGCCAGGCCGTCCTCTTCGTCAGCTCCTATCTTCCCGAGCTCCTCGGCGTTTCGGACACGATCGCGGTGTTCCACCGGGGCGCTTGCGTCGAGTCCCGTCCCGCCGCCGCCTGGGACGCCGCCTCGCTCATGGCGGCGGCCACGGTGGGCCGGGCCCCCCGCGCCGAACCGCCGAGCCCAAGGAGCGCCGCATGAGCCGAAAACGCCGGGCCCGCCTCACCCAAGCCCTCAACTTCTTCGGCCCGTTCATCGGGCTGCTGCTCGTCATCGCCCTGTTCGCCCTCATCCCCGAGGTCCAGGGGCGGTTCCTGAGGTTCGCAAATTTCAAGAGCGTCGCCACCCAGTCGGTCATCGTCGCCCTGGGCGCCCTGGGCATGACCCTGATCATCATCAGCGGCGGCATCGACCTCTCCGCGGCCTCCAACATCGCCCTGTCGAGCGTCATCGCCGCCTACGCCGTCAACGCGGGCGCGGCGCCCCTCGTCGCCCTGCTCCTCGGCGTCGCGACCGGCGGCCTGGTCGGCCTGGCCAACGGCTCGCTGGTCACGCGCCTCCGGCTCGTCCCCTTCATCGTCACGCTGGGCATGATGGGCATCGCCCGCGGCGCGGCCAAGTGGATCGCCGGGAACCAGAAGATCGACGCGCCCATGACCTGGATCAACGATCTCATGGCCAAGTCGCCCCGCCCGTCCTGGCTGCTCCTGGCCCCGGGCGTCTGGATCGTCATCGTCTTCGCCGTCGTCCTGGCCGTCGCCCTGAGGTCGACCGTCTTCGGGCGGCACATCTTCGCCGTCGGCTCGAACGAGGCCACGGCCCGGCTCTGCGGCATCCGGACCGACCGGGTCAAGGTCCTCGTCTACGCCCTGGCCGGGCTCTTCTGCGGCCTCTCCGGGGTCATGGAGTTCTCGCGGCTCACCGTCGGCGACCCGACCGTGGCCGTCGGGCTCGAGCTCGACATCATCGCCGCCGTGGTCATCGGCGGCGGCAGCCTGAACGGCGGCGAGGGCAGCATCCTCGGGACCATGATCGGCGTCCTGATCATGTCGTTCCTCCGCAATGGCTGCACCATGATGGGCTGGCCGAACTACATCCAGGAGATCATCATCGGCGCGATCATCGTCGTGGCCGTGACTTTGGACCGCCTCCGCCACAGGAAAGAGTAGAGGCGATTCCCTCGCCGCCGAGAGAGGCAAACAGGAACAGGGGAATAAGACCCTGACCTTCTTCAAAGGAATCTCCGGGAGGGTCGTCTAATCCCACGAGATGAGTTCAGGAGGTTTCTCTATGAGAACGAGAAAACGAAGGATGATCGTCGGAGCGGCCGCGCTGGCCTTCCTGGCCGCCTGGTCGCTTCCGGCACTCGCCGCTGCGCAGGAGGCCCAGACGCCGCCGGCGACGGCGCAGGAGCGGCCGGGCCGCATGCCGGCCCGGCAAGCTCTCGGCCTGACCCCCGCACAGGAAAAGGCCCTGACGGAGTTCCGCAAGGCCCGCGAGCGGGAGAGGACGGCCTTCCGGGACGAGATGGCCAAGGTCCGCGCCGAGCGGCGCGAGCTCGTCCGCGACCCCCAGGCGAACCGGGCCAAGCTCGACGCCCTCATCGACCGGGCCGCCAAGCTGCGGGCCGAACGGGAGAAGGCGGTCCTGCGGGACCGGATCGAGCGGGACAGGATCTTCACGCCCGAGCAGCTCCAGAAAATGAAGGCCTTGCGGCAGCGGCTGGGCGGGCGCGCCGGCCGTTTGGGCTTCGGCCGGCCGGGCCGGCCTTTCGGCCCCGGGCTCAGGGCCGAACGCCTGGCCCGGCTACGGGGCCTTCGTCACCGGGCGCTCATCCGGCGCTGGCGGCACCGGTAAGGCTCCACTTCTTCGTTCAAGGGACACGCGGCCCAGGCGCGTGTCCCTTTTCTATTGAGGGGACATGTCCCCAGACGGATCTGTCCCCCCGAGAGGACAGCAGGCCCTTTTTCCCCTGGGGGACAGGCTGGCACGATAGTTGCTTTTAATGAGGCCGGAAGGAGAAAGACGATGAGAAAGAACAAGACAAAGGTCGCTCTGATGGCGGCCGCATTCATCGTTTCGATCCCCCTCGGCCTCGCGGCTCAGGACGAAGGCTTCTACCCCTACAGTTTCGCCCGCCTGAGCTATGTCAACGGCACGGTCTATGTCCAGAGGACGTCGGACCTGGGCTACGAAAAGGGAGAGGTCAACCTCGCCCTGGTCCAGGGCGACAAGATGGGGACCGAGAGCGGCCAGGCCGAGATCCACTTCGGGCGCCGGAACTACCTCCGTCTCGACGATAACACCAAGGTCGAATTCGCCCTCCTGCCCTCCGAGGGGGACGAGCGCATCAAGCTCCATCTCACCGAAGGCAGCGCCTATCTCCGGGTGAGCCAGCTCGCCGTCGACAAGGGCATCGAGGTCCATACCCCCGACGCCTCGTTCTATGTCCTCGAAGAAGGCCTCTACCGCTTCGACATCCGGCTCGACCGGGAGACCCAGGCGGCCGTCCGGGAAGGCAGCCTCGAGGCCGCCACCGAGGACGGCTCCGTCGTCGTCAACCGGGGCGAGAGCGTCGCCGCCGCCGACGGCCGGCTCCTCGGCGATCCGGCCTACGCGGACCTCCGCGGGGACGGCTTCGACACCTGGAGCGACTCGCGGGACGGCCAGCTCTCCGCGCGGAACGAGCGGCAGTACCTGCCGGCCGAGATGTCCGAGTACGAGGAAGAGCTCGCCGACAACGGGCAGTGGGTCTATGAGCGGGGCTACGGCAACGTCTGGGTGCCGGAGGTCTCGTATTCCGACTGGCGGCCCTATCTCTACGGCCGCTGGGTCTGGTACCCCGTCATCGGCTGGACCTGGGTCTCGTCCGAGCCCTGGGGCTGGGCGACCTACCACTACGGCCGCTGGCACTGGCGCTTCGGCCTGGGCTGGTACTGGATCCCCCAGCGTCACTGGGGCCCGGCCTGGGTGCACTGGTGGTGGGACCGCGATTACATCGGCTGGTGCCCGCTCAGCTGGTACAACCGGCCTGTGTTGCTCGTCGACAACCACTTCTATGACCGCCACTACGACCGCTACTTCTCGGCCCACAACCGGGCCATGTCCGTCATCCGCCGCGACCAGCTCCAGGCCCGCGACCTCTCCCGGCGTCAGATCGGCGCCGGCGACCGCGGACGCCTCGGCCAGGTCGAGCTCCGGCGCGAGCAGCCCTCACTGCGGCCGGTCGTGGACAACGTCCGGCCCGAGGCCCTGGCGGCCCGGAGGGCCCTCGCCGACCGGCCCGGCAGCCGCAACGCCGTCCGGTCCGTCGCGCCCTCGAATTCGCTGTCGCGCTCGCGGCTGCGCCCGGGCGCGGCCGAGAGATCCGTGACGAGGGACCGGAGCGTCGTCGCCGCCCCGGCCGAGCGCGGCGCGGTCGCGCGCCCCTCGATCCGCACCCCCGAATCCGGCGGCCGGGCCATCCGGTCCGACGGACGCCCGCCGGTCACCGGGACTCGCGAGGGGAGCGGCCTCGTCCGGCCGCGCGGCACGGAAACGGAGGGTCGGGCCATCCGGTCCTTCCCGAGCCAGCGCGCGACGGTCGGCCGCGACCGGCCGGCCGCTCCCGAAGAGCGCCGGGCGGTCTCCGCGCCGGCGACGCGCCGTGAAGCGTCGGAGACCCGCGGCGGCACGGCCCGGGTCTCCCGCCCCGACGGCAACGCCTCGGCGCCGTCCCGCGTGACGCGTTCCGAATCCTCTTCCGGGAGGTCTCAAAGTCGCACCTACACGTCCCGATCAACCGTCACCCGTGCGCCATCGCGGCTGAGCTCGTCCCCGTCCCCGTCCCGGTCCTCGTCGTCGATCTCCCGGCCCTCGTCTTCGTCCTCGCGCTCGAGCTCGCCGTCGGTCTCCCGGCCGACGGCCTCCTCCCGCTCGTCCTCGGCCCGGTCCCGGAGCACCGTCGCTTCGCCCTCCCGTTCGTCCGCCCCGTCCTCGTCCCGGCCAAGCCTGACGCGGACGCCTTCCGCGTCCCGGACGGGCGGCTCCTATTCCTCGCCCTCCCGCTCCAGCGGCTCCTCGGGCCGGACGATGAGCGCCCCCCGCCCGAGCTCTTCGTCGGGGCGGTCCGTCAGCTCCCCGAGATCGAGCGGCTCCTCCTCGGGGCGTTCGTCCTCCTCGGGCCGGTCCAGCTCCTCGTCCCGGTCCTCCGGCTCCTCCTCCAAGGCGGGCACCAAGAGAAAGTAGGGTGAAGACAGACCGGCCGATGCCGGTTGGACGATAGATCGCCTGTCCCCGGCCGGGGCCGCCCCCGGCCCAATTTTTTCTTTACTTTTCGGCCCCGCGATGATATAAACTACTCCTCGTTCGGGAGGTCCTTCCGGACGTGCGTTCGACATATGGAGGTAGTTCCAATGCGTTTCACCAAGAAGATAGGCATCGTTCTATTAGGCTTGGCCGTCCTCGCCGGACTGGCCGTCACCGTGGCCTGCCAGAAGAAGGCCGAGACGCCGGCCGCCGAGGCCGTACAGGCCGTCACCGAGTTCGAGGGCGTCGTCCGGGCGGGCCTCGGGCGCTATATGTATCTTTCGACCGCCCAGGGCTTCGATATCGTCCTGCCCGGCTTCGACGCGGCCTCCGTCGTGGGCAAGACGATCAAGGTCAAGGGCAACCTGCTCCCCGACCACCCGCCGGTCTTCCTGGCCGACAGCGTCGAATCGGGCGGCCAGGCGATCTACACCCGCAACCAGGATTTCGCGGCCGAGGACTTCGTCGAGATGAAGGTCCGGGAAACGGTCCCGGCCCTGGCCATCACCGGCCTCAATAAGCCCGAGGAGTGGGAAGGCAAGGGGCAGGGCAAGGTCTACGGCCAGCTCCAGAAGGGCGACATCAGCTCGATCGTTCTCTCCGACGACAAGGGCAAGGAGCTCGCCAAGATCACCGTCGACAACGTCACGACCTATGCCGACTATTACATCCAGAAGCTCCGGCTCTTCAATAAGTTCTGGTTCTACGTCACCGTCAAGGACAGCGTCGACAAGAAGGACCGGACCAAGACCAAGACGATCTTCCACGCCGACGTCACCGGCGTCGGGCTTTACTGATCTTTTCGCGGAATGTCCTCGGGACGGCCGGGCCGGCCGTCCCTTTTTTTTGCCTCAGGTCAGGAGCGCGGCGAGCTTGCCGAGGGAGGCCTCGAGGGGGCTCCCGAGCTCGAGGGTCAGGACGCGCCGGCCTTTTTCCGTGAGGGCCATCGCGTCGCCGCGGGCCTGGGCCCGGAATAGGGCGGCGAAATCCACGGCCGGCCGGGGGACTCCGGCGACGGCCGGGACGGGCAGGTCCGCGAGGTCGGCGGGAACGAGGACGAGGAACAGGCCTTTGTTGCCGTCCCCCTTGTGGAGCTGGCCGGTCGAGTGCAGATAGCGCGGGCCGAAGCCGACCGTGACCGGCAGGCCCGTCTTGAGGCGCAGGCCGGCGGCCAGGCCCGACAGGAGATCCTCGATGGCCCGCCGCTTCGGCAGGAACGCCAGCAGGGCCAGGTAATCCCCGTCCCGGTTCGCGCGCAGGAAGCCGGGCCCGGCGGCCGCCGGGTCCTCTGATGTCCCGGCGACGCGGACCTCTCCCGCCGCGGGGCGGGGGCGGGTCGCTTCGGCCCCGGGGCCGTGGCCGGCGGCCAGGATCCCCCGGGTCTTTTCCTTTGTTGATTCGACGTCGGGCTGGTCGAACGGGTTGATCTTGAGGATGTGGCCGGCGACCGCGGTGGCGAACTCCCACAGGAAGAAGTGCCCCCCGAGGTCGTAGGGGCCGTCGAGATTGAGCCGGGCCACGGGCGACCGGGCGCCCTCGGGGACCCGGGCCCCGGGCCGCGGGGCCGGCTCGTCCGCCGCCCCGATCTCGACGAACAGGCGGTCCTCGCCGTAGCTCTCCGCGGGTCCGGGCCTGTCCTCGACGACGGGGACGATGCCGCGGCCCTCTTTCCCCGTGCTCTCGGCGATGAGCTGCTCGAGCCAGCCGGCCAGCGGCCGGAGACGCTGCGGCAGGAGAAGGGTCAGCTTATCCCGGCCTTTGACGGCGGCCGTGCCCAGAAAGGCCCCCAGCAGCGCCCCGGGGTTGCCGGCGGTCTCCTCGATCTGGCATCGCAGGGCCATCGCCCGGGCCGATCCGAGGAGGCGGTCGACATCGATCCCGGCCAGGACGGCGGGCAGAAGCCCGAAGACCGAGAGCGCGGAGAACCTGCCCCCGATATCGGGCTGGCCCAGGAACGTCTGGCGGAAGCCCAGCTCGCGGGCCAGGGCTTCGAGCGGGGTTCCCGGGTCGGTGACGGCGACGAACGCGCCGCCGGCGCGATCGGTCCCCAGGTCGCGGCGGGCCCGGTCGTAGAAAAAGGCGAGCAGAGCCATGACCTCGGCGGTCGTCCCCGACTTCGAGGAAACGATGAACAGGGTCTTTTTGGCGGAGAGGCGCGCCGCTGCCGCGGCTATGGTCTCGGGCTCGGTCGTGTCCAGGATCTCGAGCTCGAGGGCGCCCGGCTCGAGGTCGAAGAGGCGCGCGTAGACGTCCGGGGCCAGGCTCGAGCCGCCCATGCCCAGGACGACGGCCCGCCTCAGCCCTTGGCCGCGGACCGACTCCGCGAAGACGCCGAGGTCCGGCAGGATCGTCGCCGCCGCCGTCGGCGAATCGAGCCAGCCGAGGCGGTTCCCGATCCCGGCGTCCGCCTCTTTCCAGACGGTCCCATCACGCGCCCAAACGCGGCGGACGATCCCTTCCGCCTCGAGATCGTTGAGGGCCCCTTCGAAGGCCGCGGCCAGACCTCCTGCATTCAACAGCTGGAATCCGCGGGATGGCTTGCTCATGGGGCGTCCCCTCTTTCCCATGGCGGATTATACCAGCAGCCGGGCAGGGGACAAAGAGGCTTGATTATTTTCCGCGGATTCCAGAAGATAGGGGACCGGAGGGCCCACCCATGACCAACGCCGCCACCGCCGAGCCGGCCGGCTTCTTCCACCCGACCCGGCCGATCTACCGCTTCGTCAACCTGCTCTTCATCTCCTCGCTGTCGTTCGGCAGCTATTTCGCCTACGACATCATCGGGGCCATCGCTCCTTCGCTCGTCGACGAGCTCAAGGCCGCCCGGGCCACCGTCGGGACCATGAACACGATGTACAGCATCGCCGCCATCCTGGTCGTCCTCTTCGGCGGCATGCTCATCGACAAGCTGGGCACGCGCAAGGCCAGCATCATTTTTTCGGTCCTCGTCCTGGCCGGCGCGGCCATCGTCTGGCAGGCCCGTTCGATCCCGCTCATCTTTCTCGGCCGGTTCGTCTTCGGCGCCGGCTCCGAGCCCCTGGTCGTGGCCCAGAGCGCCATGCTGGCCCGCTGGTTCAAGAACAAAGAGATGGCCATGGCCTTCGGCGTCCAGCTGACCGTCAGCCGTCTCGGGTCGCTCTTTGCCTTCAACACCGGCGAGCTGTTCACCAAGAACTTCGGGACCTACCGGGCCGCCCTTATGGCCGCGGTCGGCGCCTGCGCCCTGTCCCTCATCGGCAATCTGTGTTACATCGTCCTCGACAGGCGCGGCGAAAAGGCCCTCAATCTTCGCGACGAGAGCGCCGGCGACAAGATCGTCTTCAAGGACATCAAGGAGTTCAAGCCGACCTTCTGGTTCGTCACTGCCCTCTGCTTCACGTTCTATGCGGCCATCTTCCCCTTCCAGAGCCTGGCCACCGATTTCTTCCACACCAAGTGGGGCATCGCCCTGACCGCTCCGGCCATCGGCAGCTTCCTGCATCAAGTCTTCAACAACCTGCTTCATATCTTTAGCACGGCCGGCGGCATCACCAGCATCATCATCTTCGCCTCGATGATCCTGGCGCCCTTCGCCGGGCGGCTTGTCGATCGGGTGGGAAAGAGGACGACGTTCATGATCGCCGGGGCCCTCATGCTCATCCCGTGCCATCTGGCCATGGGGCTGACGAGGATCTATCCCGTCTACCCGATGATCCTGCTCGGCTTTTCCTTCGTGCTCGTCCCGGCTGCCCTCTGGCCGTCCGTGCCGCTCATCGTCCGCTCTGAACGCGTCGGGACGGCCTTTGGCCTGATGACCGCCATCCAGAACATCGGCTTGGGATTGTTCCCGCTCCTGAACGGCCTGTTGCGCGACAGGACCGGCTCCTACGTCGCGAGCCAGGTCATGTTCGCCAGCCTCGGGATCATCGGCTTCGTCTTCGCCCTGCTCCTGCGGCGGGCGGATCACCGTGAGGGGGCCGGGCTCGAGGTGCCGGAAAGGGCCCGGGCCAAGGCCTAGCTCGACGGGCCGCCGGGTGTCCGCGGAGATACGGTCAAGGAGGGCTCGCCATGAAGAGATTCGGTCAGCTGATCGGGGTCAAGCCGGAGGCCTTCGAGTCGTACAAGGCCTACCATGCCACGGTCTGGCCGGAGGTCCTGGAGACCATCCGGCGATGCCACATCCATAACTATTCGATCTTCCATTGGCAGGGGAAGCTCTTCGCCTACTTCGAGTACCACGGCAGCGATTACGCGGCCGACATGGCCAGGATGGCCGCCGATCCCAAGACCCAGGACTGGTGGAAGATCATGATGCCCCTGCAGGAGCCTATCGCGGGCCGGCCGGAAGGGGAGTGGTGGGCGCCGATGGAAGAGGTCTTCCACACGGACTGACACGGACGCCGTCATGGTGCGGACCGCCGGCTGCCTGGCCAAGCTCGACCGGATGACGAAAACCCTCCGGCACCAGGAGGCGGACCGCGTCCCGGTCAGTGATTTCTTCTGGGGCTCGTTCCTCGAACGCTGGCGGCGGGAGACGGGTCTGCCCGCGGACGCCGACATCTACAAGCACTACGACCTCGACTGGATCGTCACGACACCCAACATGGACCCGCACATCCGGGCCTTCGAGACCCTCGAGGAGACGGCGGACCACGTGACGGTGCGGACGGGCTTCGAGGCGGTCATCCGCAAGAACTTCGCCGATCCGATGCCGGCCTTCCTCGCGTTCGACACGGATACGATCGATAAGATGCGGGCCTTCCGCTTTGACGATCCGTCGGACGACCGGCGCTATTTCGCCGCCGGCGACAACCAGATCGCCGGGGTGGGGGACGGCTTCGCCCGGAACTCGCCGCCCTGGGTCGAGACCGTGAAGTCGCTTCATCCGTGGATCCCGGCCTACGGCAGCGTCTGCGAGGCCCAGGAGATGCTCTGGCGCATCGTCGGGCTCCAGAACGTCCTCCTCTGGATCGGTCTCTATCCCCACGAGGTCGGGCGCTTCGTCGAGCGGCTGGGCGAATTCGTCCTGGGGATCACGAAGGCCCAGATCAAGGCGGCCGGCGGCCGCCTCGACGGGCTGGTCATCTGGGGCGACGTGGCCTACCGGAAGGACCTGCTTTTTTCGCCCGAGTACTGGCGCCGCTATTTCAAGCCCGTGGTCAAAGCGATCGTCGACGAGTGCCATGCGAGCGGCCTGCCGGTCATCTATCACGGCTGCGGCAACGTCCGGCGGATCTTCGGCGATCTCATCGAGTGCGGGGTCGACGCCTACAATCCCCTCGAGGCCAAGGCCGGCCTCGATGTCGTCGAGCTGAGGCGGCAATACGGCCACCGGATCGCTTTTTGCGGCAACATGGATGTGCTGACCTGGGCCAACGGTTCCGAGGACGAGCTGCGGCGTGTCGTCCTGACCAAGCTCAACGCGGCGAAGGGCGGCGGCTTTATCTTCCAGTCCGACCACTCCGTACCCGGTAACGTCTCGGCCCGGAACTACGAGTTCGTCATCGAGCTCGTCCGGAAGCACGGGACCTATCCGCTCCGACTGGGGGAGTTCGACCTGCCGGATCTCGCCTGACGACCGGGGATCGAAAGATACAGACCTGACCCTGAAGGACACCTTCCGAAAATCGACCCCTCCGGGTCAGAAAAGATCAGAAAGTAAGGATGTCAGGGCTTCTTGGCGACTTCGGCCTTGCTCTTGCGCCGCATGTCGGCGGTGTGAGCGCGCTTGTAGGTCTGGATGTCGACGAAGCGCCCCTTGGCGTCGCGCACGGCGTAGAGCTTGGTCCCCTTCACGCTGCGGTGGGTCGTTCTCTTCATAGGCATAACTCCTCCTTTGACGATATTTTATGCGTGAGGAAAAACCGGATATCCCATCGCTGGCCTGCGACAGATTCAGTCTAATGGACGGCCGGTACGATGTCAAATGCGATCCCGCTCCGGTTGCCGGGGTCGGCTGTTTCTGCTATAAAGGCCCCTCATGATCCGCGTCGTCATCTCCGACCTGGGCCGCGTCGTCCTCTGGTTCGACAACAACGTCTTCCTGCGCAAGCTCGCGGACCGGGCCGGCAAACCGTTCGAAGCGGTCAAGGCCACGGTCCACGGCGACCTCGAGCTCATCCGCCGCTTCGACGGCGGCGCCCTGACGCCGGCGGGGTTCCTCGCTCATGTGACCTCGGCCGTCGGCGCGGATGTCCCCTACGGCGACTTCTACGCGATCTACAACGATATCTTCACCCCGAATCCCCCGGCGATCGACGTTCTGGCCAAGGTCAAGGCCGCGGGGATCAAGACGCTTCTTCTCTCCAATACCGACCCGGAGCGGTTCGGCTTCGTCCGCCGCCGCTTCCCCGAGATCCTGTTCTTCGACGATTATGTCCTGTCCTACGAGTTGAAGCTGCTCAAGCCCGATCGGGCGATCTACCTCGCCGCGGCCGCGAAGGCGGGCTGCCGGCCGGACGAGTGTGCCTTTATCGACGACATGGAGGAGAACGTCGCGGGCGCCCGGGCCGCGGGCCTCAGCGGGATCCTCTACAAACCGGAGACGGACCTCGAAGCCGAGCTCAAAAAGCTTGGTCTGAGGTTCTAGGCCAGAGAGGGTCAAACCTACTTTTTTTCGAAAAAAGTAGGTTTGACCCTCTCTTATTCTCCGACCACCTGGACCCAGGCCTGGCGCGTCCGGGGGCCGTCGAACTCGCAGAAGTAGATCCCCTGCCACGTCCCGAGCCGGAGCTTCCCGCCTTCGACGAGGAGCGTCGCCGACGAGCCGACGAGCGATGCTTTGACGTGGGCCGGCGAATTGCCTTCGCCGTGGGCGTAGGGGAGGGCGTCGGGAACGATCCTGCGCAGGACCATGTCCATGTCGGCCCGGACATCGGGATCGGCGTTCTCGTTGACAGTGACGCCGGCCGTCGTGTGGGGCACGGTGACGACGCACACGCCGCTTGTGACCCCCGAAGCGGCCACGATGCGTCCGACCTCGGCCGTCAGATCGACGAATTCTTGCCGCGCTTTCGTCCGGATCTCGATGGTATTCATTGGCGCCTCAACAACTTAAAAAAATCTGGCGAAAGCTCTTGACAAGCCTCCAAGCGGGGGTGTATCTTCACCCCGGAAAATACAACATTTGGTATTTTCCGGGGACAGGCTCCACAAGATATGGGATAGAAGCCGAAAGGCTTTGAGGCTTGCCATGGGTTTCGGGAAGGGTAATTTTAGCACGTCCGTGGCGGAATTCCCAGGCTTGTGAGCGCCGCTCCAAAAAAGCGAACGAGGGAGGAGGCACCTGATGGTCAGCGCAGTCGGCCGGATCAAGAAGCGGGACGGGACGGTCGCGGACTTCAACCAGGACAAGATCACCAACGCCATCCACAAGGCGATGCAGTCGCAGGGCATCCAGGACCGGTCGATCGCCAAGACGGCCTCCGACATCGTCAGCTTCATGATCGAGGAGAAGTTCGGCGGCTACACCATCCCCTCCGTCGAGCAGATCCAGGACATCGTCGAGATGGTCCTGATGAAGCAGGGCTATCACGAGGTGGCCAAGTCCTACATCCTTTACCGCGAGAAGCACAAGGGGATCCGTGAGGCTAAAAGGATCGGCCTCAACCTCGAGCGGCTGGTCAAGGACTACCTCAGCAACGCCGACTGGAAGATCCGCGAGAACTCGAACGAGGGCGTCCAGTCGTTCGCCGGCCTCAACGCCCGGGTCTCCGGCGAGGTCCTGTCGAACTTCGCCCTCAACCAGATCTACACCGAGGAGGCCAAGAAGGCCCACGAGGAGGGCCGGTTCCACATCCACGACCTGAGCTACCCGATCGTCGGCTACTGCGCCGGCTGGTCGCTCGAGAACCTCATCCGCAAGGGCTTCGGCCACGTCCCGAACCAGGTCCATTCCAACCCGGCCAAGCACCTCGACACGCTGACGCTGCACATGGTCAACTACATCGGGACCATGCAGGCCGAGTTCGCCGGGGCCCAGGCCTTCTCCAGCGTCGACACCCTTCTCGCCCCCTTCGTCCGCCAGGACAAGCTCAGCTACGAGGACGTCAAGCAGGACATGCAGAAGCTCATCTTCGGCCTCAACGTCCCCTGCCGCTGGGGCTGGCAGACGCCCTTCTCCAACCTGACCTTCGACTGGACGATCCCCGAGGACATGAAGAACAAGAAGGCCATCGTCGGCGGCGAGGAGCTCGCGACCTGCTACGGCGACTACCAGGCCGAGGTCGACTGGATCAATCAGGCCTTCCTCGAGATCATGATCGAGGGCGACCTCAAGGGGCGGGTCTTCACCTTCCCCATCCCGACCTACAACCTCAGCCGGGACTTCGACTGGGACTCGCCCAAGGCCAAGCTCCTCTTCGACGCCACGGCCAAGTACGGCATCCCGTACTTCCAGAACTACATCGGCACGAACATGAACCCCGGCGACATCCGGGCCATGTGCTGCCGGCTCAACCTCGACCAGCGCGAGCTCATGCGCCGGCCCGGCAGCATGTGGGGGCCGGGCGATTCGACCGGCTCGATCGGCGTCGTGACCATCAACCTCAACCGGCTCGCCTTCGAGGCCGCGTCGAAAGAAGACCTTTTCGCCAACCTCAAGGCGCTCATGACGGTGGCCAAGGGCACGCTCGAGACCAAGCGCGAGATCGTCAACAACATGCTCGAGAAGGGCATGATGCCCTACACCCAGGTCTACCTCGGCCACTTCGACAACCACTTCTCGACGATCGGCATCTGCGGCATGCATGAAGCCTCGATGAACTTCCTACACAAGGGCATCGGCACGCCCGAGGGCCGCGACTTCGCGGTCGAGGTCCTCCAGTACATGCGCGGCGTCCTCCGGGAGTTCCAGGAGGAGACGGGCCACCTCTACAACCTCGAGGCCACGCCGGCCGAGTCCACGGCCTACCGGCTGGCCCGCCTGGACCGCCAGAAATACCCCCGGATCTACACCTCGGGCACGGAGAAGTTCCCCTACCTCACCAACTCCACCCAGCTCAACGTCGACGCCACGCGGGACATCTTCGAGGCCATCCAGCACCAGGGCGAGATCCAGGCCCTCTACACGGGCGGGACGATCTTCCATGCCTTCCTGCCCGAGGCCATCGACGGCGAGACCTGCAAGAAGCTGGTCCAGAGGATCGCCCAGACGAAGCTGCCCTACTTCTCGATCACGCCGACCTTCAGCGTCTGCATGAACCACGGCTATCTCCGCGGCCGGCGGCCCACGTGCCCCGACTGCGGCGACGAGACCGAGGTCTACAGCCGCATCGTCGGCTACATGCGGCCGGTCCGGACCTGGAACGACGGCAAGCAGCAGGAGTTCAAGGACCGGGCGACCTACGACAAGATCGCCTGAGGCGGGCGGCGCCCGGGAGGATTTCGCGCGAAGGCGGTGATTTCATGGAATATCTGCTGTTCACCTATCCCAATTGCATCAAGTGCGAGGCGATGAAAAAGAAGCTGGCCGAGGCGGGAACGCCCTACGCGGAATACAGCCTGACCCAGCCCCCGGGCAAGGCCAAGATCCGCGAGTTCATCAACGTCATCAAGCGGGACGACAAGGGCGCCATCATCCTGCCGACGCTCATCGCTCACACCCAGGGCATCGTCCGGGCCGTCCTCAACACGGCCGAGGAGTTCGACGGGTGGTCGAGATCAAAGGCCTAGAGAAATTCTCGAGCCGGGACTTCCCCGGCCACATCTCCTCGACCATCTTCTTCGGCGGCTGCACGTTCCGCTGCCCCTATTGCCACAACGCCGATCTCGTGCTGCGGCCCGAGACGATCCCGAGCATGACGGCCGAATGGTTCCTGTCCTACCTCGACGGCCGGAAGGGCTGGCTCGAAGCCGTCTGCCTCACCGGCGGCGAACCCCTGCTCCACGAGGACCTCGAGACCGTCATCCGCGTCGTCCGCGAGCGGGGGCTCAAGGTCAAGCTGGACACGAACGGCTCGTTCCCGGACCGCCTCGAAGCCCTCCTCGCCCTGGGGCTCCTCGACTGGGTGGCCATGGACATCAAGGCCCCGCTCGAGCGCTACCGGGAGGTGACCCGCTCGCAGATCGACGTCGAGAAGATCGTCCGCAGCGTCGATCTTCTCCGGAGCGCGGGGATCAAGCACCACTTCCGGACGACCGTCGTGCCCGGCCTGGTCGGCGGGGACGACATCGTCAGGATCGGCGAATGGCTGCGGGGCGAGGACCTCTATCTCATCCAGCAGTTCGTGCCGCAGACGACGATCGACCCGGCCTTCCTCGAGGTCAAGCCGTTCCCGCGGGCCGAGCTCGAAGCGATCGTCGAGGCGGCCCGGCCCTATTTCGGCGAGGTCCGCCTCGAAGGCCTTTGATGAGGTGACGCCCATGGAGATCAAGGTCAAACGCATCCACCCCGAGGCGAAGCTTCCCGTCTACGGCCACCCCGGCGACGCCGGCCTGGACCTGTTCTCGGCCGTGGACCGGGAGCTCGGGCCGGGGGACGTCTTCGCGGTCCCGACGGGCATCCAGATCGCCATCCCGCCGGGCCACGTCGGGCTCATCTGGGACAAGAGCGGCATTTCCCTCATGGGAGTCCACCGTCTGGCCGGGGTCATCGACGCCGGCTACCGCGGCGAGGTCCAGGTCGTCCTGGCCAACTTGGGGGACGGGCCTTTCGCGGTCAAGAAAGGACAGAAGATCGCCCAGATGCTCGTCCAGTCTGTCGCCGCTGTCACGGTTGTCGAAGCGGAATCCCTCGATGATACCTCGCGCGGCGAGGGCGGCTTCGGCTCGACCGGGCTCTTCTGACCATCAGAGATCCCGGCAACTCCTCTCCTCGGCTTATCGATATCAGATGTGATAAGATGTCCCGGACAACGAGATCGAAGAACTTCCCTATGAGACGCGTCCCCCTCGCCGGGATCATCACAATGCTCGTTCTGTCGGCCGCGGCGGCCGTCGTTCCCGCCGCGGCCCAGGACAAGCCGGACGCCGCCGCGCCGCGGCTCAAGCTCATCTTCGTCGAGCGCTTCCGCTTCGAGACCTGGGACAACGCCGTCAGCCTCGACGACGCCGCGGGCGACGCCAATGCCTACACGCGCAACCGGACGACATTCGGCCTGAGCTGGAAGCCGCTCGAGACGGTCGAGGTCCTGGGCAAGCTGACCAACGAGTTCCGCGTCTACCTGGCCCCCAAGACGACGGCCTTCAGCTGGAACGAGGTCTTCTTCGACAACCTTTATATCAAGTGGACGATCCCCGGGCGCGTGCCTTTCACCGTCACGGCCGGCCGCCAGGACATCAACCTCGGCGAGGGCTTCGTCATCGCCGACGGCACGCCCGGCGACGGCTCGCGGTCCTACTATTTCAACGCCCTGCGGTTCGACGCCGGCCTGGCCAAGGGCCACACCCTGACCGCCTTCGCCCACGCCACGGAGGCGACCGACAGATATCTCCCGGTCATCGATCCCGTCCCGCGGGCGCTGGCCGAGCAGCCCGAGCGGGGCCTGGCTCTCTATTACGCCGGGACGTTCGGCCGGACGAAGCTCGACGCCTATGCCGTCCACAAATCGACGGAGGCGAACGAGGCCTGGCCGGTCGCCTCCCGGACCGAGACCTTCGGGGCCCGGGCCGTGACGTCCCTGGCCAAACCCCTGTCGGCCACGGCCGAAGCCGCCTACCAGGCCGGTACGCTCGGCGACGCCGGCCGCTCGGCCTTCGGCGCGATCGTCCATCTCGACTACGACCTCGGGGGCCGGCCGGGCTTCCTCAAGTCGTTCGTCCTCGGCGGGATCCTTCTCAGCGGCGACGATCCGTCGACGGCCCGCGCCGAGGGCTGGGACCCGATCTTCAGCCGCTGGCCGAAGTGGAGCGAGAGCTATATCTACACCTTGACGCGGGAGAGCCGCTCGGCCTATTGGAGCAACCTGGCCTCGCTCTACGCCCAACTCGCGTTCGACCTCGGCAGCCGGTCCGACGGGCACATCATGGTCATGCCGATGGGGGCCGAACACGCCCAACCGGGGGTCTTCCCCGGCGGCGCCGGCCGCGGCCGCGGCACGCTCTACCGGGCCCGGCTGAACTATAAGATCAGCAAGTATATGACCGGCCGGGTCATCTGGGAGCACCTCGTTCCCGGGAGCTTCTATTTCCCCGGGGCCGCGGACTACGATTGGCTCCAGTTCGAACTCATCTTTCGCTATTAGCTAGCCCATCTTTTAGTCGACAGGATCCCTCTCTCCGGCTTTGCTCGGGATTTGCCCACCGACCGGAGCGAACACCCGTGAGCGGAGGGCAGGAATCCTGCGGAGGGACACGGAGCTGGATTCCTGCGAAATATCGGGAGAAAGCTCTCCAGCTACGGGGATCTTCGAGGCATTTTCCCTCGCAGCCTGGAGAGGGATTCCCGGGAACGCAGGATGTGCTCCAAAAAGCGGGGGCCTAATTCTAAAAGAGAAGGCTAAGAAGCGGGGTCGTCACGAACGAGACGGCCATGCCGATCGTCCCGGATTCGGGCGGAGCCATCCCGGCGAGCGACAGCCCCAGACACGTCCCCAGACCCAGCACCGCCGACCCGATCGCCCCGAACTTCGTCGCCTTCCTGCTGATGAGGCCCCAGACGAACGGCCCGAGGAAGAACGACCCGATGGCCCCCCAGGAGACCGCGAGGATGGTGACGATCGTCGCCGGCCGCAGGTAGGCCAGGACGACCGAGAGCAGGACGAAGAGGGCCGAGACGACGCGCATCAGCCGGGTCAGCGTCCGGTCCGCGACCGACGGATTGATGAACCCGGCGTAGAGGTCCTTGACGACCGACGAGCTCGAGATGAGGACGAGCGCGGCCAGCGTGGACATGGAGGCCGAGAGGATCAGCAGCATCATGAGGACCCCGAGCGACGGCGGCACGACCTTGGCCAGGAACTCGGGCATCAGGACGTCGAAGACGGGCTTCCCGGAGGCGAAGGCCGCGGGGGCGCTCGCCGGGGTCAGGAAGAGGCGGGCCGAGGCGCCGGTGAAATAGGCCGTCCCGGCGATCAGCAGCGAGAACGCGGTCGAGGCGATCATACCCCGCTTGATGGCCCGCTCGTCCTTGATGGCGTAGAACTTTTGGACGAGCTGGGGCATGGCGAACGGGGCGACGCTCGTCAGGAAGACCAGAGCGAAGAGCGGCCAGGCCCCGCCCGGGCCGACCGCGTGGGTGAGCCGGGGGTCGATCGCCGCGAGGCCCGCGCCGATCGCGGCGAGCCCGCCGCCCTTGCGGATCGTGCTGGCGATGAGGACCGCCGAGCCGACGCACATGACCATGCCGAAGATGACGTCGATCATGGTCATCGACTTGTATCCGCCGAGGACGAGGTAGAAGGCCGTGAACAGGCCCATGATGAGCAGGGCCGCCACGTATTCCAGGCCGAAGTTGGCCTTGAAGAGATAGGACAGGCCGATGAAGACGGCCGCCGAATAGGGGACGAGGAAGACGAATACGGCCAGCGAGGCGATGAGCTTGAGGGCCCGGCTCCCGTAACGCCTCTCTAGGAACTCGGGCATGGTCGTGACCTGGAGCTCGACAGACATCCGCCGGATGCGGTTCCCGAGCAGGGCCCAGACGCCGAGGACGCCGACGAGGCCGTTGGCCAGGGCGATCCACAGGCCCGATAGGCCGAAGCCCCAGCCGACCTTGCCGGCGAAGCCGATGAAGAGGACGGCCGAGAAATAGGCCGCGGCGTAGGTGAAGGCCGACATCCACGGGCCGACCGTCCGGCCGCCGAGAAAATAGTCGGTGAAGGTCCGGGCCTTGCGCAGCCCGAGCCAGCCGACGAGGAGGGTCAGCGCCCCGTAGGCGCCGAAGATCAGGACCTTGACCAGCATGGCGACCTCTCCTTTCGCCGCCGCGGGCGCGGACCCCTCTTTTACCCCGGGTCCGGGCGTCCTGTCAATCCGCGGCCGGTCCGGGCGAAACCGGTCCGCCCTTCCGCCCGCCAGGGGGGCTTGACGCCTGTGGCCGGCCCTTCTAAGAGGGCGCCCCGTTCTGATATGATAGCGGGCCAGCGGTCATGAGCATGAGGAACGGTCCGGTCTGCGACGTCGCCGTCATCGGCGGCGGTGTCGTGGGCTGCGCCGTCCTGCGGGAGCTTTCGCGCTACGATCTCCGGCTCGTCCTTCTCGAGCGGGAGTCCGACCTCGCCGAGGGTGTTACCAAAGGGAACAGCGGCGTCATCCACGCCGGCTTCAATGTCCCGCCGCGCTCGCTCAAGGCCCGGACGAACGTGGCCGGGCTGAAGCTCGTCTACGAGCTGGCGGAGACGCTCGGCGTCCCCCACCGCAAGACCGGGAAGCTCGTCATCGCCCTGGCCGACGAGGACCGGCCGCGCCTCGAGGAGCTCAAGGCGGCCGGCGACCGGAGCGGCGTTCCGGGGCTCGAGATCGTCGATGAGCCTGCGATCCGCAGATTGGAGCCCCTGGCCCGCGGGCGCTGGGCCCTCTGGTCGCCCCACACGGGCATCATTTCGCCCTACGAGTTCACCATCGCCCTGGCCGAATGCGCGGCGCGGAACGGGGCGGAGGTCCGGCTCGAAGCGCCCGTCGAGTCCGTCGGCGTCCGCGACGGGCTTTTCCACCTGAAAACGCCGAAGGGGGAGGTCGTCGCCCGCGCGGTGGTCAATTGCGCCGGCCTCTTCTCCGACGAGGTGGCCCGTCTCGCCGGGATCGACGACTACAGGATCTTCCCGTACCGGGGCGAATACCTCATCACCGACAAGGACTGCGGGCTCCGCCTGGGCAGGCCCATCTATCCGGTGCCGCCGCGGGACGATCCCGGGCTCGGCATCCACATCACGCCCACCCTCGAGGGCAACATCCTCCTCGGACCGAGCGCCGAGGCTGTCGCCGACAAGCGCGACGCGGCGACGACGCGCGAGGTCGCGGCGAAGCTCAAGGCCGAGGCCGCCCGGCTCATGCCCGAGCTCGGGGGCGTCGGCTTCATCCACAGCTACGCCGGGATCCGGCCCAAGCTCGTCGACCCCTCCGGCGGGGCCAGGTTCGAGGACTTCATCTGCGAGGAAAGCGAGCGGCGGCCCGGCTGGATCTCGCTCGTGGGCATCGAATCGCCCGGCCTGACCGCGGCCCCGGCCCTGGCCGAAATGGTCGTGGCCATGCTCGGCGCGCGCCTGGACCTCCGGCTCAAGGCCGAGTTCCGTCCGGACCTCCCCGTCAAGAAGCGCTTCGCCGCGCTGGACGACGACAAGAGGGCGGGCCGCGTCGCCAAGGACGCGGATTGGGGCGAGATGATCTGCCGCTGCGAGCATGTCACCCGGGCCGAGGTCGTCGCCGCCCTGCGGAACCCGTTCGGGGCCCGGACGCTCGACGCGGTCAAGCGGCGGACCCGCTGCGGCATGGGGCGATGCCAGGGCGGCTTCTGCACGCCGCGCATCGTCGAGGTCCTCCAGGAGGAAGGCGTCGCGCCCGACCGGATCACGAAGCGCGGCGGCGGCTCGCGCCTGTTCTATGGGCGGTTGAAGGGCTGACATGGAAAGACGGGTCGAGACCTGCGACGTGGCCGTCATCGGCGGCGGCCCGGCCGGGCTGGCGGCCGCGCTGGGGGCCCGGCGCGCCGGGGCGGCGAAGGTCCTTCTCCTCGAGCGGGAGAAGACGCTCGGCGGCATCCTCAACCAGTGCGTCCATGACGGCTTCGGGCTCTTCCTCTACAAGGAAACGATCAGCGGGCCGGAATACGCCGAGCGGCTGGCCGAGGACGTCGCCCGCGAGCCGATCCAAGTCGAGACCGGGGCCATGGTCCTCGACCTCTCGCGGGAGCGCGTGCTGAAGGTCAACTCGCGGGCGGGGTATCGTTCGGTCCAGGCCGGGGCGGTCGTTCTGGCCATGGGTTGCCGCGAGCGGACCCGCGACCAGATCGAGATCCCGGGGACGAGGCCGGCCGGCGTCTACACGGCGGGCCTGGCCCAGAACCTGGTCAACCTGCAGAACCTCCGCATCGGGAACGAGGCGGTCATCCTCGGCTCGGGCGATATCGGCCTGATCATGGCCCGGCGGCTTCTGTTCGAGGGCATCAAGGTCAAAGGCGTTTTCGAGATCCTGCCCTGGGCCGGCGGCCTGGAGCGCAACGTCCGGCAGTGCCTGATGGACTTCTCGATCCCGCTCGAGCTCGGGTCGACGGTCGTCGAGATCCGCGGCCGCGACCGGGTCGAGAGCGTCGTCGTGGCCAAGGTCGGCGAGGGGCTGGCGCCCGTCGCCGGGACCGAGCGCGTCGTCGGCTGCGACACGCTGCTCCTCTCGGTCGGGCTCATCCCCGAGAACGAGCTTTCGAAGCGGGCCGGGGTGGAGCTTTCGCCTCTCACGGGAGGCGCGGCCGTCGACGAGACGCTCATGACCTCGGTCCCCGGCGTCTTCTCGTGCGGCAACGTCCTCCACATCCACGACGTCGCCGATTGGGCCTCGTTCGAGGGCTTCGCGGCCGGCGAGCGGGCGGCGCGTTACGCGGCGGGGGACAGGCCGGCCGGGACAACTGTGCGGGCGACGCCGGGGCCGCTCATCAAGTACGCCCTGCCCCAGATCGTCACCGCGGGGAAGGCCGGCGTCGAGTGGAGCTTCCGGGTGACGCGCCCGGTCCGCGATGTCGGGATCGAGGTCAAAGGAAAAACGTCGGGGAAAGTGTACGCCCGCAAGAAATATCCGCGGCTGCTGCCGTCGGAGCTCCAGAAGATCAAGGTCAAGGACGCGATCGAAGAAGAGATCGAGGTCGGCTGCCATGAGTGAGCGCGCCGTCGTCGACCGCCTGACCTGCGTCCTCTGCCCCGTCGGCTGCGAGCTCGAAGTGGCGAGGGACCCGTCGGGCGGGCTTGAAGTCCAAGGGAATCAATGCGACAAGGGCGTCCCCTTCGCCCTCGAGGAGATCCTCCGGCCCAAGCGCAACTTGGCCACGTCCGTTCCCATCAAGGGCACGGCGGCGACAATGGTCTCGGTCCGGCTGAGCGGCCCGGTCGCCCGGGACATGATCTTCCCCATTCTGGCCGAGATCACCAAGCTCCGTCCGGAGGCGCCCGTCCGCCGCGGCCAGGTCCTCATCGCCGATGTCCTCGGCACGGGTGTCGACGTCATCGCCACCCGCCATCAGGGAGCGGATTCCGAGGAGCGACCATCAGGAGCGCGGCGGAGCGACCCGAAGCCGAGTTCCTGAGGAATATCGGGAACAAGTTCTTCGAGTCTGAGTTCAGCCTTGTTTTCTTAGCCCAGGAAATCCCACTCGATGCCGACGCGCCTCAGGGCGTAGCCGAGCTCCCGGGTGAAGTCCCCGTAGCCGGTCATCCAATGGAAGCCGGGCATGCGCTGGGCCAGGGTCAGGTCGTCGCACTTGTAGCGGACGTCGATCTGGGACCGGCAGATCGGCAGGAACGGCGCGTCGGCGATCTCGCCGAGAAGGCCGAGCCAGCGCTTGTGGGCGAAGTCCGGCGCGATGTTGGTCAGAAGCTGGCCCTTGGCCATCTCGACCTTCGGGGCGGCGCCGTAGTCCGACTCGAAGTGGGTCAGGATGCGGGCCGGCTCCATCTTTTGGCCGTCCATCCTGCGCGGCGCGGTGCAGTGGGCCAGGGTGATGAGGCCGTCGTGCGGGTAGGTCGGGTCGTTGAGGAAGACCGGCCGGCCCGAGATGTTGGCGAGGAGCACGCCCGACGGGATGACCACGAAGTCCGACTCGCAGAAAGCGAGATACCCCGCGTCGTTGAGCGTGCTCAGCGTCAGGCAGGCCGAGGTCTCGGCAAGCGGCATGATCGTGCCCATGCAGCCGTTGATGGTCAAGGCCCGGCAGCCCGCGTTCTTCATCAGCGCCCGGAAGACCTCGTCGAGCAGGAGGCCGTTCTCGACGAAGGGGCGGTCCGTCTCGAGGCTCGTCCCCGGCGTTCTCAGGTAGGCGTCGGCCCTGGCCTTGGCCCGGCGGACCGTCGCCGCATCCGCCCGGGCCTCGCGGATGAGCCGGCCCAGGTCGTCGTACGGGACGTTGACGATGTCGAAGTTCCAAGTGTCGATGACGCGCTTGACCACGGCCCCCGGTCCTTCCGGGTCGGCCCAGGCGGCCGGACCGCCGACGGCCAGGATCTTCGTGCCCATCGTGTTGCACAGCCCGGCCAGCGCCCGGAGGCGCCAGAGAAGCTCGTCCTGGCTGTCGATGACGACATCGCCCTCGGCGACCCCCTTGACGGCCAGGCTGTCGGTGTGCTGACGCAGGTAGCGCGGACTGATGATCTCGTACCAGAGGTAAACCGGGCCGGACTTGTGGCGGCAGAAATAGATGCGGTCCTTGCCCGTCTTATCCAGGGCGTCGAAGACGTCCATCCAGCCGCCGGCCGCGTAGACGATGAACGCCTGGGCGTCGCCCATGTCCTTGACGCCCGGGAGGTCGGCGGCCCGCCGGATCGCGGAAACAGGCAGGAATTCGAGGGGGAACTCCGCTTTTTTCGTCAGGGCGTCGAGCTCGCCCTGGATGCGGGCGACCTCCGCCCGGGCGTCGGCCTCGGTCTCGAGGCCGCCCCAGCTGCGCCAGCTCGTCTGGGGCCGGCGCTTGGGGAGATCGTGGACGAGGAGGGGCTTGACCCGGAGCGGCGCGGGCCGCCAGACCGCTTCGGCCGTTTCCGGCCGGGCGGCGAGGAGCGGCCAGGCCAAACCGCCGGCGGCGACGCTCCCGAGCGCCGCGACGCCGGTGCTCTTGAGGAAGTCGCGCCGGGTGAAGGCGCTCCCGTTCGGGCCGTGGGTTTCTCCGCAGGGGCAGCAGTGTGGTTTCATGGCTCGTCCCTCCTCGAGCGCAGTTTTACTATGGGCCGGACCTAAAGTAAAGAGCCGCCTGGATGGGGTCAAACCTACCTCAGGGAGCGGAATCCGAGGAGCGACCATCAGAAGCACGGCGGAGCAACTCGGAGCCGTGCTTCTGAGAAATATCGGAAAAGGTCGGTCAGCGGCATTGGTTCAATTTTGACCCCATCTTCAACGGATGAGGAGGGCCAGGGTCTCGAGATGCGGCGTGTGGGGGAAGAGATCGAAGGGGGACAGGGAGGCGATCTTGTAGCCCGCCTCGACGAAGCCGCGGAGGTCCTGGGCGAGCGACGCGGGATTGCAGGAGACGTAGACGACGGCCGGGGCGCCGAGGGCGATCGTCCGTCGGAGGGCCTTGGCCGTCAATCCGACGCGCGGCGGGTCGACGATGACGATGTCGGCCGGCTCGCGGCGCGGCTCGGCCAGCAGCGCTTCGACCGTGCCCGGCACGAACGCGGCGTTGTCGATCCGGTTGAGGAGGGCGTTCTCGACGGCGTTGGCGATGTTGGCCGCGACGGAATCGATCCCCGTCACCCGGCCGGCCGTTCCGGCCAGCGTCAGCTCGATCGCCCCGCTGCCGCAGTAGAGGCCGAGGACCCGGCTCTCGTTCGTGACCGGCGCCTCATCGCGGATGCGGCGGTAGAGGAGCTCGGCCCCCGCCGTGTTCGTCTGGAAGAAGCTCGGCGGATAGATCCTGAACGCGAGGCCGGCCAGGCGCTCTTCGATGAAGGGGACCCCGGCGATGAGCGACGTCCGCTCGAACTCGACCAGGTCGGAGCCGCGGCCGTTCGTGACGTGGACGAAGCTCCGCAGCTCGG